>Ga0209066_10003826_pt1 | contig 16896 bp, 14 predicted proteins | sample All_14_2_FD_187198 | JGI IMG/M metagenome (GOLD analysis project Ga0209066, IMG submission 187198) | Freshwater microbial communities in response to fracking from Pennsylvania, USA - Allegheny Zone_MetaG_DW_15 (SPAdes) (version 2) ... | reverse complement strand
CAAGCCAGCGGTTTGGTTAATCGTTCGTTCGTCTGCGCGCACAGCAGTTTCTGCAAGCAAAATCGTCAGAGGCGGCAAGTCTTCTCCACGTGGAGGCGGCTTGAGAGATTTCTCTTCTTTTTTATTAGATGCTTTTAGGGAAGTACGAAACTCCGGAGGTAGTGGCGGCGCTTTCTTTTTGGGTGCAACCGTTTTGACCGGTTCCTCAATAGGAGGCTCCTTTTCCACGGGGACAGAAACAGGAGCCTCCACAACAGCGGGTGCTTCACCCGCAACTCGCAAAAGCCATGATTCCAGCTTTGCCCATAAACCAAATCCTGTTGCTACTGCAAGAGCCCACAAGATAACCAGAACAAGCGTACCGAGAATGGAGCCCATGTAGCGCCACATCAACGTGACCATGCCCCAACCAAGGCGGCCACCTGCCATGCCAGACTCTGCAAGGAATAGGTCATTGCCGCTCGAAGCAGCAAACAGGCCTAAGGTTAAGAGAGAAGCGAGTTCAAGGGCAATGATTTGCCCCCAATGGACTTCGTTTCTATCACGTCGAACAAGAGAATAGCCGAAATATCCGACCCCAAAAATGATGAGCAAACTTCCCAATCCCAGCCATAGAGTGAGGCGGGAGGCAACAAATCCGAGAATGGCGCCACCGATAAATGTGGTTCCACTATTTTGGGTGGCCTGATTATAAATAAACTCCAACACTGCAAAAAAAGACATAACCGCAAAGGCAATCAACGCGACACCTGCCGTATCGCGTAAGAATCGTCCAAACTGCGCGTTGAAGCGGGCTAGCCTATCAAGCCAGTCACTTTGCGAAGCGGGCGGAATTTCCGTATGTTCGTATTGCCTATTACGAGGTTGTGAGTTTTCAGGCATTCGGATTATTCAAGTTTCATGCTTAAGCCAAGGCGCTGATGGGATGCTTCCAAGTGTAATATACGCACCTGAACTTGCTGACCATTTGAAAGTATCTCACGCAAGGGTTTGCCTTCAACATCAGGAATCTCGGAAACGTGAATCAAACCTTCCACGCCGGAATCAAGCCGAGCGAAAGCGCCAAAGGAAAGCACACTGGTAATGACTGCATTCTTGATGGAGCCTTCAGGAAATTCAACGGAGGCGTTTTGCCATGGGTTGGGCAGTAGGCGCTTCAGGCTGAGTGCTACTCTGCATCTTTCGGGCGCAAGGTCAAGAACCTGCACATCAATTGTGCTTCCCATTTTTACAATCTGGGATGGGTGTGTAACGCGCCCCCACGATAATTCAGAAATATGAATTAAGCCTTCGACACCGCCGAGGTCAATGAATACGCCAAAATCGGTAATGTTGGTAACCACACCCTGAACCTTTTGCCCTGCTTGCAGTGCATGAAATAATTCAGCACGCTTGCCCGGCTCAGATTGGGCAGCACGTTCAGAAAAGACCACACGTCCATCTTCCGGCACACATTCGATCACTTTCAAATGAAGCGAGCGTCCAACATAGGTTTCAAGGTCATGATCGCGTTCAGAGATATCTACCTTGCCTGCCAAGTCAACCAGATGAGAGAATGGGACAAATCCATACAGGCCATCGCCCTCCACAAGCAAGCCGCCGCGATTATGTCCGGTTACAGTTAAGTCAACAATCTGGTCACGCATATACAGGTCTTTAACCTGTGTCCAGTTTGCAGTGACTTTCTTCTCTGGAGAGGACGAATGCTGCGCCTCTTCACCAACCTCAGGCTTGCCACCTGGCATACGGACAGGAGTCCCCCCCGATGTACGACTCTCCTCCGCTAGCACGGATGCCCACCAGCCTTCATCCACTTCCGGTATTGGATTTTCATATTTTCTTTTTTGGCCAACCATGATGGCCTCCTTGTCTTAATACTAAATAAAATATGCGTAATGATACGCTTATTTACTGATCTTGAAGGTTTGTTTCCATTTCGAGAATTGCTTTGGCAACCGCTTCCACTGCTACACGCTGTTTCCGGTACAAGTCTGCTTCAGACATGGCAAGGCGTGCCGCCACATCTCTCACTTTGCGCCCTTCGATGAATTTCATTTCAAGGATATTGTACAGTATCCATTCGGTGGTGAACTTTCTATCACCCCGTGGCTTGACCTGATCCACGGCCTGACGCAGTAAAGCGCGCAAGGCATTTGCGGTATTTCCATCATCCTTTTCTGCAAGGTCACGTACCACTTGAAGTTTTATTAAAGGGTTGTTGGTTAATTTAGGGCCACCCCAGTAATGAGTTAGTGCATCCTTCACCCAATTTGCAAGATCAGCTTCTTCCAATACTGGCTCGGTCATCAAACTGACACGAGTATCATATCGCCCGGCCGCACGCATACGTTGGATCATTTCCACTTGCGGCTGTAAATCTGCCAAGGAACGAAACACATGCTGTTGCATTTGGCGGTCTTCCAGTGCAAGCCCAGCGCGATCCGCAAGAAGCCACAAGGCTTCACGTTGATCATTTTCCATTGTCTGGTTTTCCTGCTTGGCTACACCCAACAGGCCAAGTAATGGAGGCAATTCATCCCGATCCATATCAGAATTTCGGCGACGATGCAGGGGCAAAACCCAGAAGCTCCCCCACTGAAACTCGCGGCGCGTCTCGCCGTTAATCTGCTCCATCGCTTCGGTTAAACTTTCCTGATCCAACATGGCGCGATTGCCAGCCACTACAATTGGAGATAAAGTTTCGTCATCCAATGCAGCTACAAAAGCAGCTGGAGAACGCAGGTGATCACGCACAGCAGCAAGGATCGCTTCAAGAAATTGCTGCAAATCACTTTGGGTCAGCAGGCGCTCTTCAATATTTTGGAGTAATGCCAATTCATTTCGGTCGCGCCCAAAAAACAGCCAACGCTCCCAAAGCGGAGCTGCAAAGGTAATGGCATGTTCCATCAATAAAACGGTCGCCACCATAGTAAATGGGACAAAAGCATTATACGGCGAGCCAAGTAATTCACCACCACGACGGACAATCGTCATTAAAGCGAGCGTGACAGATGCAGTTACAGGTCCACGCATGATCCACTTGAAAAGGCGGCTTTTGATCACACGGTCTGGCCAGGAGACGCCAAAGAAAGCCACTGCATAGGCCATCACAACCACCAGCGCGCCAACCAACAAATTAATGACCGTTGCCGCCCCCCAGAACAAATACTGGTGCTGTGCAGCAATACTATAACCAAACAAAAGATAAGGGTAGGAACCAAGTGCAGGGGCCGTTGCACCAGCCATCAGGTAGAGCATGCGGCGGCGCCCAGAGCGCGTCAACATTAAACTGTACGCACGTGCAAAATTTATACCCGCCCAAACCATGGAAGCAATATAGAAAAGCGTAAATACTTCCGTCCACACGGTACGCAATAGATAAGGTGCTGGTTTACCATCAGGCACCATCGGACCGAGTAAATATCCAAGTGCTAATAAAAGAAGGAAAAAAGTGGAAACAACATACATTCCACGCACGGCAATGCGCCTTCGCCCACGTGAAGGACGCCCGGCGGTCACAAGCAATGCATCGGAAAGGTGAAGATAAGCTGCTGGGAGAAAAACAATGCCAAACCACTGCAAACGCAGGAAGAGTTCAATTGCTTGAAGAGTAAGCGATTTGTCTTGCAGGGCTTCGGCTGTAAAAACCACCACCACACAAAGCAAAATAATCGCGAACGAACGCGCAACTCTATCACGCAAGTTAAATGAAAGCGAATAGAGAAACAGCGAAAATGCTGTAATAGCGATCCCCGCCGTTAATATCTGGTTGAGCGTCTGGATCCCCGCCAGAAGTGTTGCCGACCAACCGTTAATCATACAAACCCTTCCAATAAATGATTCACAGCAACATGCTAAATTGTCGCTGGTTTTACTTTAAGATTTTGGCAAAAAAGATGGATACATCCTGATTGATGTAGTAATGGTCATTATACCCGCAGAATTCATATCCGAATTTTTGTGCGAGGCGGATAGCGGGCAAATTTTTCGCCTGCATTTCCAAAATCAAGCGACGATGCAATCTGGATGCCGCCCAATCCTGCCCAGCTGCCAACAAGGCTGCGGCCACGCCTTTGCGACGGTACGGCGCATCCACTACGAGATCAGTGATTCCAACTACAGAAGCTGTCCCCCGCTCCAAAAGGCAGATATAGCCGACCGAGTCTTTTCCAATAAAAGCTGTATACATCATGGACTTTCTGACCCAATCATCTGCAAGTGCAAAGGGATTATGAGGGTAAGCAACAGCAATTGTTCGAGGCAGGCGAACCTCACGGAAGGTACTTGTTACCTGTCCGTTTTCCCTTCGCAATTCCAATTGCCAAACCGAATCACTTTTTATGGAATGATCGAATCCCATTAAGCGTGAGAGATCGGTTGCAACTGTAGGGTGTAAGTCAATTTCAGGCATATCTAATTCCAGAGAATTTATTGTAAAGGCACAACCCGTACAGGCACGACACAAGCTGGAAGGGTCTGGCCTTGATTATCGGTAACCACCAAGCGGAGTTGATAATCACCAGGCGTGAGAGCAGTTGCGTCCCAACGCCCTAAAGAACCATTATTTACAATAGCTCGTCCAGCAGAAATAGTTGCCCACGTATCACTACCCGCTGGAGCCACTTCATACTTGTAAAACCCAAAATTTGGAATGTTCACTGTTCCACTTAATTCGATTGCACCTTTCACTTCATCTCCAGGTTGTGGAAAGGTGATGTCAATCTGATTCCCAATACAACCTGTGGAACTAGCTACCGACTGCGGGAGCACTCCTGAAAATTGTGTCATCATTTCTGGGGATAACGTACCCGTGGGCGTGGAAATTAAATCCAGGGTTGGAGTGGTGATGAATACATCAGCGGGAAGCCCCGGAATAATAAAAGTAGCCATAAAGAATTCAACACAAAACAAGATAACAACAAATATAGAAATAACAGCAGATCGACCAAGGCGGCGGGATGAGAATTCACGTTCAAGGCTATATACAGCAATCTGCCACTCACGCCACGAACGCCATAACCAGCGAAACGAGAACAACCCACCAATCGCCAGCATGATATAGATCAGCACCTCATACGAGGCGAGGAATTTATAGAATTCTGACATTCGCAAAACTTAGTTACAATCCATTCAGCACACCACGAATGATCTTCTCAACCTTGGGAGTAATTACCTTGCCTGCCTCTATTACCTCTTCATGAGTTGTAATGGTGGAACCATCCAAATTGGCTTTATTACTAATACCGGAAAGTCCGAGTACACGCATATTGCCATGACGCGCAATGATTACTTCTGGCACTGTGGACATGCCGACTGCATCTGCACCTGCATTTCGCAGAAAACGCAAATCTGCAGGAGATTCAAACGAAGGGCCGCTGAGGCCAGCATAGACACCTTCGCGCAAGGTGATTCCATTTTCTTTTGCAACTTTGCGAGCAAGATCGGCATAAGCACGATCATATGGCTGACTCATATCTGGAAAGCGTGGGCCGATCTCATCCAGGTTAGGACCCATGAGCGGGTTTAGTCCGGACATGCCCATGAGGTTGAGCTGATCTGTGATGAGCATCACGTCGCCGGGTTCAAAATTGGGGTGGACCCCCCCAGCAGCATTAGTGACAATCATGGATGGAATGCCCATACGCTGCATAACACGAACAGGTAAAGTTACCTGTCCCATAGTATAGCCTTCATAATAGTGGATACGCCCCTGCATGACGAGCACAGGCTTACCTTCCAACTCACCAATCACAAATCGGCCAACATGTCCGTGGACTGTTGAGACTGGGAAATTGGGCAGATCACTATAGGCAATGTTCACTGCCTTTTTGACAGAATCAGCTAAACCGTTAAGTCCGGAACCGAGAATGATTCCTACAATAGGCTGAATCGATGTCTGACTCTTTATCTTCTGTACAGTTTCATCTATTTGAGCAAGGGAAATATAATTTTGCATTTTTGATTACCTATGTTTGCATTTTTTACAAATGGGGTGCCCCCAAAAGGCCAATTTGCGTCCGGGATTATATCAGAAATCATTATCTGCTTTTCTACCGTTGGATCAACAGTTAAAAAGAGGTAGATAAAATCTGGTTCTTATGCTATCCTAGCGCATCATGAAAAATCAATCTAGCCAAGATCTTAACGCTTTCTCCTCGGGAGTTTTAGGAATTATCGGGGCAAGTTTATTATTAATTCCGACAGAATTGAATTTATTTGACATCTCTGAATATAGTTGGTTCTTCAGTCTTTTGGGTCTATTCAGCTTTGCAATAGCGCTCTCATTGCAAATTATTAATGTCTTAAGCGTGCCTCAAAAACGCTCCATAGTCATAAGAATAGTAGCTACGTTGCTACTATTCTTCTTCACCCTTGTCTATGCACGGGCTGGGTATTACCTGGAAGCAAGCATTCTTTTTTATAACGGACTCGTGCTTTTACTGCTGATCTCACCTTTTGGAAAACGCTTAGAACATTTCAATTCCTTAAACCTAGTCTTTGTGATGATCGGTTTTTCAAACGGGCTTCTGCTTGCAGTTTCCAGCACACAGTATGCTCAATTTGACCTTATTAACTATAAGACTTATTTGGTCATAGGGTTCCTAGTTACTGCTCTCGCTGGGGGAATTGCAGCCGTGATTCCGTCGAAATACAGCGGGGGTCTAATGCGCATACAAATCATCCCATGGTTGGGGTGGTGTCTCATTTTCATACCCGTTGCATCACTGGCGACCTTACTCTTACCGTTTTTAGCAATCGCAGGAATCCTCTTAAACAATATCATGCCGTGGAATCGCTTGAGCCTGACACGAGATGATATTCTAGGATATCGAGTGGTCATGATCGGGGCCACCCTGGAAATGATCCTGCTGATATTTCTTGGCGCTTTGCTTTTGCTATTAGATAATTCTTTAAATGAAAACGCCATTTCAATCATCTCAATTCGTGAAGCTACAACTTTATTCTTTGCACTGGTAACACTTGTTATTTATTATGAAGTTTTCACAATCCTTATGACCATCAACGGATTGATGCAGGAATTGACAAAAACAGAGGAAGACGATGAGGACCAAAATATTTTGTCATTTGGCTTTATCGCTTGGGGGCAGCGATTATCTCGTTATCTCAAGCCATTTGTTCTGACGCGAGAATTAGTACGTATACGCCTTGCCGCACAAATGGACCAGATAGGTGCGCTGACGCGTCAATTGGGAAATGAGAAGAAGCGTAATGCGCAATTAACCCTGCTTTTAGAATTAAGCCAGCAACTAGAAAATCAATTAGATCAACCTGTCGCAGCTCAATTGGCTGTCAATACGCTGGAACGCGCTTTGGATTGTTCACTCGCGTCCATTTATGTTCATGACTCTGATAAAAAAGAATTCATGTTACTCGCAGCAGCAGGGCGTCAAACGAGCCTAATCCCTGCCGGGTACACTCAAAGTATCTCAGTTGGCGCCATAGGTCGTGCAGTCCGTCAGCGGAAAACGCAGATAATTAATGATATTCGAGAGGATGCTGATTACATCCGCTTTGAAAATGAAAATAATCTTTCCTCGTTGATTATCCCGCTAATATTTAATGGACATGCAAATGGAACAATCGTCCTGAGCAATGAAAAAGTCAGCGCGTTTGGCAGTATTGATATTGGGCTTGCCGAAGCAGTAGGTGCGGAATTAACACGTGCCTGGGAGCGCTCGGGCTACCATCGGCGGTTGATGAATCTCATTCAATCCGGCAGCCAGCTTTCGGCTATGGTTGAACCGGGAACCACTGCCCATGAAGTGGCCTCCATCGTAAAGGAAATCCTCCAAGCCAGGTTTACATTTGTACATATCCAATTAGGTCAGGAGCGGAACTTTACCCAGAGCGCATCTTCAGGCCATGCGCCAAGCCTATTGGAATCCCTCGAAAATTCGGTGAATTCAGAAATGCTAATACAAATGGCATTTCAGGCTACACAGCCATTTCGTATTCGAGATGTAAGAAAATATTCAACCACTTCACACCTGATTATAGATAATGCAGGGCTACGAAGTATGCTGACAATCCCCATCCGCTGGCACAGAATGAACATTGGGGTAATTTTTGCGTTTGGAAAACAGGATGGAGTTTTCTTTACAGAAAACGACGAGTCACTTGCGGAGTTACTTTCCATTCAAGCGGCTGGTGCATTTGAAAGCACATGGCTTCAACAGGAATTACGTTCCTCTTTGCGGATTACATCCCTGCTCTATCGCTTGAGTAACCAGATCATTCAAGCTGAAAACCTGGAAAGCGCGGCCCAAGATATCGCCCAAACTGCCCACAAACTTGCCAAAAGCATTACCACAGGCATTGTCTTATTAAATGCAGAAGGCGAAATTGAAGCAGAGTTAGAAATTGATGAGACTGGACGACACAAAGGAACTAGGCATCCGATGGAATTGATCAAGGATGCAATAGAATCGGGACAATTGATCTATTTTTCGCAGGGACATTCTGTTACTAGAACCTGCCTCCCTATTCAAACACCCATTCGGAAATATGGCGCAGTCTGGATGGATGTGCAGGAAGATCAAACCACCAAACCGGTAGCAAATCCGAATGACTTGCAAGCATTAGTTAATCAAGCAGCCATTGCATTAGAACGTTCCTTATTATTGGTCGAGTCGCGTCGCCAGGCTGTCGAAATTAAGGCCGCATACGATATGCTGGAAGCTACTTATGACCAGACACTTGCATCGCTTATCTCTGCATTGGATGCACGAGACAGAGAAACGGAAGGTCACAGCTTGCGGGTGAGTTCCATGGCGGCCAAATTGGGAGAGACCCTTGGCTTCACACATCAGCAACTAAAGGTATTAGAACGCGGCTCGCTTTTACACGACATCGGCAAGATCGGCGTCAGCGACACCATTTTGCATAAACCAGGTCCATTGAATGAAGAAGAGTGGAAAATTATGAAATTGCATCCAGATATTGGAGCAAGAATCGTGGAAGGGATCCCATTTCTACAGGACACAATTCCACTCATCCGTCACCACCAGGAAAGATGGGATGGTACTGGCTATCCCGGAGGCCTTGCCGGAGAGGAGATTCCGATTCTTGCCCGCATGTTCTCCATTATAGATGCCTTCGATGCTCTGACCAGCAACCGTCCATATAGAGAAAAAATCTCAGTGCAAGAGGCTCTTCAATATTTAAACGAACAATCGGGCATATTATTTGACCCCAACATCGTCCCGGTCTTTGAACAACTTGTTATGAAAGATGAAACGGGTTTTGTTTTCAGTGAATAAGTTATGAGCAAAAATATCGGCAAATTTGCATACGACCCACAGGAAAACCTAGTATCGATCCTGCCGTCTGTAATTGCCGGTATGATATGCCTCTCTGTAACAGTCGCATCTGCCATAATTCTCTATCCTCCCCAAAGCGAAATCTACAAAAACGGTTTGATCGCGTTTGGAATTATTGGCAATATTTATCTCGGCTTCTATTACAGGAACTACATACTATCTCCCAATAAGACAAAATATGCATGGATAAACGCTCTCATCGCGGGAACCGCCTTGGGTGTACTAACCTATCTAATTCCAAAACAACTTGACTATCTTATGTTCACGTTGGTTCTTATGGCCGCACTCGCATCTTCCGTTATTTCAAACCGCGGACCAGCATATTTCCTAGTCATTACCATTTCCGTAATCTATTTTCTTCGTCATATCAACAAGGCAGTACCGGTAAATGATTGGATTTCAGGCGGCGCACTTCTGATCGCTGCCCTTATTGCAGTGGAAACCATACAACAGTTAAAAACGCTTGCTCAAAAGCAAATGAAGCGCCTTGAGATCGTGAATGGAATAAGCAAACAAATCGCATCAACTCTTGATACGAATCAACTGCTGTCTCTGCTGGATGCAGAACTTAAAAATGTGATCAAAGCAGATACATATTACATCGGTGTGCAAAACGATGACGAGCTTCATATGGAGTTGTTTTACGATGGAGGGGAATACTTTAACGGCATAAGCTTTAAACTAGAAGGGACCCTTTCCAATTGGGTCCTCAAGAACCAAAAAGTATTATTTCTTGCAGACCTGACCAGAACGATACAACTGGAAGGTGTTAAATATGCGCTGCTTGGAAAGCCGAAAACGTCCTTATCCTGGATGGGGGTTCCCATGAAAGGGATCCATGTAAACGGCATTATGGTAATCGCCTCCTACAAACCTAACGCATTCAACCGAAGCGACTTTGAACTGCTCACCAACATAGCGCAACGAGCCGCTCTTGCCCTTGACAACACCTATCACTACGCACTCGTTGAAGAACAAGCCAGGTTAGACAGTCTCACTCGCGTATATAACCACGGGTATTTCATTCAAAAATTACGCGAACAAGCCGACACCTGTCAAATCGAAAACCAACACCTTAGCTTGATCATGCTCGACATTGATTATTTCAAACAATTCAACGATACATTTGGTCACACGATTGGAGATGAAATCCTTATCAGTCTTTGTGACTCGATCAAACAGCACATCAAAAAAACAGATGCAGTCGGGCGCTGGGGAGGAGAGGAATTCTGCATCTCACTTCCAAACACCAAACTCCCGCAAGCCATTCAAGTGGCAGAACGTATTCGCGAAACTCTCGCATCGATAAAAATCAACAACAGCAATCATGCTGAAATCCCCGTTCCAACTGTCAGCATGGGTATAGCCGTTTTTCCTGAAGAGGCAGTTGAGATCATCAAATTGATAGACCTCGCCGACCAGCGTCTTTACGTAGCAAAAGGACGCGGACGCGATCAAATCGAAATCGCATCCACGTCCCAACCATCCTGAAACGTATTATCTAAAAAATTATTTCAACACTTCAGCGAACCCCTTGATCGCCTTTTCCACACCCGCATCATCCACCCAATAATGTGTCACCAAACGGAAGCGGCGCGGTCCAGCCCAATCCACAAGCACATCATATTTCTTCATTTCTTCGATGATCTGATTCTCGGTCAATGTGATGCGATCCGCAAGGTCAAAATAAATCATGTTGGATGCAGGACTCGCCTCCAACTTTAATCCCTTAACCTGTTTCAACCCCTCAAACAGATTCTTCGCACGAACATGATCCTGCCCGAGCCGCCCGATCATTTTCTCCAACGAGATCAACCCCGCAGCTGCCAACACCCCTGCCTGCCGCATTCCCCCACCCAGCATCTTGCGTAAATGACGCGCGCGATTAATAAACTTCTTCGTCCCCACCAGCATCGAACCAACCGGTGCGACCAATCCCTTGCTCAAGCAGAACATGACCGAATCAGCAGGCGCAGTTAAATCCTTCACATCCACATTCAAGGCAGCGGCTGCGTTGAAAATTCTCGCGCCATCAATATGGAAGAGCAAATTATTTTCTTTGGCAAGTTTCCCAACTTGCGCCGTGTACTCCGCAGTCAACGGAATACCACCGCAAACATTCTGCGTGTTCTCAATGCAAATGAGTCGCGAAATGGTGTGATGCACATCCTCGAACTGGATCGAGGCGCGAATATCCTCTAAAGCCAGAGTCCCGTCCGCTTGATTTTTGACTGGGTGCGGATGAATCCCACCCAGTGCAGCCATCCCGCCTGCCTCATTCATATAAATGTGAGACTTATCCCCGACAATCGCCTCATCCCCGCGCTGGCAATGGACAAGAAGCGCGAGCAAGTTACCCATCGTCCCTGAAGGGACAAAAAGTGAATCCTCCTTGCCCAGCATCGAAGCCGCTTTCTCCTGCAATGCATTGACAGTCGGGTCATCCATATAAACATCATCCCCCACCTCTGCCTCAGCCATCGCCTCGCGCATTTCAGGGGTGGGTTTTGTCACAGTGTCGGAACGTAGGTCTGTGTAGTTCATAAAAGTCTCCTCAACAGATACAAATAGCCACAGAGGTTACAGAGATTTCTGAGAATAGCTTTTTCCTCTTTTCTCTCTGTGACCTCTGTGGCAAAATTTAGCAAAAGATTAAATTATTCCAACCTTCTCACATCTTCCAAAACCCGCTTAAGCTCATCCGGCAAATCCGCTTCGAAAGTGCGGGGTTCCGTTTCATTGGGAAGAATGATCTTCAAGCGGAACGCATGCAAAAAGTGACGTTTGATATCCACCGTAAATTTCCGCTTGCCATACACCGAGTCGCCCACGATCGGACAGCCTAGGAATTCGCAATGCAAACGGATTTGGTGCGTACGTCCCGTGTGCGGATGAAACTCTAAAAGCGTGTGTTCCTTGAATGTTTCAAGAGTTACATATTCGCTGACGGCATCGCGGCCTTTGCCCGGAGTCATGATCGCCATCTTCTTGCGGTGACTTGGGTCACGTCCAATAGATGCCTCCACGCGGCCAACGGGTGTAGGCGGTTTTCCATCCACAAGCGCGAGATAGGTCTTCTCCACTTTTCGCAAGCGGAATTGTTCCTGAAGCCAGTTATGCGCTCGCTCATTCTTCGCAAGCACGATCAACCCCGAAGTCTCTTTATCGAGTCGATGCACAAGGCCGGGACGTTCCTCCCCGCCAATGCCTTCCATATCAGGGTCGTACCCCAACACGGCATTCACCAGCGTACCGGAAGCATGTCCTGCGGCGGGGTGAACCACCATACCGGCCGGTTTATTGACTACGATCAGATCCTCGTTTTCATAAACAATATCCAGCGGAATATCCTCACCCGTCAACCCGCTTGGCACAGGTGGCGGGACTCGTACTTCCACTTCATACCCAGTATCCAAAGCCTGACCTGATTTTTTTGCAGGAACTCCATTAATGGAAACAAACCCGCCCTCGATCAATCCCTGCAAACGCGCCCGCGAAAACTCCGGTAGGCAGGTTACAAGGAATTTATCGAGGCGCCCAGACTTTCCCCCCTCGTATTTAAATTTCTCTATTCGGTCACTCATGATATCTCCCCTTCAGTTGGTGTTGTCATATTTGGTTTTCTTCTTTCATGGATCCACAAGACTAACATTAACATTGCCACGCTGATATTAATGCTCGCATCAGCCACATTAAAAATATAAAACGTCCCCACAGAAACAAAGTCTGTCACACTGCCGATGGTCAGGCGGTCTATCAGATTTCCGATCGCCCCGCCGATATAAAGACCCGCAGCGGTCAGCATCCAACCATCCGCGAAATCCACGGTCAGCACATAATAAATGGCGCCAAGAATGACCAGCACAGCCAGAATGCTCAAAACAACTTTGCCATCCTGAAACATCCCAAAGGATGCGCCTTTATTTTGAATATAAGTAATTCGAGCGTAAGGAGAAAGCCAATCCAATGAATCAGGAAGCCACGAAGTATTAAGGGAAAGGTTCTTTCGCACCAGCCACTTTGTCCATTGGTCAAAGGCAACGATCAACGTCACAACGATCAGCAAAATGGAATATTGCTTGCGCGGCTTTTTTTCATCTGCCGCAGATATTAAGTTCTCATCCATGTTCGCAGACTAACTTTCTTCTGCAGTATTGATCGAAGTCTCAACCTGAGCGGAAATTTCAGCCGCACCAGAGTTATTGCCTTCCTTAGCCTTCGCAAGCCGCTCCTGTCTCTCCTTGAGCCAGACGCCCAACAAAAGCACAGCCACTCCAACCGAAATAGACGCATCGGCGATATTGAAAACAGGAAAGACCCCAACGGAGATAAAGTCTGTCACCTTGCCCATCATTAAACGGTCAAGCAAATTTCCACTGGCACCTGCAAGTTGCAAGCCCATTGCCACTTTCAATGTCCAATCTTCGCTTTCCACATGCGGGAAATAATAAATGATGGCACCGATCACGATAAAAGCCAAAACCGTAAAAACCAAATTCCCATTCTGGAACATACCGAACGCCGCACCACTGTTATACCAATGCACAATCCGCGCATACGGACTGAGCCACATCATTGACTCGGGCAGCCACATTCCGCCAAATTCAATATTTTCACGCACCAACCACTTCGTCCATTGATCAAGCGCAATCACAATACCAGCCACGCCAAATAAGATCAAATAATCTTTAACTTTCGAATTCAACTTCACACCTCATTCTCAAAATACAAAGTGCCGCAAAAAATTATTAAACCAAAACTATGGTTTTTAGCGGCAGTGCGCCTATTGTACCGCACCGACATAAACTCTCGGCACGCGCGCGCTAATGTTCGTCATCACTTCATATTCGTTCGTACCTGTCCAATCGGCAAGTTCCTCAGGGGTAATCCCGCCACCAAGCAGTGTCACCTCATCCCCCACCATCACGTCGTCCTCGCCCACATCCACCATGAACTGATCCATGCAGATGCGCCCCACTTGCGGATAAGACTTTCCATGGATGATGACCCGCGCTTGATTCGTCATGCGGCGGAAATATCCATCGGCATAGCCGCAGGGGATGGTGACGATTCTTGTCCGCGCCTCGGCCTGCCACAACGACCCATAGCTGACGCTTCGCCCAGGCAGTGTGACCTTGCTGTATGCCACTCGTGATTTCCAAGTGAGTGCAGGCTTCACATCAAGCTTTGTTTGGATATCGCGCCCTGGATACACACCATAAAACAAAACCCCAGGCCGCACAATATCCAAATGCGCTTCGGGCAGGTTCAAAATCCCGCCCGAGTTGCAGACATGGCGCATGGGCATGGGCAGGCTGTTCTTTTCATAGAAACGCAGAACTTCCTGAAAACGTTCAAGCTGGAGAGAGGCTTTGACCAATCCATTTTTGTTAGACAGCAAGGTGTCTGACTCCAGAGTCTCTGAATTCGCCAAATGGGTGTAAATCCCTTCCACTTCCAAGTGGCTACACGCTAGAGATGCTTTAATGAACTCTTCCGCTTCATATTCGTGGACGCCCACCCGTTCCATGCCCGTATCAATCTTCAGGTGGACTTTGAGTCGCTGACGGGTAGACGATGCCAATTGTTCAGAAGCAGTTAACAGGTCCAAAGAAGAGGCGGTGAGAATTAAGTCGTGTTCAAAAAATAGCGGCAGCTGTTCGATCAACGTTCCGCCTGCGACCAAAATCGGCTTTTTGATTCCAAGCTGGCGTAATTGAATCGCTTCCTCAACCAGCGCCACGCCGAAATAATCCACGTACGGTTCGATGTACGGAGCGACACCTTCGATGCCGTGACCATACGCATTGGCCTTGACCATCGGCATGACCTTCGCGCCGCGGACATGGGTGCGGATGGCTTCGAGATTTTGTTTTAGTTGTAGAAGGTTAACTTCAAGATAAGTTGGTCGCATATTTTTTTATACAGGCCCACCGTCTTTCGATTCCGCTTAGGATGATTGGGCTCGCCAGTGATACTCAACATCCGGTTCAGATTCGGGTGCAGGACTCACACCGAAGCTCTCGGCAACAAAGCCATTCTTTTCATAGAATACGCGCGCCATTTTATTGGCAGCGTGAGTGTATAACCAAAGATGGTTCGGCGAAAGTGTCTTGGCAAAATCAAGCAACTCCTGCCCGAACCCGCGGCGGTGATGTTTGGGGTCAACATACAGCCGATCGAGAAAATCATTTTCAATGCCCAGAAATGCAACAGGCACACCCTCAGACTCATAAACCCATAATTGATCTTGCAGAATAATGGCGTTACGAAAATACTCGCGCGCACCTTCCAGCTCAAAGCCCATGCGTTTCATCAGGTCGGGCATGGCAACATGCATGGCTTCAAACCAAAGCGCGGTTACAACTTCAAAATCATCTTCACGATACGGACGGATCATTGTTCTCCAGTTTAAAAAATAGTGGACGGCTTGCGCCGTCCGCCTATTTTACTTGTAAAAGCCAATTATCTCCCAAATGGGAGATGAGAGTTTAACGCCATGCGCCAAGGATGGCACCGAAGAGGAGAAAATTGACGAGGTGATTGCCGATCTCAATTGCCCAGATCTTCAACCCGTGGCCTGCAAAAAGTTTGTTGACCAGATAGGTCGGGGCAACGAAGCCAAGCCAGAGCATAAACCCGACCCGCGCGCCAGACATTGCATCCACGCCGCCCATGAAATTCACCATGATCGCCATGGAAATTGCCTGTACCAATGAAGAAAGCACAGTCAGGCCCCATGTCATGCCCATATTTTCCATGCCGGGTAGTTCCTTGCCTCCTCCAACAACCTTCCACCACATTGGGAAGAACGTCTTCGGGTTGTACCAGATCGACCCGCTGATCATACTCACCACAACGCAAACCACAACCGCCAGCCAGTTAATTGATCCAAAATCCATTTCAGCCTCCAATTTTAAAGTTGACCAGCGCCCGCTGATCTGTTGATTTATTATAGCAGAACGCTTGTTCTACTTCAAGGCCGTTCTTTTTGCTGACGAATCACAAACCAGCCCATGACAAACCTCTCTTGAATCGACACACTGCATGTATTACCTTAACCGCATGAAACGCCCATTCACTCTTTGGATACTTGTTTTCTTTCTGGTCTTTCTCGCCATTGGCGGTCTGGTCGGTGCCTATCATTTTCTGAGCGACCCAAGCGGCACCTCCATTGGGATGGCAAAAGAGCTGGCCTTGCTCCCCGTACTGGATTACACACTGCCCGGCATTTTCCTGCTCATCGTGATGACGCTCACGCCTCTCTTCTTAACCTTTGGCCTGATCGCCAAACCAAACATTCCCTTCATCCAGAACTTGCTCCGCTTCGCGCCTTACCACTGGTCATGGATCGGGACTGTGATCCTCGGCATCATCTTGATGCTGTGGCTGGTTGTGGAAGCCTATTTCATCGGCATCATCGCGCCCATCCAATATGTGACCGCGGTCAACGGGCTGTTGATTCTCGTGCTGCCATTCATCCCATCCATCAAGAAATATTACAATACAAATTAAACAAAACAGTCCCTGAAAAAATTCAGGGACTGTTTTATTT
>Ga0209066_10003824_pt1 | contig 16897 bp, 17 predicted proteins | sample All_14_2_FD_187198 | JGI IMG/M metagenome (GOLD analysis project Ga0209066, IMG submission 187198) | Freshwater microbial communities in response to fracking from Pennsylvania, USA - Allegheny Zone_MetaG_DW_15 (SPAdes) (version 2) ... | reverse complement strand
TACAGATGCGGTGACAGCCGATGTTGCGCGCCAGCGGCGCGTAGATGTCGCGCGTTTCACGGGCGATCCGTTCGCGCTTGGCCTGGCTCTTGATGAAGTGAAGCGTCCGCATGTTGTGCAGACGGTCAGCCAGCTTGACCAGCAGGACACGGACGTCCTTGCTGATCGCCAGGATGAACTTGCGCAGGTTTTCGGCCTGACGAGAATGCTCGGCCTGCAGTTCCAGCTTCGAGAGCTTGGTCACGCCCTCAACCAGTTCAGCAATCTCGTCGCCGAACAGGCCTGCGATATCTTCACGGGACACCGGGGTGTCCTCGATCACGTCATGCAGCAGAGCCGTCACGATGGTGGCGGTGTCGAGCCGGTATTCGGTCAGGATACCAGCCACTTCGATGGGATGGGCGTAATAGGGATCGCCGCTGGCGCGGGTCTGACTGCCGTGCATCCGCATGGCGTAGACATAGGCGCGGTTCAGCAGCGCCTCATCTGCCGTGGGGTCGTAAGAATGAACCCGCTCGATCAGTTCGTACTGGCGAAGGAATTTCTGACGAGGCTTGGGCGCCGTCGCCGTTGCAACCGGCTCTGCGGCAGCCTGAAATGAAGACGCGCCAGAATCCGCCTCAGTCGAGGAAGCTTCAGGCGCGCGTTCGGATGGAGCGGCGGCGGGCGCCGCTTCAAGGGTCAGGGGGTCTGTGCCGTCGGGGCTCAGTACCGTTCCTCTTGACCGCCATCGCGGTCGCTCTGCAGGGCGCGGACCAGTTCCAGTTCGCTCATCTGCATGTGGCTGGGATCCGCCAGCAGGGCCAGGGTCTCGGCTTCTTCCTCGGCCTCGGTGTGCTCGTCAACGCGCTGCAGCGTGCTGATCAGCTGTTCCTTGAGGCCTTCGTGGTCGACAACGTCGTCGGCGATTTCGCGCAGGGCGACGACCGGGTTCTTGTCGTTGTCGCGATCCACCAGCAGGGCGGCGCCGGCCGAGATGCCGCGCGCCCGGTGGGCGGACAGCAGAACCAGTGCGAAACGGTTCGGAACCTTCTCGACGCAATCTTCGACGGTGACGCGGGCCATGAATTCCTCGGGCTAGCCGTGATGCTCTGCAAAAATACGGTGCTCAACGACGTTACGCAACGTCGCTGGAGTTGTCGCCCATCTTTCGCGAGGGGGCGCTTATGCCTGCTTCGCGTCGGGAAGTCCAGTGCGCGAAGTTCAGGGCCTGGCGTCGCGCCCCACGCTTGCGACTTCCGCCAGCCGCGCCGCAGTGTCACCGCTGACGGGGTGGCGCCAATCCGGCGCGATCTCGGCCAGCGGTCCCATCACGAACAGACGCTCGTGCGCACGAGGATGGGGCAACAAGAGCTCATCAACGATCACCCTACGGCCGTAGGCGACCAGATCGAGATCCAGGGTTCTGGGCGCATTGCGCTCTCCGCGCGCCCGGTCAAACGCAGACTCGATGCGATGAAGAGCCACCAGCGTCTCTGCCGGATCGAGCACGGTCTCGACCACCGCCACGCCGTTCAGATAGGCGGGCGCAGCCGGATCGGGCCATGCGGCGGACGTCCACCAGGCGGAGCGCCTGACGACCTCGAGCCCCTCCGACGCAAACGCCGCCAGAGCCGCTTCCAACAGGGCCTCGCGACTCGTATAGGCTCCGGGCAAATTACAGCCGAGAGCCACGATGACGGCCTCGTCCAAGCCATTTTGATCGACCGTATTTTTCAAGGAATTGCCGCGTTGACCTTTTATCCCACCGACCGTCTGGCCCTGTTCATCGACGGGGCCAACCTCTATTCGGCCGCCAAGGCGCTGGGCTTCGACATCGACTACCGCAAGCTGCTCGACGAGTTCAAAAAGCGCGGCGTCCTGATCCGGGCCTATTATTACACCGCCATCAACGAGAACGACGACTATTCGCCGATCCGGCCGCTGGTCGACTGGCTGGACTACAACGGCTTCACCCTGGTGACGAAGCCGGCCCGGGAGTTCACCGACAGCCAGGGCCGTAAGCGCTGGCGCGGCGACATGGATGTCGAGATCGCCGTTGACATGCTGCAGATGGCCGACAGCGCCGACCACCTGGTGCTGTTCTCCGGCGACGGCGATTTCCGCGCCCTGGTCGAGGCCTTACAGCGCAAGGGCCGGCGCGTCACCGTGGTCTCGACCATGAAGAGCCAGCCGCCGATGACCAGCGACGACCTTCGCCGCCAGGCCGATGACTTCGTCGAGCTGAACGACCTGGCCACGATCATCGGCCGCCCGCAGCGCGCCCTGGCGCCGCGCCCGCTGGTCGACGCCCGAACCCCGGCCGAGCGCGAGGCTGACGATGAGTATTGAACAGCGCTCCAACATCGCGGGCGAGACCGTACCCTCGCCCGCCGAACCGCCGCGTGACTGCCCACTCTGCCCGCGACTGGTCGCCTATCGTCGCGAGAACCAGGACCTCTATCCCGACTGGTTCAACGGCCCCGCCCCGTCATTCGGCGACCGGGATGCGCGCCTGCTGGTCGTGGGACTGGGCCCCGGCCGCAAGGGGGCCAACCGCACCGGTCGGCCCTTCACCGGCGACTATGCCGGGACCCTGCTATACGACACCCTGGTCAAGTTCGGATTCGCCACCGGCAAGTTCGAGGCGCGACCTGACGACTCCCTGAGGCTGATCGGCAGCGCGGTGACCAACGCCGTTCGCTGCGCCCCGCCCGGCAACAAGCCCGAGACCTCGGAAGAAAACACCTGCCGGCCGTTCCTGACCAACCGGATCCAGGCCTTTCCGAAGCTGAAGGCCATCGTCACCCTAGGTGACGTCTCGCGGCGCAATGTGCTGAAGGCGCTCGGTCTGAAGGCCTCGGCAGGCATTCCAGGCCATGGCTCGGAGTTTCAGGCCGGCCCATATCGCGTGTTCAACAGCTATCACTGCTCTCGGCTGAACACGAATACTGGCCGCCTGACGACGCCGATGTTCGAGGACCTGTTTGCGCGGGTGAAGGCCTATATCGACGACGCCGCCTAGATCAGGCCCGTAGTCTTCAGGCGCACGCGCGCCAGAATGTCGTCGGCGGTCAGGAACAGGGTGTGACCGTCCTCGCCGAAGGCGCAGTTGGCGATGGGTCGGTCCAGGTCGATGACTCCGATCAGGTCGCCCGCCGGCGTGATCACCAGCACCCCACCCGGCCCGGTCGCGTAAAGCCGCCCCTCGGTGTCAAGGCACAAGCCGTCGGGCAGACCCGGGCCACCCGCCTTGTGCAGCGCCATCGCGTCGAAAAAGGGCTGACGTTTCACGGGCAGGCCATCAACGCCTAGATCATAGGCCATGATCACCGGCCCCTCCGGGTCGGAGACGGCCACATAGAGGCGCCTTTCGTCGGGGCTCAGGGCCACGCCGTTGGGGAAGGTCAGCGCGTCATCGACGACCACGACCGAGCCGTCCGGGCGTCGCAGATAGACGCCATTGAACGCCATCTCCTTAAGCGGCGAGGCATTGATGCCTTCCAGGCCGTAGGGCGGATCAGTGAAATAGATCGCGCCCGATCTGGCCACGGCCAGATCATTGGGGCTGTTGAACTTCTTGCCGTCATGGCGATCGAGCAGGATCGTCTTCTGCCTGGTCTTGAGGTCGACCCTGGAGATCGCCCTATTACCATGGTCGCAGACCAGCAGCGCGCCCGAGGCGTCCAGCGCCAGCCCGTTCGAGCCGGGCTCACGGAAGGCCTTGGTCGGCGGGCCGTCATAGCCCGAGGGCTTGAGGAACACGCTCGCGCCATCCGCCTCGCTCCAGCGATACATGGTGTTGGCCGGCACGTCGGAGAAGATCAGATAGCCGCCGTCCTTCACCCAGACCGGCCCCTCGGACCATATGAAGCCGTCGGCCAGTTGTTCGATCCGGGCGTCTGACGCGACCACCGCATCCAGCGCCGGAGACAGGCGGCGGATGTTTCCCAAGGTCGGGCGAGCGGCATGAGCAGACACGGAAAACCCTCCTGCGAGAACGGCGGCGCTTGCCCCCAAGGTGATGGAACGGCGCGTCGGCGTCATGCGGTTGGGCCCTCATGTTATGACAGCGATGTCATAGCAACCGCACGTGCGGCTGGCGACCCGCGTTCTGCTTTCGCCTTCAGAAATCAGGTCCGGACGCGCGGCACGGCGTCCAGCCAACGCGCATAGGCCGCCTCCCGCTGATGCAGCGGCAGGGACGGCGTAAGCGCCTCGGCTGCGGGCCGCGCGGCGGCCGCCGTCTCCAGCGACGCGTAAACGCCAGCGCCGACGCCAGCGAACAGGGCGGCGCCCAGGGCCGTCGTCTCCAGATAGCTGGCCCGCTGCACGAGCATCCCCGTGAGATCGGCGAGCCGCTGAGAAAACCAGGCGCTTTTCGACATGCCGCCATCGATACGCAGTTCGGCATCGGCCCCCAGGGCGTGCGGCGCATCGGCCCGCATGGCTTCGATAAGATCCCGGCTCTGCAGCGCGCAGGAGTCATAGGTCGCCGCAGCGATCTCCGGCAGGCCGGCGTCGCGGGTCAGCCCAAAGATCGCGCCCCGCGCTCCGGCGTCCCACCAGGGCGCGCCAAGGCCGGTGAAGGCCGGCACCACCACGACGCCATGGTCGGGCTTGGCCGACCGCGCCAGGGCTTCGGCCGAGCGAGGGCCACCGGTAATCCCAAGCCCCTCGCCCAGCCACTGGATCGCCGCGCCCGCTACGAAGATCGAGCCCTCCAGGGCGTAGGTCGTCTTGCCGCCCACCCGGGCCGCGACCGTCGTCAGCAGGCGCGAGCGCGACACCGGGCGCGTCTCGCCCGTATTGAGCAACATGAAGCAGCCGGTGCCGTAGGTCGCCTTCATCTGGCCAGGCTGGACACAGCCCTGCCCCATGAGCGCCGCCTGCTGATCGCCCGCGACGCCCCGGATCGGCACCTCACGGCCCAGGATGTCGGCTGTCGTCACCCCATAGTCATCCGCGCAATCAAGCACCTTTGGCAGGAGCCTCACGGGCACCCCCAGAAGCTCCAGCATGGGCGGCGACCAGTCCTGGGCCTCGATGTCGAACAGCAGGGTGCGCGAGGCGTTGGTGGCGTCGGTGGCATGCACGGCGCCGCCCGTCAGGCGCCAGATCACCCAGCTATCCATGGTGCCGCACAACAGTTCGCCAGCTTCGGCGCGCGCCCGGGCGCCCTGAACACGGTCCAGAATCCAGGCGATCTTGGTGCCAGAGAAATAGGGATCCAGCAGCAGGCCCGTCACCTCTGTAACCTGGGCTTCATGACCAGCCTCGCGAAGCCGGTCGCAGGCGTCAGCCGTACGGCGGTCCTGCCAGACGATAGCGGGATGGATGGGCCGCCCCGTCGCCTTGTCCCAGATCACCACCGTCTCGCGCTGGTTGGTGATGCCAATGGAGGCCAAATCAGCGACGTCACGGCCCGACGCCTCCATCGCTTCGCGCAGTACAGCCACGCAGGCGGCGAAGATCTCTTCGGCGTCGTGCTCCACCCATCCGTCGGCCGGATAGCTCTGCCTGAGGGGTCGCGTGGCGTCGGCCAGCGCCCCGCCGGTGGTGTCGAATAGGATCGCTCTTGTGCTGGTCGTGCCCTGATCGAGGGCCAGAATCAGTTGTTCAGCCATGCTCGCGCCTCCCGTCCTTACGCTTCACCCGCGACAACGCGCCGCTGTTCTTGTCGTTTATTGGGGTCTTCCGTTTAAGCATGTTTTCATTTGCCGGAAGCAAGGTCATCTTCACCGAGTTCCGGATTCGAGGAGGCTGGTCATCCAAGCCGTCCAAACCGCCAAGCTTCTGACACTGGCGCGCAGCCGCGATCCGGGTGATCGTGAGCGGCTGCTCACCGGTATCATCGAACTGTGCGAAGCCGGCCAGAGCGCCGGCGCCCCTACAGATCCGGATATTCAGCGGCTTCTCGACTCCATCTTCATGACCCTGGTCGTTGAAGCCGAGCGTGACATTCGCCAACGCCTGTCAGAACGCCTGGCTGACGCCCCTTGGGCGCCCTCCGCCCTGATCAACATCCTGGCGCTCGACGAGATCGAGATCGCCCGCCCGATCATCGCGCGCAGCCCCGTGCTGCAGGATCACGATCTCATCCGTCTGATGGTTCAGGCAACGCTGGAACATCAGATCGAAGTGGCTCGCCGGCCGCGCCTGCCGGCCTCGGTGGTTGAGGCCATCCTGGCGCGTGAAGAACCCGCCGTGCTGACGGCCCTGGCCAACAACGACACCGCCGAGATCTCGGCCGACGGCCTGCGCCGGCTGGTCGGTCGCGCCAAGGACGTGGTCGCCTTGCGCTCGCCATTGGCGCGCCACCCGATGCTCTCCAGCGAATTGGCCGAGCAGCTTTATCTGTGGGTCGGACGCGCCTTGCGCGAAGCTCTCGCCGCGCGCTTCCATCTCGATGCGGACGTGATGGCCAACGCTGTCGATGAAGCGCTTCGCGCCGCCCATCGCGGTGAGGACCCGGCGCAGGACGGGGTCATCGAGTCCGAGGAAGATCGCGAAGAGATGGAGCGCTCGCTTGTCGAGAAGCTCGACGCCGCCGGACAACTGCGGCCAGGCTATCTTCTGCGCGTGCTCCGCGAGGGCCGCCTGCCCCTCTTCGTCCTGGCCCTGGCGCGCCTGGGCAAGTTTGATCCGCCACAGATTCGTCGAGCCATCGACAGCAACCGCCCCGAGCTTCTGGCCCTCGCCTGCTCGGCCATCGGTATCGATCGCAGCGTTTTCCCGACCATTCTGGAGCATGTGCGTCAGCTGAACGGGGGCCGGCCAGGCGGTGGCGCCGAGGGGGCCCGGCGGGCTGGCAGCGCCTTTGGCCCCTTCACGCCGGATGTCGCCGGAATGGCTTTCCGACAGGCTGTCGGCGCGGTTTGACAAGCCGGCGGGCTTCCCGCCTCTTGGGTGCGATGTACCAGCCCCAGCCCTTCCTGACTCGCCTGACATTCAAGGCCAGCGACCGCCCCGAAGCCGAAGAAGCCCGCGAGCGCCTGATCGCTCGCTATGGCGATGCCGGGGAGGAGTCCGCTCAGGTGATCGTGGCGCTGGGCGGCGACGGTTTCATGCTTGAGACCTTGCACGGCGCGATCGCCAGCCAGACCCCGATCTATGGCATGAACCGCGGATCGGTTGGCTTCCTGATGAACGAGTACAGCGAAGACGGTCTGCTGGAACGAATCAACGCTGCCGAGCGCGCCGTGATCCATCCACTGGTCATGACTGCCATCGACTCGCAACGCCGCAACCACCGCGCCCTGGCCATCAACGAGGTCTCCCTGCTGCGCCAGACCCGCCAGACCGCCAAGCTGCGCATCTCGATCGATGGCAAGGTGCGAATGAGCGAGCTGGTCTGCGACGGCGCTCTGATCGCGACCCCGGCCGGCTCAACGGCCTACAACCTTTCGGCCCATGGGCCGATTATTCCGATCGGGGGCCAGGTTCTGGCCTTGACCCCCATCAGCGCCTTTCGCCCCCGCCGCTGGCGCGGGGCCCTGCTCCCGCGCACCGCCCGCATCACCTTCGAGATCATTGAGGCCGACAAGCGCCCGGTCAGCGCCGTCGCCGATAACTTTGAGGTGCGTGATGTGATGGAAGTCCACATTTCGGAAGATCGAGACACCAGTCTGGCGATGCTGTTCGATGCAGGCCGCAGTCTAGATGAACGCGTACTCGCCGAGCAGTTCTCTGCCTGAGGCGTTCCGCCGCATAGAAACCCACATCTCATTCGTTGTTAACGCCTGCTATGATAGCGGTCTTGAAAATACCCGCCGCTGGGGAGGCGATCTTGACGACTAAGCCCACCGCCGAAGTGATCCAGGTGCCGAATATGCTGAAGCTCAAGGTGGGCGGACGTGGCGGCATCGACATGGCCGCGATCGCCAAAGCCGAGGCCGCGCTGAAAAGCCTCTCGGGCAACTTCGCCCAATGGCTGCAGGACGAGATCACCAAACTCGAAGCCGCCCGCCAGGAGGTCAAGACACAAGGCCTGACCGCCACGACGGTCGAGACCCTGTATCTTCGCGCGCACGATCTCAAGGGCCTGGGCGCAACCTACGAATTCCCGCTGATCACACGTCTGGCCGCGTCGCTGTGCAAGCTCATCGACGAGCCCGAGACGCGCTTGTCGGCGCCCATGTTCCTGGTCGACGCCCATATTGACGCCATCAAGGCGGCCGTGCGCGGCGACATCAAGGTCGACACCCACCCTGTGGGCAAGGCCCTGGCCGAGGAACTCGAAGGCCGCGTGGCGGAATACCTCAAGGGCTGATCCTTCAGAGCAGACCGAACAGTCCCTTGAGATAGGGATTGAGCATGCGCCCTTCCGGATCGAGTTCGGCGCGCACCTTCAGGAAATCGTTCCAGCGCGGATAGAGCGCCGCCAGGGGCTGGCCGCGCAGGTTGTGCAGCTTGCCCCAGTGCGGCCGGCCGCCGTAGCGGCGGAAGATTGGCTCGATGAGACCGTACAGGAACGAGAAGTCGTCCTTGTAATGCGTGTGAACGGCGATCGAGCCGCGCGGCCCGCCATGGAATGGCGATAGCCAGGCATCGTCGGCCGCGATCCGGCGCACCTCGATCGGGAAGAAGACGTCGGGACGCTCCTTCTCGATGATCGCCACGATCTCCGCCAGCGCCTCGAGCTGAACCTCGACCGGGAGGTGAAACTCCATCTCGTTGAAGCGAACCGGTCGCTCGGTCGACAGCAGCTTCCAGCCTTCGTCAACGGCGGTCTCGGGCTTGGCGCCCGCGAGCAGGGCCTTGGCCGCCGCCTTGCGCAACGGCGTCGAGAAACCCAGCAGGTTTCGCAGGCCCTTCAGAGCATCGAGAAAGGCGCTATCCTGATCAGGGCCCCGCGCCTCGGCCGGGTCGTCCGTCTCATCATGGCTGATGCCTGCAGCCAGCCCCGTGAACGGCACGGCGTAGAACTCGAAATTGCGGTGCTCGGCCCAGCGCGCCTCGGCCTTGGCCAGAGCGTCGCTGAACGGCTCGATCCAGACGCGGCGACGCACACGCCGATTTGGGATGGTCTTCAGGCGCACCTGGGAGATCACGCCCAATGCCCCCATCGAGACCCTGGCGGCCTGAAAGATCTCTGAATCCCGGCTCGCATCACAGTCAATCACGCGACCGCTTTGGGTCACCAGCCGCAGCGCGGTGACATCTCCATGCAGGGCCTGGAGCCTTACGCCTGTGCCATGCGTCGCCGTAGCGAGCGCACCGGCCAGGGACTGCTTGTTGATGTCGGGCAGATTGGCCATGGCCCGCCCCTTGGCGGCCAGCGCCGGCCCCAGTGCTCCAAGCCGGGTGCCGGCCAGCACGACAGCTTCGTCGCCTTCCCAGCCAACGACCCCGGACATGGCGTCGAGGGAAACCAGAGCGCCACTGGTGGGCGCCAAGGCGGTGAAGGAGTGCCCCGCCCCCACCGGCCGGATCGGCGCGGCGGCGGTTTTGAGCATCAAGGACAGTTCGGCTTCGTCCTTCGGCGCCAGGCGGGCCGACGGATAGGCGGTCTGGACGCCCGACCAGTTGCGCCATAGCAGCTTGCCCTCGGCGTTGACGGAAGCCGGAGCGACAGGTTCGGGCTTCTCATGCGTGGCGACCAGATAGCCTGCGCCGCCGGTGGCCACCACCGCAGCGCCCGTGCCGCCTGCGACCAGAGCCCCTCGTCTCGAGATCATGCGTCTTCCCCCACTATGCGGGATCTTCACGCCCCGCCAAGAACCGTATGAGGCCCTGGAAATCGGCCGGCGTGCAAGCCGCGCATTGACCCGACGCCGGCATGGCCTTGAAGCCCTGGATCGTGTGATCCAGAAGAACAGCCTCCCCCTGCGTCCATCGCGGGTCCCAGGCCGCCCGGTCATGCACCAGCGGCGCGCCCGTACCCGGCGTTGCGTGGCAGGCCTTACATGAGGTCTCGTAGAGATCGGCCAAGCGGGCGTTGGCGGGCGTCAGCAGCAGCGCCTGCTCCGGCGTGGGGGCCGGCGGGACCGCCTGGCCACAGGCGACCAGCGAAAAGGCCAGTAGCCCTGTGAAAAGAACCGCGCGCATCAGGCCACGATCCCGTGCAGTCGCTTTGCGGCAGTCAGGGTGTTAGCCAGCAAACAGGCGATGGTCATGGGTCCGACACCGCCCGGCACCGGCGTGATGGCCCCAGCCACGCGCTTGACCTCGTCAAAGGCGACATCCCCGACCAGGCGCGTCTTGCCGGCCGCCGCAGCGACCGGATCACGGGAGGGGAAGCGACTGATGCCGACATCGATGACCACCGCGCCCGGCTTGATCCAGTCCCCTTTCACCATCTCGGCACGGCCTACGGCCGCGACAACGATATCCGCCTGACGCACGACGCCCGGCAGATCCACGCTGCGAGAATGAGCGATGGTGACCGTGCAGTCGGCGGCCAGAAGCATCTGGGCCATCGGCTTGCCCATCAGGTTGGAACGGCCGATGACCACCGCCGATTTGCCGCGCAGGTCGCCCAGCACGTCCTTCAGCAGCATCATGCAGCCCAGCGGCGTACAGGGCGTCAGGGCCGGCAGGCCGCTGGCGAGGCGACCCGCATTGGTCACGGTCAGGCCGTCGACGTCCTTGTCGGGCGAGATCGCCGCGACAATGTCGGCCTGCTTCAGGTGATCGGGCACCGGGAACTGAACTAGAATGCCGTGGATCGCCGGATCGGCGTTCAGCCTGCCGACCAGGGTCAAGAGCTCGTCCTGGCTCACATCGGCCGGCAGGCGGTGGGTTTCGGAGTGCATGCCCGCCGCCTGGGTCTGCTCGCCCTTGTTGCGCACATAGACCTGACTGGCGGGATCCTCGCCGACCAGCACCACGGCCAGGCCCGGCGTGACGCCGTAGCCGGCCTTCAAGGCCTTCACATCCTTAGCGATCTGCTCGCGCAGATCAGCCGCAAATGTCTTGCCATCAATAATCCTGGCCTCGGACATGGGCGCCTCCCGGTTTCGCTGTGCCTAACCGGTCGTTTTGATGTGCGCAACGCTGGCGTGCCGGTCGCACAATCATGTTAGAGGCAGGCTCATGGCGCCAACCGCTTCCACCTCCCGAGCAGACGTCGTCCTGGTGGGCGGCGGGCTGGCTAACGGCCTGATTGCCTTGCGTCTGAAGGCACTGCGGCCAGACCTGCGCGTGATCATGCTGGAGCGCGACAGCCGAATCGGCGGCGAACACACTTGGTGCCACTTCGAGACCGATGTCAGCCCCGCGGTCAGCGGCTGGTTGAGGCCGCTGATCGCGCATCGCTGGTCAGGCTACGATGTCCGCTTTCCGGACCATCAGCGCTCGCTCGAAACCCGCTATCTGGCCATCACTTCGCAGCGCCTCCACGAGGCCGTGACGGCTGTGCTGGGATCGGATGTCTGGCTCGGCGCGACGGTGTCGGAGGTCTCGCCGCATCAGGTCACGCTATCCGATGGTCGCCGCATTACCGCCGCCGCCGTGATCGACGGCAGAGGCCCGCGCCGCAGTCGCAGTCTGGTGCTCGGCTGGCAGAAGTTCCTCGGCCAGGGCGTGCGCCTGACAGCGCCCCATGGCCTGACGCGACCGATCGTGATGGACGCCACTGTCTCGCAACTGGACGGCTATCGGTTTGTCTATGTCCTGCCGCTCGACGCCACGCGCCTGTTGATCGAGGACACCCGATACAGCGACGGCGCCGACCTGGACCATGCGGAACTGCGCGCCGCCATAGCCGCCTATGCCGCCCAGCAGGGCTGGACCATCGCCGCGGTCGAGCGGGAGGAACACGGTATCCTGCCCATCGCCCTGGCTGGTGATATTGACGCCTACTGGCGAGAAGCCCGGGCGCAGGTGGCCGAAGTTGGCCTGCGGGCCGCGCTCTTCCAGCCGACAACGGGCTACTCCCTGCCCGACGCCGCGCGCCTGGCCGATCAGATCGCCGCCCTGCCCCATATCACCAGCGCCCATGTGCGCGCCTGCGCCGAAGCCTATTCCAAGGCGACGTGGCGCAAGAGGCGATATTTCCGCCTGCTCAACCGCATGCTGTTCAAGGCCTGCGCGCCAGACCAGCGCTACAGGGTTCTGGAGCGCTTCTACCGGCTGGGCGCGCCCTTGATCCAACGCTTCTATGCCGCACGCCTGACGCCTTTCGACAAGGCGCGCGTCCTGATGGGCAAACCGCCCGTACCTATCGTCGCCGCCCTGGGGTATCTGGGCGAGAACTCCGTGATTGAGGACAAAGCATGAGTGATCCCAAGCCGCGCGCAGCCGTTATCGGCTCCGGTTTCGGCGGCCTGTCCCTGGCGATCCGTCTGCAGTCATCCGGCTTCGATGTCACAGTCATCGAAGGTCGCGACAAGCCCGGCGGCCGCGCTTACGTCTGGGAGGATGAAGGCTTCATCTTCGACGCCGGCCCGACCGTGATCACCGATCCCGATTGCCTCAAGGAGCTGTTCACGATCAGCGGTCGCAAGATCGAGGACTATGTCGAACTGCTGCCGGTCAACCCGTTCTACCGGCTGGTCTGGGAAGACGGCGACGTGTTCGACTATGTCAACGACCAGGCCGAACTGGACCGACAGATCGCCGCCCGAAATCCAGCTGATGTCGAGGGCTATCGCCGCTTCCACGCCTATTCCGAGGAGCTGTACCAGAAGGGCTATGTCGAGCTGGGCGCCGTGCCCTTCCTCGATATTCGCAGCATGATCTCATCGGCCCCGGCTCTGATGAAGCTGCAGGCCTGGCGCAGCGTCTATGACAAGGTCTCGTCTTTCGTGAAGGACGAGCATGTCCGCCAGGCGCTGTCGTTCCATAGCCTGCTGGTCGGCGGCAGCCCGTTCGCCACATCGTCAATCTATGCCCTGATTCACGCCCTTGAACGTCGCGGCGGCGTCTGGTTCCCGCGCGGCGGCACCGGCGCACTGATCCGCGGTCTGGTTCGCCTGCTGGAAGATCTGGGCGGGACAATCCGGCTCAATGCGCCGGTCAGCAAGATCACGACGAAGGACGGCCGGGTCACCGGGATCATCAATCACGACGGCAGCTTCGAGGCCTTCGACACCGTCGCTTCCAACGCCGATGTCATGCACACCTATCGCGAGCTGCTGGTCGATGACCCGCGTGGCAAGAAGGTCGGCAAGGCTCTGGAAAGCAAGCGCTGGAGCCCCTCGCTTTTCGTGATCTATTTTGGTCTCAAGGCCGAGCACCCCGAAATCCGCCATCACACGATCTGCTTTGGCCCGCGCTATCGCGAACTGATCGGCGACATCTACAACAAGGACGTCCTGTCCGACGATTTCTCGCTGTATCTGCACTCGCCCTGCGCTACCGATCCCGGCATGGCCCCGCCCGGCTGCAGCAGCTTCTATGTCCTGTCGGTGGTGCCCAACCTCGAAACCGCTGACATCGACTGGAGCGAGCAAGGTCCTGCATATCGCGACAAGATCCTGAAGTATCTCGAGGATCGCTACATCCCCAACCTATCGCGCGATCTGGTGACCAGCCGGATCTTCACGCCGGACGATTTCACGACCGAGCTCAACGCCTGGAACGGCGCGGCCTTCTCGCTGGAGCCGCTGCTGACCCAGAGCGCCTTCTTCCGCACCCACAATCGCGACGACGTCATCCCGAACCTCTATTTCGTAGGCGCCGGCACCCATCCAGGCGCGGGCATTCCCGGCGTCGTCGGCTCTGCCAAGGCGACCGCCAGCCTGATGATCGACGACTTCCAGACGCGGGCGGCGTGAGCGAACTAGAGGCCCAGAGCCGCGAAGCGATCCAGAAGGGCAGCAAGAGCTTCGCTGCCGCCGCAGCCCTGTTCGACGCCGAGACCCGCGCCGACGCCGAGATGCTTTATGCGTGGTGCAGGCACTGCGACGACGTGATCGACGGCCAGACCCTGGGTCATGGCATGAGCCCGGTCGAGGATGCTCCGGTCCGCCTGGCTGCGCTTTACGCCCAGACCCGCGCCGCCCTGGCCGGCGAGCCTCCGGCTGACCCGCAGTTCGCGGCCTTTCAGACCGTGGCCCGGCGCCGCCATATCCCCGAGCGGTACGCTCTGGATATGATCGACGGCTTCGCCATGGACGTCGAAGGCCGCCGCTACCAGACGCTCGATGACCTGCTCGACTATTGCTGGGGCGTGGCCGGCGTGGTCGGTACGATGATGGCGCTGGTCATGGGCACGAAGCCTGACGCCTTGCCCACCCTGCGCCGCGCCCAGGACCTGGGTCTGGCCTTCCAGCTGACCAACATCGCCCGCGATATCGTCGAGGACGCCCGCAACGACCGGATCTATGTGCCCCGGGACTGGCTGGCCGAGCTGGACGTGCCTGAGACGGCGGTCACCGATCCGGCCCATCGCGCTGCGGTGGCGATCATGGCCAAGCGGCTGGTCGACGCCGCCGAGCCCTATTACGCCTCGGCCCGCTGGGGTCTTCGCGACCTGCCCGTCCGCTGCGCCTGGGCCATTGCGGCGGCGCGGGGCGTCTATCGGCAGATCGGGCTGGATGTGGTCCGCGAGGGCGCCAAGGCGTGGGACGAGCGCGTGGTCGTCAGCGGCCGGATGAAGGCCTGGCGGGCTCTGGAGGGCGGGTTCATCGCCCTGCGCTCGGCGGTCTGGGACCGGGCGATCAAGCCGCCGGCGCGGCCCGACATGTGGTCAAAAATCTAGGCTTCGACGCCTCGCGCCTTGAGTTGAGCCTTAAGCTCGCGCACCGGCCGGGCCAGCAGGAAACCAAACGATACCGCGCCTTCCTTGGTGTGCACGGCGTGATGGATGCGGTGCGCCTGGATGGCGCGCTTCCAGAAGGCCGACTTGCCGAACGGCGTCTTGAAGCGTCGATGCACCATGCCGTCGTGGAAGATGAAATACATCAAGCCATAGGCGGTGATGCCCAGGCCCACCGGCAGCAGCCACGGCGTGCCGTGAACGCCGAAATAGATCGCCACGATAGCCGGGGCGGCAAAGACCACGGCAAACAGGTCGTTCAGCTCGAACAGCCCGTGTCGCGGTTCATGATGCGACTTGTGCCAGACCCACATGAAGCCGTGCATCACATAGCGATGCGTGACCCAGGCAAAGCCTTCCATGAACGCGAAGGCGGCGAGGAAAAGCGCCAGATAGAGAGCCAGGGTCGCCATCAACACTCCTATCGACGCGACAGTCGCGCCAGGGTCTGGGCCAGCGCCAGACCAGCCAGGCCGACGGCGGTCAGTATGCCCCAGGCCTTATACACCTGCGACAGTGGGGCGTCGCGCCAGAGCACGCCTTGATAGGCGTCAATCACCCAGGCATGGGGCGTGAACCATCCAACGGTCTGGAGCCAGACCGGCATCAGGAAGCGCGGCGCCATGCTGCCGCCGATCGCGGCCAGCACCAGGATCACGAAGGTCGACAGCATCTGGGCCTGTTCCCGGGTGCGGCACACCGAGACGAGGCCCAGGGCCAGGCCGGCCGCGCATACAGCCGTCGCCAGAGTGGTGGGCAGCCACAGGGCGAAGTGTTCGACCACCGCTACGCCATAGACGATCTGGGCGGTCGCGAAGATCGCTACGGCCTGCACGATACCTTGAGCCACCAGGAAGACGAACTTGCCGGTCACCACAGGCCCCATGCCCGCCACCCCGGCCAGCAGACGGTCGGCGACACCGGTGCGGCGCTCGTCCATCAGGCCCAGCGACCCCTGCATGGCCGAGAACAGGGCGAACAGGATCATCACCGCCCCGGCGTAGTAGGCAATGGTCGCCCCGCCCGTCCTGGCCCCCAGCAGGTTCTCGCGGTCGAAGAGGTCGCTGCCCGTCAAGGCCGGTGGCTTGGCCTTCAGCCCATTGGCGACCGACTCGACCCTTGCGGTCTGGGCCGGCGTCAGGGCGCCCAGGGCGGGGGTCAGCTGATCGACGCTGCGGCGAAAGCTGGCGTCAGGCGTCGCGCGGGCCATGGCGAGCTGAACGCGCGCCTGGGTCAGGGGCGCGGCCACGGCGCGAGCAGGGTCCGAGATGATCAGGAACGGACGACCCGGCGCGGCGGGATCGGTTCGGATCACCAGACCCACATCGGCCTGACCGGACTTGACCAGCGCCCGCACGGCTTCGACCGTGGCCGGCGTCGCCGCCTCGGCGCGGATCTCCGAACTGGCCAGAAGGGCCTTGGCCACACGGCCCGAGGTTTCGGTCCGCGCCAGATCGACCATGGCCAGCTTGGGCTTGATGTCCTCGCCGGTCGCCCCGGCGAACACCGACGAGAAGATCAGGAACACCAGCGGCGGCAGCAGAAAGGTCATGACCAGCGCCGCGCGATCGCGCCACAGCTCCAGCGCCATCACCCGCACCATGGCCAGGGTCATTTCAAGGCGGATCATGCGGCCAGCTTCCGTTCGGCCACCAGGCTGAACAGGTTCTGCAGCGACGGCTCCCGCACCCGGATCTCGCGAGGGATCAGCCCGGCCTTGCGCAGCCGCTTGTCCAGCCGGCCGGCGGCGGCGTAGCCGTCGACATCCAGACGGGTCCAGAGTTTGGCGCGATGGGCGGTCCTGGCCAGGCCCGCGGCGATCAGCAGCGCCTCGCCGCTGGCGTCAGGCTCGCCCGCGAGCTCGACCAGCACCTCCATCTGGCCGCCGAAGGCTTCGGCGATCAGGACGCGGGGCCGGCCTTCCAGCACCAGCGAGCCCTCGCGCAGGAAGCCGACGCGGTCAGCCAGGGCTCCGGCCTGTTCCAGATCGTGGGTGGTCAGCAGCACCGCCACGCCCAGGTCGCGCAGCCCCCGGATCACCGCGTCCAGGGCCTCGCGGGCGTCGATATCGACGCCGACCGTGGGCTCATCGAGGATCAGCAGGGCCGGCTCATGCACGATGGCGGCGGCGATATTGGCGCGGCGCTGATAGCCGCCCGATAGATGGCGAACCGGCACATGGGCGCGATCGACGGTGCGGGTCAGCTCCATGGC
>Ga0209066_10003823_pt1 | contig 16897 bp, 9 predicted proteins | sample All_14_2_FD_187198 | JGI IMG/M metagenome (GOLD analysis project Ga0209066, IMG submission 187198) | Freshwater microbial communities in response to fracking from Pennsylvania, USA - Allegheny Zone_MetaG_DW_15 (SPAdes) (version 2) ... | reverse complement strand
CAGGTCGCCCGGCCCCGGCTTCCAGGTCTTGAGCGCCTCCGAAGAGGCCTCGATGGTTCTGCCGTTCGTGAAGATCCAGCCCTCGGTGCCCTCGAAACGGACACCGAAACTGCGGTCGTCGGTTTTGCAGACCAGCTCCACGCCGTTCGCGTAGCGGCAGCGGAAATCCACTTTGGTCGCCGTGTTATACAGAGAGCCTGGCACAGGATATTCCGCGCCGAGATTCTCGTACTCGACAGGCCCCGTGTCGTCCGTGCCCAAGCCCCACTGGACGATGTCGTTGGAATGGGCCCCGAAATTCGTGGTCTGCCCGCCGGAGTAGTCGCTGATAAAGCGGAAGCGGTAAAGGCATCGGTCCGAATGGTACGGGGCCTCCGGAGCGGGACCGAGCCAGAGGTCGTAGTCGAAGCCGGGCGGGATCGGCATCGGCTTCCAGCCAGGCCCCGGCCCGAAGAAATTGTTCTTCGCCACGTAGGACTCGGCGCGCTTGACCGCGCCGATCTTGCCGTTGCGCACCACGCTGCAGAACTGGCGGATGAGCGGATTCGAGCGCCACTGGCTGCCGGTCTGCAGGATACGCTTGTGCTTTCTCACCGCGCGGACCATCTCTTGGCCGTCGCGCACGGTCAGACCGAGGGGCTTCTGGCAATAGATGTCCTTGCCCGCCTCCGCCGCCCGGATGGTCATGATGGCGTGCCAGTGGTCCGGCGTGATAACCGCGACCGCGTCGATGTCCTTCCGCGCGAGAAGCCCGCGGAAATCCTCATGCATGCCGCACCCTTTGAACGCGCCGGAGTCGGCCCGCTTCGCGTAAGCCGCGTTGACGAGGTCGCGGACCGGCTCGCGCCCGAGGAACTGCTTGTCCGTTTTGTAGCCGTAGCTCGCGCGGTTCACGTCGCACACCGCCACGACCTGCACATCTTCCATGGGCAAGAACTGTTTCAGATCCTCAGCCGCCTGGTTCCCACAGCCGATGATCCCCAGCGTAATCCGGTTGGACGGCGCGTTCTTTCCCAACGTCTGAGCGCGGACGATCATCGGAAACCCGATGCTCCCCGCCGCCGCCGCGCGCAGAAAGCCGCGCCTCGATTGTGTTCCCGATCCCGTGGCGAAGTGGCGCATGTTCATGATCTTTCTTTCCCCCTTCATGCGTATGTTATCGGAGGCGGCGTCCTTTATCAAGCAACGCAAGCGCAGCCTCGAACAGACCGATTAAACCGACTGACTCAGCGAGATCCGGAATTGTCTGTGTGGCGGAGGAGATAGGCGCGCGCCTCTTCCTGCGTCGTGATCTGCCCTTCAAGCTGCGCGTCGTACAGCGCGTTCAACTGCGCACCCAGCGCCGGCCCCGGCGCCATGCCCCACGCCAAAAGATCACGCCCTCGCACCAGCGGCTCCGGCAAGACCGGCTCGGCCTTGTATGACTCGTATGCGTCCTTCAGAAACCGCCAAGCGGAAAAGTCCCCGTTGCTGTACAGGATGTCCACCCGCATCAGCTCAAGGAGCAGCGGGAAGGTCGAAGCTCCCAGAAAGCGGCGCAGTTTCGCGCGCCGCATTCTCTCGGCCTCGACAAACTGCATGTGCCCCGCCACCAGAGCCTTCACCTCGGCGATCAACGCCGACGGCTGGCGCAGCCGCAACAGGATGTTCTCGGCCAGTTCGGCCCCGACCGGCGCGTGGCACGGAAACCGGATGCGCGTCCCGCCCGTGGCAGGGTCGGGCTCCTCGCAGTACGTCGGCGGCTTGCCGACATCGTGCAGCAGGACCGCCAGCGCCAGCGACGGCAGGCGCGGCGGCGGCAACGCGTCCAGCATCAGGCAGGTGTGCGTCCAGACGTCGCCCTCGGGATGGAATTGCGGCGGTTGCGCCGTGCCGCTCAGCGCCGCGACCTCGGGCAGGATGTGCGCCAGCAGGCCGGTCTCGCGCAGGAGGTTCAGCCCCACCGAGGGGCGCGGCGACTCGCACACCATGCGCAGCACTTCGTTGGCGACCCGCTCCGCGCTCACGCTCCCGATCTGTGCCGCATGGCGTTCCAGCGCGGCGCGCGTCGCAGGCTCGATCGCGAAGTCCAGTACGGACGCGAAGCGCACGGCCCGCAGCATCCGCAGGCGGTCCTCGCCGAAGCGCGCCGCGGGCTCGCCGATCGCCCGGATGACGCGCGCGTCGAGATCCGCCAGCCCGCCCACGAAATCCGTCACCTCGCCGCCCGCCGGGCCGCAGAAGAGCCCATTCACCGTGAAATCGCGGCGCTGCGCATCCTCTTCCGCCGTCGCGAACCTCACCCCGGCGGGATGCCGCCCGTCCGCGTACTGGCCGTCCGTGCGGAAAGTCGCGACGTCGAACTGAAAGCCGCCGTGCGAGACCCGCACGACGCCGAACGCCTTGCCCACAGCCACCGTCTGTCCGCAGAAGAGAGCTTCGACCTGATCCGGTGTCGCCGAGGTCGCGATGTCGATGTCTTTCAGCGGCCGCCCCAGCAGCGCGTCGCGCACGCAACCGCCGGCGAAAAGAGCCTGGTGTCCGGCGCGCTCCAGCTCGCGCACCACGCCGCGCGCGGCCGCGACCAGCGCCTCATCGTCCGTATGGAACCGCACGTCTGCCATATTGCGCACTCCCTGTCCGGAGTCTCTCGGCCCCCGCCCGCACCGTGCGGTCATCCGATAGACACGCGCGTTCATCACGGCGCGGCATCGAGCCGCACCGGGAAGGAACGCTTGATCCGATAGGCTCTCAGCGCGGGGTCGCTTTCCGGCACGAGGCAGTGGCCTTGGCCTGAGGGCTCGGCCGCGAAAGCCGCGTCGCGAGCCGGCGTCAGCACGCCCGCATACGGCACGCTCACCGCCTTGTGAGTCAGACGGCCGTTCAGGTCATAGTCGTAGTAGAGGCTGAACTTGCCCTTGAAAAGGCCGGTGCGAGCCGTGAAAGACAAGGTCGTCAGCGCGCTGTTCACGCCCGAGTAGTCGTATGCGCCGCCCTCGGTCTGCGTCGGCTTGACTCCCTTCACCAAGGTCATGCGCGTGCCGGCGACCGACACGCTGAGGCCTTCCGGCACGGCGTCCGCCACGAATCCCGCAGAGCCGCCGGTGTAGTGGTAAGGCACAGCCCCCACCTCCGCGCCGAACAGATAGTGCGCCGCCAGAGACGGCATCGTGCCGTAGTAACCGCCGCACGCCTCCAGCAACATGTTGAATCCATCCGGTCCCGCGCTAGGTTTCTCCCAGCGCACGTACCACCCCAAGTCGCGGTCGGTCGCCACCGCGCGCGCCGCGTCAGGACGCAGCCACAGCAGCGCGCCGATCCAGCCCCGCTTGGAGTAAAGCGGAGCAAACAGCGGCACGCACGCCTCCGGGCCGCACCCGTCGAAGAGCACCAGCCGCGACGAATGGGACACCTTCGTTCCGTCCGCCAGCACGCCCGCCACCTTCGCGCTGCCGCCATTCCCCACGGTGATCGTGAGGTAACCGCTCCCCTGCGGCGCGGCCTGCGCCGAACCGAGGGAGACGCCCTCCGCCACCGGCAGCGCGACCGTGTAATAGCCGCGGTAGCCGTCCAACAGCGTCTTCGCCGCGGCGTCCTTGCTGTCCGCAAAACGGTTGCGCGCCCCATCCAGCGCCAACGTCTCGCCCACGGTCCCGCCCGAGAGCGTTCCCCACATGCGTCCCTGCCAAACGGAGAGGGCGAGCACCTCGCCCTTGCGCCCGCGCAACGTGACGCGCCGCGACCCGTCCGCCTCTGTCGAGTCCCACGCCGAAGCGCTAAGACTCAGCGAGCCAGCCTGCAGCACCACCTTGGCAGTGAGTTTCCCTGCCACGCTCGAAACCTTCAGCGACATCGTTCCCCGCACCGCGAGCAACGCTTCGCCGTTGAACGTTCTCGGGCCGTAGAAATATCCGTCGTAGGTTCCAGGCGATGTCAGCTCCGCCCCTTCCGGATCACAGATGTAGGAGGAAGGCACAGCCGTCCACTTCGCATAGAGCGTGTGCGCCTCCGCGCTGGTCACCACCGTCGCCGCGCTGACCTGAACCCCCGCGCCGCCAACCCCGGTCCACCAGCCGCCGAACACATACTCCGCACGCACGGGCAGCGGCAAAATCCCGTAGCCCGCGCCATACGTCACCAAGCTCGACCCCGGCGTCACGGTCCCGCCCTGCGCATCGAACGTCACCATACAGACCAGCGTGCCTCCCAACAGATACGGATAGCTCGTCCCGGCCTCGATCCCCCAGACGGAGCCGAAGGGCCAGCCGACGTAATTCGCCTGTTGCCGCATCTGCGCCGTGGTCAACCCGGAACCGCCGCTCGAAGCGGCCTGCCCGCTCACCTGCGTGTCCCAGTACGACTGTCCGACGCTGCCCGCACCGCCGCCAACCAGTCCGCCGACACTGCTGCTTGCCGCGACCGCGCAGGCCGCATAACACTGCGTGACGCTTCCGCCGTTGTCGTTCAGCCCGATCAGCCCGCCGACGTTGGACTGGCCCGTCACAGCGCCCGAAGCATAGCATTGCCTCACCGTGCCGCCGTGGTTCTGGCCGACCAGCGCGCCGACCTCGTTATTGCTCCCGGCCACCTGCGCGTTGGCGTAGCAGCGCTCGACCGTTCCGCCCTCGTTATATCCCGCCAGCGCGCCGACGTACTCCCGTCCCGTGACGTCCGCGTTGATCAGCCCCAGATTCCGCACCGCAGCGGCGGCGCCCAGATACCCGAAAAGTCCGACATAATCCTCGCCGGACCGGCTCACCGTCAGGCCGACGATCACATTCGTGTTCCCGTCGAAGCTTCCCGTAAACGCCGCGCCCGCGCTGCCGATCGGGCTGAACCCGGACCCGCCCGACGCGTCGACACTCTGCGTCAGCCAATACCTTCCGTCCAACGTGTAACCGGGGTCGTTGCCGATCTTCTGCAACTCCTCGATGCTCGATATGCCCCTCGCCGAGCGGAACAGTGCCGTCACGCCTTTGTGCCCGTCGATCATGACCGTGGTCACCGCATTCGACGGATTGGCCACCGCGCCGAGCCAGCCGACAAATTCGCCTACCCCCGCTTCCGCCTCGGCCGTGAGCGTCACATTCGTCCCTGGCGGATATGCGGCCTGCAGCGGCACCACCAACACACTTCCGGGACCGTGCACCGTCACGGCAAGGGTAAAGCCGCCGGCTCCCGCCGTGAACGCGCGCAGGTACGGATAGGTGACGCCCTCCGCGATCCCCCACACGTTCGTGAAATCCCAGCCGGTATACGTCGCCGCCTGTTTCATCTGCGCCGTCGTCCTGCCGGCGCCTAAGGCAGAGGCCGCCTGCCCGCTGGCCACCGTGTCCCAGAACGAATTGGTCGCGAAGCCGGTGCCGCCATCATTCCCCACCAGGCCGCCCAAAAAATCGTCGCCCGTCACCGCCCCCGACGCGTAGCACTGCGCCAAGCTGCCCTCGTAAACGTTGCCGCCGAGCAGGCCGCCGACCTCGAACTCTCCCGACACAGAAACCGAAGCGTAACACTGCCTGATCACGCCGTCGACATTGTACCCCAGCAACCCGCCGACGTCATACGAGCCAGACACCGCGCCGGACACAAAGCACCTCACAAGAGTTCCCTCGTTCACGCCCACAAGTCCGCCCACGCATCCGGCCCCCGTCACACTGGCGTTCACCAAGCACACGTTGCTGACCACTCCGCCCGGGCCGACATACCCGAACAGTCCGGCGTTGTCCTGGCTTGCGCGGTTGACCGTCAGGCCGCTGACCACATAGCCGTTTCCCTTGAACACGCCGGCAAAGGCGTTCGTATCCGAGTTTCCGATCGGCTGAAAACCGGCACCGCTGTTCCAGCTCGCCGTGGCGGAAGCGTCGATGTTCGTCATCAGTGAATACGTCGCGCCCAACGTCCAGCCGTCCACACCGGAACCGACTTTCTGTAACTCCGCCAGCGTCCACACCGGCAGCGGCTGTGCAGAAACGGTCGCGACAAGAAACAGGCACCACGCGAGCCCTGATAACGCAAGAGGCAAAAACCTCCCGAACCGAGACCGTTCCGAGAAACATGAGGAATGAGCAATATTATTTTTCATATGTTTCTTTCAACGGCCAGGCCGTTTGGACCGTCGCTTTTTATTGTATCACAACCCCCGGCACTTACAACCCAAGAGCCGGACACTTTCCGGCCGACCACAAAACAAAGCCCCGCCCCTGCGTGATGACGCTTGAGGCGGGGCCTGTGAATGGACACGCGCAACAACTGGAACGACACCGGATTTCGTGTCGTTCCTGTTGCTGCGCGCGGGCAAGGCGAGTGCGATATCGAACCGCACTAGAAGCCGTTGTTATGCCTGTAACGTGTTCTGCTACTTGTAATACCGGGAGATCTCCTCCTTGGCGATCTTGCACCAGGCGATCGCACGGGACGGATCGTTATGGATCGTATCGTGGTCCTTCATGATGATCTCGAGGTGGCAACCCTTGGCTTTCTCAAGGATATCGCGGATGTCCTTGCGCGCGGCCGCCTCGTCGAACACACTCGCCGAGAGAATCGCGGGGTTCGGACGGCACGAGTAGACATATTTATCCTGCAAGGCCGTCGCCATTTTGGCACGGTCGCAGGTAGGCGACACGCTGACGCGCCGGATGTTCGGTATGCTCTTGAGCAGGTTCCAGCGCTCGGAGATGGGCTCACAACACCCATAACACACCAACCCGAAGCGCGCCATGACCGGTTTCTGGTACTGCAAAACGAATTCGTCGAACAGCTCGGACGCGAGCCCCTTTGTGTCCTGACTCTCGAAGAGCGCCCACAGGTCCTTGGCCCGCGCCGTCCCCTGATAGTCCTTGGCGGGCAACTGCGTGGTCCAGCCGAACCCGCCCGATCCGATGTAGTCGCCCTCGTTGTTCAGGCTGTAAAGCCCCGCGTTCTCAAGGAAGGTGATCAGGTCCAGCGTGCCGTCGCGCAGGAACGCCATCAGATTATGAAGGCCCTGAGGGTTCTCCTTGGTGTCTTTCATGAACTGCTCAAAACCGCGCAGCTTGATCAGTTCGCGCGTCAGCCCCAGAGACCAATACCACTGCTCGCGCAACTTGACCGGCAGCACGCCGTCGAAAACTTCCCTAGCCAGATGCACGATCTCCGTCGTCGCATCCCGGTCTACCGTAATCGTCTGAAACTGTAAGCCGCTCAAATCATTCAGGTCCCGCAACGCCGGCTGCGGTTTTACCGAGGAGGAGTCGGGTCCCCAAAACGTCCGCTTGTATACCCAACCGACCGTGAAGCGGCTCTCGACCACCCGGTCATCCCCCATCTTTTCGCCCCAGAAAATCTCCTTGCGCAAACGGTGTTCCCAGTGCCGGGCGAGCCCGTGCGCGCACTCAAGCGAAGACTCGGGTATAATTTCGCGCCAGCTGAATTCCGGATCGCACAGGATCAAAGGACGCGAGGCCTGCAAGGCATTCTGCCTCGTCCAGAGCACTTTCTTTTCCGCTTCGATTTGACGCGTGGATAACGCCATGACCCGCTCACCCAGCTTGCGCAAAACTTCGCGCTCAGCTGCCGTGACAGTAAGGTCTGCGACATGCGTATCCAGCGCCACATTGCCCGGTTGATCATGATCATTCATAACCGAACGCCTCCTTTTTCCGACTCCCAAACTATTCCTGTTCCGCCCGCTAAACCGCATCGGTGAGGCCCAGACAGGCGGTATGAAAAGCCCGCACACAGTGCGGTTCCGCTTTCATGTTCACATTATAAGAGGACACCACCGGTTTGTCCACTGAAGAAACGGAAATGGGCACCAAAAACAGGCGGTTTTAGAAAAGAATATGAAACGCCGCTTCCTCTTTGACATACGTGTCAGAAAAGGACTAAACTATTTATTTATGCCCCACAAGATACTCACGCTTCAACAGGCCGCACGGCACATCCGCATCCCTGAACGGGAGCTTTTTCATCTCGTTCAGCGCGATGAGATCCCGTTCCTGCAGCGCGGCGAGGAGGTGATCTTCGAGCACCGCCAGCTCGACGATTGGGCGCAGCGCCGGATCCTCGGACTGCCCACCAAATTCCTGACGCAGCACCACCGCGAAGAGATCGCCGACCGCACGCTCCGCGCCGAAGAGGACACCTTGGTTGAGCGCCTTTTCCGTCCGGAGTGGATCGACCCCGCCTTGCCCTCGCGCACCAAACCGGCCGTCATCCGCGACATGGTCGCGCTGGCGGTCTCGACCGGCCTGATGTACGACGACGCGGCCTTGTACCGCGAGATCGAGGCGCGCGAAAACGCCAGCTCCACCGCGATCGGCGGCGGGGCGGCCTTTCTGCATGCGCAATATCACGACCCCTATTCCTCTTCGGAATCGTTCGTCGTGTTCGGCAAGACCGTCCAGCACATCTTCTTCGGCGCGCAGGACGGCGAAGAGACCGACCTTTTCTTTCTGATCTGTTGCACGGACGACACGCTGCACCTTCACACGCTCGCACGGCTGTGCATGATGGCCCACGGCAGCCTGCTGCTCTCAGACTTGCGCGCCGCAACCGACGCGGGCGACATGTACGACATTCTCCGCCGCTCCGAGCACGAGCTGCTGAAAACGCTTTGACCCGCGCCGGACGCCGCGCTCTCTGCGGGCTCTTCGCGAAAAGACGCGATGGCCTTTCCCCCAGACGCCGTTGGAGAACCTACTTCAGCTCGGTCTCGTACGGGATCGGCACGCCGTACTGCTTGTTGACCTTGAGCATCTCGGCGAAAAGCTGCTGTTGCGCCTCGCGCGAGTAAGCGCCGACCAGATGATACATTTTCTGGACCGCCCAGCGCTGTTTCACCGCCGCCGTCCCCAGCTTGGCGTGCCGCGTCATGCTCAGCCGGAAGATCGAGTCGTACCCCTTGTCCGCGGCCAAGCCGCGCACCTGGAACACCAGCTCCTCGGTCGCCTCAGGGCACACGCCGCACAGCTGCAGCTGCCGGTCCTTGTACAGGTTGGTCGTGCTCTTGGGGTAGACCTCGCTTTTGGACGCGGAGTCGAACACCACGGTGATGTCGCTCATCACCGGATAGCGCACGCCCTCGTACGCCCCCGCCATCGAATCCGGAATGTCCCAGCGGTTGCCGGACAGCACAGTCGACGTGCCGCGGTTGCAGTAGGTGAGCATGTCGAGCAGGTAGACATTGGCCTTGCTTTGCGTCCCAAACATGTTGACGGCCAGCAGCCCGTTGTTCAGCTTAGAGAAATCGCCGATGATCTGCGCGCTCTCCGTGACCCCGAACGTCGGTTTGCCATCCGTGACGATAAAGGCGATCATGGGGCGCTTCGGGTCGCGCGGCAACTTCATGAGCGAGCGCAGCGACCCGAACACGTCGGTCTGCCCGAACGCGCGCATGCCGGCCACAAACCCCGCCGCCTGCTGCTTGCTTTCCGCCGTGACCGGCGTCCAGTCGGGGAAACAGTTCTCGACCGAGTCTCGGAAAGCCACCACATTGAAGCGGTCGCCCGGGTTCAGCGTTTCCAAGGCCGCCGCCAGCGCCTTGCGGCAGAAAACCATCCGCTCCTCGGACATCGACGCGGACACGTCCTGCACCCACACGATGTCCTTGGCAAGCGTCGGGACAGGCTTGTCCGCACGCGGCTGGATGCCGATCCGGAAATAGACGCGTCCCGGCTCCTCCGGATCGCGATAGGTCTCAAGCCCGACCGCCAGCAGGTCGTCGATCGGGACATAGTCTACCGACTCCTGCAAAGCAGCGAGCTTCGCCTGTGCCTCGCGCGCTTTGCGCTCCTCCTCGCTCAGCGCAACGCCCTCTTCTTTTTTTGCGGCTGCCTCCAGCTGTTTCTTCAGCAGGTCCTGCTGCTCTTGCGTCAGCTGATTGCCATCCGGTTTTCCGGTCGCCGAACCCGCCTTGCCGCCCTTCTCCCCGGGCTGCATCGCAAACCGCGACTCGGTCGACGACGCCGAAACGTGCGAAGGCGTGCCCGCCGCGTCAGCGGAGGGCACCTTGAACGTCCCTTTGCTGATCTCGGTATCGAATACCTCGGCGGCCTCGATCGGCTTCGGCGGCTCAGGGTCCTTGCCGAACCGACGGCCCACCAGATCGATGGACGGCACGACATCCGGCGCCTTGGGCACGCGCTCGATCATCGGGATCTCGCGCCGCGGCAAAGTCGCCACCTCGTCTTGCACCGTCCGGTCGTAAATCTGCGCGATCTCCTGGCGCGGCATCCAGGGCGTGGTGTCGACCTGCTTGACCGCAGACTCTTTCAGCGAGGGCACTCCAGGGGCAAGCGCCTCGCGCGGAATCGGCGGCGGCGCGGCCAGCGCAGGGCTCGCGGGCTGGCTCAGCGACTCGACCTGTTCCGAAGCCTCGATCGGCCCCCGGCTCGGCGTGTCCCGCTCGCCGAGGACTTTCTCGGCGACGCGCATCGGATCGGCGCGCATCGTCTCCACACGCATCGGGGGGACCCGATCGCCCTCAAACCATTCGCGGCCCTTTTCCCTCAGGCTCGCTACCCCGGCGATCGCCCAGTCCGAAAAGAAATACATGAAGATGACGTGGATGAAGGCGGAAAGCAGCACCGCCACGCAAGCCACCAGCAAGTGATGGTCGCTCTGCCGCTGATGCTGTCCGAAACCGTAAGGTATCATGAGCCGACCTTCCTCTCAGCCGCGGCGGCTTGAGCCGGCCCCGGTTTCGCCAGCGGGGAAGCCGGATACCGGGTGCGCAACTCTTCGCGCAACGCCTCGGCCTCCTTCGCACGGCCCAATTTGTCAAGCAACGTCGCCGCCTTGTGCAACGCCTCAGGCACCAGCGTGGCGTCGTCGAACAGGATCCCCACGCTCATGTAATACCGCAACGCGGCCGCCGCGTCGCCTTTTAGCTCCGCGTTGCGCGCCAGCCCGGCGTACGCATGGGCGCGCAGCCCCAAAAGCTCGGGCGAGGCCGCGCGCGTGGCCGCGTCGTTCAAATGCCGGTCCGCCTCGTCGAAGCGCCCGGCCTCCGTCAGCAGCTCGCCCAGCCTGAGAGCCGCTTCGGCGCCATAGGCGGTCGAGGCGCCTGTCCCCAGCGCCTCCGTGAAGGCGTGAATCGCCGGGTCGCGCTCGCCCTTGAGGCGGTGAATCCGCCCCATCAGGGTCCACGCCGTCTGCGTCCACCCTTTGTCCGCCTTCAGCGCAATCAGCGTATTCGCGGCTTGTGCGGCCGCATCGGGCTGCTTCTGCTCGAGCTGAAACTCGGCCAGCCACGCCAGCCGGTCGGCGCCCAGCTTCTCAGCGATCGGCGCGTCCAAAAGCTTCTGGAAAAACTCGGCGGCCTCGGCCTTACGCCCGACGTGCTGCAGGATCATCCCCAACTCCAGCATCGCCTCGCGCTCGAACTCCTTGGAAGGCGTTGCGGCCAGACACGCGCGAAAGGCTTTCTCCGCCTCGGCGAAATCGTCGACTTGGCGATAGCTCGACGCGCGCCAGAAAAGCACCTCGGCTTTGCGCGCATCGTCGGAAAAGCGGCGCAGGCGCTCGTCCAGCGTCGCGCCAGCCGCCCGCACGTTCTTCGCCCGCAGCTCCTCCATCGCCTTCTGGTACAGCGTTTCCGCCACCTCGCCGCTGTCCGGGTACTTGGTCAGCAGCGTCGTCCAATCGCGCAAGGCCGCCTCGCCCTGCCCCAGCCGCGCCAGACACACCCCCGAGGAATAGAGGGCCTTGGCCGCCAGCGGATCGTCCGGAAAGCGGGTCGCCACCTGCAAGTACCAAGAGGAGGCCGACTCCCACGCCTCCTGTTTCTGCAGCAGCCACCCCAGCCGGTAGAGCGCGTCCTTCACAAACGGGCTCTTCGGGCATTTATCCACCAGCAGGCGGCAGTTCTGCACGGCGACGTCGGACTTCTGCAGGGCGATCGCCGACTCCGCGTTCATCCAGTAAACATGGTCGGCAAAGGCCTCGGGCGGCTGCGCCAACTGCGCCGAGACCTGCAACACCTCCGGGTACTTGCCGTCGCGGTAGAGCGTCGACAGCTTCTCATACCACGCCTGCTTGGCGAGCCGGCCTTCGGGAAAAGCCGCGAGTTGCTGGGAATAGACCGCCACAGCCTCCGCGCGCTGCTCGAGTTGCCTCAGGCAGTTCGCCTTGACATACAGCACCTCTTCGCGCGCCGGATGCTGCGCGTTCGCCATGATCAGGTCCAGCACGTCCGACGCCTCTTTGTAACGCCCCGCATAATAGTTCGCCCAGCCGGACGACAGCGCGCTCTCGACCACGCGCGGCGACCCGGGGTATTTGGCGCGCAACATTTGAAACAGGTTCGCGCTCTCCTCGTAATGCGCGCCCAGCAGCGCGTTCTGCGCCGCAAAGAAGACGGCCTCCTCCGCAATCTTCGGGTCTTTGGCCTTGTGCGCCAGCTCCAGATAGAGGCCCATCGCCCGGCGCTGGTCCTCGGGCTTGCCCGTCTTGGTCAGCAGCCACGCCGTGCGCAGGCCCGCGTACATGCCATAGTCGGTCGCGGAGAATTCCTTGATCAACTGTTCGTACTTCGCCAGCGCCTCCGCCGGACGGCTGAGCCGCTCATAAGTCTCCCCCAAATGGTACAGTGCCGCAGAACGCACCTCCGGCGGGACAGACGGCCCCGTCAGCTTCTCGAAGCTGGCCGCGGCAGGCTCAAGGGACGCGCCACCCGCCTCCATCAAGAGCAACGCGCGCTGCAAAAACGCGCGAGACACGTTTGGGCTGGACGGGAACGTCTCAACCAGCCGCTTGTAGGCGGCCTCGGCCTCAACCGTGCGCTTGACGCGGCGGTAACACTCGCCCAAACGGAACAGCACATCGTCGAGGCCCGGAACCCCGGGGGTCTCGGCCAGCGCCGCATATTCGCGCGCCGCCAGCTCGAACAGGCTGCGCCGGAACAAGCCGTCCGCAAGCTGCAGCCGGTCTTGCATTTCCACGGGGTCCGCGCCGGACACACACAGGCCGGCCAACAGCACCCCCGCGCATAAAACCTGTAAACGTAGCCTCATTTGCTCTCCGTCGCAGCCGTCTTGTCCTCACTCGTGGCCATCGAGAAATTCCAGATGTCAGCCTTGCGGCAGGTATCGACCACCTTGATCAGGTCCTCGTACCGTGTCTCCTTGTCCGCGCGCAACACCACGGGTTGCCCGGGAAAGTAACGCGACAACCGGTCCAGCCGCGCCTTCAGCGCGTCGAACGTCAGGTCCTGCTGATTGACCGACACGCGACCGTCCTTGGCGATGTTGATGATGATCTCGCCCGGCAGACGGTCAGGAACCTTGCCGCTCTGCGCCGACGGCAGCGTGATGTTGATCTCGTACTCCCATTGCGAAAAGACCGACGTCGTGATGAAGAAACAGAGGAGCAGGAAGATGACATCCATCATCGCGGTCATCTGAAAACTCGGGAGCGTGCTCCGGTTTTTCTTGCGAAAGTTCATGCTTTGTCAATCCTGTCCATAAAAGGAGCCTTGGCCCCCATGCCGATAATCGCCGTCAGCACCTCGGAAGAGGCCGCCTCGAGATTGGCAATCTGGCGGCTCGCACGCCGGCGGAACCAGGCGTAAAAAGCCATGCAGGGGATCGCCACGACCAAGCCGAAGATCGTCGTCACGATCGCCTGCGACACGCCCGCCGCCAACACCACCGGCTTGGCGCTCGCGACGTCGCTCGCCACCGAGCCGAACGCGGTCAGCATTCCCAGCACCGTGCCCAGAAGGCCCAGCAGCGGCGCAATCGTGGCCACGTCCAGCAGGAACTCGGTCTGGCCTTGGATGGCGTCCGCCTGGCGCGCGCCCTCCGCCTCGGCCGACCCGCGCAACAGCGCCACGTCGCACTGCGGCACGTTCCGCATACAGTCCAAGGCCGCCAGAACCACGGCCGACAAGGGGCAGGGATGCCGGTCGCACAGGCGCCGGACCTCATTCAGGTCGTTCGACCGCACACGCGAAATGATGTCGATCAGCAGCGCGCGCGGCGTCACCGAGCCTGTGCGCAACACCGTGATGAAATAGAACACCATGGCCAGCGCAAAGATGGAAATCGCGGCCAACACCCACATGATCCAGCCTCCGTACTCCCACGCCTGCTTCATCGACATGCCGTAGCCGTTGACCGCCGGCGCTCCGGCTGCCGCGGCTCCCGCCGCCTCCTGCGCGACCGCACACGCCAGCAACCCCATGTAGGCCAAAACGCCCACACCTGTTTTTTTACTCAGCATTCTTTTCATTCTTTCTCCCATGCCTCCCACGTTTTGAGAACCCTGTCTTACGCCACCGGAAACGTCACGCCCAACAGCGCGCTGAACGCCGCGCTCGACCGCTTGCGCCGCTCACGCGTCCACCGCCGCGCGTCACTTATGCGCGCCCGGTACCCGTCGAAATCCAAACCCGCCGTGCCGCCCAGATGGGCCTTTAGCGCCAACGCCTGATCCGGGTCGGCCGCCGCCAGCTCGTCGAGGTGCGTCCGCACGTGCTGATACGCGTCGCGGAACGGCATCCCGCCGGCCACCAGCTCCAGCGCGCGGTCGGTCGCGAACACGCCGGGCGTGAACCCCGCCCGCAGCCGTTCCGGCCGCACCGCCAGCGCGTCCGCCATCAGAGCCATGATCCGCAGCGAGGAGCGCGTCACGCGCAGCCCTTCCATGTACAGCTCCTTGGTCTCCTGCAGGTCCCGGTTGTACCCGCCCGGCAACGCCTTCAGAATCGTGTTCGCCGCAGTGCCGTATCCCAGCACGGTCGAGGCCTTGGCGCGGATCAGCTCCAGCACGTCGGGATTGTACTTCTGCGGCATGATGCTGCTGCCCGTGCACAGCTCGGGAGGCAGCACGAAGTACCCGAACTCCGGCATCGAGAACAAGATCAGGTCCTCCGCCAACCGCGAGAGGCTCAGCATCAGCTGACCGCAAGCCGCCAAAACGACCGCTTCGTTCTTGCCGCGCACGTTGCTCGCATGGAAAACGTTGTGGTGCGGGGCCGAGAAACCCAACAGCTTCGCGGTCAGCGCACGGTCTATCGGCAACGGCACACCGTACCCGGCCGCCGATCCCAGCGGGCAGCGGTCGTTGTACGTATAAGCGGCGCCGACCAGCAACAGATCGTCCAGCAGCGTCTCGGCATACGCCGTGGCCCAGAGCCCCACCGAACTGGGCATCGCGGGCTGCAAGTGCGTCCGGCCCACCATCGGCACCTTCACATGCCGCCGTCCGAACCGCACCAGACCCTCGGCGAGCGCCGCCACCTCCTCAGCCATCCCCAACAGCTGGTCGCGCACGTGCAACCGGATATCCACCGCCACTTGGTCGTTGCGGCTCCGGCCCGTGTGGACTTTCCGCCCCAGCTCGCCCAGACGCTCCGTCAGCCGGCGCTCCACAGCCAGGTGCACGTCCTGGTCCGACTCCGTGATCGTGAACTTGCCGGCCTTCACCTCGCGCATCACGTCGACCAAGGCCTCGACGACGCGGTTGCGTTCTTCAGTCCTCAAAACCGCGGGTTTGACGCGCATCTTAGAAAGCATTGTCACATGCGCCGCCGTGCCCAGGCAGTCCCAAACCGCCAGTTCGAGGTCGAGCACCGGATCCTTGCCGACCGTAAACGACAAAACATCCGGATGGATCTTGCCCACGATCGTTTTCTGCCCGTCCGTCTTTTTCTTCATTAAGCCGAATCCCTCTCCGCGCCGGCAGGCTTTCACGCTTAAGCCCCGGCTCACTCGCCCACTTGCCTCTGCAAGACCATGCCCTGAGCCGTTCTGCGCTCCAATTCCCTACGCATCCCCTCCGCTTCCAGCAACAGTCTCGCCAGTTCCCCTTCCGGTTGCCCCCGCGCCACCGCATTCAAGAACGCGGCATACCCTTCTGAAACAGCAATAAGCATACCATCGCGTCCGACAGCGGCCAGCTTCACCCATTCCGCCTGTGCCGCCGCGCTCTGCCGCACCTCGGGATCGCCCGCCCGCAAAACCGCCTCGCCAAACGTGAGGCAAGAGCCGTTATTTGCCCATGTTGTACCATAAAACGCAGGATAGAGCAACAGACGGGAGCGGTAGCGCCGCACGATCCCCGCGCTCGTCAGCCCCGGTTTGACGACCATGCGCCCCAGCCCCGACAGCCACAGGTCCAGGGCCTCGTCGAACGCCACCGGATCCTCCGTGCCTGCAAGGAGCTTCGCCGCCGCCGCAGGGCTCCAAGCGTCCCCTGCCGCCGCTCCGCGCAACAGCGCCTCGAACGGGCTCCCGTCCTTACGCTTCTCGAGAAACCACCCCGCCAGAACCGCGGCGACCGCCGGCTCGCTGGCCGTCGCTTCACTCTGCGCCGCGAACAGCGCCGCCGCAGGCGGCAGGCAGGCCCGCGACCACAGCAGCAGCGTCCGGTCCACATCCACCTGTCGCGTCTCGCGCCCCATGTGGCGGACCACACCGTCGATCAGCCAGGCCGGCACATCCCGCATCTTCCCCTCGACGCCGCCCGCGTCGACCATCCACGCCCGCAGCAGCGCCACGCAGATCGCACGCCTGAACCGTCCCAGATCCGCGGCCTCCGGGTCGGGAAGCTCGATCCGCTCGTGAACCCCGCCCCCCGGCTCAGAGAGCCGCATCGCAAACACCTGCTTATCGCCGTCGCTCTTTCCGCCGATCACAATCTCAAGCGGACACGCGGCGGAACCCAGCTTGAGCCGCGTCGCACGCGCCAGCTCCTCACGCGTGCGATCCACAAACACCAGGACCGGAGCACGATAGCCGGTCTTCGACAGCGGCGCGCGCACCACCACCGAGCCGTCTCTGGACGTGACCGGCGCGGCAGGCATCCCCACGCGCGACACCCGCGGCCCATCCTGCTGCGCCCAGCCCACGCCCGCCGGCAACGCCCACAGGACGCTCAGGATGGCCACGCGCCATCCCCCTGCCCTCACAATCCTTGTCAGCCCCTCAAACATGGT
>Ga0209066_10003822_pt1 | contig 16898 bp, 13 predicted proteins | sample All_14_2_FD_187198 | JGI IMG/M metagenome (GOLD analysis project Ga0209066, IMG submission 187198) | Freshwater microbial communities in response to fracking from Pennsylvania, USA - Allegheny Zone_MetaG_DW_15 (SPAdes) (version 2) ... | reverse complement strand
AGCCATTGTTGTTGATGGCCAGCGCATCGGTGTGAGGCTGGCCCACCCAGTCGACCTGGCCACCCGTCCAGCGCACGGCAAACTGCACCTTGTCGAGGCTGAGCACCTGGCCCACCATCTGCCCGGCATCGTTGATGTCCGTGGCCTGCCCCTGGTCCGTCTGAGGCGGCAAGGGCAGCATCTGCAACACCTTGCCTGAAGACTGCCACCAGGCCGGTTGCAAGAAAGGCGAAGCCACCGCACCCGCCACATCGTTGCTGGCGTTCATGGCGCTGGGGCGCAGGTTCTGGCTCCAGGTGCCGCCCGTGTTGAGGGGGGTGGCTTTTCCGTTTTGCCACAGCGTGCTGGAACTGGTCAGCATCACCCCGGAGGCATTGATGTCCAGCGGGGTGAAATCCCGGCTGACACGAACGGCCGCTTGCGTGCTGGCGGTGTTCCAGGGCCACAGGACACCCGACATGGCGTAGTCACCCACGATGCCCGAATACACCTCGAACTTGTAGCCCGTGAGCACATTGGCAAAGCCCACCACCGCCCCCGTGGGCGACAGCGCCGTACCCCGTGCGGAATCCCCCAGGAAGAATGGCTTGAGCTCGGTCACGCCGTAGGACGACTGAGCCAGGGCGCTGGAGGCGGCACAGGCCGCCAGGGCAGCAGCGGCCAGGCCACGCCATGCGCGCCCCTGAAAACGGTGGCGAAGGGTTGAGGTCACGTGAGGGCTCCCGGGGCTTTTGGATGAGGGTCGGTCATTCTCTCGCGTGTTAAACGCGATGCGCCAGGCGGCTTGCCCTGTTGGCCGATGGCTGCGGGCCGCCCACTCACACCGCCATCAGTTCGATGTACTTGGTGTAGCTGTAGTGGCGATTTTTTTTCTGGCCGGTGGTTTCACTGACGATGCCCAGACTGACCAGCAAATTGACGGCCGCGGTCGCCGTTGGAAAGGTGGTGTCCAGGGCCTGCCGAACACGCTCGATGGTGAAACGCGGCATGGTGGGCAGCAAACGCGACCCCCTCCAGAAAGAAGGACAGCCAGCCCTCCCAGTCCCCATCGGTGCGAACGGCCGACAGCCGTTGGTAGTAAAGCTGCTGGTGCTGCTTCAGGAAAGCGCTGAGGTACATCAAGGGCTCTGGCAGCAAACCCCAGTGCTCCACCAGCGCGGCAATCAGCAAGCGGCCAATGCGGCCATTGCCATCCAGAAAGGGGTGGATGGTCTCGAACTGCACATGCACCAAAGCAATCCTGACCAAGGGTGGCAACTGGGACTGACCGTCGTGGATGAACCGCTACAGGTCAGCCAGCAGCGCAGGCTGCCGGGGCGGCAAAGGGTGTGGCACAAAAGCGCGGACCGTTTCACCGAGGGAGGTCGAGCTGATGTAACGGCCAGTTAAAGAATTCTTTAATTTGTGGGTCAACCATGAAAGCGCACTTTCAACCAGATCGCGCCTGGCGAGCACATCACTTCTGTTATTTCTGAACGAGCCTCACAAAATGACTGCTTTTTCAGAACCTTCCGACCAGACACAGTGGATGCCATCGTAGCGTCACACGTTTCCACCCGAAGGAGGTTCCCCGTGCGCACTTACCCCAAGAACAGCCCGCAAGCCGCCGCTCGCATCCTGGCCCTGGTGTTGATTTCAGATGGCCACATTTGCCAGTCCGAGATCGACGCCTTGAACCGTCGAGAGATGGAAGACCAGTTGGGCCTCGCGCCAGGCGGCTTTGCCCAGGTGGTTCACACCCTGTGCGAGGACATGCTGATGTGGGGCGGCCATGGCGCCAACCTGACCGGTGGCCTGGACCCCTCGACGCTGGCCTTGCTGCTGGCCGAGGTCGACGCCCCGGCCTTGCGCCTGACGGTGCTGCGCCTGGCCGATGCGGCCGTGACCGCCGACCACCATGTCAGTGAATCAGAAGCCCAGGTGCTGACGGCCCTGTACCAACACTGGATGCGGGTCGACCTGAAGCCAGCATCGCAGCATGGTCATGCCGACGTGCTGCAGCTTGCCTGACGGCGGGTGGCCCCGCGGCGGCCAGAACGGCTTGCTTATTTTTTCAGCCCTGCGCAGGGGTCTCGCCGAGGCATCGGCAACACCTTGCCCCCGCGCTCTTTGGACCGCGCCAACATCATCTCGTGGTGTTGCGCGACATAGGCCTTGCACTCTTCATAGGTTTTCATTGCACGCATCTGCTGGCGGTGCTGGACGCGCTCTTGCTGAGTCATCAATGCCCAGCCCGGAGTGTTGTCAGATCCAGCGCGCATTGCCCGACGGCCACCACCAGAGCCCATGCCACCACCGGGGCCCGCGTTGGCCCCACTGGCCGCAGTCCCTGCACTCATCGGGCCAGCGCCTTGGCCCGCTCCCATGCCGCCGCCTGGCTGGGCCAAAGAAACCCCTGCCGACAGGCCGATCAAAGCTGCGAGCAACATCTTTCGAGCGTGTTTCATTTGGGAACCTCGATTGAGTGGACAGGCGCTCACGTTACCCCCCCAATCCGGCGATGCCTTTGCGCTAGAGCAATGAGTGCTTGCCGACACTGCCTTGCAACTCAGCGCATCAAGACCATGGACAAACTTGTGCCTGCGGCCAAACAGGCCAGCAAGCTGGCAAGCCCCAGCCAGGTGGTGCGCTTTCTGTTTTGCTCGACACGCTGGATCAGCTGCGTGTTTTGCTCGGACAGTGCTTTGATGATCTCGGCGGATGCCAGCATCTGCCCGTGAAGCTCAGCCAGCTTGGCTTCGTTGCCAGCCAGCCGTTGAGCCCACTCCGCGGCAGAAGGCATCCCTGGCGCCACCTCGGTCACCGTGGCAGGCTCTGCGCTTTGCGGCTTCCTGGCCACCGACTTCCACAGCTTCTTGGCGCCATCGGTGATCTTTGGCGCATTGCTGATGACCTCTGTCCAGGGAACCGCCTTCAGAACCGTGAGCCATCCGATCGCCATGGGTTGCCTTTCATCGTTGCACGCCTCCGCCATCATGCACCGATCGAGGCCTTCAGATCACCGCCTGTCTCAATGCAGTCCATGTTGGCACGGATGCTAACGGCCGCATCCAGAAGGTTCCATCCACTTCAAGGGCGTGGCCTGCGGCTTGTGCTGCAAGGCCGCGTTGAGCTCATCCGCATGCAGCATCCCCCAGGCAGCGATGCCCATCGGCAAGGCACACACAAGCACATGACATGCGCCGATCCAGCGAGCCACCGCCCCCCTGCGAACGGGCGTTTTCTTGAACACCTTTTCGCCCGGAAGTGGCACCTGCCCGACCAGCAAGATCCTCACGCCACGGCGGCCCAAGGTCAGCGCCAGGATCACGGCCACGAACAAGGGCAGACCCACCATCACCCCGTCAGCCAACACCCGGGTGCCAGCAATGCCCATCACACACCGCTCATGGGCCGTACTCATGAACTGCTGCAGCGCAGGAAAGAGCCACAGCTTGGAGCCTGCCAGGGCGCACGCGAACAGGGTGATCACCACGGCGACGTAGCGACGGCGGTAGGCCTCGCTGTGCTCCGGGGCGTATTCGGTGTCAGGTTGCACAGAACATGAAAAGTTCCTGCGCGGGGCACGATTGCTAGCCACCTTTAGGTCCAAAGATCTTCACGAACACCGTATGTTTGGCTTCTTGCCATGACTTGGTCAAGTCACCATTGGCTTCCAGCGCTTCGTAGATCTCTTTGATAAGCGCCCCATCCACAACCTTCGCTGAACGGAGCTTATCAAGCAGCTCGTACCCATGCCAGACGGAGATACCGAAATCCTTGGCCAGTTCGTGCATGCCCAAGTCGTCAGTCACCACGATGGCGGATTTGACCTGCCCCAACGCCAAGAGCCAACAATCCGTCTGCCCAGGCGGCGAGCGTCCACCCGAGGTGTAGCGGTCAACGTCACTCAAGACCCATCCATGCAAGACACTCTGGGCGGACTCGATGCTCTGCTTCTCATCCTCGCTGAGCCGAATCTGTTTGGCAAGACGCTCGTCAGCAAACTCTTCAGCGTCAAACCATGGGTACTTGGATTTGAGACGAGGATTCCGATGAACCTCGTCCTCCACTGACTTGTGGACCGTGAGGACATAGCCCTTTTGGCCAAAGACGATGCCCACCGCTGGCCTGACACGTTTAGCCAGCCGGAGATAGGCATTCGTGTCGAGCAAAACCAGCATCAGCGAGAAAGCTCTCCATGTAGAGCCATCGCATCTTGCATGGGGATGTCCATGACTTGCTGGACGTACCCAGGGCCGGTCCCCTTGCTCTTGGTCATCCGCTGCAATGCTGAAAAGAAAGCACTGCGGAACACGTTGTGGGCCGCAGCGATGTACGCCGGTGGCTCTGGTGGAGCAGGCGCAAACAAGATCTCACTGACCAGCTTGCCTCGCGACCCATTTCGGGCAGCATGGACATCAACATCCTTGCATCGAAGCTGAGGCAACCCTGAGGATTTGGCAAAGCGGTTGACCTCGCAGAACACGCTGTACAGCGAGATGCTGTGAGCCGCCGCGTAGTGGTGTAGCTCCTTGAGCTCACCAGAGGCATTGCGTTGCTTGATGGCCTGGTGATATGCAATCTCTGCCAGGGCCTTAGGAAAAAGCAACGCCCCTGCAAACGCGTCTGCAAAATCCTCACCCTCGTTCTTGCCCGCCAAGTCCGGCGTGTAGACGTGAGCGAGTTCGTGGGCCATCCAGAACTTGAAGTCTTCCAGCCTGGTATCCAGATTCAGGAAAATGAACGTCACCTGCTCTTGAGGAAGCAAGATGTGAAGCGCATTCTTGTGGTTCTGTTTCTCACCCCAAAGCACCGGGACGATGACAGCACCGTTTGACTCGAACTCGCCGATCAGATGCTCATAGAGCAAGACGGCCTGCGCCCCAAGCCCAATCCTGGTACGAACCTCTGCCGCGACTGCCTGCAAAGCATCGTATTGCACCGTGGGGGCCGGGATCTGGACTCGAAGCGAACGCAGCTCGGGAAGGAACGGCACCAGAGGCTTCAACAACGCCCCCATGGCCATCGCCTTGAGGATGTGTGCCTCCGTTGTCTTGGCCCCGCCCTTCTTGCGAAAAGCAATCACGGGCTGACCCTCCGCCGGGCTGATCACCAAATCGGCAAAGTTCAACTTCAATGTGGTGGCCAGCTTGAGCAGCTTGTCGGGACGAGGGAAGTCGGCTCCCTTGATCCAGTTCGTCACCGCTTGCGCAGTCACGTCCAGTTCAGCAGCCAGATCCTTCTGACTCCACCCGCGATCCTGAAGCGCTTGCTTGACCTTGTCGCTGTGGATAACTTTGTGCATAACAGGTGGATTATCGACCATCTGCCGCACAAATCAAGTTTAATCAAGCGAAGTGTGGCTATTCGCCTTCGCTCATTTGAAGGGGATGCCCGTCGCACTCTTGGGCGAACTGGTCCCACTGTCGGGCAAGTCGTTGCAGCGGGGTGGTCACATCGACATGGTCAATCCCGCCGGCAACAAAGGCTCATTCCTGCGGTGCGGAGCTCGCTGGTGGCACGACGACAACCGTCGTATTGCCGCCGCCTGTTTTGCCCGTGTCGCCCGTTGCCCCAGTGTCACCTGTCGCGCCTGTGCTGCCAGTACTGCCGACTCGACCGGTCGCGCCCGTGTCGCCCGTATTGCCGGTGTTACCAGTGGGTCCTGCAGGGCCCGCAGGACCCGTTGAAGGCGCAATAACCACGGGCGCGACAGGCGTCGCGGGTCTGTCGCAAGCGACAAGGCCAAAGCTGGCCAACAGAGGGATCAAAAACAGAGCGCGCGTCATGGTGAGTCCTTATGCAAAGAATAGGTCCCACAGGCTAGACGCACAGCGCGCGGCGGTCTGTGTGCTGCCGCACCAAAGATTCGTCACGTAGTACTGAGCTCGTGACCGTTCAATCCTGTTTGAGCAACTCGATGAAGCCGGGATTGAGGAACAGCTTTTCCCGCCCCAGCTTGTGTTCTCGAAGGATACCAATGGCCACGAGCTGCTTGAGGTGCACGCTCGCGGTCTGGCGGTGGACCAGGCCCGCCTCGACCAGATGGCCAATGCGGCAATACGGCCGCACGAAGATCAGTTCGGCCAGCTCGCGGCTGTAGATCTGAGGCGCTTGCGTGCGCATGCGCTCTGCGGTCTCTTCGATCAGGGATCGCAAGGCCACGATCTTGCGTGTGGTCCAGCGGGCGGTGTCGGCCACGCCGCGCAGCATGTACAGGATCCACGGCTCCCATGCGCCGTCGGTGGTCACGGCCAGCAGGCCGTTGTAGTAATCCGCCTTGTTACGGATGATGTGGCGGCTTAGGTACAGCACAGGGATGTCGAGCAACCCCTGGTCAACCAGGTACAACAGGTTGAGCACGCGCCCCGTGCGGCCATTGCCGTCCACAAAGGGGTGGATGGCTTCGAACTGGTAATGGCCGATGGCCATGCGCACCAAGGGGTCCAGCGCATCGGTACCGGCCAGGGCGCCGTGCATGAACTGCTCCCAATTGGCCAGCTTGTCGCGCAGCAGGGCTTCGCCTTCAGGCGGGGTGTAGATGACTTCGCCTGTGCGGTCGTTGCGCAGGGTGGTGCCAGGGGTCTTGCGGATGTCGAGTTCAACGCCTTTGATGGCCCGACAGATCTGGACTGCCGTGTTGGTCGTCAGCGGGCGGTCTTTGAGTTGCTGAAAGCCTTGCCAGAGCGCGGCACGATACCGAAGCGCCTCTTTGGTCGCAGGGTCGGCTTCGGATTCGCTGGCACCGTCGAACAGGAACATCTGGTCTGTCGTGGTGACGATGTTCTCGATCTCGCTGCTGGCCTGGGCTTCAAGCAAGGGGATGCTGTTGATCAGCACGCCCTGGTTGGGCACGAGCAGGCCGGCTGCTTTGACCTCAGCGACGGCGGCGCGAGCTTCAATGCAGGCCTTGAGGACGGCGCGTGTTTCGACATCGCCCAGAGGTGGCAAGTCAGGGAGCGTGTTGTACGGGGTTTGGGTGTCGAAGGCCATGTGTCGAGAAATTGCACTTCATTCGACACATCCTTGGAACATGTCGACGCGTTCAACATGTTGCCTTGATGTGTTGAAAAAATCCATCATTTTCGACATCTAGAGGCGCCGTGGCGTTGTTGGCTCGGTCTTTTGAATGTTCGCAGCCCCGCAACCTACCAGTGATCCTCCGCTCTGATCAGCCTGTGAGCCACGACTTGATGCGAGACCAAAGACCCTGGGACGAGTGGGCCGCCAACGGATGCGGACTTAAGCCAGAAAGCGAGGAGCCTACATGTCTGCTCCTCGCACCGACGCATCAACGCCGGGTTGCCACCAAACGCAACTTGGCCGTGCTGCGGCTATTTTGGACTGCGGCCTCTGCCTTATCAAAAGCATAGCGCGCGACATCCTCAATTATCTCGTCCATCCCCCCTCGAGCAGCAATGCGCACATTGCGAGCAGCACCACCGCTTACGACAACACCGGTTGACGCCCGGACCGGGCGGCACCATGAATCTGACTTCTTCATACAGGACCTCACAGACATTGAGCTACGTGTAGAGAATTGCTTAGCGAACAACACGCTTCCCATTGATCCATGCATTTAAAACTTGAACGGACCAGCGTGGGCTACGCCCCAACATGATCGTGGGCGCGGGAAATGGAGGCATGCCTGCAAAGTCATCGTCGCGCGTCAAAAATGTAGACGAAGAACTTGTACTTGGACGACGCAACCGCTCTAGCGAAGAACGCGATATCGAAAGCTTTTTACAGACGCTCTCAATATCAAGCAATACATCATCTGAACCAAAATCAAAAGCCATTCACCACCCGTAACAAACACAAACTGACGCGACATGATGCATTCTGACGCATCAAGACGCGTTCGTCAATCGTAAAAATCACTTTTTGAGTCGCTAGATTGTTGACGCCGACCGAAAACTGAGCCACTGAGTAGCCAAGACTACTCACTCATCCGTACCCAACAATGCCTCGATCCGGGCGAGAGCCGCATCCCACTCCCGCTGGATCATGGTCATTAACTCCCCTTCCAGTTCCAAGTGCTCGGTTTGGTCGAACCATTCACGGCTGTGATTTGCAACTCGGTCCTTGTATCCACTGCCACGCCCCCACTCACCCTGGCAAGCACCCCAGAATGCTTTGTCCAGCTTCAGCTCATCCCTGAACGAGGTCTGTCCCATCAGTTGCACCTTCAGCAGCATTTCGTCGTAGGCCGTCTGCAGCAGACGCTCAGCCTGGGCAATCAACTCCTTCGCTTCTTCAAGTTCTGGCGTGGCTGCCATCGTCAGACAGACCTCTCTGAAGCCCTGCACCGCCGAGCCAAGTGACAATGCCGCCATACGCCGAGCCCCGTAACCCAAGTGATGCCCGTAGTTCAAGTTGTGCCAATCGCCCTCGCGGTTCACGGAAGCCCTCAAGGTCGCCGCGTAGGCATGGGTCATCTGTTCCAGCAAGCTATCTTGAACATGGACGTTCAAGCGCTTTGGCTTGCGGTGGCGACCAATCCAAGCTTGAAGCTGTGAAGCCGCTTGCTGAATCACAGCTTGTGCCTGTTCCTGCTCAAAATTGAGCAGCAAGGCCTTAGCGTTGTTCACGATCTCCAGCAGACGCCCCCTGAATGTCTTGCGGGCCAGGATCAGCCGATCTGCAAGAAACCTTCGCAAAGTCTCGGGATCGTCTTGATATGAGTTAAAGAAGCCAACAGCTAGTTCCCCCACACCAATAGGCAGCAAGCTCATGGCAACCTGTTCGGCCTTGAGCTCGTATCCCTCCTCTGTGGTTTCGACCTTTTGGCCTGACTCGTCCTTCACAGCAAGCGCTTCATTCGGGCGCGGCAGTACCAGTAGCGCAGCCTTCTCCGTAAGGCCGCGAACACCAGCCTCTCGGGCGCGCTCCAAGAGCAGGCGGGCCTCTGCCGCAGGCGCGTTGTTGAAGCCCGAACACAGCACAGCGACCGTGTGAGGATCGTCCAACAGCCCTTCGAGGTCGGCACGAGCTGCCGTCCGATCAATACCCTTGGTGTCAATGAATCGGATGGCGAGATCGTCTGCCTGAAGCAGGCTGTGGGGAACTACAACCTCAATACGGCGCGGCAATGTGAACTCGGGATGGCGCCCGTTGTTCACCTTCTCGAAGGTCTCTTTCAGCCACTCCAAGGGCTGCTTGCCAGTACTCGACTCGTGCCAGATGTCGCGGCGGTCACGGCGCGGCAACTCCATCAGCGACAGGATCTCAACAACCAACTCGCGCGTGCTGCTGAATTTTTTTGCAAGCTCTTTCGCCTCATCTCGGCGGGTAGTCTTGCCATCCGCACCCTTTTCACGCCGAATTCGCAGGCCCGCCAAGTTCCGAATTGCACGCTCCACCTCCTTGGAAATACCCTGGGATTCTTCGTCGCCCTCGCCATCACCACTGGTCGCATCAGCGCCCCGAACGTACTCCGCAAAATCAGTGACGTCCGCTCGAATCTCTTCGTCACTGCGAGGTTCGATGATTAAGCCAAAACCTGGCCCGCGTCGAAGATGAACCTCGCAAATGGTGATGCCACCAGCACCGGCCTCCAGCACAGGCGCAGGGTGCGATCCATCCGAGGAAGCAACCTCCAGCCCGGCTAAACGACAGATGGCAGTCGACTTGCCAATGCCGATGCTCCCGATAAAAGCCACTTGATGCTCGCGCTTAAGAAGCAAACTTGCAACAGCTCTAAGTTCATCAACATAGGCTGAGAGCCGACGTTCAAATGCATGCTTGACATCAGGTTGCTGTGCCAGGGTTTGCAACTGTTGTGCAATCTCTTCCGCTAACCAGAGCAGCTCCTGGTCAGGATGATCAAGGCTCGGGCGAGTCAAAACGGCCCACTCGCGCCTGAGAGCCGCCTTCAGCTTTTCAGCCTCAGGGGTGGCGATGGCGTCCAAAAGTTGCTCAAGCTCATCAGGCGCCACAGAACGTTCACCGCTCTCGATACGCGAGAGAACAGCTTGACTCCACGTGACCCTACGAGCCAATTCAGCTTGCTTCATGCCCGCCTTGTCGCGGATCTGCATGAGATGACAACCAAGCTCGATCGGTGAAACATTACCCTGAAAAGACATGACACACTCCCGACGTTGCGTTGCCACAATTATGTAGCAACGTTGCTGCAACGTCAACGGTGTGTTGATTCCAAGCCCCAGAGAGCTCTTTCTCCAAGCACAGCATGCGCCTCAACGCTGATCAGCGGCGAGCGCGACCCGATACGGAAAACGGTGGCTGATGACCTGCCAGCTGCGGCAGTCGAAGTAAGCGTCTTGGCGCGATCTTGGCACCTGAGGTTGCGCGATGTCACGTCGTGGCGTAACGTGCGCCGAACAACATAAATTCGCACAACTTGTGGTTTTTGTGCGCAACATGTATAATTCGTGCATCACATGCAACTGTCGGGTACGTGTATGGCATTTCGCGTTGAAGAGGCAATTAAGGCCGGCTATGACGAGGCGGAGGGATACCTTATCGGCCGTCTTGGGGAAGTGGACGCCACCGAGCGAGCGCGCAGCAGGGAAAAGTTGCTCGATCTCGTCGACGAACTCGGCCCGGCAGTGGATGCTTATCCCTCGTGGCATCCGCTTGTGCGGCATCACGATGATCGCCATCCGATCACCTACCCGAGTCAAGAGTGCGGGTACGAGGGGCTGGATCACACGCGCTTCTTTGCGCACGGGTTCATCACTTGTCCGTACCACGATGGGACGCGTGTACTCGAGTCAGTGGCGAAGCTAGCTAACAAGCACGAAGCTGCGACCATCACGGCCGAGAGACTGGACGTGAAGTTCTACGCGGCTTCCGCCCATCCCATCGTCGTGAAGTGCGAGTGGACTGCCACGTTGCCCGCCGACAAGTTGATTCCGGCGCGCTGGGCCGTGCCGCTGATGCTGGAGCAGGAGCTTCCGGCGTGGCGGTGGGCTCAGGTGGGCGAGACCTGGGAGACGATGCGTCCGTACTTCCTGGGGACGCCGCGGGGCTCGCGGTCGTCATTGTTCGTGAGCCCCGAGACGGGGCAGCACATGAAGAAGGTGTGGGAGGCACTGCTGAACACCGGCGCTTTCGGCCCGATCATGGTAGGCCGATAAGAATCGGCGAAGGCTGGCTGCCCGAAGTTCGCGTTGTGTCTAAGCAGTCGTTTCCGTTGTCTCAGACATCGCGGATGTGTCCGCCCGCGAGCGACCGACTACAGCCGCCTGTCTCAGAGTTTCGCAGCGAAAGATTGGCCCGCATCATCCTGCCGGATGTCTCAGACATCATTGGCGCAGGACACTAGAACAACCAGGAGTGGGAGCCAAACTTGGGCTGCCATCGGCCAATTTAGAACGAGTCGTTCCAACTCCGCCGAGGCCGTTTACAGACTCCGTTCACCAGCAAAAACGCCCGAGCGAACCGGGCGTTTCCATGTTCCGAACATGTCGGAGCCTTTCACTATCTGTGTCAGCAGTTTTTCACCAACTTGGCACAGTTTTCACTTGTCATGTCACCCGACAAGATCACACGTCGATGTTCGCCGCCCGCAACGCATTGCTCTCAATGAAGTCCCGACGCGGCTCCACCTCATCGCCCATCAGCATCGTGAAGACCTTGTCCGCCTCGATGGCGTCTTCGATCTGCACGCGCAGCAGGCGGCGCACATTGGGGTCCATCGTGGTTTCCCACAGCTGCTCGGGGTTCATTTCGCCCAGGCCCTTGTAGCGCTGGCGGCCCACGGCGTTTTCAGCCTGGCCAACCAACCAGGCCATGGCGGCGCGGAAGTCGTTGACCTTGTGTTCCTTGGCCTTCTCGCCCTCACCGCGGCGCACCAGGGCGTCGGCCGTCAGCAGGCCGTTGAAGGTGGTGCCGGCCTTGCTCAGGGCTTCGTAGTCGGCACCGTGCACAAAGTCGGCATTGATGATGCTGTACTTGGTGTTGCCGTGGAAGATGCGGCTGATGCGCAGGATGTGCTTGTCGGTGCGGGCATCAAACTCGGCCGTCACCTGGGCGTTGAGCAGGCGGCCCTTGAGTGCCGCAGCGCTGGTCTCGGCATCGGCCAGGGTGTCCAGGTTCAGGACCAGGCCGTTGGCAATGGCGCGCAGGGCCTCGATGTCCATCCAGTTGCCCAGGCGCTCGACCACGGCGTTGGCCGTGACGTAGGCCCGTGCCAGGTCGGCCAGCGCCTCGCCACCAATGGCGGGCTTGCCGTCACCGGGCTCGACCACGGCACCGTCCAGGGCCACCTTCATGAGGTAGTCGTCCAGGGCGTGGGCGTCCTTGAGGTACTGCTCGTGCTTGCCGTGCTTGACCTTGTACAAAGGTGGCTGGGCAATGTAGATGTGACCGCGCTCGACCAGCTCAGGCATCTGGCGGAAGAAGAAGGTCAGCAGCAGGGTCCGGATGTGCGCGCCGTCCACGTCGGCGTCGGTCATGATGATGATCCGGTGGTAGCGCAGCTTCTCGGGGTTGAAGTCGTCGGTGCCGGCGCCGCGGCCAATGCCGGTGCCCAGGGCGGTGATCAGCGTGAGGATTTCGTTGCTGGTCAGCAGCTTCTCATACCGGGCTTTTTCAACGTTCAGGATCTTGCCGCGCAAGGGCAGGATCGCCTGGAACTTGCGGTCGCGGCCCTGCTTGGCAGAGCCTCCGGCGGAGTCACCCTCGACGATGTAGATTTCGCACAGCGCGGGGTCTTTTTCCTGGCAGTCGGCCAGTTTGCCGGGCAGGCCCATGCCGTCCAGCACGCCCTTGCGGCGCGTCATTTCACGGGCCTTGCGGGCCGCTTCACGGGCGCGGGCGGCTTCCACGATCTTGCCGCAGATGATCTTGGCGTCGAGCGGGTTCTCCAGCAGCCAGTCTGTCAGCAGGCGGCCCACGATGTCTTCGACAGGGGCGCGCACTTCGGAGCTGACCAGCTTGTCCTTGGTCTGGCTTGAAAACTTGGGCTCAGGCACCTTGACACTGACCACGCAGGCCAGGCCTTCGCGCATGTCGTCGCCGGCCACGTCGACCTTGGCCTTCTTGGCCAGCTCGTTGTCTTCGATGTACTTGTTGATGACCCGGGTCATCGCGGCGCGCAGGCCGGTCAGGTGGGTGCCACCGTCACGCTGGGGGATGTTGTTGGTGAAGCACAGAACGGACTCGTTGTAGCTCTCGTTCCATTGCATGGCCACTTCCACGCCAACGTTGGTGCCGAACTCCGAGACCTTGTCGCCCTGGGCGTGAAAGATGTTGGGGTTGAGCGTTTTCTTGCCGGTGTTGATGAACTCGACAAAGCCCTTGACCCCGCCTTCGTAGGCAAAGTTGTCTTCCTTGTTGTTGCGCTCATCGACCAGGCGGATCTTCACGCCGTTGTTCAGGAACGAGAGTTCGCGCAGGCGCTTGGCCAGGATCTCGTAGTGAAAATCGATGTTGTTGAAGATCTCGTCATCGGGCAGGAAGTGCACCTCGGTGCCGCGCTTTTCGGTCTCGCCCGTGACACGCATGGGGCTGACTTCAAAGCCATCGCGCACCTCGATCAGGCGGTCTTGCGGGATGCCCTGCTTGAACTCGATCAGGTGGGTCTTGTTGTCGCGGCGCACCGTCAGGCGCAGCCACTTGGACAGCGCGTTCACGCAGGACACACCCACGCCGTGCAGGCCGCCCGAGACCTTGTAGCTGTTCTGGTTGAACTTGCCGCCGGCGTGCAGCTCGGTCAGCGCGATCTCGGCCGCACTGCGCTTGGGCTCGTGCTTGTCGTCCATCTTGACGCCGGTGGGGATGCCCCGTCCGTTGTCGGTCACGCTGATGGAGTTGTCGGTGTGGATGGTCACGACGATGTCGTCGCAGTGACCGGCCAGGGCCTCGTCGATGGAGTTGTCGACCACCTCAAAGACCAGGTGGTGCAGACCCGTGCCGTCTGACGTGTCGCCGATGTACATGCCGGGGCGCTTGCGAACCGCTTCCAAGCCTTCCAGGATCTGGATGCTGCCTTCGCCATATCCCGCAGAGATCTGTGCCTCGGTTTGCGGCACGGGGGGCTCAGGCTGCACGTCAGGCTGTTGATCGGGATTCGTGGCGTCGGTCATGGGGTCAAGCGCTAGGTAAGTTGGGTCCAGCGGAAGGGGCCCGAAACCTCCCATTCTATCCCCTCAGGCACGGGGTGCCGTTTTGCAGCGTGGCTCAGATGCGCATCGGCATCACGACGTACTTGAAGCCTTCAAATTCCGGGTTGGTGACCAGGGCCGAGCTGTTGGCATCGTGCAGCGACAGGGTGACCATGTCCTGGCTCATGTTGGCCAGCACGTCCATCAGGTAGCCGACGTTGAAACCGATCTCGAAGGTGTCGCCGCTGTAGTCGATTTCGAGCTCTTCCTTGGCCTCTTCCTGCTCGGCGTTGCTGGACGCGATGCCCAGCAGGCCGGGTGCAAAGTTCATGCGCACGCCCTTGAACTTCTCGCTGGTCAGGATGGCGGCGCGCTGCAGGCTGGCCAGCAAGGTGGTGCGGCCCAGCGTGATGTGGTGCTTATGGTTCTTGGGGATGACGCGGTTGTAGTCGGGGAACTTGCCCTCGACCAGCTTGGTCACGAACTCCAGCTCGCCAAAGCGGAACTTGGCCTGGTTGCCCGCGAACTGCATCTCGATGAATTTTTCTTCTTCGCCCTTGCCGTCGTCCTTGAGCAAGCGTTGCAGCTCCAGCACGGTCTTGCGCGGCAGGATGACCTCTTGCTTGGGCATGTCCACGTCCAGCGTGGCCTGGGCCAGGGCCAGGCGGTGGCCGTCGGTGGCGACCAGGGTCAGGCTGTTGCCTTCAGCGACGAACAGGATGCCGTTGAGGTAGTAGCGGATGTCGTGCACGGCCATCGAGAAGTGCACCTGACCGATCAGCATCTTGAGCGTCTTTTGCGGAACGCTGAAGGCAGGACCAAAGTCGGCGGCTTCTTGCACCAGAGGGAAGTCCTCGGCCGGCAGGGTTTGCAGCACGAACTTGCTCTTGCCGCCTTGCAGGGTGATCTTGCTCTGGTTGGTGGTCAGGGAGACCACCTGATCGCTGGGGAGGCTCTTGAGGATGTCGCCCAGCTTCTTGGCGCCCACGGTGGTGGCGTAGTCGCCTTCGTCGCCGTCCAGGATGGCTTTGGTGCGGATCTGGATCTCCAGGTCGCTGGAGATCAGCTCAAGTTCGGGTCCCTTCTTGCGAATCAGCACGTTGGCCAGGATGGGCAAGGTGTGGCGTCTTTCGACGATGCCGCTGACCGATTGCAAGGCCGCGAGGACTTTTTCTTGAGCTGCTTTCAACACAATCATTTCAGTCTTTCAAATTGGTCGTCGTAGTAGAAGGCGGCACTTTTCTGTGTACAACGCTATTTTGTCTTGTTCTTTCAAGGCTTTAGGCCAAGGATAAGCCTGTGGGCCAAGTGCCCTGACATTTTGAGCCAACAGACAACAACTTTCAAAAATCGTCGAGGGCTGTGGATAAGGGGTCATTTGTCCTTTTTTTATCCACAGCTTTGTCATTTGACAAGCCTTCCAGCCTGTGTCATCAGCCCTTGAGGGTCTGCTCCAGCACGTGCAACTGCTGGTTGAGCTCGCTGTCCTTGCCCCGCTCACCCCCGATCTTGCGCACGGCGTGCAGCACGGTGGTGTGGTCGCGGCCCCCGAACAGCTCACCAATCTCAGGCAGGCTCTTTTGTGTCAGTTCCTTGGCCAGGTACATGGCAATCTGGCGCGGGCGGGCGATGGAGGCCGGGCGCTTCTTGCTGTACATGTCGGCCACCTTGATCTTGTAGAAGTCGGCCACCGTTTTCTGGATGTTCTCGACGCTGATCTGGCGGTTCTGGATGGACAGCAGGTCCTTGAGGGCCTCGCGGGCCAGCGTGATGGTGATCTCTTTGTGGCTGAACTTGGCAAAGGCCAGCACCTTGCGCAGGGCGCCTTCGAGCTCGCGCACGTTGGCACGCACGTTCTTGGCAATGAAAAAGGCCACATCCTCTGGCATGGGGGTGTGCTCCTGGTCGGCCTTCTTGATCAGGATGGCCACGCGCATTTCAAGCTCGGGGGGCTCGATCGCGACGGTCAGGCCCGAATCAAAGCGCGAGGTCAGGCGCTCATCGATGTTGGCCAGACCCTTGGGGTAGGTGTCCGACGTCATGATGATGTGCGCCTTCTTGGCCAGCAGGGCCTCGAACGCGTTGAAGAATTCCTCTTGCGTGCGGTCCTTGCCGGCAAAGAACTGGACGTCGTCGATCAGCAGCAGGTCCAGCGAGTGGTACTTGGCCTTGAGCTCGTCAAAGGTTTTGCGCTGGTAGTTCTTGACCACGTCGCTGATGAATTTTTCAGCATGCAGGTACAGGATGCGCGCGTCCGGACGGTCGGCCAGCAGGGCGTTGCCCACGGCGTTCATCAGGTGGGTCTTGCCCAGGCCGACACCGCCGTAGATGAACAGCGGGTTGTACATGTGACCGGGGCTGCCGGCCACGTGCAGCGCGGCGGTGCGGGCCATCTGGTTGGCGCGGCCGGGCACCAGGTTGTCAAAGGTCAGGGCCGAATTGAGGCCCATGACCTGGGGCGTGTCATGGCCGCGGCGGTTGGTGATGACGGTGTGCTGCCCGACCATGTTGTGCGGGTGGCTGGTGCCGCCTTCGCCCAGGGTGACCATGTGTGGGCCGGCGCTGGGCGGCATCTGGTTGGGCGCTTCCTGGCCCTGCACGCTGGGGTAGGAGCGGTGCGAGCCCGCCGGCAGCGCGTTGGGAGGCAGGGCACGGCCCATGGCATTGGGCGGCATCATGCCGACGGCCGGGCGCGCGGGCGCGGCGCGGGCGCCCAGGCTCACGTCCAGGCGCACGGGGCCCTGTGCCAGCTCGGTCAGGATGGCCTCCAGGCGGGTGCTGTACTGGGTGCGAACCCAGTCCAGGATGAATCGGTTGGGAACCTTCAGGCTCACGACGGTGGTT
>Ga0209066_10003820_pt1 | contig 16899 bp, 17 predicted proteins | sample All_14_2_FD_187198 | JGI IMG/M metagenome (GOLD analysis project Ga0209066, IMG submission 187198) | Freshwater microbial communities in response to fracking from Pennsylvania, USA - Allegheny Zone_MetaG_DW_15 (SPAdes) (version 2) ... | reverse complement strand
GAATTTATCCAACGGCATTTTGAGATATTTTGCCGCTGTTTCGATAATGCGGAAATTTGCCTGATGCGGAACGATCCAATCGACCTCTTCGATCTTCATATTGGCAAGTTCAAGGGCTTCTTTGGTGGCGCTTCCCATCACGCGGGTGGCAAAACGGAAGACGGCTTTACCGTCCATTTGGACGTAATGCTTGCCTTCAGCAACGGTCGTTTCGGTCGCAGGGTGACGCGCCCCGCCGCCAAGCAGAGTCAACGAATCTGCGCCGGAGCCATCGGAGTGCATCACTGCGGATAACACGCCGCCTGGTTTGTCGCTCGCCTGCAAAACAAATGCGCCTGCCCCATCCCCAAAAAGGATACAAGTGCCGCGATCTTTCCAATTCACAAAGCGGGAAAGGGTCTCCGACCCGATCACCAGAGCATTCTTGATCGAGCCGCTGCGAATGGACTGCGCCGCCATATTCGTAGCGTAGATAAAGCCCGAACAAGCCGCAAGCAAGTCAAATGCGCCAGCCTTTGTTGCACCGATCTGATCCTGCACAAGACAGGCTGTGGCAGGAAAGATGTATTCCGGAGAGGAGGATGTGACGATGATCAGATCCAATTCGGTGGGTGCTAAATTTGCGACCTGTAATGCTTTAATGGCAGCTTCTACTGCAAGCGTGGAGGTAAATTGGTCTTCACGAGCGATATGGCGTTCACGAATACCCGTGCGATCACGAATCCATTCATCGTTGGTTTCCACCATTTTGGCGAGGTCATCATTGGTCAACACAGGCTCCGGGACGCTGATGCCCCAGCCTGTTATATGCGCGTTTGGCATTCTTTCTCCTTATTGATAGCGGCTGAGGATCAAAGTCGCATTGTGACCACCGAAACCGAAAGAATTCGACATGACGTTCTTTATATCCGCCTTGCGGGGCTGGTTGGGAACATAATCAAGGTCGCAGTTCGGGTCGGGAGTTTCGTAATTTATGGTGGGAGGCATGGTCTGGTGCATGATGGCAAGAGCAGAGATCATCGCCTCTAATGCGCCAGAAGCCCCCAAGAGATGCCCGGTCATGGATTTGGTGGAGGAAACAGCGAGTTTATAGGCTTGTTCGCCAAACACGGTTTTGATGGCAGCCGTTTCGCTCTTATCGTTCAACTGAGTGGATGTTCCGTGGGCGTTGATGTACTGAATATCCGTTGAACCAAAACCGGCATCCTTCAGCGCCAGACTCATTGAGATCGCCGCGCCTGCGCCATTTTCGGCTGGGGCAGAGATGTGATGTGCATCGTCCGATGTGCCATAACCGGTAAATTCACAAAGGATTTTCGCACCGCGCGCCTGAGCATGTTCCAACGACTCAAGAATCAGAACCGCCGAGCCTTCACCCATCAAGAAACCATCACGATCCTTATCGAACGGACGGGATGCTCGTTGCGGATCCTCGTTGCGGGTGGAGAGAGCAGTCATCACGTTCATGCCTGCCATCGTTAACGGATGAATGGCAGCCTCCGAAGCGCCAGCCACCATCACATCGGCAGCACCACGGCGGATCATTTCAGCGGCTTCGCCCACACCATTCGTGCCAGAAGCGCAAGCCGTAGCGAGTGACATGTTGGGTCCACGGGCGCCGATGCGAATGGCAAGGTTGCCCGCTGCGCTATCTGCGATCATCATCGGAATGAGGAACGGGCTGACACGTTCCGGTCCACGTTCTTTCATGGTCTCATACTGTTCAATGGTGGTAATGATCCCGCCAATGCCAGTGCCGATCAAAATACCCACACGGTCACGATTCGATTCATCGATCTTCAAACCCGATTGCTCCAAAGCCTCTAATGTGGCGGCCGTAGCAAACTGGGTAAAACGATCCATTTTGCGGGCTTCGCGGGTGCCAAATAATGCAACCGGGTCAAAGCCTTTTACTTCTGCGGCAAACTTGGTTTTATGATGACTTGCATCAAAAGCCTGAATGGGCGCCGCGCCAGACCTTCCCGCCAGCAGGGAATCCCAAGCTTCTTTCACATTGTTTCCCACAGGGCTGACACACCCAAGCCCCGTTACAACTACACGTTTTCTCATCTACCAGTACTCCTTATTGGCAATTTGCGTAAAAATAGGACAAGCAAACTTGTCCTATTTAACCCAAAACTATGAAATTGGACACGGACGAATAATTACAGTCTTTTTAGAAGGGAAATCGTCTGTTGCACGTGCATTCGGTCGTGATCTGCCATAAAACCCACAACTTCGCGGAAGTTTGTAGGTCCAAAGATCGCATGACGTGCCCTGCGTTCCCAGCCTGTGTCTGGCGTATTCTTCAAAATATCCAATGTAGTTTTTCGCGCTTCAATAAATTCTTTCAATGAGGCAATGCCATCTTCGTGCAAATAGTCGCGCTGGTTTGCCCATACGCTTGTATCGGGTCTTGGGATGAATGGTTCGCCATGCCCATTGAAAAGATTCAACTGCATGTGGTGAATTTCCCGTTCAGTATCACGCAGATGACACATCAACTCTGTCAACGTCCACTCGGTGGATGATGGTTTCCGCTTCCAATCATTCGAACCCAATTTACGAAGCAAACTATCCATCACTGCTGGCGTAGATGCCTGCACAGCCATGATCGCTTCTTTTGTTTTAAAGGATGGATTCAGGGACGCGAGGTCGGTGGACTCAAGGTAGCGGCGTAGGTCTGATAATGTGCCGCGTGGGGCCGCCTCCGGTCCAGACGTTGAGCCGGATTCTGCTTCCACGAAAAAGGTAGCCAGCCCAAGCCGTCTCGCCGAGTTGATGTCGCGTTCCATGTCATTCCCTACCATGAGAACAGGACCCTCCTGCCAGCCAATCTGCCCAAGCACCTCAGCGTAATAAGCCGGAAAATTTTTCAGAAAATGGAAGTTCTCAAAAGTTGAAATAAGCTCGAATTGATCGGGGGCCAAGCCCGCCCATTCCACACGTTGACGTGTAGCCGGGCAAGGTAAAAGCGGATCTGTGGCAACTACCAATCGATAGCCTTGAGCCTTTGCCCAATCGATAAAAGGTTTTACTTCAGCGATCGGGGAAGTGATGCCCCGCAAAGTTGGAAAGACCCTGCTATAAAAATCGTCAATATGCGAATCAAGTTCCTCCCTGCTCATCCCCACCATCGGACAAAATTCATCGCTAAAGACATCCTTCAAAGTGCGCGACGGGTCCTCGCTTTGGTTCATCTTTTCGATGCTGGAAAGCAAGGCTCGCATAACCAACTTTGGGTCCAACTGGGATGCAAAATTGGTGGATAATGCTTGAAGGTAGGCTGGGAAAAATACGTCCTGATTGGTGTTCAGGAGGGTTTCGTCGAGATCGAGCAGGAGTGTAAGCTTCATGTTGTAAAAAGACTCCCCCGGAGTCTTTGGGTCAATCTTCTTTTATTTCGAATTTAAAAGGCAGGGCATGGCATTCGCCACACCCCACCTGAGGTTCAGAGACATGCTGTTTTGCTTTTTCGCAATATGCCTGCACCTGCACCCGTCGCTGAAGTAATGCTGCCAGCGGACGTGCCACCACCACATTCAACTTCATGAACTGGCATGAATTCGCACGCGCAATGGCAGGGACAGGGCAAGTTCGGCACAGGTCTGGAGACCATACCTGGTTTTGTGCTTTGAGCAGACGGCATTCTTCCATGTTCTTGCCTCGGAAGTAATCGCCGTAAAAATGCGGGCATTCGTGCCCGGCAGGTGTCTTCATTCTTGATTAGACGCGGGTAACGTACTCGCCTGTGCGGGTGTCTACGCGGATGGTATCGCCAACATTGACGAAGTTCGGGCACTGTACGGTGAGTCCGGTTTCGGTGGTGACTTTCTTGGTCACGCCGGTGGCGGTATCGCCGCGAATCGCCATTTCAGCTTCGACTACTTTCAAGTCTACTGAGGTGGGCATTTCCACGTCAATGGCTTCGCCTTTGTAGAAGGTCAACTTCACTTCCATGCCTTCTTTGAGGTACTGGGCGCTTTCGCCAAGTGACTCTGCCTTAATGCCGGGCTGTTCGAAAGTGACTTTGTCCATGAAGTAGTAGAGGTCGCCATCGTTGTAGAGGTAAGAGACGTTGGCAAAGTCGAGGCTGACATCCTGTACGGATTGACCGGAGTTGAAGGTGCGTTCAATGTTGGCACCTGTGATCAGGTTACGTGCCTTCACGCGGATGGTAGCATTGCCGCGACCGGTCTTATTGTGGGAATAGTCCAGCACCTTGTAGAGGTTGCCGTCTAATTCGAAGGTGACACCTTTGCGAAGTTCATTTACATCGATCATTCTTGCATTTTCCTTGGTTAATTGGTTTTTTTATGAGCGGGCGGATTATACCAACGAGTTGTGAATCATGGCTAGGCGTAAAGATTTCGCCACAGAAATCTTAGAAAACCTCTGTCAATTCAGCGATAGGTAGATTTTCGAGCTTCAGTGAGAGGCTTCGGAGTTGGGGTCGTCATGAAGGAGTTGAACAGCATGCGGTAGGACAGGGAAGATAAATTGCAAATTTTCGACCGCGCCTTTGGGGCTGCCGGGCAGGTTGACGATGATCGTCCGCTTGCGGATGCCTGCGGCGGCACGCGACAACGCAGCGTGTTTGGTCTTCTTGAGCGATTCCGCACGCATCAACTCGGCGAGACCGGGCGCCTCTTTTTGGATGACGGCGCGAGTCGCTTCGGGGGCGATATCACGCGGGGCGAAGCCGGTGCTGCCCGTGGTGAGGATGACATCCAAGTCGTCGCTGTCTGCCCATTCGGCAAGGGTCTGGCGCAGCGCTGATTCATCGTCGGGGAGGATGAGCTGTTTTAAGACCGGGCAATTTTCGGTTTGAAGAAATGAGGCGAGGGCAGGTCCAGAGAGGTCTTCTCGTTCGCCGCGTGAAGAACGGTCTGAGAGGGTGATGATCCCAAAACGCATGGTCATTAGAATTCTTTCGCAAAGATCAGGTCGTGCTTGGAATGTTTCCAGCCGCATTCTTCATAGAAGCGGATGGCGGATTGATTGTCATCGAGGACGAGCAAGTACACTTTGAGGCAGCCTTTGGCTTGCAGGCGTTTTTCAACTTCGGCAAGGAGTTTTGCCCCAATGCCCAAGCGGCGCAGGTCGCGATGCACCGCAAGGTGATAGACCATGCCGCGCCGACCGTCAAAACCACCGATGATGGTACCGACGATCTTACCGCCTGTTTCTGCAACCAGAAACAGGTCGGGGTCGCGTTCGATTTTTCGTTTGATCTCTTCAGGAGTGTCGGACCGCCCCACTTGCATTCCACTTTCAATGCTCTGCCATAGCCTCAATACGGGCTCATAATCATAGTCGAAGATGAACTCACGTATTTGAAACTCAAGTTTCATACTGCGAGAACTTGTTTCAATTGTTTGAAAAGATCATCGGGCATGTATGGTTTCATGAGGAAACCATTTGCGCCACGGCTGAGGCATTCGTCCTTGACATTGGACCCGGAGGACATGAGCACACGGACCTTGCTTATATCTGCGGAATGACGAACTTTATCAAGGATATCCAACCCACTTTGGCTGAACAGGTGTACATCCATCAAAAGGACATCGGGCTTGACAGTGCGGACGGCTGTGACCACGTCGGCATCGGCATCGAGAGCAATCACTTCATAGCCCTCCATTTTCAGGAGGGTTTTGAGCAAGGAGACCATGGTGAAATCATCTTCGGCGAGGAGTACTTTTGGCTTTGGCATTCTTGGTTGCTTTCTTTTTCGAAGGTTTTGTTTCTTTCTTAGTCGCTTTCTTTTTGGCTTTCGGTTTCTCCAATGCCGCATGGATGACATCTTCCACCGAGTCTGCAAAGACAAACTTCATGGATTTGCGGATCTCATCGGGCACATCATCCAGATCCTTTTCGTTTTGCTTCGGCAGGATGACGGTACCAAGTCCGCTGCGATGAGCGGCTAGTACTTTTTCCTTGACGCCGCCAATGGGCAAGACCTGACCCCGCAGGGTGATCTCGCCGGTCATTCCAATCTGTGGGCTGACCTTGCGTCCTGTAATGAGCGACACCAGTGAAGTTGCCATCGTCACACCTGCAGAAGGTCCATCTTTGGGCTGGGCGCCTGAGGGGACGTGCATGTGGATGTCATGCTTATCGAAATATTCGTGCGAGATGCCAAACGAGTTCGAGCGCGAACGGACGTACGAAAGTGCTGCCCGCGCGGATTCCTGCATGACGTTACCAATCGAACCTGTAATCTGGAAACCCCGTCCACCGGGCATGGATGTGGCTTCGACCAAGAGAATGTCGCCGCCAAAGGAGGTCCATGCCAAACCGGGTACCACGCCGGGGATGGAGGTGCGTTTATTCAGTTCTTCCGGTCCAAGGAAGATGGGGTTATCGAGAAACTCTTCCACCAATTTGGGATTGATGTTGTATTTCTTTTTCTTGCCTTCTGCAATCCGCGTGCCAACTTTGCGGCATACGGCACCGATCTTGCGCTCCAAATTGCGGACGCCCGCCTCGCGGGTATATTGGCGGATGATCATTTTCAACGATTCGTCGTTGAAGGCGATCTCGGTCTTGCGCAAACTGTTCTCGCGGATCTGACGTGGAATGAGATATCCACGCGCGATCTGTGTCTTTTCAGACTCGGTGTAGCCGGAGAGATAGATGATCTCCATGCGGTCACGCAACGGACCGGGGATGTATTCCAACGTGTTCGCTGTTGCGATGAAGAAGACCTGCGAAAGATCGTAAGCCACTTCGAGGTAGTTATCGCGGAACTCACCGTTCTGTTCGGGGTCAAGCACTTCCAACAAGGCAGATGATGGGTCGCCGTGGAAGTCGTTGGTGAGTTTATCCACTTCGTCAAGCATGAACACTGGATTCTTCGAACCAATGCGGCGCAGGGATTGCAAGATGCGCCCGGGCATAGCGCCGATGTAGGTGCGGCGATGCCCACGAATTTCGGCTTCGTCGCGCACGCCACCCAACGATGCACGGATGAACTTACGTCCCATGGCGCGGGCGATGGATTGCCCCAGAGAGGTCTTCCCTACACCGGGAGGACCAACAAAGCACAAAATCACGCCTTCGCGTTCGCGGCGGATCTGGTCGGTGGATTCTTCTTTTTTATCGTTGGCACGGTCGAGCCGCAGTTTGCGAATCGCCAAAAACTCAAGGATGCGGTCTTTGACATCTTCCAAACCGTAATGGTCCTGATTCAAGACCTGACGCGCATGGGTAATATCAAGGTTATCTTCCGTACCTGTTGACCATGGCAGGGATACCAATGTGTCGAGATAGGTGCGGATGACGCCATATTCCGCGGCGGCTGTCGGCAGACGAGAGAGCCGGTCTAACTCGCGGCGGGCTTGCTTATCCGCCTCTTCGGGCATCTTCGCATCGTCAATCTTCTTTCGGAACTCATCGATCTCTTCCGATTGCTCGTCGCGTTCGCCGAGTTCCCGCTGGATGGCTTTCATCTGTTCGCGCAGAAAGTAGTCGCGTTGGACCTTTTCGATCTCTCCACGCGCCTCATTCTGGATCTTTTGACCGATCTGCAAGACCTCGGCTTCTCTTACCAGTAAGCCGATCAGTTTCTTCAACTTGTCGTAGACCGAGTCAATCTCAAGAATTTCCTGCGCATCTTTCAAGTCAATGCGCTGGAAGTTCGCAATGGTGTAAACCGTTTGAAGCGGGTCTTCAAGCGAAAGAATGGAAGACGCCAATTCCTCCGGAAAAGAAGGAATCATCTGGGTAATGGCTTGGAATTGATCACGGGCGTTACGAGCTAGAGCATCGGCTTCGAAGTTCTTTTCATCGATCTCAGGCGCACGGATGATCTTCGCCTTGAGATAGGGTTCTTCTTGAACAAATTCGCCAAGACGGAACCGTTCCATGCCTTGCACCAACAAACGGACAGTGCCATCTGGTGCGCGAAGCAAGCGATGGACAGTAGCGATCGTCCCGACCCGATACAGTTCGTTCGGTCCGGGCATCTCCTGTTCGGGGTTGAGTGCCGCGACCAGACCAACGAGTTTGTCACCCGCAACGACATCGTCCACCAATTTGATGGAGCGAGCCTGTCCCACCGTCAACGGGACAGCGGTATTGGGGTATACGACCACGCCGCGCAGCGGCAAGATCGGCAAGGTGTCGGGGAGACTCATTCTGTCGTTGTTGTCATCAGATTGGGGGTTGTTCGAGCCGTCTTCTTTCTTTTGAAATTGAGAAAAGAAAGAGGTCATGAACTGGTTCGAAAACTCATCCTCGTTTTCGCCCATCATCTGGAGAAAATTTTGCAAGCCGGATTGCCATTTTTGTGCAGGCATTGATTATCCTAATGTCTCTTTTGGAAGGGTGATGGTCAGGAAACCATCCTGATATTCTGCCAGCGCGTTCTCAACGTTTACAGGACCGGGGAGTTTAACCAGTGTTGCAAACTTGCCAGATCGTATTTCCATTTGATGAACTGCGCGTTTGGCGGGAAAGTCGTGGCGGAAGCCAGTTATGTAAAGCGTGTCGTTCAAAACTGAGACGTCGAAGTTCTCCTCGCGCATTCCCGCTATTTCCATGCGCGCAATATAGGCTTCTTCTGTCTCATACACATCGGTTGGAGGGTCCCAGGCGCTGGACTTGACCTGCCAACTTACCGCGTGCAGGACGCCGCGCCTGACCTCCATGAGTGTTTCTCGAGTTTTCCGAATCACGGTAGGCATGGAACGACTCCTTTTCTTACCATTCTTACGAGCGCCCCCGGCGGGATTCGAACCCACAACCACCTGCTTAGAAGGCAGATGCTCTGTCCATTGAGCTACGGGGGCTTGTTACTATTTAATTTTACCTGACTATGCCGTCTCAGTGGGTGTAGTTAAGATTGGACGCAAGCCACGGTACACCCGCGGACCAGCAATGGTTTTTAAGATAGTGTCGGCTGGTTTCCCCAATTTCTTACTCAGGTCTTCAGCAGACATGGGGATATTGCCATTTGCCAGGAACAGGCGGAAGATCGCTTCCACGATCGCGGTTCGTTGGCTCACAAAATCGGGGAGCTGGGCACAGTGACTGATCAAGGCATGTTGGACACCATCCACCGGCTTAACCTCGGCAGTTTGCGGGTCGATCCAGTCGATCATTTCACCTTCTTCCACATTCGCGAAGGTTTCCTGATGTTCAGCACAAAGGAAGGAACGCAAAAAGACGTGCCAATCGCGTTCGTTCTGCTGCCACCATTCAAAGTCAATGTGGAAAGGGGTTTTTACTGTCGGTTTTAACAGGCTCATGCATTCACCTCTTCATCAAGGCGGAAGTGCAAATCGCCAACGTGTTTGAAAACGGGGTTCGACGCCAACGAAGCGAAGATCGGTGCAGGCGGCACACGGCGAACAAGATTAACACCTGCATACAATTCCTGCGCGTGGACGTGCCCTTGCGGGTTTGATTTGGCTAATTCACGCATGACCATTAAGAGTAAATCCTCAAAAGAGCGTCTCTTCTCCCAAATGGGATCGAGCGCTTTGAAATCTGGAACATGAACCACCATGCGGTCATTAAATTCCGCGGTGATGGGTTGTTTGAGCGTCGCAAAGACGAAACCGCCATCGGAGCCGACCATCACGGTACGGACCCAATCCTTGGCAGAGCGCTGACTCTTCGCCTCAACAATGACCTCGCCAGGGTTCTCGCCCTTGCGGACCTGAACCAACGAGCCAGGAATCAACTGATGTGCCTTGTACCACTCACGCAGACCAAAGACATAGCCATGCTCCAAGACAACCCAAGCAGGAATACGCTGTTTGGTCTTGCCGTCTACGAGGGTAAAGCGCACACGCGGAGTTTCATACGCGGTCGGGAACAACTTACGCGTCCGCGGTGAGACGGGCAACGTCCCTGCGCGGAGATGCGGGTAGATCAACGTAATGGTGACGGAAGAAACATCTTCGCGGTCGTCGGCACCATTCTCGGTCAATTCATCGTCGAGCTGAGCTTCCAACGCGAGCATTTCGGGGGTTAATGCGCTGCGGTCATGAGGGACTTCAATGTAGCGAAGCGGCGGAGGGACTTCCCGCACAAAGTCTGGTTCGAGGCGGCGCAAGCACCAAAGTACCTGTCCAGCCGGACCAACTTCGTCAAAGCGGTCGTCATATTGCATCGCATAGTTCAACGAGAATTCAACCAATTTGGGGTTTACGCCGGTTGGCAATTCGGTGTCTTTCATCAGGTCTGCCGTGGTGAGCGGTTCACCGCCAGCCATGTCCAATACGGCTTCCACAAGGTTCAACTGACCTTCATTGATATCCACCAAAAGCGCGCGCGGGAACCAACGCCCAGCGATCTTCACCAATCCTTCATCAGCACTAAATGCCGCTTCGATCTTTTTCTCAAGAGCCGCACCATGTTCACTAATGATCGCGGCCGCATTGATGTCATTCGCGCCCGGTTTCTCGATCGGTGCTTCGTTCAACGCATGCGAAGGTAAATTTGCAGCGAACATACGCTGAGCACTATCTTCAAAATCAACCGTAATAACATCGAACTCGCCAGCAGCAGGGTTCATACCCGGGCGAACAGAAGCAACCTTGCCGCGCTGCCAACCAATAGCCGGGAAGACCAGTTCATCACCCACAGAATATTTTTCTTTTGGGAGAAATGGCTTGCCCGCTGATTTCTGCTTGTTCTCTGCTTCCTTGCGCTCTGCCTGAATACGTGCTTCAACAAACTCTGATGCGAGGTCTTTAGTAGTAAGAGGCGTTTCGCGTTCAAAGAGAATCGTATGAAGATTTTCTACGTCTTGAGCTGTAACTTGAAGTTTTAACCAATATTCGTTGGGGAGTGTAAATTCGCCGATCATGTTCTGCCTTGAAGTGAAGTTATACCTTTCTTGCGCAAAATCTCACAGGTCTCTCATACTTGTAAGAATTCACACAATTTCTTCATCCAGTTCTCATTGCTTTCACGTAAATTAGTGACTTCAACATACGAAAAGGAAACACAATGAAAAAAATAACTCTCCCCCTCACCTTATTGTTGACTCTCTTTCTTCTCGCCGCCTGCGGTGGAGGAAGCACGCCTCAGACTCAGCCGGAAACTGCCACGCCCACCGAAGCCCCAGTCCAGCCGACAGCGCTCCCCACCTCGACAAATACCTCCGTCCCCCCAACCGATGCGCCAACTGAAACTGCTCCCGCCACAGATGCGGCTGTCTCAACCGGTGTCAGCTACGCCGCAAACGTAAAACCGATCTTCGATGCCAAATGCATCAAATGCCACGGGGTCGAATCGACCAAAGAAGGCTTGGACATGCTAACCTATGAGAATGTAATGGCTGGTTCTTTCAATGGGTCTGTCATCACCCCTGGCGATGCCAACAACAGCATATTGGTAGATTTGATCGTCCGGGGCAAAATGCCAAACCGCGGGCAAAAACTTTCTGATGATGAGATCCAGATCATCATCGACTGGGTCAACCAAGGCGCGTTGAATAACTAAAGTTCAAGTCAGATCCAATTCACCACAGGGCACATCAAAGAGCATGAACCCTGTGGTGAATTCTTTTAACTGGCAAATAGATGATATATAATTGCTCGAAACCATGACAGAGCAACCCTATCAACCCAAGCCTGTTATTCAACAAAAAGGGACATTGTTCCTGACAAACTTCAAATTGCCAGATGTCAGTTTCTGGCAGGATGACCCCACCAATACCCAACCCATCAACTTCAACCAAATGGCAACCATGACCCGCGGAGTTATCATCCGTGCTGGGCAAGGGACATATGAAGACCGCGTCTTCAAAACCTCATGGAAGAACGCAAAAAATGCAGGGTTGATCCGTGGTTCCTATTGGTTTTACGACAGCCGCGTGAATCCAAAACGTCAAGCCGAGAAATGGGTGGAAATCTTGGGCAATGACACCGGCGAAATGGAAATGTGGTGCGATTATGAAGACCGTTATGGCGGTCCGTATGGCGGCTGGCGTAATTGGTTCGACTTTATGGAACGCATCAAGGCCTTGTTACCAGAGAAAAAATTAGGTGTATACACGGGCTATTACTACTGGCAGGAATTTGCCCCAGGCATTAATTACTTTGCTCAATATCCGTTATGGATCGCATGGTACAACCCTACTCCGCCGCTCATCCCACCCATCTGGCAGGATTGGACCTTCTGGCAATTTACAGATGACGGTGACGGCACCCTCTTTGGTGTCGAAAGCCGTGAGATCGATCTGAACTATTTCAACGGCAGCGAAGCCGAATTCCTTGCTCGTTACCCTGCTCCACAAATCACCCAAGCCACCTTGATCGCTAAATTTGGTGACACCCTCGTCGAATATAGGAGAGTCTCATGACCAAGTACAGCATGACCCCATTAAATAGCGGTACACGCATGCGTACCGACCACAATGTATTTGCTTCTGTTATCACCTCTTTCGCACGCGGACAATTAGTGGTGGGCGATCAGATATGGGAAGCTCCAGCCGATGGCAACGAAGTAAAAAAAGGTGATAAATGGTTGCGTGTCACTTCTGTGGATGGTGTTAACCTAACCGAAACAGGTTGGATGGCATACATCCACAAAGGTGTGGTGATCTGTAATAACTTCACCGAAATTGAAGAACCGCCTCCCCCCCCTACCCCTGTTTTTCCCGAATCGTTCACCCTTGTTGACCCTAGCGGCGCAAAAGCGGAATATAAGTTCGTGAGAATTATTGAAGAGTAAGGTAAAGCTTTAGTCGTTAGATTCGCCCGCCAGAGGAAAGATGAGACCTAAACATCAGATTTTTGCCATGAAATTTGCAGATGTATATCCGCTCTATGTTCAAAAAGCAGAACGGAAAAACCGTACAAAAGAAGAAGTTGACCAGATCATCTGCTGGTTGACCGGCTATAACAAAGCTGGGTTGCAAAAACAAATTAAACAGGGAAATGATTTTGAATCCTTTTTTGCTCAAGCACCAGCCATTCATCCAAATAGTTCGTTGATAAAAGGCATTGTGTGTGGTGTTCGTGTCGAAGAAATTGACGATCCGCTGATGCAAAAGATTCGCTTTTTAGACAAACTGATCGATGAGCTTGCAAAAGGCAAAGTGATGGAGAAAATTCTGCGCTCATCATAAGTTTGTTCTACGCCACCCACCTTGTTTCAAATCGAGTAATTTCTCAAACTAACTAAACTCTTAACCAAAAATCCTTGACCTAACCCCTTCACAGGCGTAAAATACGATTAATCGGATTAATCAATTATATGCTCCGTGATCGGGTTTCCCCAAACATTTCTGAGTTTCTAAAATACCTTGCCGCGCACCCCGAAGCCGAAAACAACCTCCCTCCCCTTGCGGAACTGAGCCGCGAACTGGGCGTGGGAGTTGCTGCTTTGCGGGAACAGCTTGAAGTGGCGCGAGCGCTTGGGTTGGTAGAGGTCAAGCCGCGGACGGGAATGAGGCGCAAGCCCTATAACTTCGCGCCAGCCGTGATGCAAAGTCTCGACTATGCCATTGCGCTCAACAAAGATCACTTCGTCGCATTTGCAGATTTGCGCCAACACATTGAGATTGCGTATTGGCATCAAGCAGTCAAGTCGCTCACATCTGAAGATCATCAAACTCTGCACAATCTTGTTGCACAAGCCTGGCAAAAACTGCGCGGCACGCCTCCTGAAATTCCACACCCTGAACATCGTGAATTACATCTCACCATTTATCAGCGTTTAGGAAACCCGTTTGTAACCGGTATATTGCAATCTTATTGGGATGCCTACGAAACTGTGGGCTTGAACTTTTTTACCGATTACAACTATCTGACCGAAGTCTGGAATTATCACCAGAAAATGGTCGATGCTATTTGCGCCAATGACGTGGAGGGCGGGTTCAAAGCCCTCTCCGAGCATACGGATTTGATCCACCAATTAATTTCATCGTCGCAATGACGAAAAACCTTTCGAGGAGTTCCATGAATAAGATAGTGAACGATTTTTCGATCACCGTTGGTACGAAGAACGGTTCCGGCAGCTCTACTGCCAACAACACCATTTTGAGATCCATCTTCAAGATGGGCATTCCTGTCTCTGGCAAGAACCTGTTCCCATCCAATATTCAAGGTCTGCCGACTTGGTACACCATCCGCGTTAATAAGGATGGATTTATCGCCCGAAAAGAGACCAGCGACATTGTCATCGCAATGAACCCCGACTCGTTCGCAAAGGACCTCGCGTCTGTTACGCCAGGTGGGGCTTTCTTCTACGCTGACGATATCAAGCAGCCCATCACCCGTGTTGATATTGCCATCTACCCGATGCCGATCAAGGCTATTGTGAAAGCGGATGCGAACATCCCCACCGATTTCCGCGATCTGGTTGGAAACATGGTGTATGTGGGTATTCTTGCGCAGATGACCGGCATGGACATGGAAGCCATCCGCGCTGCGTTGACCTTCCACTTCAAGGGCAAACAGAAACCCATCGATATGAACTTCAATGCATTGAAGGCAGGCGCTGATTGGGCTGCTGCCAATCTTGAAAAGAAAGATCCCTTCTATCTTGAAAAGATGGACAAGACCGATGGCATGATCATGGCAGATGGCAACACTGCCGCCGCCCTCGGCTCGATCTTTGGCGGCGTTCAGTTCACAGCGTGGTACCCTATTACTCCGGCTTCTTCTCTAGCTGAATCACTGAATGACTATCTGCCTGTCCTTCGCAAGCGTGAAGACAGCAAGCATACCTATGCTGTGGTTCAGGCAGAAGACGAACTCGCCGCGCTCGGTATGACAATTGGTGCCGGTTGGTCAGGTCTGCGTGCCATGACGTCCACCTCGGGTCCGGGTCTTTCGTTGATGACCGAATTTGCTGGGTTGGCATATTATGCCGAAGTCCCAGTGGTGATTTGGGATGTCCAGCGCATTGGACCCAGCACCGGTCTGCCGACTCGCACTTCACAAGGCGACTTATCTTTTACCTATTTCATCGGTCACGGCGACTCACATTCGGTGATCCTTCTGCCGGGCGATGTGTACGAATGCTTTGAATTCGGCTGGAAGTCCTTCGATCTTGCTGAACGACTCCAAACACCAGTTTTCGTTTTGAGCGATCTGGATATGGGCATGAACCAGTGGATGAGCAAGCCTTTCCAATACCCTGAAACCCCAATGGATCGCGGCAAGATCCTGCTCGAAAAAGACCTTGAAGAACTCAAGGGCAATTGGGGACGCTATCTCGACAAAGACGGCGATGCCATTCCGTACCGCACCTTCCCGGGCAATAAGCATCCGCTTAGCTCGTACTTCACCCGCGGAACGGGTCACGATGAGTACGCAAAATACACCGAGGATTCCGATGTGTACATGCGCAACATGGAACGCCTTGCCCGCAAGCAGGTGACCGCCAAGCAATATGTCCCTGCGCCGGTACTGCATGCAAACAAAGGCGCGACAATTGGCATCCTTGCATACGGCTCGACGGAGAATGCCATCTTCGAGGCGCAAGCCCAACTCGAAAAAGAACATGGCATCAAGTCTGAATTCCTGCGTATACGTGCTTTGCCCTTCACCAAGGAAGTGGACGCCTTCATCGAAAAACACGACCAGATCTTCGTGGTGGAAATGAACCGCGATGCCCAGATGCTGCAAATCCTTTACACGGAATATCCGCAGTATGCAATGAAACTCAAGGCAGTAGCCTATCACGATGGTTTGCCTGCGGCGGCAAAGTGGGTGCGCGAAGGAATCCTGGCGAAGTATGAGAAAACCAGCAGCAAGAAGCCAGTAGCCAGTTCGAAAGCAAAAGCGACATCGTCCCTGAAAGGGAAGAAGACTGTCACGAAGGCAAAGGCAACTCCGGTTAAGAAAGCGGCGGTAAAGTCTTCCACGAAAAAGACTACTGCCAAATCCAAATCCGCTGTCAAGTCGAAGCGTAAGTAGTAATCGGTAATAAAAGGAGTAAATGACTATGACTGAAACACTTCCCATGGCTGGCGCCCCCGCAAATGTGAATGGCGTTGGCTTGAGCAAAAATGATTACCGTGGCGCGCCGAGCACGTTGTGCCAAGGCTGCGGACATAACTCGATCTCGAATCAGATCATTGCTGCCATGTACGAAATGAACGTGCTGCCTGAAGATGTGATCAAGTTCTCCGGCATCGGCTGTTCTTCCAAATCGCCGACCTACTTCATGAATCGCAGCTTCGGCTTCAACTCCCTGCACGGACGCATGCCGTCGATTGCCACAGGCGCATTGTTTGGTGATGCCCACATGAAGGGTATCGGCGTCTCTGGCGATGGCGACAGCGCCAGCATTGGTATGGGTCAATTCAAGCATGCTATGCGCCGCAACGTTAACATGGTGTACATCGTGGAAAACAATGGCGTGTATGGTCTGACCAAAGGTCAATTCTCTGCCACCGCTGAAAAAGGTTTGCAGTTGAAGAAGCAAGGCGAGAATCCCTACATGCCTGTTGATATCTGCTCCGAAGCGCTGATCTCAAATGCGACCTTCGTAGCGCGCTCCTTTGCGGGCAACCCCAAGCAGGTGAAAGAAATTCTCAAAGCCGCGTTTGCACACAATGGTATTGCCGTGCTCGATATCATCAGCCCGTGCGTAACCTTCAACAATCAAGAAAACGCCTACCATTCCTATGCCTGGGGCAAGGATCACGAAGAACCCCTGCATGAAATTTCCTACATCGCTCCGCGCAGCGAGATCATGCTCGAACAGGAAATGAACGAAGGCGAGATCCGCGAAGTTTCGATGCACGACGGTTCAGTGGTCATCCTCAAGAATCTTGAAAAAGGTTACGACCCCACCAATCGTATGCAGGCATTGCAAGCTCTCGAAGAAGCTCGCGAGAACAATTGGCTGCTGACCGGCTTGATCTATGTCAACACCGACAAGCCAACTCTCACCGACATCTACAACCTTGTAGATACTCCTCTCAAC
>Ga0209066_10003819_pt1 | contig 16904 bp, 15 predicted proteins | sample All_14_2_FD_187198 | JGI IMG/M metagenome (GOLD analysis project Ga0209066, IMG submission 187198) | Freshwater microbial communities in response to fracking from Pennsylvania, USA - Allegheny Zone_MetaG_DW_15 (SPAdes) (version 2) ... | reverse complement strand
CACTGTCGCCGGGTCGGCATGGCCGAGAATCAGCGGCCCCCATGAGCCGACGTAATCAATGTAACTACGGCCATCCACATCCCATATCTTCGAGCCTGCGCCGCGCGCGATGAAGGGCGGCGTGCCACCGACGGAGCGGAAGGCGCGTACGGGGGAGTTCACGCCGCCGGGAATGCAGCGCTGGGCGCGCTGAAAAAGTGCTGCGCTATTGGTCGTCATGATGTGGGTGTTGATTGCGGCGGGCTGAAGAGTTTGCCAAGAGTTTGCCATACGCGGCGGCGCGCGTCTGAATATCCATGGTATCGAACAAATCGCTGGCCACGGCGAGCATGTCGGCGCCGGCGGCCAGCACTTGCGGCGCATTTTCCAGCGTGATGCCGCCAATCGCTGCGATGGGCAGATGGAAGCGCCGCTTGGCTTCGGTAATCAGTTCCAGCGGGGCACGTACCGCCGAGGGCTTGGTGCGCGAAGCAAAGACGCTGCCAAAGGCCAGATAATCCGCGCCCGCTGCGGCGGCTTCTTCCGCACGCGCCATCTCGTTGTAGCAGGAAACGCCCAAGATGCGCTTGGCGCCCAGCGCATCGCGCGCGGCAGCCAGCGAGCCGCCGGGGGCGTCATCGCGGCCAATGTGCGCGCCGTCGGCGCCGATCTCAACCGCCAGCCAGACATCATCATTAACGATGAGCCGCGCGCCCGCGCTGCGACAGATACGCAACAATTCGGCAGCCTGGGCGCGGCGCAAGGGTGGCGGCGCCGTCTTGTTGCGGTATTGCACGATGGACGTGCCACCATTCAGCGCCGCCTGCACCAGCGCGGAAAGACGCGGCAATATCGGGTCGTCAAGCGTGACGGCGTACAGTCCGGTGAGCATCATGTGCGCAGCCATCAGCTCTCCTGGCTATCACCCTCATGCAGCCAGAACAGGCGGTTGGGCATGAACTGGCCCATGCCGGGACGAAAGCCTGCGGCCAGCGTTTGCCAGGTGTATTCCTGCGCGCCTGCGATGGCATCCATCAGGCCATGGCCGCTGGCCAGATGCGCCGCGATGGCCGAGGCCAGCGTACAGCCAGAGCCGTGATAACTGCCGGGCAGGCGATCCCAGCTGTGCGCAGAAACGACGCCGTGGCTGCCATACAGCGTATTGATGACCTGCGGCGTGTCTTCGTGGGTGCCGGTGACCAGCACATACTCACAACCGAAATTGATCAACTGGTGCGCACATTCGGCCAGGCTGAGTATTTTCTGCGCCTCGTCTTCCTGGCCATCATCGGCCTCCTGCGCCAGACGCCGCGCTTCCAGACTGTTCGGCGTGAGCACCGTGGTTTGCGGCAGCAGCAGGCCAATCAGCGCGCCGACCATTTCTTCATCGGCAAACGCATCACCACGCCCGGAGGCCAGCACCGGGTCGAGAATCACCGGAATGTCAGGGTAGTCGGCAATGATCTCGGCAATCGCGGCGATGGTTTCGACACTGCCCAGCATGCCGATCTTGAAAGCAGCCACCGGCATGTCTTCAAGCAGCGCGCGCGCCTGATCGGCTACCCATCCGGCATCAATAGGCAGGATGTCTTCGACACCCGCGGTATCCTGCACCGTGAGCGCGGTGACCACCGAGAGTGGGTGGCAGTCCAGGCTGGCAATGGTCAGCAGGTCGGCCTGCAAACCAGCACCGCCAGTCGGATCGGAGGCGGCGAAGGTCAGAACAATGGGGGGAACGGCGTTGCTGGACTGGGTGGGAATCATTGGCTTTCACGGGGCTGCCATCCATCACTTGAACCCCCGCAGGACAAGATGGCAAAAGAAAATGGCTACAGGACCCGTGCGGCTTGGGTTAATATGCAGTCGATTTTAACCTAACGCCCATGGTCTCCACACAAGCCTACCGCAAGCTGATGTGCCTCATCTGCGGATTCATCTACGACGAAAGCCTGGGATTGCCCGAGGATGGCATCTCCCCGGGAACGCGCTGGGAAGACCTGCCGCCCAACTGGACTTGTCCCGAATGCAATGCGCGCAAGGAAGATTTCGAGATGGTGGAGATCTGATATGCCAGGCCACGTCATGTGCGGCAACCGGTATCATTAGCACCAACATGGACGAATCCCTGCCCCTTGCCGGACTCAAGGTGATGGTGATTGATGACTCGGCCACCATCCGCAAAAGTGTGCAGATATTTCTTGCTCAGGCAGGCGTTCAGGTGGTTCTTGCCGAGGATGGCTTTGACGCGCTGGCCAAGGTCAATGATTACCAGCCAGCCATCATTTTCTGCGACATCACGATGCCGCGCCTGGATGGGTATCAAACCTGCTCGCTGATCAAAAAGAACCCGAAATTTTCCGCCACACCGGTTGTCATGCTGTCGTCAAAGGATGGCCTGTTTGACCGCGCGCGCGGACGTCTTGCCGGCTCCGATGAATATCTGACCAAACCGTTCACCAAAGAAAATTTCCTCGGCATCGTGATGGCGCAAACCACAAGAAGCAGGGGGCAGGCATGAGCCGGGCAGTCAAAAAAATTCTTATCGTGGATGATTCACCCACCGAGCGTTTCGTTCTCACGCAGATCCTCGCAGGCGGTGGCTTTGACATCCTGACAGCCGAAAGTGGCGAAGAAGGCATCAGTCGGGCAAAACAATTGCAGCCCGACCTGATCCTGATGGATGTCGTGATGCCCGGAACCAATGGCTTCCAGGCTGCCCGCACGCTGGCGCGGGATGTGGCGACCAGGGATATTCCGGTCATTCTATGCACCACCAAGAGTCAGGCATCCGACAAAGTCTGGGGTATGCGCCAGGGTGCGCTGGATTACCTGACCAAGCCGGTGGATGGCTCGATGCTGCTGGCCAAGATCGCCACCCTCGGTTAACACGGTTAACAACTTATGAGCCAACGTCTGGATCTGCACGAATTTCAGCAACGTCTTGCCGAACGGCTGCTGGCGGCCCAACAGGGCGAGCGGGGGAAATCGCTGCTGGAAATTGAATCCGGCACAGACGATTTGCCCGGCGGTCGCCACTGGCTGGTCGATCCGGCGCAGTCCGGCGAGATCGCACCCTTGCCTGCGCTCATCCCGGTTCCCCTGACGCAGCCATGGTTTGCCGGCATCGCCAACATTCGCGGCACACTGTTCAGCGTAGTGGATTTTGCTGCCTGGCGCGGCGGTCAAGCGACACCGCGCACGGCCCAATCACGGCTGCTGCTGATCGGCGCCCACGATGGCAGCCACAGTGCGCTGCTGGTGGAGCGCGCGCTGGGTTTGCGCACCCTGGATCAACTGCAAGCCGTCGATCCGGACCCGGCGCCGGAAAAAATTTCCGCAGGTGATCCGGCGGCAGTGCACAGCCGGCAAAGCGCTGGTGATGGCAGGGTGGCGCAAAGCGCCATGCTTGCCTGGCGCAAAGCGTATCTTGCGGCCGGCGACGGTGGCATGCGCTGGACCTATCTGGACATTCCGGCACTGCTTGCCGCACCCTCGTATCTCGACATTGCCATTTAAGCCACCGACAGCCACTCCATGATTTTCTCCGCAAAGCTCCGTCATGCCCCTTGACCTCAACGCCTGGTTCAAAAAATTTCGTGCCCCTGCTTCAGCGCAGGACGGACAGTTCACCGTGCCAGTCCTCGGCAAACTGGCGCTTGAGATGCAGTTCCGCATTCTGGGCATTGTGTTTGTCATCAGCCTGCTGTTGGCCATTGCCATGGCTTATGTACAGATACAGAATGCCACGCGTGGCGCTGCCTATGCCAACGTCGTCAGCCATCTGCAACTGCTGGCGCAACAGATACCCAAGGCGATGCATAGTGCGTTGCAAGGAGAAAATCGTGGGTTTGCCGAACTGGGTGAGGCGCGTAGCCAGTTCAACCGGCTGCTGGAAATACTTGCGCAGGGGGGCGACATTGATGGCGTCAGGATATTCGCCACCAGCGGCAAGGCTCGTCCCGCACTGGATGCCTTGCGCCAGACATGGGCGCCGCAGGATATGCTGCTGTCCCGGCTGGAAGCGCAGAAGAACCCGCTGATCCTGCTGGGCAGCCTGGTGCACGAATCCGTGGTGCAGGGTCCCGCCATGATGGCCGATGCCGAGTCTGCAGGCGGGCAGCTACCGCGCCTTATCGGACGCATTTTGTATGGCATTGCACGCCTCTCCCTGGAACCCGACATTACCCTCAATACCTTGCTGCAGCTGGTCAAGGATATGCAGGCGGCCCACGAGCTGGCGCCTGCCGGCAGTGCGCTGGCCAATGGCCTGACCCTCCTCGAAAAACGGCTCGCCGCATTGCCCGTCGATATCCGGCCGACGGCGCAGGTGCGCGTTGCCGGTGCAGCCAGCGACGCCGGCCGGTTGGTGGCCGCCGTGGATGAACTGGCAGACGTATACGCGCGTGAGTTCAACACACCAAAGATTTTCGCGGCAGGGGCATCGCTCTCCGGCTCGCTGGCGCTGGCCACGCTGGTACTGATGGTGTTGCTATACAACCAGGACAGTGCACGGCGACGTATTGAAGCCGAACGCCAGCAGCGTATTTCCGAAGCCGAAAAGGAAGCGACGCAACATGCCATCCTGCGCCTGCTCAACGAAATGAGTGACCTCGCCGATGGCGACCTGACCGTACGCACCACGGTGACCGGAGATGTCACCGGCGCCATTGCCGACTCGGTGAACTACGCCATTGAAGAACTTGCCGTGCTGGTGCGCCGCCTGAATGACGCCGCCGAACGGGTAACCCGCACCACCGACCACGCACAGGCCATCTCGCGCGAATTATTGGACGCCGCTGAAGCGCAGGCCCACGAAATCCGCAATGCCGGCACGATGGTACAGGCAACCGCCGATTCGATGAATGACTCATCCGCTTCAGCGCAGGAGTCCGCAAATGTCGCGCGCTTATCAGTCGATGTCGCGCAAAAAGGTGCGCAGGCAGTCACTGACTCGATTACCGGCATGCATGAAATCCGCAGCCAGATACAGGAAACCGCGAAACGCATCAAGCGCCTGGGTGAATCCTCGCAGGAAATCGGCGAAATTGTCGACCTCATTTCCGACATCACCGAACAGACCAATGTGCTGGCGTTGAATGCCGCCATCCAGGCCGCCACGGCCGGGGAAGCCGGCCGTGGCTTTTCGGTGGTGGCCGAAGAAGTGCAACGTCTGGCGGAACGCTCCGGCGCAGCCACCCAACAAATAGCCGCGCTGGTCGGGGCCATTCAGGCCGACACCCATGACGCCGTAGCCGCCATGGAACACTCGATCCAGGGCGTCGTCGCCGGTACGCACCTGGCGGATGCCGCAGGCCAGTCGCTGGCGGAAATCTCCAGTGTTTCGCAGGATCTCGCGCAACGTGTTGCAGCCATTGCCGACGCCACCAAGACAGAAGCCAGGAGCGCTACGCAGGTTGCCACGTCGATGCAGCACATACTCGAAATTACCGGGCAGACCACCAAACGCACTGAAGAAACTGCCATCTCTGTCGCCGAATTGGCAGAACTTGCCGTCGAACTCAAGGATTCGGTCGCCAACTTCAAATTATGAAGCATTTTCCTCAACCCCTCAGTTCGAAACCACGCTGTTTACGGCGAACCTGCGCCCCCGTGAACGCCGTGGCTAACTGTTTTTATATGCCCATTTTCCATGACCGCAACACCTGACATCGGACCGCTGTCCTGGGTCAAGGGTGAAATCGACCTGGCGCTGGAGCAGACCCGCGACGAAGTGGCGGCTTATGTCGCCGCGCCGGCCGACGGCCCGCTGCAAAGCGCACGCGCACGCCTGCATCAGGTGCATGGCGCGCTGGCCATTGTCGGTCTGGAGGGTGTCATCGAGTTTGCGCAAGCACTTGAACAATTGCTCACCGCACTGGCTGAAGGGAAGGTACCGGATACGGCAGATGCCCTGAACGCCCTGCAAGCGGGATTGAACGGCCTGCGCGCCTATCTTGATGGCCTCATGACTGGTGAAGCACATCAGGCCTTGCGGCTGTTTCCGCTCTATCGCGCGCTGATCCTGGCGCGCGGCCTCCCCGACCCTTCGCCCGGCGAACTCTTCTTCCCCGATCTCACCCAGCGTCCACCGCGGCGCGAACGCGAACCCGAGCCATTGGCCGGCGAAGCGCTGGCTTCGCGCCTGCGCGCGGCGCGTCTGGGGTTCGATCGCGGCCTGGTGAAATGGATCAAGGGCGACGCCAAGGGTATCAGCGAGATGAAAGCCGCGCTGACCCTGGTTGAGATGACGCGCACGACACCTGCCGCGCGCGCCTACTGGTGGATCGCGCTGGGCGTGCTGGATGCGCTGGGCGCCGATGGTTTGCCGGATGCCGGTGAAGCCAAGCGTTTCCTGTTGCGTCTGGCAACGCAGATCAAACGCCTGGTCGAGGCACCTGCCGAACAACAAATATCTGCCGAACTGCTGCGCGAGGCACTCTATCTTGCCGCCATTGCCAAACAGGGCCACGCCGCGCTGGCCGTGGTGCGTGCCGCCTACCGGCTGGATGACCTGCTGCCCACCGTCACCGCAACGGCCATCGACCGGCAGGGCGCCCGTGTGCGGCGTTTGCGCGAACTGGTCACTGCCGCCAAGGAAGACTGGAACAGGTTGTCAGCCGATAGTGTGGCGGCCTTGCCCCCCTTTCATGAGCACGCCACCCGGCTGGCCGAGGAAGCGGCACCCACGCACGCGCCTTACGCACAACTGGCCACCGCCATCCGCGAACAGGCCGACCAGCTGCGCCGCGACCCGGCGCAACACAACGAGACCCTGGCGCTCGAAATGGCCACGGCATTGCTGCTGGCAGAATCTGCGCTGGACAATTTTTCCACGCTGGATGCCGATTTCACCGAGCAGGTGAATATCGTCGTCAATCGTCTTGCGCTGGCAGCGCTGGGCAAAAATCCCGACGCGCTGACGCAACCGCACCTCGCCATTCTGGCGCACCGCGCGCAGGAGCGCTTGCTGCTCGGCTCAGTAGCACGCGAAATACGCACCAATCTCGGCGCCATCGAACAAACCCTGGATGCCTTCTTCCGCGATACCACCCGCCAGGAAACGCTGACCGCCTTGCAACACCCCATGCATCAAGTCCAGGGCGCACTGACCATGCTGGGCGAAACCCGTGCCGCAGAGGTACTTGCCGAATGCGCTACGGCGATCAAGCGTTTTGCGCAACCGGGCAACACGCCGCAGGCCGACGATTTTGATGCGGTGGCAAGAAAGCTTTCAGCACTCGGCTTTTTTATCGCCCGGCTGGAACAAGGACCGACTAGCGCCGACGATTTTTTTGGGCCGCCGCCGGCAGATGCGCAAGCCATCGTCAGCGAAGACGATGCGCTGGATGCTGAGCTGCTGGAGATTTTTCTCGAAGAAGCCCGTGAGGTGCTGGCGACCATCACCGCGCAACTGCCACACATCCATGCCGCGCCCGACAACCACGATGCGCTGGCGGTCGTGCGCCGTGGCTTCCACACATTGAAGGGCAGTGGCCGCATGGTCGGCCTGCACGATCTGGGCGAAGCCGCGTGGGCCGTCGAGCAAGCGATGAACCGCTGGCTGGATGAAACCCGTGCCGCAACACCGGCCTTGCTGGAGATGCTCGACCTGGCGGCGACTGTTTTCACCTCATGGATAACGCAGCTTGCCGCAGGCGGCAGCCGCCAGCATGATGCCGGCGAGTTGCTGCGCCGCTGTGCGGCCCTCGGCGAATCGCCTGCCAGCGAGGTAAACACGTCGCAAACGCCTATGGCCGCCGTCCCGCCAGCGCCGACTTTTCAGGGCTTTCAAAACGGAGCCGACATCACAGCGGACATCACCGCACAGCAGGCGCCGCCAGCGCAGGAATCTGCAATTCAGGAACCCTTATTGCCGCCAGCCGGATCGCCCGTGCTGCCGACAGACGGACTGGCGCCGGTTTCAGCCGAACTCTTCGCCTTCCCTGAACCATCCCCCGTGCGCGTTGGCAATGTCGATATCGCGCCGGCGCTCTACAACCTGTACCTTGAGGAAACCCGCAGCCACCTCGCGATACTGCAAGCAAGGCTTGGCCAGGAAAGCGTACCCGGTAACGACGCCATCCGCGCGGCGCACACCACGGCCAGCATTGCCGCCGCGACCGGATTTCTTCCGATCCATCATCTGGCGCATGCGCTGGAAGCCGCGCTGATGCGCTTTGCGCAAGTGCACGCCACACCCAGCGAAGCGCAACGCTTTACTTTCGCCCGCTGCGCCGGGGCGCTGGCCGGCATGCTCGGCGCTGTCGCCGAACGGCGCATGCCCGGCGAGGAAGCTGAACTTGCCACCGCACTCGATGCGATGACGCCGATGCACCCTGCCGCAGGGCATGCTCCCCCCGCAGGGGAACCCCATCCGGTACGCATTGAAGACGAAATCGACGCGCAGTTGTTGCCACTGTTCCTTGACGAAAGCGTTGATCTGATGCGTGACATCGGCGAGCATTTGCGCGCCTGGCGGGCAGCGCCCAACGATGGCGCAATACCGCAGGCGCTGGCGCGCGCGCTGCATACCCTGAAAGGCAGTGCACGCATGGCCGGCGCGATGGCATGCGGCGAGATGCTGCATGACATGGAGACCCGCATCGAAGCAGCCATGGCGGCCATGCCCGTAACACCGGAAAACCTTGATGCACTGGAAGCAACGCTTGACCGCATCGCGCTCCTGATCGATGCGCTGCGCAATCCGCCAGCCGACGCGCTGGCAGAACCCACGCCGGCGCCAATACAGGAATCGCCACTGGCTGCTGCGCCTGCCATGCCGCCATCCGCCATGATGCATCCGGCCTTGCGCGTGCGCGCCGATCTGGTTGACCAGTGGCTTAACGAAGCGGGCGAAATCGCCATTGCCCGCACGCGCGTCGAAGGCGAAATGCGCGGACTCAAAACCGCGCTGCTTGACCTCACGGAAAGCGTATTTCGGCTGCGCAGCCAGTTGCGCGAAGTCGAAATACAGGCCGAGACGCAAATCCTTTCACAACAGGTGCTGGCTGCCGACCATGCGCATCCGTTCGACCCGCTGGAACTTGACCGCTTCACCCGCTTCCAGGAAGTCACGCGCATGATGGCGGAAAGCGTGGATGACGTGGCCACCGTGCAGCATAACCTGTTGCTCAACCTGGAACACGCCAGCACCGCGCTGGCCGCCCAGGCGCGCCTGAACCGCGACTTGTCACAAAATCTGATGAGCGCGCGCCTGGTGCCATTCGACAGCCTCACCGAACGCCTGCATCGCGTGGTCCGCCAGGCGGCAAAGGATGTCGGCAAGCGTGTCAATCTGGATATTCACAACGGGCAAACCGGGATCGACCGCTCGGTGCTGGAAAAAATGGCCGGGCCGATCGAACACCTGTTGCGCAACAGCGCCGCGCACGGCATTGAAGATGCCGTGACCCGCAGCATGGCCGGCAAGCCGGCTATCGGCCAGATCACGCTGGCGCTGGCGCAGGCCGGTAATGAAATCACCATCAGCATCAGCGATGATGGCGCCGGCCTTGATTTCACGCGCATTCGCCAGCGCGGTATTGAACAGGGTCTGTTGCCGCACGACACAACCGCGGATGAAGCGGCGCTGACGCAACTGATCTTCCATGCCGGCTTTTCCACGGCAACCGAAATCACCACGCTCTCCGGCCGCGGCGTGGGCATGGGCGTGGTGAAAAACGAAGTCACAGCCCTGGGCGGGCGGATCGATGTGCTGAGCACGACAGGCCGTGGCGTGACCTTCCGCCTCACACTGCCGCAGACCCTGGCGATTACGCAGGTGGTGCTGGTGCAAGCGGGTGGGCGGCGCTACGCGATTCCCTCGGCGGTGGTGGAACAGGTCAGCGAACTCAAACCGGAAGCCATGGCGGCGATCCGCCAGGCGGGCGGCAACGATTGGCAGGGTGCGCATTATCCCTGGCGCTATTTGCCACAGCTGCTCGGCGAAAATACCGCTGCGCCAACGGCGACGCACCCGACCTGGCTGTTGCAGGTCAGCAGCGGTGCCGGACGGGTCGCACTGGAAGTTGATGGGCTGGATGGCAACCAGGAAATCGTCGTCAAGCCGATGGGGCCGCAACTCGCCCGCGTGCCGGGATTGCTTGGCGCCACGGTGTTGGCCGAAGGTGAAATCGTGCTGCTGTTCAATCCAGCCACTTTGCTCGCCCGCGCCACCGAGCGGCAACTGGCTGCGTCGCTAACGGCAGGCGGCGCAACGGCAACTGCTGCATCCACAACCGCACCCCTGGTCATGGTGGTGGATGATTCGCTCACCGTGCGCAAAATCACCAGCCGCCTGCTCACGCGGCACGGCTACCGCGTGCTGACCGCCAAGGACGGCGTCGATGCACTGGAACAATTGCGCGAAGCGCTGCCTGACGTCATGCTGGTCGATATCGAAATGCCGCGCATGGACGGCTTCAGCCTGACCCGCGCCATCCGCGCCGACGCCCGCCTGGCCGCCATCCCGATTATCATCATCACCTCGCGCACGGCGGAAAAACATCGCCAGCATGCGCAGGAAGCCGGCGTCAATCACTATCTCGGCAAACCCTACAACGAAGATGAACTGCTCCAGCACATCGCCAACCTCATCCAGCAAGGAAAATCATGACACGCCCCTTCAAAGTCCTCGGCATTCAGCAAATCGCCATCGGCGGCCCGTCCAAGCAACGCCTTTCGCGGCTATGGATCGACATGTTCGGCCTCTCGGTCAGCGGCCATTTCGTCAGCGAGCGTGAGAATGTCGATGAAGACATCGCCGTGATGGGCAGCGGCCCGTTCAAGGTCGAAGTCGACCTGATGCAGCCGCTCGATGCCGGCAAAAAACCCGCCGTGCATGAGCCGCCGCTGAATCACATCGGCCTGTGGATAGACGACCTGCCGCGCGCCGTGGAATGGCTCACCGCGCAAGGCGTGCGCTTTGCGCCCGGCGGCATCCGCAAGGGCGCGGCAGGTTACGACATCACCTTTCTGCACCCCAAGGCCAACGAGCAATTCCCGATTGCCGGCGAAGGCGTGCTGATTGAGCTGGTGCAAGCGCCACCAGAAGTGATCGCGGCATTTACGCACGCCGCTGGTTGAACGCGAACCCCAAAGTCGGCACCCCAAGGGTACTTTCCAGAGACGGACTCAAGCCTACGGGGCGCGCTGATGAAGCAATTACACTATAAGGCGGTCAGGCAAAAAACGTATTCCTCGCCGTAGCGGATGGTGAAACGAGGAAAAAACCTGACGTCAGATCGCGTTTTCGTTCGTCTCGCCGGTGCGGATGCGCACGACTTGCTCAATGGGCATGACGAAAATTTTTCCGTCGCCGATCTTGCCGGTATGGGCGGACTTGACGATGGCATCGAGAGCAGGCGCCAGAGTGTCATCTGTCACGATAATCTCGATTTTTATCTTGGGCAGGAAGTCGACGACATACTCGGCGCCGCGATAGAGCTCGGTGTGGCCTTTCTGCCGGCCAAAACCTTTTACCTCGGTGATGGTGAGGCCGGTGACGCCGACGGCGGAAAGCGCTTCGCGCACTTCGTCGAGCTTGAATGGTTTGATGATGGCCTCGATTTTTTTCATGTCGACTTTCCTCGGTTGTTAGTATTCATCAGGATATTGCGATGTTATCGGATAACGCCAGTCCTTGCCGAAGCCGCGCTGCGTGACGCGGATGCCGACCGGCGCCTGGCGGCGTTTGTATTCGTTGCGGCGGAGCATGCCGACCACTTTGCGCACATCGGCCTCGCTGTAGCCGCGCGCGATGATGTCACGCGGACTTTCGTCGCGCTCCATGTAGGCCTCGATGATGGCATCAAGAACGGCATACGGCGGCAGCGTGTCCTGGTCAGTCTGGCCGGGCTTGAGTTCGGCCGAGGGCGCGCGGGTGATGATGTTTTGCGGGATCACCATGGACTGCGCATTGCGCCAGTTCGCCAAATCGTACACACGGGTTTTGAATACGTCCTTGATCACCGCGAAACCGCCGGCCATGTCGCCGTACAACGTGGCATAGCCGACGGCCATTTCGCTCTTGTTGCCGGTGGTGAGCACGATGCGCCCGCTACGGTTGGACAAGGCCATGAGCAGCATGCCGCGGATGCGCGCCTGCAGGTTTTCGTCCGTCGTGTCCCACGCCGGTTTTGCGCCGAGGCCAGAAAAAGTCGGCGCTAGCGCGACGGCGAATTGTTCCATTAACGGCCCAATCGCGATCTCGTCGTATTCGACGCCGAGGCGTTTGACCATCTCACGCGAGTCGTCCAGGCTCATCTGCGCGGTCCACGGCGAAGGCATCATCACCGCGCGCACCTTGTCCGCGCCGAGCGCATCGACGGCAATCGCCAGGGTGAGCGCTGAATCGATGCCACCCGACAGGCCGATGATGGCGCCGGGAAAACCGTTCTTGCCGAGATAATCCTTGACCCCGAGCGTCAGCGCACCCCACAGCGCAGCTTCGCGCTGCGGCGTTTCTTCGATGCGCCCCGGCAGCAGGCGCCCATCCGCATAATCCACAAATTCGAGCGCTTCGGTAAAAGCTGGCAACTGATGCGTCAAGCGGCCCGCGCCATCCATGGCGAAAGAACCGCCGTCGAAGACCAGTTCATCCTGACCACCCACCAGATTGGCATAGATGACCGGCCGGCCGGTGGCAGTGATGCGCTCACGCAGCACTTCATGCCGCCGTGCCTGCTTGTTCAGATGAAAGGGTGAGGCATTCAGCGTGAGCAGTAATTCCGCGCCGGCAGCGGCGGATGCTTCGGCGGCTCCGGCTTCCCAAACATCTTCGCAAATCACCAGTCCGCAGCGCACGCCATGGATGTCGACTACGCATGGCGCATCGCCCGATGCGAAGTAACGCTCTTCGTCGAACACTTCGTAATTCGGCAGACGCTGCTTGCGATAAGTCGCGGCGATACGCCCGCCGGCCAGCAGCGAAGCAGCGTTATACGCCAGGCCGTCGGCCGCCAGCGGATGGCCGACGATGATCGGCAGTGACGCAGCTTGTGCCAGTGCTTCCAGCTCGGCCGCACAGGCGCGGTAAAAATCCGGCCGCAGCAGCAAGTCTTCCGGTGGATAGCCGCACAGCGCCAGTTCTGGCGTCAACAGCACTTGCGCGCCACCGGCCCGTGCACGTTCGGCATAGTCGAGCATGCGTCGCACATTGCCGGCAAGATCGCCGACCGTGGCATTGAATTGGGCAATGGCAATGCGCAGGCTGGACATGACTTGCTCAAGTGGTCAGATCAATACGCCGGTTTTTCCCCAGCGTTTTCATAGGCGGCAACACCAGTCATGATTTCTTTGCGGGCTTCATCAATGCTGGCCCAGCCTTGAATTTTGACAAACTTGCCCACTTCCAGGTCTTTATAGTGCTGGAAAAAGTGCGCAATCTGATCCAGCAGCATCTGCGGCAGATCGGTTGCGGCTGTCATATTGCTGTACATCGTGGTCAGTTTATTCACCGGCACAGCCAGCACTTTGGCATCTTCACCCGCTTCATCGGTCATTCTCAGCATACCGATTGGGCGGCAACGCACCACGACGCCCGGCGGCAAGGCAAATTGCGACACGACCAGCACATCGACCGGATCGCCGTCACCAGAAATGGTGTGCGGGATGTAGCCGTAGTTGCAGGGATAGTGCATGGCGGTTGACATAAAGCGGTCGACAAAAATTGCGCCGGAACTTTTGTCAACTTCATACTTGATCGGCTCTGAATGCATCGAAATTTCGATCACCACATTAAAATCGTCAGGCGGTGCGATGCCTGACGGAACACGTTCTAGACCCACGGTAACCTCTTAAAATAAATTGAAAATTTCTTTGTGTAAATCACTTATTGGCGGCTGATTCATGCAGGCCGATGTCACTTTCTACTGTCATCGGTGTGCCTTCAGTATCAAAGTCCGCGCAGTGTAGCGACGAGATGCTTTTTGGTAGCTACCAAATCCCTGTCCAGCACGTGTTAACCGATTTTGCATATTGCATATCCATCTGCCGATCAGGTACGCGCGGATACAACGTTATTTTTCGTCATCCGCAATGGCCACATTGCTTTTTGAATCCATATGCGCACCTTCAGGACCAAAGTCAGGGCGATTGGGTGAATAAACTGCCATGAAATGGCACTCATCCGTCAGGCATTCGCCCGCATGCAGGATATTGGGGAAGTTGAACACGTCACCTTTGCGCAATACAAATGACTGCTTGCTATCGGGAAACGTGAACTTGAGTTCGCCCTCGATCATGACAATGATCTCTTCCCCATGATAGCCAGCCACGGTCTTCACATGCCCCGTGGGGCCGCGCTTGAAAAACCCATGCTGAATTGAGGAACGGGGGGATTGCCAGAATTTCTGGTGAAACCGGCCAGGAACGATTTTATCCAGCCCGTCCTTGTCGGCCTGGCTATACAAATTGAACAAAACTCGCGGCCCCTTGTTAAAGCGCTCTGGCGTTATTGGGGCTGTTTGCGCCAGCACAGGCAACGTGATCGACAAACTTGTCGTAGCAACCAGCAACGCGGCAAGGCAATACTTTCTAGTAACCATTAGACATCTCTCCTATCTGGATAATTGAATAATAAAAGCCGGATCAGTATACTTTATCCGCGGATGGGCAGAAGGCTTGCCCGCCAATGATGCAGGTGCATCGCAAAGGCCCGCTTGGCAAGCCACTCTGGTTGACATTGCCAAGGCACTTGTTGATAATTATTCCTATTCTCGCCTTTGAGATATTCCATTGCGAGTCCAAGCCCATGGCTTTACCAGCAACCCGTGCGCTGAATAGCCATATTCTGCCAGGTGGGCAGGATGAAATTGCCATTCGGCATGGTAGTGAAACCTAGCGCCTGTGCCGCACCCGGCAGGGCAAGTTGATTTTGACAAAATAAAACAGGGGAACTGCCATGTTTTTTACTGCCACGCTGACCCGAACAGGCGCAATGCCTACGGCGCATAACCCATGACCGCCATTGCCCTCGTCGGCCAGCCGAATGTCGGCAAGTCGGTGATTTTTCACCGACTCACCGGGCATTACGTCAATGTTTCCAATTATCCCGGCACCACAATTGAGGTAACGCGCGGCCATCTGCGCGCACAGCCCGATGTTGAAATGCTGGATACGCCGGGCGTACTGACCCTGCCGGCGCGCAGTGAGGACGAGCAGGCCACGGCGCGCATCCTGCTCAACGAAAAATTGCGTGCGCTGGTGCAGGTGGGCGATGCCAAGAATCTGCGTCGCACCGTGCAACTCTCGCTGCTGCTGGCCGAAGCCGGCGTACCGATGGTGCTGGCGCTGAACATGATGGACGAGGCCAAGGCACGGGGCATGTCTTTCGATCCGGTCAAGCTCGCAACGGAGCTTGGTTTGACCGTGGTACCCACGGTTGCCACAGGCAATGAAGGCATGGCCGCATTGTCCAAGGCAATCGCGGAGGCCAGGGTGCCAGTCTTCCGCCTCGCTTATGCCGATGCGATTGAAGCTGCCATCGATGATCTGGTGGTGATGCTGCCTGCAGCACATTTATCGCCACGCGTGACGGCGCTGTTGTTTCTGGCAAGTGATAAAGCCTGCGAAGAATGGCTCGCCGCGCAAGGTGCCGACCTCTTCGCCCTCGCCGCACGGCGCGAGCGCCTGCAAGGCGAGTTCACCGATCCGCTTCCGGAAGTCTTGCAGCGCACCCGCATGACCGCCGCCGAAGCCATTGTGCATCGCGTAGTGAAAAATGCCGGCCAGGCTGGCAGCGGCCTGGCGCAGCGCATCGCCCAGTGGTCGGTGCACCGCTGGCTGGGCTGGCCACTGGTTGCGATTGTGCTGTACGCGGTGTATGCCTTCGTCGGCCAGTTCGGCGCCGGCACGCTGGTGGGCCTGTTGGAAGAAGATTTGTTCAACGGGATCATCAATCCCTGGTTCCATCAGCTGGTGACTACCTGGGTGCCCTTTGTCTGGCTACAGGATTTCCTGGTCGGCCCGTATGGCTTGTGGACAATGGGCATGACCTACGCGCTGGCGCTGATCCTGCCGATTGTCACCACGTTTTTCATTGCTTTCGGCATTCTTGAAGATTCCGGCTACTTTGCCCGCCTCTCGGTGTTATCCAATCGCGCCTTCAAGATGCTCGGCCTGAATGGCCGTGCGGTACTGCCGATGGTGCTGGGCCTTGGCTGCGTCACCATGGCCACGCTGACCACACGCATCCTGCACACGCCGCGCGAACGGCTGATTGTCACCTTTTTGCTGGCGCTGGCGATTCCCTGCTCGGCGCAACTCGGCGTGGTCATGGGCATGCTGGCCAGCTATGGCACGGGCGCCTTCCTGATCTGGCTGGGCACGGTGATTACCGTGCTATTCACTGTCGGCTGGCTGTCGGGCAAACTGGTCAAGGGGCGGCGCATTCCACTGATGACCGAACTGCCACCGATGCGCCTGCCGGTGGCCAGCAATGTCCTCAAGAAAACCTGGTCGCGCCTGAAATGGTATCTACAGGAAGTGATTCCGCTGTTTCTGCTTGGCGCAGCGCTGATGTTTTTACTTGACCGCACCGGCATCCTGCCCTGGCTGATCAAGGTCGGCGAACCGCTGGTTACCGGCTGGCTGGGCTTGCCGAAAGAAGCGTCAGCCGCCTTCCTAATGGGCTTCCTGCGCCGAGACTTTGGCGCCACCGGGCTGTTTGCCATGGGCAGCGCACTTTCTCCGGAACAAGGGCTGGTCGGGCTGGTGACGTTAACTCTCTTCGTGCCCTGCATCGCCAGCATGCTGGTAATCGTCAAGGAGCAGGGGTTGAAAACAGCAGTCATCATGTTGACGTTGATCACACCGCTGGCTTTTCTGATTGGCGGCCTGTTGCACCGCCTTTTGCTTTTGGTGGGGTTCGCCTGATGCCTACCCTGCGCGACTTTGCCCCCGGCACCCAACTTGTGGTGTGCGGC
>Ga0209066_10003817_pt1 | contig 16914 bp, 11 predicted proteins | sample All_14_2_FD_187198 | JGI IMG/M metagenome (GOLD analysis project Ga0209066, IMG submission 187198) | Freshwater microbial communities in response to fracking from Pennsylvania, USA - Allegheny Zone_MetaG_DW_15 (SPAdes) (version 2) ... | reverse complement strand
AAGCAGCGGCGCATCGTTCAGGCATTGCGGAAAATCGCCAAGTTCTGCGCACAAAGACGCCCCCCCGAAAAACGCCAAGGGGCTTTCCCCCAACTTATGGCTGTGCCCGCGGATGGCCAGCCCGGACTGTAAAACAGCGTGCAAAACTTTCCAGATTTCTGGGGTGATCAGCGTCCAAAAGTTGCCACCCTGGGTTGTGTAACCTTCCGGCGTTTTTGCCGGGGAATCTGGGGTGTTATCCATGGAAGTCATAGCCGAAATCCGGCGCCGTCATTTGGTCAGTGGCGAGAGCATCAGCTCGATTGCGCGCGATCTGAAGCTGTCCCGCCCGACGGTGCGCAAGCACCTGCGAACCGAGAGCGAAGTGGTCTATCTTCGTGCGCACCAGCCGGTGCCGAAGCTGGGGGCTTTCCGGTCTGTACTGGAAGGTTGGCTGAACACAGAGCGTCAGCTCCCCAAAGCGCAGCGCCGCACTGCCCAGCGGCTCTTTGAAGGCTTGCAGGCCGAGGGTTATCGAGGTGCCTACGACAGCGTGCAACGCTTCGTGAAACAGTGGAAATCGGCACAAACCAAGCCGAGTATCAAGGAAGCCTTTGTCCCGCTGGTGTTTGCGCCCGGTGATGCTTGCCAGTTTGACTGGAGCCAGGAGCACGTGGAGATCGGTGGTGTGGCGCTGAGCATCAAGGTGGCCCACTTCCGGCTGGCGTATAGCCGGCAGATGTTTGTCGTTGCTTATCCCTGCGAAACGCAGGAGATGGTGCTTGATGCCCATAATCGGGCCTTTGCCTTCTTTGGTGGCGTGCCCAGGCGGATGATTTACGACAATCTGAAGACGGTAGTCGATGCCATTCTGGTGGGCAAGGAACGGCACTTCAATCGCCGCTTCATGGCCCTGGCCAATCACTACCTGTTCGAACCGGTGGCCTGCACGCCGGCCTCTGGCTGGGAGAAGGGGCAAATCGAGAATCAGGTGGGCAACGTCCGGGAATGGCTGTTTACGCCCAAGGCCCGTTTCCCGAGCTTTGCGGCGTTGAACGACTGGCTGGCCAGCCGCTGCCGCGAGTTGGCGCAGCGCAAGCATCCGGTGGAAGCAACGCGCACCATTGCCGACTGCTTTCTTCAGGAAGGTCCCTGCCTGCGGGCCTTCACCAGCCCCTTTGACGGCTACATCGAACAGATGATGCGTGTTTCCAGCACCTGCCTGGTTCGTGTTGAGCGCAATCGCTACAGCGTGCCGGCGGACTTTGCTGGCAAGGTGGTGTCGGTGCGTTTGTACGCTGACCAGGTGCGGATCGTTGCTGAGCGCAAAGTGATTGCTGAGCATGAGCGGCGATTTGGCCGGGAGCAGTTGATCTGTGATCCCTGGCATTACCTGCCGGTATTGGAGAAGAAGCCGGGGTCGTTGCGTAACGGGGCGCCGTTTGTCGAGTGGGAACTACCGGTGCCGATTCAGTTGGTACGGGATCGTGTGCTCAAGCAGCCCAAGGGTGACCGGGCCTTTGTTGAACTGCTGCTGGTCGCTCGCGAGGTGGGCTTGGAGGCGCTGCAAGTGGCCTGTGAGCTGACGCTGGAGGGCGGCGTGATCACGGCGGCGGTGGTGATGAACGAACTGCGCCGGCTGACTGCGCCACCTCGGCCAGCCGAACTCAGTTTGCCGGAGCAATTGCGTTTGCAGGTCGAGCCGCTGGCCGATTGCAGTCGTTATGACCATCTGCGTGGAGGCCGGTATGTCCATTGATCGGCTGTCCCAACTGAAATCCTTGCGCCTCTATGGCATGGCGACGGCGTGGTCGGAACTGCTGGCCGAGGGACCGCGTCTGCCGATGCAGCCGGAAGCGTGGCTGGATCGACTGATCGATGCCGAGCAGACGGACCGACAAGTCCGCAGCCTGCGTTACCAGATGAAGGCCGCCCGTTTCCCGATCCACCGCGACCTGACCGGGATCGACTGGACGGAAACGCCGCTTGCGCAAGCGCAGATTGAGCAACTGGCGACAAGCACCTTCATGGAGCGTGCCCACAACCTGATTCTGGTCGGCGGCACGGGGACGGGAAAGACCCATCTGGCAACAGCCTTGGGGGTTGCTGCCATCCATCAAGGCAAGCGCGTGCGCTTCTTCAACGCGGTGGATCTGGTCAATCAACTGGAGCGGGAGAAGCTGCAGGGCAAGACAGGAAATCTGGCCAAGCAATTGGTGTTGTTCGATGCCGTGATTCTTGATGAGCTGGGCTATTTGCCCTTCCCGGCATCGGGTGGTGCGCTGCTGTTTCACTTGATCAGCCAGCTCTATGAAAAGACCTCGTTGATCATCACGACCAACCTCTCATTCAGCGAATGGGTAACCGTGTTCGGCGATCCGAAAATGACCACCGCCTTGCTCGACCGCATCACCCACCACTGTGAAATCCTCGAAACCGGCAACGATTCCTACCGCTTCAAACAGCGGAAAAAATCCGTCAAATCAACCTGAGCAACTGGAAAAATTTGGACGCTGACACCTGGAAACTATTGGACGCTGATTGACAAAACAGTGCAATATTTGGTGCTAGGGGGAAGCCTAAGCTACAAGACAAATAGACCAAATCACCGCGGCCTCGATCGACACTCCCGACTGGCAGGTATGGGTGAGACCGGTCAAGCAGCAAAACTGAAGCCGAACGCCGGCAAACCGAGTGAACTGATCAATTAGCCAGACTCTGATCAACCTGCTTCAACCTTGCTCAGGCTTTAGCACGCCATCCCGTCTGGTAATCTCGGCGGGTTCAGCGGCCAGATCACGGGCAGATCGCATGCGGCGCACAGCACAAAACGCCAAGGCGAGTCATGGTGTGCCATCTCTGAGGGAAACGGAAGCATAGTTCAGACGGTTTACCGCAATAAGGCAGGAAGCCGCTTAGCAATTCTAAGAAGCATAGAGCGCTGCCTCATCTCTCGCAAGAACCCATAGTCGACCAAGCTGTTCCCGGAGACTTTTGGCTTTGGGGCTAGCCATTAGCTGTCCCGCTTAGATAATCTAGGTTATCTTCAATAAGTTTAGCAAGTCGTTCTGGGTCAAGGCCCTGGGCGGCAATTGAAGCACCGCCTTCGGTGACAGTTAGCCGAACAGGCTCCATCCCTGGTCGCTGAATCTTCACTTCTCGCTTGTATGTTCTCGGTTTACTAGTAACGAGTTTTTGCGAAATCCAGCGGGTAACCAAGGATTGGTCTTTGATCTTGCCGGCCTCTAATTGCTTGAGGCCTTCGACAACGAGATCCGGATGTCTGAGATGAAAATCCTGGCTAACCAACTCGTACACCATCTTTGCGCCAAATGTCAGCGGGCTGCTCTCAATGATGCTCAACGCATCATCCGGGAGTGAGCCAAATGCTCTGAGCTGCGTGACCTTTGAAGCCGAGACACCCAGCGTTGCAGCGATTTCACGCCCCGTCTTGCAAGCTTTGGTTTCCTGAAGCATTAGGATCGACTTAAATCTATCTAGGTCACTCAGATCTTTCTTGATCGAGTTGTCAGCCGTGAGAGCGATTGCCGCTTGGGCATCAGTCATGTGTTTAACCACAACCGGCACCATCTGCCAACCAAGTTTGATTGCAGCCTGGACTCGATGATGACCAGTGACAATCTCAAAAGATTTACCCGGTAAATTTTCTGAGCTTGGAAGCACCTTAAGGCCGGCATCCGGATTCAGGACGGGACGGACAACGACAGCGCTAATCATCCCTGAGGCAAGCAAACTTTCAGCAAGCGCCTCGATCTCATCTTCGTTACCCATTTTTCGCACCTGGAACGGCGAACGATAAAGCTCATCAATGGGCAGCTCAATTGATCCTGGCGGCAACATCTCGCCAAGGATGGAGTCCGCAACATCTTCCTGAATAGCCGCCCTGGGTCTGCGGCGGCCCATGTTCTCCGTCAACATCTTGTCTGCTTGCTTACTCATCTGCCCCCCAAAAATTTACCGGGTAAATTATTTGTCCGAAAGTTTGCTACTACATACGTTTTGCAACGTCACCAGTATCCCGCCAAGGAAAATTTACCGGGTAAATTTTTTCCTCTGGCGATTGTTTGTAATTACAAACTTCCCGCGGTCTTCTCAAGCTTCGAGATCGAGGCGATCTCACGCGCAATATCGACGATCTCACGCGCACAGTTGCACTCGCGATCAAGCTGCAGGACCGTTTTCCCGGCAGCTTGGCTTTTACCGATATCAACGGACTGCGGCAATTCATGCGTGAGTACGGTATCGAAAAAGTCCCCAATCACAGCCTTGGTAATCTTGCAAAGCTTCTTGCGGCCATCGTGCTTCGTCAGGATCGCTCCACCGAGCAACAGACGCGTATTGACTGTCTTGGCCTGGTTCACAAACTCGATCATGTCATCCGTACCAACCAGGGCTAGCTTGCTGCCTGATTCGACAGGCACAAACACAACGTCTGCGGCAGCCAGGGCATTCGCTGTCAAGAAAGACAGGGCTGGCGGGGTGTCCAGGATAATCACATCGAACACATCTTTGACCGCGTGGAGCTTCTGGGACAACAGGGAGGTTGAACTAAACGGGGTGCTCTGGAGCTCCCGCTCGAGCTTGGCTAGCTTCAGGGTTGAGCCAATCAGAGAGACCCCAGGTATCTGGGTTTTCTCAATAATAGCCGACCCAATTGAGGCTTTTCCTGAGAGCAATTGCTCAATTGTTACCGATGGTGTCTCGTCATAACCGAAAATTAGCTGGGTCGCGTTTCCCTGTGGATCAAGGTCAACAAAAAGTACGCTATATCCCTCCCGGGCCAATGCATCCGCCACATTCACGGATAGGGTTGTCTTGGCAACACCGCCTTTGTGGTTCGCGAAAACAATGTTCTTAGCAGCCATAATCACCTCGATGATTCAACGATTAAGTTGATTATGCACTCCTGCCTGTTAAATTACCATTAAGAAGCTGGTAAATGCTTATGAGATACCTCGCCAAGAGCACGGGACCGGCCGCTTCGCCTGCGGCCTCACGGTCGGGTTGCTGACGGAAAAGGGATATTTGGTACAGTCTATGGATGGAACAACGCCATATCACTCACGACCTGCTAACACTGGCATCCATCGATTCGATTATCGAGCGAGGCACCTGGACCGACTGGCTTCCGCTTGCGCGGGCAATTCGTAACGATTACGGTCACCCGTGAGAAATCAACTTTGCTCATTGAGAAGCGGCTATCAAGGGACAGCGATGAGTTTTTCGATCAGGACATCTTTGTTAGCTGGCTAGCGTTCTGCCAAAAAAAGTTTGTAATTACAAACTTTTTGGTCACCCCTGCAGGGCCATAAACCCCTTGAAGGCCTCTTGCTGCTGTGTGTCAGCAAGCTCAAAACTGGAGGCTACTGTCTTGAAGAGCTTTGAGTTTGGCGAACGAATGAAGGCCTGCCACGCCCGCTCCAGGTCCTCCCCTTCGGGCATCTTGACCTTCCGAGAGAATGGGCTGCGAGACTTGGCGTCATCCAGCAGCTTTTGCTGATCGCTGGCAGCCTTCTTCGTTTTTTCCTTGCCGGCCTTCGCTTCGACTTCCAGGGCGCCTACGCGATAGCCGTCACGGATCGCCTTCATCAGGTATTTCCCGGGATACTGCACGCTCGATGTACTGCAGCGATGCCTGACAAAGTCTATGGCGTCTTGAATTCTGGCATCTGGCCATTCGGCCCGATGCGCTGATATCTCATCGAGTTCAGCGTCTGACAAACCAAATTCACTCACAAGAACTTCGTACATCGCTTTCGATTGAGCGATTCCAGACTGCAGTCGGGTGCCATGAGCAGCGGTTACTTTGAAAGAAATGTGAGACATGAACCTGCCGGTACGCTTGAGGTTCATCTCAACTTCGATGTCTGATATCGCATTGATCTGCTCAATCGCCGGCGACAGGATGTCACGCTTGAAGTACCGAAAATCATTGGCGATCTTGAGGTTGTCGACACGGATCATGGTCTTGAATTCGTCAATCGACCACCAAGGGGTCTCACCGCCCCTGAAGACACAGAGCCGCTCGTAGAGCTCCAGCGCATAGATTGACGAGAAACCAGCCAGAATTCGCATCGAGAGAAACGCATGGCGCTGCGGATCACGCAGCTGCGGCCGGAGTTCTGTCGGAATTCGAAAATGGATTTTGTTGCCCTTGATCGCCGCGGCACCGAGCATTGGGACGGACATCCAGTTCTCTTCCGATGGATTCAAAGAATCGATGACGTTAACCTGCACGGCAGATTTCTGGGCCTCGCGAATCACACGCTTCAAGTGAGTATTATTGTTGGAATTTGCGTAGTTGATGAGCCACTTGAAGTATCTCAGGTCATAGACATGAGTCTCAGCGTCAGGGTCACCCTGCGCCAGAAAATACGTGCCATTGAGCACACGCCTGGCCAGCAAACCAACATCACTCACATCAACGAGAACGGTCGATTTTTTGAGATGAAAATCCCGACCGGACTCCACAATGCTCGTTTCCGTCGAGTCCATTGCGGAAAAAATGTCCAGCGCCAGCTGCTGCTGCGACGGAAGACTTGCTTGATGTGAGTAAATTTGGGACATGATCGACTGATCCGCTTGTGATTAGGCCATTCTCATCACTTCGCGTGAAATGTCAAAACAAATTCCCTCACATGAATCATGTTTGTTGGACTATCGGCATGAAATTAATGTGAGCAAATTTGGCTTGAGGCTTTATATCTTCCATGTAACTCAACCTCTTCTTGCTGGCTTGTTTTTTAGATCTTTAAGAAATATAAAGAATCAGCATCAGCGTAGCGTGCATAAACCGCACGAAAACATGAAGTTAGCTGTTAATGTGAGAGCTATAACGGGCTTATGTGAGGCAATTTGGCCCTTAAAGTGAGCTTTTTTGGTCAGCCAAACTCTCTCACATTTAGCCCGGTGATCGTGCTGAGGTTTTGCCTTAGCACGAGGCTTAAATACCAAATTCCCTCACATGATTCACCAAAAGCTCTCACATCAATGAACCAAAAGCTCTCACATGAAACCAATACGGCACTTGGCTTTGCTTTCATGTGAGAAGATTTGGTGGCGAATGTTAGCGCTTACTACTCCCCAGGGAACCTAAAAACCTTGTGCAAGGAGTAGTCAATGCACAAGCAGTATCGCTGAGGAACTCCCGGTCATCACTGACTTCCATGAACAGCCAGCTTCAGGTCGTCCTGGTGTTCCTGGTAAAACTCGAGGGCAGCCACCTTCACTTCGTCGGGGATCTCACGCATCGGCTTGGCTCGTCCGCCGCCATTTCGGATCTTCGTTGCGTACTGCTTGAGATCCTTGGATGCCTGGGCGCGGCCGAAAATATCGAACTGGATTGCCCTCACACGTTCACGGCTTGCATCGATCTCGTGTGCCGCCAGGATGTCTTTAGTGAGGTGGGCCAGCAATCCGGCTTTCCATTTGCGGACAAGCCCACCAAAGACACCGGCGGCCTGGACGGCAATAGCGCCACGGGTACCTTCGCTTGCCATGGCGAGCTGCAATTCGCCATAGGCATTACTGGCCATCTGAAACATGTTTGGACGCCCCGGGGTATCGGCAAGCTGTTCTTTGACCCAGGCGTTGGTGATCGGAAAAGTGCGCAAAGCAACCCCTTTGTTTTGGTGACTAACCCGGCTTAGGCCGGTTTGTAGTTTACTTTTAAATATGGCTTACGTACAGGTACGAAAGCCAGCCAAGATGTTGGTAGGCGAGATGCGCTAGGGAATGAGGGGTACTAAATTTTTCAAAGAATTGTCAGATAGGCGCCTACTGGCCATCAAAGTGAGCTCACCTTTCGCCCATTAAGGCTCACCATTGCAGTTACAGCCCCGAGCCATAAACACTCACCTCTGAGCAGAAGTTGCCGAATAAAGCCCTGGACTCCAGGGCTTTATTCGGTTTCAACGACCAATCTCGATTGGACAATGATAACCAATCGGTTTTCGCATTGTCGCTGAAGGCAGTTACCGCGCTTCTACAGTGAAAAATAGGAACCAAGCTCCTTGATGGAGCGCTGCTTCTCCGCCTGAACATAGATCGTGGTTGTCGTGAGACTTGCATGTCCGAGGACCCGCTGCAGGACATCCAGCGGCACCTGGCCAGCCGCCGCCTGAGTACCAAAAGTATGCCGGAATGCGTGTGGGCTGGCCCGCCTGAGGATGTCCCGCTCGGTATCATCGAGGTCCAGGAGATCATCATCAGCTATCCGACGCAGGGCTGACTTAATCAAGCGATATAGGCCATCCTGAGAAAACCCGTTGCCCTGGATTTCCCCCTGGTTGTCCAGGTGCTTTTTTTGGGCGTCCTTGGTTGCTGGAATCGACAAAGGAGAGATCAAGGGGATCTCGGCTAGCTCATAGCTAAAGTCTTGGCCACGGTCATTCCAGTGCACTTTGAGCGCCTCAATGGCCCTCGCCGGCAGGAAGACAGTGCGCCACTTCGCCCGTTTGCCGAGCACATCCATTTCCCAGAGCCCGGGCATCTCCGGCACAGGTTTTAGCTTGTTACGCGTTGCATAGGCCAGCTCTTCACGCCGTAATCCTGATTCACCGAGGAGCAACAGCGCTGCACGAACGAGACGATACTGCGCAGACATCGACAGGTACGCCGCAGCGCCGCGAAGCTTGTATTTTTCTTGTAGGACAGCATCTGGTTCTGCCGACAAGAAATCCAGGATGACCACTAACTTGTTCCAGAGCGCCTTTGGCAGCGCCTTGTCGATTTGCAGCGGTGTGATCGCTGTGGCCACAGTCGGATCAGCAACAGTCATCCATGGATTGCCGGCCAGATAGCGTACATCGACTAGCCATGCAAAGAAGGTCCGGATTGCTTGAATGGCGTACCGTTGCGAACTTGCCGAGGGTATTCCAGCAAAGGGCTTCCAGTCTTCCGACATCCGCTTTGCACGCTCACCAATCCACTCTTCCGGCGGGTTGGCAATGAAGTCCTTGTAAGCCTCGCAATCCTCTTGCTGCACCGAAGACATGGGCTTTGCGCGAACCGTCACACACCAGAGCAGGTAGCGTTCGAGCTCTTTTCGGTAGGCACGCTCCGTCTTTTCCTTGCCGCGAAAGCGGTACAAGTAGGCATCGATGGCCTCAAGGTCGTTTCTCGCAGAGACCAGTGGATACGTGGGGTTTCGATTGAAGCCCTGAGCCCCATCCAAGTCGCGAGGAAGAATGATGCGCTCGAGCGGAACGATCACCGGGTTGTCCGGGCTGATCAACACCAGCTGGCCAGCAGGAATAACATCCATTGCCGGCATGGACACTGGGCCAAGGGTGTCCTCGAATTTGCGCAGCCAGCTAACGATCACGGCAGCCTTATGCTTTCCTAGCCGGCGGATCGGGCGGTACCAACCGTCACCGCGCTGTCTGATCAGACCGGCGAGATCCTTGATCGTATTAACGCCTTCGGCTTTGAGCTCGGCCGCCAAAGTTGTTTTGAACCAGGCGCTTACCGGATCACTAATTTTCGGCCTGGAACGATCCTGGTCAGCCGCTTGTACTAGGAAATCACTCAACGCCTTTGACCAGCTACCTGACAGCCTAGCTCGCCGTAACGCATCAGCAACATGAGGATTGATGTCAATTGCTCGATCGGCCAAGTAGTCTCGCATACGCTCAAAGCGTCGCTGCAATGCGGCGCTGGTGTGGCAGCCCAGCGCCTCAAGACTATCCTCATCATAATAAAGTGAGGAAATTTGGGAGACCGGCAACTTGTTAAGCCAGGCGCGCAGTGCCGTAAAGTCCGCCCGGGTGTAGGCCAGCTCTGAATTGCGTTGGAGTAGGAAATCTAGATTTTGGGCCATGTCAGGATCTCGAAAACCGGTTGATTGCCTCAATAGCGGCTTCCATTTTCAACCTGGCCGAAGCATTGGATGAATGCACCCGCATGATCGGCGGCACCATGCCATGGACGGTAACTTGTTCCTCGATCCACAACAGGACGCTGTATCCAGTACCGTGAGCATCGTCGCCCAAGTCATGATCGAGCGAGATCTCGGTGATCGCACCCGTCTTGAGCAGCGCGATCATTTCTTCTGGCCAATACGTTCTCACCCATCCATCAGGGGTACTGCGCTCGTCATCAAGGAAAACCTTCATGCCCAATCCCGGTCAATACAATCCTAAAGTCCCCAATTTAGCATATAAACGCAGGCCCGCTAATAGACATTATCAGGTAACCAAAGCCTCCGAGCGAAGTAATTCGGGTAACGATTCGGATGTAAAAGTCCGCCGAAGTTAATGTCCCACATCTCGTCCGCAGCTTAAGTTGAGACTTTCGCAGCTTAGGGCGAGATAGCAAACATCGGTGTCACAATGGTTTCCAAGGGCTCTCAACCGCTGAGAGCCGCAGAATCACGTAAATCCGGGAACTTGAGATTTGCGAACACGTTTGAGAAGTCCCACCTTTCCAGCCGACTAGAATCCAATCAAGAATGGCACTCTCTTAGGCTGGATATCGGCCATTGCTGCCGTTGAGCATGTGACCAGACTCGGGCGGAAATGCGCCAGAAAACCGCCGTTCAGACATAGATGGTGATCAATGTCGATTTGGCGCTACTGACTTTAGCCGGCCCCGACCCGAAGTGGAAATTGATCGTTTGGTGAAGCAGACGTTTAGGAATGCCTGTATTCACCGGCCTGCGTGCCTTCTCACGCAGGTCTAGTTGGATGCTGCGCTAGCTATCACGGCACTACGAAATGCTGGGCTCTATTGCCGCCTTGACGTTTTTTTCACATCTTTTTTGACAGAATAGTCACGTTCAGCCAATTAACATTACCAAAAACAATCTGGTGAAGCTGCCGCGTTATTCCTAGCCCAAATAACGTTGATTGTTGGTTTTCCCCCAAAAGTACATCTACTAAAACCTCGTCCCCGTGCCTGTAACCATCGGAATGGGCCATTGCCCTGAACGCGAAAATTATAGTGAGTTGCACCGTCCCTTCGTTGCTCCAGCAGGTGACGCACAGAAGCAATCCAAGGAGAAGCACGCTATCTCGGATTATGCGGAGATCGGTCCCGGGAATAGGCCAAATTTCTCTGATGAAGTTGTATTTCAGAGCAGCAATTACGCGGTTTTCTAATCCTTACTCAGGCTGATTTTCTATACAGAAATTTTCCATGCAGCAAAACGTAACGAAACGTTCTAACGCCTCAAAATTATCTTGCTTTTGGCAGGGCATTGACCTATCCGGCCCTTACGCCGGGATCGCCATGCTTTTCCTGATCGGCCTGCCCATGCTGACGCTGTCGCGCGCCGCGCTGATGTTCTGGCAATCGGAGCGCGTCGCCGCCACCGGCATCTGGCCGACCATGCTGCTGCAGGGCATCCGCGTCGACATCATCCAGCTTTCGTTGCTCGCCCTGCCATTGCTGCTGCTCGCCCCCTTGCTCGCCGGCGAGCGCCTGTGGCCGGCCTGGCGGCGCCTGAACATCGTCTGGATCACACTGGCGATCGCCGCCTTGGCCTTGCTGGAAATTGCCTCACCGGCCTTCATCAGTGAATACGACAGCCGGCCGAACCGGCTGTTCGTCGAATACCTGAAGTATCCCAACGAGGTTGTTGCCATGCTGTGGAACGGCTTCCGCCTGCACCTGGTCGGCGGACTGCTGGTCACCGGCCTCGCCGGCTGGTCCGCCTGGCGGGTGATGCGCAATTGGCAGCGACGCGAAGCCCCCTGGTCGGGCTGGAAACTCTGGCTGACCTGGCCGATCCTGTTCCTGATCTGCGCACTGGCCATCCGTTCGACGCTGCAGCACCGCGCAGCCAACCCGGCAATGTTCGCACTGACCGCCGACCCGATGGTCAATACGCTGATTCTCAACTCCGCCTGGTCGGTCACGCACGCGATCTACGGCATGCAGCACGAAGCCAATTCCAGCGACATCTACGGCAAGATGGAAGCCGCCGACATCCTCGCCGAATTCCGTCAGGCCCGCGCCAGCTTCGGTACCCCGCATCCGCTGGTCGACGATGCGGAAATCCCGACCCTGGTCGACCAGAAGGCGACGGTGCGCCGAGCCAAGCCGCTGAATCTGGTGATCATCCTCGAGGAAAGCCTGGGCGCAACCTTCGTCGAATCGCTGGGCGGTGTGCCGGTAACGCCCAACCTGGAAAGACTCAAGCACGAAGGCTGGTGGTTCGAGCAGCTCTACGCCACCGGCACACGCTCGATCCGCGGTATCGAGGCGGTCACCACGGGCTTTCTGCCGACGCCGGCGCAGGCCGTGGTCAAGCTGTCGCTGGCCCAGCGAAATTTCTCGACGCTGGCTTCCACCCTCGGCCAACACGGCTACGAATCCGAGTTCATCTACGGTGGCGAAGCGCATTTCGACAACATGCGCGGCTTCTTCACCGGCAACGGTTTCACTCACATCACCGAACAGAAGGACTACAAGAACCCGAAGTTCGTCGCCGGCTGGGGGGTCTCCGACGAAGACCTGTTCGACAAGACGCACGAACGCCTGAGCGCCAAGCACGCCGAAGGCCAGCCCAGCTTCACGCTGGTGTTCACTTCGACCAACCATTCGCCCTTCGATTTCCCCGATGGCCGCATCGAGCTCTACGAGCAACCGAAGGCGACCGACAACAACGCTGTCAAATACACCGACCACGCACTCGGCGAGTTCATGGTCAAGGCCAAGGCCAGCCCCTACTGGCAGGACACCCTGTTCGTCGTCGTTGCCGACCACGACATCCGCGTGCGCGGCGACAGCATGGTGCCGGTCGAGCGTTTCCATATCCCCGGGCTGATCCTCGGTGCCGACCTCAAGCCAAAGCGGGTCAGGACCGTCGCCAGCCAGATCGACCTGGCGCCGACGCTGCTGTCGCTGATGGGCGTTGATGCCAAACATCCGATGCCCGGCCGCGACCTGACCCGCGAAGCCGACGACCTGCCGGGCCGGGCGGTGATGCAGTACGAACAGAACTACGGCTGGATGGAAGGCAAGCAGGTCGTCGTCCTGCGCCCGGAAAAGGAACCCGCCTTCGCCCACTACGACCGCCAGACGAAACACCTGAGCGCCGCCGAGGCACCGCCCGCCGACGGCGAGGCACTGGCCCGGCGCGCGCTGGCGCACGCGCTGCTGCCAGCCTGGCTGTACCGCGAGCAGCGCTACCGCTTGCCCGAAGAGTAATCGAGCCGGGTCAGGCTCCCGTAAGAAGTCGCTTCAGTTCCTATGGCTTGGTATCGATCGAGAAAAACACGGGACAACACTAGGCAAATAGTCCAATCGATCAACAGCGTCCAAAGGTTGTGGGATAGAAAGTGCGCACCTTGTAACATGCGGCCCAGCGAGAGGACGCCACCAAAAGCTAGAGCAAAGACCATACTCACTCGAGCAAAACGTGGGTGGCGCTCGCGCAGGGCGAAGTATAGGGCTAATAGAGAAAAGCCTGTCGCAGCATGCCCGCCAGGCCAACAGCGGCCAGAGCGTGTAATTCCTGGAAGCGGGCCAAGCAGCGGCACAAACGCTTCGCCACCGCCGAAGACGACCAAATCCTTGGGGCACTGAATTTCGGTTAGAGCTTTCAGTGGCGGGATAATCGCTGTCGATACCCCCATTGCTAGCGCGATGTATCCCAGTTGTCGCCGCCAAGGACGCAATCTCACAACTTTCCACGATGCAAAGAAGCAAATAATGGTCAGCACAAAAAATGCCATAACGATATATTTTGCTTGCCTATGGAGCACAGTTTCCAAAAAAACATTGTGCTCACCGATAAACCCCTGGCCTGGGACATATAACAACCCGGCAACATGAAAGTCGAGTTGTACGGGATCTAGCACCAGCAACAAGACCATTAGACTGAATGTCAATGCCAACCAGCGTTTGAAAGGGAGTACTAGCGATTTTTGCATGATGGTTTGCGGATTATTAGTTAGCGCCATCACGGGATTTTTTCGCCGAAGGTTGCCAAGACAGAAGCCCTTCACGAAAGGCGTGGCTGGCTCCCTGAAAGTAAGCGATGTTGCGACGAGCCAGCGGGTCAGCAACCGTGACATCGCGTTCTTCGCTGGTTTCGAGGGCATCGTAGCGATGGCGCAGCAAGCGGCGTGGACTGAGGATTGACAGGTCACGACCATCGTAGAGGCCAAGATGTTGATAATTGCCGATCAGTGCGCGGCCAGGCCGCTTCGGATCGAGCAACAGATTACGACCGAAAAATGTGGACTCATAATCGATGTTGAGTAAGCCAAGCAGGGTAGGCGCTAGGTCGATCTGACTGCCCAGCGTCGCGACCTCTCGCGCGGCGATTAAGCTCGGCGCGTAGAAAAATAGCGGGATGTGATAACTATTGACAGGCAAGTCCTCGTAACCGGCGCTACCAGCGGTATGGTCAGCGACAAAAATGAAAATGGTGTTATCGAACCAAGGCTTGCTCCTCGCTTGTTCGAGAAATTTTCCGATGGCGTAGTCAGTGTATTTGACCGCTCCTTCTCGTCCTGAGCCGGAAGCTATGTCGATACGTCCCTCGGGATAGGTGTAGGGACGATGATTTGATGTCGTCATCAACTGCAGTAAGAATGGCTTGCCTTCAGCATGATTCTGGTCGGCCAGCTTGATCGCCTGTAGGTAGAGATCCTCATCGGCCATCCCCCAAGCATTCTGAAATGACATTTCCCTTTCTGGTACATTGCTCTGGTCGACGATGCGATAACCGTTACCGCTGAAAAATGCGTTCATGTTGTCGAAATACCCGCGGCCGCCATACACGAAAACTGCATCGTAGCCTTTGCTGGCAAGTTGCTTCCCGAGGCTGGCATAGCCACTCTCACGCCCAAGTCGTTTGACAATGGAACGTCCCGGCGTCGGTGGCACCGATAGAGTGATAGCTTCCAGACCACGGTCAGTTCGGGTTCCGGTGGCATGGAAGTTATTAAAGAATAGGCTTTGTTGGCGGAGAGCGTCGAGATTGGGGGTCAGGCCACGGCTGTCTCCGAAACTGCCGAGATATTTTGCGCTGAGGCTTTCGATGGTGACCAGAATAATGTTGTGATGCACCGCATTGCCAGGATTGTCGATCCTTCGACGAATATCGAGCGGGTTCTCGCTAACAAAATGGGCATTTGGCTCGGCAACTTCAGCACGCAACTGCGCTCCGACTTCAGCGTCTGGCAAACTCGCGTAAAACTGCCGATAGTCGAGTTCGTTGTTTCGGAACGCGGCAAAAAACTGGAATGGGCCATTACCGGCAAGCTCTCGCTGATAGACGTTGCCACCCGCACTAATCGGAAAGTCCTGGCCGACCACTGCTAGGTTAATGCTGGCAGAAATAATCAGGGTAAGCAGCCCTGCCAAGCGCTTGCGTATCGGTAATAGTGGCAGGACGTAGTAGTTTGCCAAGGTCTGGCGAAAAACCAGCGTGGCGAAGATGGAAATGATAGCCAGCATGCCCAGCAGGCGGAAAATCGGGTAGGACTCGACGATGTTGCTCAGTACTTCCTTTGAGTACACCAAATAATCTACGGCGATGAAATTGAAGCGAACGCCGAACTCATCCCAGAAAATCCATTCGGCTGTAGCGACAAACAGCATGGTAAAAAGACTCATGCTAGTCAGCACGCTCAGAAAGCGACGGTGGCCATGACTGCACCACAGCTTCTCCGGGCACAGAGTCAGATACAGAGCAAGCGGCAGCGCAGCGTAGAGCAGGAACGACAGATCATAAACAGCACCGATTGCATACAAATGCAGAATATCGGCAAGTCCAGCGCTGGCTTCAGACCAATGAGTGATAAGCAAAAGGCTGCGCGTCAGAAAAAAAATCAGTAGCCAGCTAGTTAGGATGAATGCGAGAAAACGGGTTTGGGCGTGGCGGAGTGGAAGCATCGGCAATTGCTCAAGTCAGAACGGAGCGCAGTGTCTGCTTGAGGTGGTCAAGGCCGCGTCAAAGACTTGTCAAAAAAACGTCAAGGAAGCCGGTGTCGCAAGAAAGTGCCGTTCGGTAGACCATTTTTTGAGCGTGTAAGAATTTTTGTGTAAACGGTCACCCGGCAGGAAACTGCCACATTGCCAGGAGCGATGATGACCGTAGGAAAGAAAGCAGTACCCAAGGAGTTGTTGGACAGCCTGTTGGCTGACTACCGCAAGCCGGAAGACCTGATTGGCGAGAATGGGTTGCTCAAGCAACTGACCAAGCTGCTGGTCGAGAAGGCGTTGGAAGCGGAGATGGCTGACCACCTCGGCCACGGGAAGAATGAACCGGTAGAGAATCTTGCCGGGAATACCCGCAACGGCAAGAGCAAGAAGACCTTGAAGGGCGAGTTCGGCGAACTGCCGATTGAGATTCCCCGTGACCGCCACGGCACGTTCGAGCCGCAGCTGATTCCGAAGCACCAGACCCGCTGGAGCGGCTTTGACGACAAGATTCTGTCGCTCTACGCCCGAGGAATGACGGTTCGCGAGATACAGGCCCATCTTGAAGAAATGTATGGCACCGAGGTTTCGCCGACACTGATTTCCTCGGTAACCGACGCTGTGATCGAAGAGGTCAAGGCTTGGCAGTCCCGGCCTCTGGACAGTATTTACCCCATCGTCTATCTCGATTGCATCCACGTGAAGGTCAGGGATGGCAGTGTGCGGGTCAAGGCCGTCTATCTGGCCATCGGCCTCAACATGGCCGGTGAGAAGGAGGTGCTGGGCCTGTGGATCGCACAGACCGAGGGGGCCAAGTTCTGGTTACAGGTCATCACCGAGTTGAAGAACCGTGGGGTGCAGGATGTCTTTATTGCCTGCGTGGATGGCCTCAAGGGATTCCCGGAAGCCATCGAAGCTGTGTATCCCCATGCCGCCGTCCAGCTTTGCATCGTCCATCTGGTGCGCCATAGCCTGAATTACGTCTCGTGGAAGATGCGGCCTGAGGTCGCTGCCGACCTGAAGCGGATTTACACCTGC
>Ga0209066_10003816_pt1 | contig 16924 bp, 10 predicted proteins | sample All_14_2_FD_187198 | JGI IMG/M metagenome (GOLD analysis project Ga0209066, IMG submission 187198) | Freshwater microbial communities in response to fracking from Pennsylvania, USA - Allegheny Zone_MetaG_DW_15 (SPAdes) (version 2) ... | reverse complement strand
CCGCCATACAGCGCGGGTTCTGGACGCGGAAGGGCTGGGAGGCCTTCACCATCTCGAATGGCCTGGGCGTGGGCGTCGGCAGCTTCCGTTCCTCAAGCCTGGTGAGCGCCGTCGCCGGCTCCATGGGCGTCTTCGGCCTGGCGACCCTGGGGCTCTTCCTAGCTCGCATCCTGCCGATCCAGAAGCTGTCGTCCTATCAGCTGGACTGCGACAGAACCGCGGCCGTGGGAATCGCCGCAGCCTGGGCGGCGTTGGTCGGCCTGGCGCCGGGGATGGTTTCGGCGACCAGCCCCGACCCCGGCGTCATGTTCGCCTTCATGGCGGGACTGGCCATGGCCTGGGCGCCTCGAGGGCGCTACGCCGCGGCGCAGGCGGCGGGGCTTTCACCATCAGCGCAAGCGGCAGGCCGGTCCTGACTGCAGCGCTCCGGTCGGACCTTGGGTCCGGCGCGGGGCGAGCGGGTTCGTCGCGCGCCCTCGCCTTCCCGGTGAACGCCATGGAGAAAGCGGCGTAACGCGCTTCCAATGTAACCAAAAGGCGTCGAGGATCGTGCGCCGCCGTTCGAGACTCCACCCCAAGGCCCTACGCGTTCACCAACGACAACGGAGCTCCTAGTGCAGCCACTTCGCGTCGGCGTCGTCATCAATCCGGGTGCAAGCTTGGAGCCCTGGGTTTTCGACTTGGTTCAGCGCCTGCGACAGGATCCGGGCTTCGACGTCTGCGCTCTCCTTGTCGCCGAGGCGCGATCGTCGCGGTCGGGCTCGGCCCTCCTCGGCCTGGCCAGCAAGCTCGATGCGGCTCTCTTCGCCCGCCCCTCCGGATACGAGATGCCCCCGGAGGTCTGGCGGGACCTGCCTCGCCACGCCCGGCGCGCGCTGACGGACGATCCTGCGCTCGCCCTCACCCTGGCGCTGGACGTCCTGATCGAGACCGTCCAGGTGCCGGATTTTCCGGACGTCGCCACCTATGGCGTCTGGACCTTCGACTTCTGCGACGCCGCGCGAATGGGCGCGTTCGCCTTCTGGGAATCCCTCACGTCCGCGCCCCTGACGCCTGCCACCCTCCTGCACTTTTCGGCCGCCGGAGAGCCGGGACAGGTGATCGCCACGGCCGCCTTCAACACCAAGTTCAGCGCTGCGAGAAACGCGGCCTACGTGAAAGCCAGGGCGGTGAGCCTGATGGTGCGGGAACTGCGCACGCTCGCCGCGGACAGGCGTCTTCCGAAGACGCTTGGCGCGCGCCCTGCTCCGCCGCCGCCGGCGACGTCCATCGACACGCTGCGCTACGGGCTTCACCTGGCCGGATCATTGGCCGGCCGGGCCGGCGCCAAGGCGCTCGACCTTCTGGGCGTCCATATGAACGAATGGGCGATCCACGTCGGGCGCGGCGAGGCGCCGTTCATCGACCCGCGGGCGACCCGACCCGTCCAGTCGTTGAAAGGGCAGTTCTGGGCCGATCCGTTCCTCTTCCACGAGGGCGGCGGCGACTTCCTGTTCTTCGAGAACTACCTCCACAGCGAGCGCCGCGGGCGCATCTCCGTCGCCCGCTTGCACGATGACGGCTATGAGTTCCTGGGTGACGTGCTCGCGGTCGACGACCACCTGTCCTACCCGTTCGTCTTCAGGCACGACGGCCAGATCTACATGATGCCGGAACGGCACATGGCGCGCCGGCTGGAAATCTGGCGATGCGTGGAGTTCCCGCTTCGCTGGGAGTTGCACGCCACGGCGCTGGAGGGCGAGTCGCCGGCCGACAGCGTCCTGCACCACGACGGTTCGTCCTGGTGGCTGTTCACCAACCTGACCGGCGACCTCTTCCAGGATCACTGCAGCGAGCTTCACGTCTTCAAGGTCGACGGCCCGGACCTGACGTCCGTCGAGCCGCACCGGCTGAACCCGGTCGTGATCGGCAGCCAGTACGCACGGAACGGCGGGCGAATGCTGCGCAAGGACGGCCGGACCTTCCGGCCCGCCCAGGAGAACAGCCACGGCGTCTACGGCTACGGGATCAATGTGATGGAGGTGACCGAGCTCACCCTTAAGACCTATGCAGAGCATCCCGTCCACGCCCTGCGCCCCGACTTCGGGCCGGGGCTGATCGGCTGCCACCACCTGGATTCCAGCGGCGAGGCGTTCGTGATCGACGTCTGCCGCCGATGGGGCGGCGTCGACCGACCGCGCCGCGCCGGCCTCGGGCCTCGCCCCCAGCAGAGCTGGGGCCGGCCGGCGCGCCGTCTGCGGTCAGGCCGGACCGCGAAGAAGCAGCCGCCGTCCTCGGCTCACGGCGCTTAGGATGGCGTCTTCGTAGGCGGCGTAGCCGTCCGGCGTGAATTTCCTCGCGGCCAGGATATAGGCCGCCGCGCCCACAAAGACGGCGCAGGCTACGAGCGTCCAGTCCGTGACGCCGATGCCCGGCCCCCAGGCGAGTAACGGCGCGACCACGGCGATCATGACGAGCGCGTTCAGGCTGAGCTTTGCAAAGAGTTTCGCCTGAGCCACCGGCGATATCTGCCCGCTCTGGGCCAGGATCGGCACGACGTAGACCTGGTTGAGGATCATCACCACGACCGAGGCGATGCAGTAGGGCACCAGGCCGTGAGGCGCCACGACCAGTGCGGCGGCCGTGGTCAGCGTCGCATTGATGACCGCCGCGCGGGTCAGCGACCGGGTCCTGCTCTTCAGCGCAAAGACGGTCTCGGCGAGGAAGGACGGCATGATCAGCAGGCGCGCGAGCACCAGGATGTAGACGACCACGATGGCGCGCGACCATTCCGGATCGAACGCCAGCACGAAGACCGGACCGGCAACGAGCGCCGCGCCGACCATGATCGCGAAGTAGCCGACGCCGAACACCTCAAGCAGCCTGAGCGCCGTTCGACTGAACTCCCGCGCATTATCCTGCAGCGGCGGCAGGCTCACCCACATCATCGCGCGCAGCGGCTGGAACAGGACGTCGCTGCCCATGGTGAGCATGCGCATCGCCAGGCGGTAGAGGCCCGCGTCGGCCGTGCTGAGCACCGCGCCGATCATCACGTCCACGGCGGCCGTCGTGCCCATGCCGATGAAGCGGGTGGCGACGATGTCCTTGGCGAACGCGATGACCTTCCATGCCTCGTCGAGACGCCAGTTGAACTGCGGGCTCCACTTGCTCGTGAGCACGTAGGTCAGCATCAGCGTGACTTCGCGCGTGATCCGCTGGAAGACCAGCGCCAGCACTCCGGCGCCGTTGAACAGGGCCACCAGCGCGACCACCAAGGCCACGGTCTCGGTCACGATGCTGGCGACGGCGACCTTCGTGATCTCTCCGTGCTTCATGATCACAGCCTCCAGGAGGCCGTTCATGCCCAACAGATAGAAGGCCGGAATCAACAGGGTGAGCATCTTGCTGATGCTCTTGCCTTCGACGATGTGCGGAATGACCAGCGTAATAACGTAGGTGGCCAGGGCCGCCAGCGTAGCAGTCGTCATGTTGATCAGGAACACCGTCGCCGGCGCCGTCGCCGAATCGCGGGCCTTTATGACGTACTCGTAGGTGCCCTGGCCGACGCACACCATCAGGGCGCCGAAGATCGAGGTGGCGATGGCGAACTCGCCGAACTCCCCCGGACTGATTCGGACCGAGGTCACGAGGAAGAGAATGCCGCCGGCGAGCTGGGCCCACACCCTGGAAAACGCGTAGAGGGTCGGACCGGCGGCCGAACGTCTCGCGGGGGTCAGGGCCATAGGGCGGACTTTCGATCTATTCGCGGCCACGGCACGCATCCGACGCCGGATCACACACTGGCCGACGCCACCGCCGTCGAGCAAGTTTCGTGCAACAACCCCGCCCTGAAGCCCGCGTCAATGCGGCGCCCAAGGTTGGTCCCCTCCCGTGCGCGGCGACCGCCGGCCCGTCCCAAACTCGCACAGTAGGAGAGTGCGCGCTCGCCGCCTGCCTGATAGATTTCAACAATCGATCGCAGACGGCGCATGCTTGTTTCGAACGCGGTCAAACTCCGTGTAGGCAAGGAGCGCTCAGTCGCCTACGGATGTGCGCGCTCCTGGTCGAGTTCCATCGAACTGTCCAGCGGTTTGCCAATGGTGCGGGGGATCGTCGACCGGATGCGAGTGGTAGTCCTTGGCGACACGGCCCTGGCCGACGGAGGCGCCGAGACGCTTTCCGTGCTGATGACGCGCCTGCTCGCCGAGCGGGGCGTGCCCGTCACCTATGTGGCCGGCGACGACTCCGCAGGGGACGATCTGGCGGCCCCGGGCGTGGAAATGCTCTCCATCGGCGCACGGCGGGTCAACCCGCTGGCGGGCTTGGGGTCGCTAGCGGCGGCAATCTACAATCCGCGAGTCAAGACCTTCATGACGCGCTTCATCGCCGAGCGTGACGCGCCCGACGTAGTCTACCACATCCACTCCTGGTCCAAGGCGCTGAGCCCGGCCATCTTCGAAGCGCTCGCTCCGGTGGCCAGCCGGGTGTTCGTGCACACCCACGACTTCTTCCTGACCTGCCCGAACGCCAATTACTTCAATTTCAGCACCGAGCGCGCGTGCGGCCAAACACCGATGACTCTGGCCTGCATGGCCACCGCCTGCTCCAAGCGCAACTACGCCGACAAGGCCTGGAGAGTCACGCGTGGCTTTGTCCTGGACAGCCTCGTCGATCGCAAGGCGCCCTGGCGTCTGCTGATGATTCACGAACGGATGCGCGACAAGTTCGAGGCGGCCGGCTTTGCGCCCGAGCGGCTGGCCGCGATTCCCAACCCTTCCGAACCGTTGCACGCTCATCCCGTGGACGTGGCGGCGAACCGGGACTTCCTGTTCATAGGACGCCTGTCCCGGGAGAAGGGCCCCGACCTCGCCTGCGCCGCCGCGACCGCCGCGGGCGTGCCCTTGACCGTGGTTGGAGACGGCGAGATGCGCGCCGGCCTCGAAGCGGCCTATCCCAAGGTTCGTTTCGTGGGCTGGAAGGACAAGGCCGAGATTGCGCCTATCGCCCTGCAGTCGCGCGCGCTCCTTCTGTCCAGCCGCTCGCCGGAACCCTTCGGCTTGGCGGTTCCGGAAGCCCTCGGCGCGGGGTTGCCAGTGCTGGCGGCGAACACGGCCTATCTGGCGGAGGACCTGATCCGCCATGGATGCGGCGAGGAAGTCGACGTCCTCGACACCCAGGCTTTCGCCGCGCGCATCTCGGCCCTTGCGGCGGACGACGTCCGCGCTGCGGATATGGGCTGCCGGGCGGTCGCGGCTTTCCGCGCCGTCTCGCCCTCCCCGACCATCTGGATCGACCGCATCCTGGAGCAGTACGGGACGGCGCTTTCCGGGAGCGGCGAGGCGCCTGTCAACGCCTAGTTCAGCGGTGGCGCCGCAGAATGCCGGCCGGGCTCGATCAGATCGGGCGGCTCGGCTCCTCGCCGGGCGCAATAAACACCAGGGACTTGGATGCGGGTCGCGATCATTCACTACTGGCTCGTCGGCATGCGCGGCGGCGAACGCGTGCTCGAACGCCTGCTGTCGCTCTACCCGCAGGCCGACCTCTTCACCCACGTCTACGACCCGGCGGCGGTCTCCGAGCGAATCCGCGCCCACAAGGTGACCACGTCTTTCATCCAGGACCTGCCGTTCTCGTCCCGGCTCTATCAGCGTTACCTGCCGCTCATGCCGCGAGCGCTCGAGACTTTCGACCTCACCGGCTACGACCTCGTCATCAGCAGCGAATCCGGACCGGCCAAGGGCGTGATCCCGCCGCCGACGGGCAAGCACGTCTGCTACTGCCATTCGCCGATGCGCTATCTGTGGGACCACCACGCCCAATACGGCGCCTCGGCCGGAGCCCTGGCCAAGCTCGGCATGGGCTTATTCTTCAACGGCCTGCGCATCTGGGACGTAACCTCGGCGGCGCGGGTGGACGCCTTCGCGGCCAACTCCAACTTCATCCGCCAGAGGATCAAGAAGTACTACCGCCGCGACGCCGAGGTGATTCATCCGCCGGTGGACGTGGCCCTCTTCGGACCGCGGGGCGAGGTCGAGGACCGCTATCTGTGGGTCGGGCAGCTCACCAGCTACAAGCGGCCGGACCTTGCCGTGGAGGCGTTCAACAAGCTGAAGCTGCCGTTGCTGGTCGTCGGCGCCGGCGAAATGGAAGCCGAGCTGCGCCGCAAGGCCGGGCCCAACATCACCTTCGTCCAACGGATGAACTTCGACGAGCTGCGTCAGGCCTACGCCCGGGCCCGCGCGCTGGTCTTCACCGCCGAGGAAGACTTCGGAATCGTTCCGGTCGAGGCGATCGCCTCGGGTCGCCCCGTGCTCGCCTATGGCCGCGGGGGAGCGTTGGACACGGTCGGCGACGGCGTGTCGGGACTGTTCTTCGACGAGGCTTCGAGCGAGTCCCTCGCCGAAGGCGTCGAGCGGCTGGAAGCGTGGTTGCCCCACTTCGACCCGACGGCCTCGCGGGCAACGGCGGAACGATTCGCGCCCGAGCATTTCGACCGCGCGTTCCTTGATCTGGTGGGCCGTGCCTGACGATCCGACCGAGCGCCCCGGACCTGGTCGCGCCCATTGCCGCCGCGCCGGCTGGAAGCCCTAAGAGTTATAAGTTTCAATAGGTTACCAGAACTCTGGCGCTCAGTCAGTGCACCGCGTCAAGCTTTCACCGCGCGACCGGGGAGAGGACTCGCCGTGCTGGCGATTGATCTTGCCCCAGCCTTGGCTGGCGAGGAGACTGGCGGCGGTCGACGCGTCCTGCGGCGCCTTTCGCCTCACGCCAGCCTCCGGGAAAAATGCTTCTCGACGTCAAGGAAATCGGGGCTGACACCCTTGAAACTGATCTGTGCATCGTCGGCGGCGGCGCGGCCGGGCTGACTCTGGCGGCGGCCATGGCGGCGAGCGGCCTGCGCATTCTAGTGCTTGAGGCCGGCGGCCTGCGCGAGACCGCCCAGAGCGACGACATCTATCGCGGCGAAGTCTACGGAAACACCGCCCACCCCGAGCCGCACCTGTACCGGCTTCGCGCGCTCGGCGGCTCCAGCCGGGCCTGGGGCGGCGGATGCGTGCCCTTCGACGAGATCGACTTCGAGCACCGTCCATGGGTGCCGGGGCCGGGATGGCCCTTCGGCCTGGACGTGCTGACGCCGTTCTATCGCCAGGCCCAAGAGGCGTCCGAGGCCGGAGCGTTCGACTACCGCGCGCCGACTCCGCTGATCCGCGATTTGGACGGGGACAGCTTCCACACGGTGCTGGAGCGCTTCAGCCGGCCCACCGACTTCGGCCGGCGATGGCGGCCCCTCCTGTCGCGCGCCCAGAACGTCAAGGTCGTGCTCAACGCCAGCGCCACGGACCTGCGCCTTGCGCCCGACGGCGCGTCGGTGGAATGGCTGGAGGCCGCCGCAGCCGACGGCCGCCGAATCACCATCAAGGCCAAGCGGATCGTCCTGGCCATGGGCGGCCTGGAGATCACCCGTCTGCTGCTCGCGTCGAACAAGGACCGGCCCGCCGGCCTGGGCAACGACCATGGCTGGCTCGGCCGCAGCTACATGTGCCACCTGGCGGCCATCACCGGCTCGGTCACCTTCAACGGCGGGCCTGCGACGGTCGCGTTCGGCCACAGCCGTGACGCCGACGGCGTCTACTATCGTCGCCGCCTGGTGCTCAATCGCGAGGTCCAACGCGAACGCAAGCTGCTCAACCTGGCGTTCCGGCTGCAGCCCCAGGACCCAAGCGATCCGGCGCATGGCGATTCGATCCTGTCGGCCCTGCATCTCTACAAGGGCGTCTTCGAAAGCCGCTACGACCAGAACTACCGCGAGGTGAGCCGCCCAGAGCGCAACACCGCGCGGCACCTGCGCAACGTCGTCCGTCAGCCGCTCCGGCTCCTGCGTGCGGTCGGGACGATCCTGCGCGAGCGGTACCTGGAGAGCCGCAAGGCGCCCTCTGTCGCCTTCAGGGCGGTCAACAACTGCTATGCGCTGGAGTTCCACGGCGAACAGGCGCCGAACCCGGACAGTCGCGTCACGCTGTCCGAGGCGCGCGACGCCTTCGGCATGCCGCGGCTGAAGATCGACTGGCGGCCTCACGCCCTGGACATCGAGACCGTGCTGCAGGCCTATCGCATGCTGGCGCTGGAGCTCCATCGAACCGGGGCCGGGCGGCTCAACGCCACGGACGACCAGTTGCTGGACCAGATCTCGACCGCCGGCGCCTACGGCGGACACCATATCGGAACGACCCGCATGGCGGTGAATCCGAAAGACGGGGTGGTGGACGCCGACTGTCGCGTCCACGGACTGGCCAATCTCTACGTCGCCTCCTCATCAGCCATGCCGACCTCCGGCCAGGCCAATCCGACGCTGACGATCCTGGCCCTCACCTACCGACTTGCGGCCCACCTGTCGGGCCTGCCGAACGGGGTCTGACGGGCCCGGCCTTGGTCGCCCGCCGCTTGCGGGCCGCCCTCAGCAGGCCGAGCACGGGGCGCTCGTAGAGGCGCTCCAAGGTCCAGGCGGCCGCCACGATGAACGCCGCTACGGCGATCCAGAACCACATCCAGTAGGGGCCTTGGGAATAGTCCGAAAGCTTCGCGACCTGCAGGAGCGGGTAGTGGATCGCATAGACAGGAAACGACACGGCGCCGCCGAACGCCGCCAGGCGGCGCCATCCTGGAGTGAGCTTCGCCGACAACGCCGCGACCAGGATCGCCGGGAAGAAGATGAAGACGGCAAGACCGTCCCGGACCGTGTCGGAGGCCGTCAACGCGATATGGGGAACGGCCAGCGTCGCGGCGAAGACCAGCAGGAGCAACGGATAGGAAGCCGCGATGCGCGGGAGCCTGTTGCGCAGCCGAAAGATCAGCACGCCCAGGAAGAACGAGAACGACACCCGCGGAAAGCCGCCCCAGAAGTTGTCCCAACCCCAGCCGACACGGAGGTTGTGGTTGACCGCGAGCACGCCGAACAGGGCCGCGCCGAGCACCAGCACCAGAAGAACAAGCCTCCGGGTGGTCAGCCCGGGCCAGATCAGCACGTGGGCCACATTGGCCACCAGTTCAAACAGGAGCGACCATTGAGGGTTGTTCAATGGAAAGGCCGTGGCCTGCGTGGTCGCGAAGGGAATGAAGGCCAGCTGGGCGGCCAGGCCGATCCACATGTCGCTGGTCATCTGGCTCAGGAACGCCGCCGCCACGCCCAGCGCCGCGCCGACGAGGATCATGGGATAGAGGCGCTCCAGCCTTAGCCGGACGTAGGCGAGCCTGCCGAGGCCTTCCGCGAAGGCCCGCTCGTAGGCCAGGGCGATGACGAAGCCGCTCAGGAGGAAAAAGAAATCCACCGCCAGATAGCCGCCGGTCATCAGGTCGCGATGACCGACGACGCCCACGTGATGGGCCAGGACCGCGATGGCCGCCACCCCTCTCAGGCCGTCGAGCGCCTCGTAGCGCTTGTCCATGGGTTCACCACCTGCCGTCGACTCGGCCAGCCCGATGCAACTTCCCTGCCAGGACCGCCCGGGAACTGAAGATGATCCCTGTTAGGCGAATGGGTTGGCCCCCCACCGACCGCCGCAGCCATAGATACGCTTGCGAGGCGGCCGTATCGTCAGGCTTGCGGCCGACGCGCCCGGTCGATCTGGATGGGGATGAGGCGTGAACCAGGCGGTCGCCCTGCGCCATAGGCGTGACATCGACGGTCTCCGGGCGCTGGCGGTCGCGCCCGTGGTCCTGTTCCATGCCGGGACTCCAGGGGCCTCCGGCGGCTATGTCGGCGTCGACATCTTTTTCGTCATCTCCGGCTTCCTCATCACCGGCCTCCTGATCCGCGAGGCGCAGAGCGGGACGAGCTCCATCGTCGGCTTCTACGAACGGCGGGTGCGCAGGATCTTCCCCGCGCTATTCGCCGTACTGATCGTCACGTCCATCGCCGCCTTCGCGATCATGTTGCCGTCCGAGCTGGCGACCTACGCCAAGAACCTCATCGCGACCCTGCTGTTCGTCTCGAACATCGCGTTCTGGCAGGCGAGCGGCTACTTCGACGCCCCATCGGAATTCAACCCGCTGCTCCACATGTGGTCGCTCGCCCTGGAGGAGCAGTTCTACCTCCTGTTCCCACTGGCGCTCTGGACGATCTACCGGCTCCGTCTGCAAAGACAGCTGCCGTGGATCCTCCTGGCGGGCGCGGCGGCGTCGCTGGCCCTGGCCGCGGTGCTGATCCGGGGTCCCGTCAACGCGACCTTCTATCTGCTGCCGACGCGCGCCTGGGAACTGCTGCTTGGCGCGTGGCTGGCGACGACCCCTCGCCACGCGCCCGGGGGCCGCCTGGGGCGTGAACTGACGGGGGCGATCGGAATCGCCCTGATCCTCTATGCCGTCGTCTCCTTCACGCCGGCGACGGGGGTTCCGGGCGCAGCCGGGCTGGCGCCCTGCCTGGGCGCCCTCTTCGTCATCTGGTCCGGCGAGAAGGGCGACACCTGGACGGCTCGAGTCCTCTCATCCCCGCTCCTCGCCGGCGTCGGGTTGATCTCCTATTCCCTATACCTCTGGCACTGGCCGCTCCTCACCCTGCCCCGGATCGCGCTGATGCGCGAGCTGAGCGGCCTGGAGGCGGCGGCGGCCGTCGGCGCCGCGGTCGCCCTGGCGGCGGTCTCATGGCGGTGGATCGAGCAGCCGATCCGCCGGCCCGCTGCGCCGGGGCGGTCGAGGTCTGCGGCCAGGAGCCTGACGGCCGGCCTGGGGGCGACGGGGCTCGGCCTGGCCGTCGCCGCCGGCCTCCTGGGGGGCGCGCCCTGGCGCCTGCCCCAGACCGCCGTAGCGCTCGATCGCATAGGGGTCCGGCCCGACGTTTTGGCCGCTTGCGTCGGGATCACGGAGGCCGAGACGATCACCCGGTGCCTCGCCCGTCCCACGACAGGAGCGAAGGTGATCCTCTGGGGCGATTCCCACGCCAGGCAGTACGCGGACGCCCTGGCGTCGATCCTCGCGGCACGGGGCGGCGAGCTGCGCGTCGCCGCCAGGCCCGGCTGCGCCCCCATGCTCGGCCTGACGCCGGGCGCGCCGGGGCGTTCGCCGGACGCCGGTTGCCTGGCGTTCAACGAGAGCGTCCTGCAATCGATCCGCTCGGATCCAAACGTCCGTGGAGTGGTGCTGGGGGGCCGCTGGAGCCGCTTCTTCTTCGAGCCGACCGATCCGGAGTTCCGCCTGGCGGTCGCCGCCGACGGCGCCGTCCTGAACGGCGAGCGTCTCCTTCGCACGGGGCTGGTCTCGACGCTCGAGGCGTTGGACGCAGACCACGCGGCGATCACCCTGGTCGGCCAGGCGCCGGAGTTCGACGTGGTGTTGCCGCAATGCCTGGCCCGCGCCGCGTGGGGCCGGCTCGCCGCCGAGGACTGCCGCTTCAAGCCGGAGACACTGCCCGACGCCGTCTTCAGCACGACGCTTGAATCGATCGTCGCCGCGCACCCGCGCGTGAACTACGTGGACCCCGCGGAGACGCTCTGTCCGGCCGGCGCCTGCGGCCGTACGATCTCCGGACATCCCGTGACCTGGGACACCGATCACCTGAGCACGGTGGCCGCCGCCCGCGTGGCCGACAGCTCCGGCGCATTGCTGCGCTAAAAAGACAGACGAGGGCGTCTGAGGGGATCGATCGGGTTCGAGCTCCAGCCGCTGGGCGCTCGTGGCCGGGGCGGCCGGGCGGGGTCCGGCGGACCCCGAGCGCTGAGCTCAGTAGGAGCCGGAGCGCAGGAGCACCGCAGGAATGGTGCGCAGCAGGATCGTCAGGTTGCAGGTCACCGAGCGGCTCTGAACGTACAGTACGTCCAGCGCGACGCGGCGGCGGTAGTCTACGTGGTTGCGGCCGCTCACCTGCCACAGACCGGTCATGCCCGGGCGGACCGAGCGGTAGTAGCGGAACCAGCGGCCATAGCGGCAGATCTCGGCGTCGGTGATCGGCCGGGGGCCCACCACGCTCATCTCGCCGCGCAGGACGTTGAAGAGCTGCGGCAGTTCGTCGAGGCTGGACTTGCGGAGGAACTCGCCGAGCGGCGTGATGCGCGGGTCCTTGCGAAGCTTGTGATCGGCCTCCCACTCGCGCCGGGCTTCCGGATCCGAGCTCAGGAGCGCTTCCAGGCGACGGTCGGCGTCGACAACCATGGTGCGGAACTTGAAGCAGCGGAACGTGCGGCCCTGAAAGCCCACGCGGCGCTGGGCGAAGAACACCGGTCCGCCATCCTGCAGCCAGACGACGAGCGCCACCAGCAGCATCAGCGGCGAGAAGAACACCAGCGCCGTAAGCGCGACGGCTAAATCCAGGAGACGCAGCAGAAGGATGTCCTGCGGCTCGCGACCGCGGCGGCCCGACGGAGCGAACAGCGCGCGGAGTCGATCGAGGGTCTCGCCGTTGAGCGTCTTCACCTGCTCTTCAGGCGCATCGATATGATACACGTCACGAACCCCTTATCCCGTTCCTGATCCGGGACTTACACAAAGCGTGCCTGCGCGCCCCCGCTGCGCAGGACATGGCCAATCTTCCGTTTCTTCTGGCTCGCGGCCTCGGCTACTCGTCCGAGGCGGACGACCGCAGAAACGCGCTAAGCGCATAGAGTCGCAAGCGAAAACGCGTTCGACACGCGACATTAACCACTTCACGCCGAACCGGGGGCGCAAGCGCAACTCGCTTCGCCCTTAACGCGAAAAATCCTGCCTAAGGTCCCACGCGGGGACCGTCGGCCGCCCCTGCTTCCAGGCCGATCGCCCCTTATCGGGACGCAGGACGCCGCCTGAGCGGGTGCGCCATCGAAAGCTGCAGCCCGAGTAGGAACGTCCAGAATCCGCTGAGCGCCGGCACCTGCAAGGCGAAGTCGCTGAGGCCGTGGATCAGGAACAGCGCGTCCACGAGGAGAAGCGCCCGAATCCAGGATCTGGACTCCTGACGCTGTCTAAGGCCCACAGATGTCAGGGCCATGACCGTCGCGAGACAGAGGAACATTGGCGCAGAGCCGACGATGCCGGCCTCTTCCAGCCATTGCAGGAAGACATTGTGCGTGGCCCTTAGCTTCCACAGAACGTCGTGGCTCGAGGGCGTCATGATCTGCTGGTTGATCAGGTCGAAGGCGCCGAGGCCCCAGCCGAAGAGGGGCGAGGCGAGAAAGACTTCCCAGTGCACGGCGAACATCTGGCTGCGCTCGGCGAGGTCGGACGCAAGTCGGTCGAATCGCGTCACCGCCACGGCGCCCGCGCCCGCGATCAGCACGCCGAGGTAGGCGATCCAGGTGGTCGCCATAGCTGCGCCGGCGCGCCCCTTGAGGCCGCCGGTGAGCGCCTCCCAGGCCAGATAGACGACCATCAGCGCGCCGGTCGTGATGATGGCGGCGCGAGACGCCGTGAGGAGCAGGCAGCCGGTGAACAGGATCGCCAGGGCGGCGCGCGGGGCGGCCTGCGTGAACAGAGTGACCGCCCGCCGGCGCGGCCGGTCGGGCGCCTGAGGCTTGAGCGCCTGGATCAGCCAAGAGACCCCGAGCAGGGCGAGCGCGCCGAACAGGGTGCCCGCGCTGTTGGCGCTGAGGAAGCCGCCGAACAGGCGCCGCGCCTGCCAAGTGAAGCGGCCGTCCGCCAGGAAGACCAGCAGCGCCTGGAAGGCGTAGATCGCGCCGATGACGAGCAGCGCCTGCAGCGTCGCGCGCGCGAAATTCGGCCGGGCGCCTTGGACAACGCCGACCAGAAAGAAGCAGGCGAGACCGCCGAGCTTGATCATCTCCACGATCGTGGCGCTGCGGTCCAGCGTGGCGGCGCCCAGCGAGTCGATCCACGCCCATACCGGCGGCGGGCCGCCGGGTATCCATGGCGTCAGGGACCAGGCGGCCACGGCTAGCGTCAGGGCGAAGAAGACCGCTGGCCATGTTAACACTGCGGCCTCGCCGATCGCGCGGCGGCCGCGCGGTGACAGGCCGAGCCAGCCGGCCAGCAGCACGGCTTCGATGGCGGCGAGGGTCAGGGGAGCAGCGCCGTGGTTGGCGCCATAGAGGGCTGAGGCGGCGAACAGGATCGCCGGCGCGATCGCCAGGACCGCCTGCTCACGCCAAGTCAGGCGTGCGCGGGTCGGGGCGGGAATCCAGCCTCCGCCGGCGTCCGCGGACCTAGCTGTAGTAGGTCCGGTACTGCTCGTAGTAGTAGCCCGGGTCGCCATAGCCGTGTTTGACCTGCTGCCTCATATCGACCTGGGTGAACCCGATGCCGACGACGTCGGCGCCCGCAGCTTCGAGCAACTTCAGGCTCGCCCGGACAGCCTTCTCGGGAGTCTTTCGCCAACGCAACAGGAAGACGACGGCGTCCGACTTCGGCGCAAGCACGCGGGCGTCGGCGACCGCCAGAACCGGCGGGGCGTCGAGCACGATAAGGTCGAAGCGTTCGGAGAGCTCGGCCAGGAGGGTGTCCATGGCGGCCGAGCCGAACATGTCCTTCGGGGTGAACCCGGTGCGCGCGAGCGGCAGGAACCAGGTCCCAGTCGCCTCCTCCCGGATCAGCGCGTCGTCGAGCGTGATCTGGCCGTTCAGCAGTTCCAGGAGGCCCTGCTCCGGTTCGAAGCCAAGCGCGCGGTTGATATTGCGGCGGCGGATGTCGCAGTCGACGACGACGACGCGTTGGCCCATTTGCGAAGAGATACGGGCGATACACACCGACGCCGTGGTCTTGCCTTCGCTCGGCAGGGACGAGGTGACGGTGATCACCTTGATCTGCCGGCCGACGCGGCCCGTGATGATCGAAGCGCGCAGCGAGCGGACGGATTCGGCGAAGCTGGAGAGCGGATTGTCGAGGAGGTAGTCGAACGGCCAGGTCTGCTTGGCGCCCGGGCCCGCCACGGAGGTGAGCTCCGGCACGCAGCCCAGGTAGGGCATGCCGAGCTTCTGTTCGATGTCCTCAGCGGTGGAGAAGCCGACATCCCAGGTCTCCGCCAGGATCACCGCGAAGAGACCCGCGGCCAAGGCGAAGACGAAGCCCAACAGCAGATTCAGCTGCACGTTCGGCGAGCTCTGGCCGGTAGGAATCTTGGCCCGAGAGACGATGCGCGCGTCGGACTGGCTGAGCCCCTCCTGCGAGCTCGTCTCCTTGAAGCGGTTCAGATAGCTCTCATAGAGGCTGCGCGCGGACTCCGCGTTGCGCTCCAGCTCGTTCAGACGCACCGAGGCGGTGTTGTTGCTGGCCAGCGCGCCCCGCGCCTGGCTGACGCTGCCCGACAGCGAGGCGGCGCGTTGCTCGGCGACCTCGACCTCGGCCTTCAGGTTGGAGACCACCCGCTTGATCTCGGCCTGGATCTGCGCGTCGACGTCTTCTAGCTCCCGCTGCGCCTTGAGCATTTCCGGGTGGCGGGGACCGTAGCGGCCGGAGAGGTCGGCCACACGGCCGCTCACCTGGGCGCGCTGGGCCCTGAGCGAGGTGATGACCGCCGAGCCGAGCGCCTCGCCGAGGTCATCGCCGCTGGAGCCGGCGCTGAGCTGGCGCATCGCCGTGTTCAGGCGCGCGCGCTTCTCGGCGACCTCGGCCTGGGCCGAAGCCAAGCCCTGGTTGTAGCTGGAGATTTCCTGCTCGGTCAGGGTCGCCCCCGACGCGCTCAGGAGGTTGTTGGACGCCTTGTAGGTGGCGACCGCCGCCTCGGCGCGCAGCACGTCGCCGCGCAGGCCTTCGAGCCGGGTATTGAGCCACTGATTCGCCTGGCGGGTGGCGTCGAACTTCGCCTCGAGCTGATCGAGCAGGTATTTCTCGGCGAAGGTGTTGGCGATCAGCGCGGCCTTCGCCGGCTCCGGCGAGGTGAACCCGACGTTCATCACATAGGTCAGGCCGACGCGGCGCACTGAAAGCCGATTCAGCACCGCATCGACGACCTGTTCGTGGACGATCTGCTTCTGCACGGGCGACTCGGTCGCCTTGGCCGCATCGGGCGCGGCACCGCTCAGCACGCTTTTCACGCCGCCGATCAGCTGACTGACGACGCCGGGCTTGTGCAGGGTCCAGTTGAATTCCGGATCACGATCCAGTCCCAGGGTCTCGACGACCCGCTCGGCGAGTTGCCGCGAGCGCAGAATCTCGACCTCCGTGTCGACGGTGCTGGAATCCGCTGGGAGGCCGGACAGCACCGCCTCGTTCTCGACGACGCGCTCCTGGCGCGTGTCCAGCATGACGTTGGCGGTGGCGGTGTACTGAGGCGTCGCCTGAATTGTGGCTAGGAACACAGCGATGAAGATCAGCAGGCCGACGGCCGCGAACAACCGCATCCGGCGCCGGAAAACGGCGACCATGCGCCGGATATCAAGGACCTGCGTCGCTTGTGGCGTGACCCGCCAGTCATCGCTGGCCCCGCTGCCGGCGAAGCCCCCGATCCGATTCTTCAGGTCGATACGTGCGTTGTCGTCGGGCATGGCGGTCACTATGGGTTCCACGCCTCAGGATGGCGCGCAAGCCGCCCTCCGTCGCATGAGGCTCTTATCGTTGGAGAACTAACGACAGAGCCACTTTCTGAACCGTGAATTCGCGGCCGCGATCGAGCCCGCTCGATCCTTGATCGAGGTAGCTGTAGCTCAACCCGACGCCGACGTACCGGTTCAGCAGATAGGTGCCGCTGAGCGCGCCCAGCCAACGGTCGTCTTCGCGGTCGACGCCTTCGAAGGTGTCGGCGGCATAGGCTACCTGGCCGGTCAGGATCACATTGCGCATAAGCTCGTGGTCGACCTGAAGGCTCGCGGTGGTCGACAGGAAGCCGCCGGCGCCCACCACGACCGAATCCTCGACCACCCGCCGGAAGTTGCCGGTCACGGTGGTCAGCTCCGTCGGGAACCACTCCAGGCGCACGCGGGCGCCGAAGCCGTCGATGTCCTGGAAGCGGACGTCCTTGAAGTCCTGGGACAGATAGCCCACCGAGGCGTCGCCGCGCATCTGGCGGGAGATCTCGAAATCGGCGCCCGCC
>Ga0209066_10003815_pt1 | contig 16925 bp, 14 predicted proteins | sample All_14_2_FD_187198 | JGI IMG/M metagenome (GOLD analysis project Ga0209066, IMG submission 187198) | Freshwater microbial communities in response to fracking from Pennsylvania, USA - Allegheny Zone_MetaG_DW_15 (SPAdes) (version 2) ... | reverse complement strand
CTCCTACCTCATCTACAACGGCCAGATCCTCATCGACGGTAACGCCGAGACGCTGCTCAACGACCCCAAAGCCCGCGAGTTCTACCTCGGCTGGGACTTCAAACTCTAACCAGAAGTTAAAACACAGCAAAGACCGCGAGATGCCGAGTCGGGGCTGCCAAGGGTGTGGCCCCGTCAGGCACGGGGTCGGCCACACCGTGGCCGCCCCTCCTCACTCGGCCTCGGCGCTATGCAAGCCTCGGCCTCCGTGAGGGCCTTCCGGAACCACCCCCTCGTCATCCCCTCCGCTAGAGGCTCATGAGTTATTACGAAACTTTTACAAATTAACAGTCTGGCGGAGACCATATGGGCAGGGTTAGCAAAAGCCCCCCGGAAGGCGAGGCTTGCGTAGCGCCGAGCCTGAGGGCGGCAGGCGCGCGCACGGTGTGCGCGACGCCGATTTTGCGTTCCTGCCCATATGGTAGGCCGCCAAGCTTTAGCAGCCTACCGTTTCTTTTTAAGTGAAGGTTTCCAGGTGGGTGTGGAGGCCGTGGCGGCGGATGTGCTTCATCGCCGCGGCGTGCTGGGCCTCGGCCTTGGCGGTCTGGCCGGTGAGGTAGTAGAGGTTGGCCAGCGAGAGCAGGGTGAGGGCTTCGCCGCGCGGCTCGGAGCGGCCTTTGAACAGTTCGCCGGCCCGGCGGTAATTTTTCAGCGCCGCGGCGAAGTCGCCGTTGCGCTTCTTGATCTCGCCCATGCCCCATTCCACGAAGCCCAGGTCGGCCCAGTCGGAGAGGCCGGAGTACAGCTTGTGCGCGCGCTCGTAGCCGGCATAGGCCTCCTCGAGCCGGCCCATCTGGCGCAGCACGTTGGACGTACCGCATTCGGCGTAGGCCTTGGCGAATGTGTCGTCGGTGCGGGCGAAAAGCCGGCGGGCCCGCACGTAGCAGTCGAGCGCGCGGCCCATGAAGCCGGCCACCCGCAGTATGCCGCCCAGGCCGAACAGGGCGTAGCCGGCGGCGGCCTCGTCCTTGTCCTTGTTGGCGGAGGCCAGCGACTCCTCGAAAGCGTTTATGCCCTCGCCGTAGCGCCCCTGCAGGCGGTACAGGCCGCCCAGCGCCCACAGCGCGAAAGCAGCACCTGCCAGGTCCCCGTCCTTCTTATAGGCCTTGTACAGGCGCTCCAGCAGAGCGGCAGCCTCGGCCAGGCGGCCTACCAGCCGCAGGGCCAGCGCCCACTCCAGCTCGGCGTCTGAGCGGTACATGTCGAGCCGCTTGGCCAGCGCCAGCGCGTTCTTGGCGGCCGCCAGGGCCTCGCCCTCCCGGCCCAGCGCCCTGGCGCAGCGGGCCTCGCCCAGCAGGACCTCCAGCCGCAGTTCCTCGTCGCTCTTGGCCGCCTTGCGGGCCAGGGCGTATTGCTCCAGGGCTTCGCCGAACAGCCCGAGGCCGCGCAGGGCCTCGCCTTTCAGGAACAGCCAGCGCCCTTTCCCGGCGCCAGGCTTGAGCTTCTTCAGCGCGGCCAGCGCCTTGGCGAATTCGCCGTCATTCAGCAATTTTTCGATTTTTTCCATAAATAGTCTTCTTCGCGCAGACCTTGTCCAGCGGGCAGGCGGCGCATAACGGTTTTGTCTTTCTGCAGTAGTCCTTGCACAACTTAACTAAAAGAGCGTGATACTCATTATACACTTTCTCGTCGGGCTCCAGAGAGGCTTCGAACAGCGCCTTCCAGCCGTCATAGTTCAGCCCGCGCGCCAGCCCGGCCCGCTCCCCCACCCGACGCGTATACGCGTCGATGACGAAAGAGGCCTTGCCGGCGGCGTACAGCACCATCGAGTCCGCCGTCTCCGGCCCCACGCCGTCGTAAGACAGCAGCTCGGCGCGCAGCGCGGCGGCGGGTGCGGCGGCGAACCAGGCAGGGAGGCCTTCCGGATGTTCGGCGAGGACGCGGCGGCAGAAATCGCGCAGCCGCAGAGCCTTCTGCCTGAAATAGCCGCTGCTGCGCACGGCCCGCCGCAGCCGCGGCAGCGGGCAGGCCGCCAGGGCCGCCGGGGTCAGCAGCCCGTCCTCTCGCAAGGCCGCCAGGGCTCTCTCCACATTGGTCCAGGCCGTATTCTGGGTAAGTATGGCCCCGACGCAGATCTCGAACGCCCCGGCCGCCGGGCGGGGACCGTAGGAGCCCGGAGTATAAACGGGCGCGGCCCCGCCCGGAGGCGTAAGCGGCCACCAGCCCTGCGGGCCGAAAGCCGCGTACAGCCGGGAATAGAAGTCCCTTATTCTTTGGGAAGCAGCCGCTTTATCTCGCGGAGCAGGTCGTCGAGATTGTAGGGCTTTTTCATGAAGTTGCGCGCGCCGCATTGTTTGGCCTTCTCTATGCTCTCCGAAGTGTCCAGGGTCGAAATGATCAGCACCGGCGTGTGGCGGGTCAGGCTGTCGCGCATGAGCGCGTTGCAGACCTCGTAACCGTTGAGCTTGGGCAGCAGCAGGTCCAGCAGGATCAGGTCCGGCTTCTCCCGGCGCGCCAGCGCCAGGCCGGAGACGCCGTCGCCGGCGTGCAGCACCGTATAGCCCTCGGAGGCGAGTACTTCCTTGAGCACCGTGGAGGCGGCCTTGCTGTCCTCGATCATCACTATCTTGCGGGGCGTCATTTGCCCCCCCCGTTCTTGTAGTAGCCCGCGAGTTCCATATATTCTTTCTCGGACCGCTCCAGGCCGCGGCATTCCTCGTCGGTAAGGGGCCGCTTTACCTTGCCGGGCGCGCCCATCACCATGCTGCGCGGCGGTATTTTGCTGCCGGGCGTCACCACGGCGCCGGCGGCCACCAGGGAGTATTCGCCTATCTCGCAGTCCATCACCACCGCGCCCATGCCTATCAGGCAGCGAGCCCCCACCACGGAGCCGTGAATGATGGCCGAATGGCCCACCGTCACGCCCGGGCCCACCAGCACCGGCCTGTCTCGGTTCGGGTGCAGCACGGCCAGGTCCTGTATGTTGGCGCCTTTGCCGATCTCTATCCTGTCCACGTCGCCTCGGATGACGGCGCCGGGCCAGACGGAGACGCCGTCGGCGATCTTCACCCGGCCGATGACCGAGGCCGAAGGGTGCACCCAGGCCCCGCCGTCTATCTCGGGAACGTTATCCATGAATTTCTCGATCATTTATGTCCCTTCCCGTGGCGGGAATGCTCCTCGGTATGCGGCGGCTCGGAGGCGTGCAGCCCCCAGTAAATGAAGATGCTGGCGAAAGCCGGCAGCAGGTAATAGAAAAGCCGGAACAGCAGGCTGGCCGTCAACGCCTGCGCCACCGGCACGCCCATGCCGGAGAAAGCCGCCGTCATGGCCGCCTCCATGGCGCCGAGGCCGCCGGGCAGGATAGGGATGATGGTCATCAGCATGCCGAAGGCGAAGCCGGCTATCAGCGTGGTGGCGCCCAGCGACACGCCCACGGCCTTGAAGGCGAAATACAGGATCAGGATATTGCTCACCCAGTCGCAGAAGACGTAGGCCACCACCTTGGGCAGCTCGAACTTGCGGCCGTGGATGGTGCGGATTCCCTCGTCGAGCTGGCATTCGAACTTAACGAAATTCTCGTGCGGGATCTCCTTCTTCGAGAAGAAGTAGATCACGTGGTTGACCGCCACGAACATCCGGCGGGCCCAGGCGGCGCGCAGCTCGTGGTGAAAGAACAGCAGGGTCAGGCCGAAAGCGAAGCCCAGCACGGCCGCGACGCCGATGAGCGCCTCGACCATGCTGCGGTTGAAATTCGGCGTATGCATGAACTGCAGCACCGCGCCCTCCACCACGATCAGCGCCAGCGCCAGGTAGATCAGCACGGTGATGACCACGGAAGAGGTGACGCTGGCCCCGTACGGCACGCGGCGCTTGCCCAGCAGGTGGGCGCGCGTGGCGAAGCCGCTGATGCCGCCCGAGGAGACGAAATAATTGACGGTGGTGGAAACGAAGGCTATGCCCGCCACCTCCATGAAAGGCAGGCGGATGCCCAGGATGCGCAACACCTCCCACAGGGTGAGGCCCATAAAGGTATAGCTGGAAACCGCGAACAGGAAGGAGAGCGTCAGCCAGAGCGGGCTGGCGTTGCGTATGGTTTCGGCCATCGCCCCCAGATTGGGGTAGATCAGCCAGGCCAAAATGCCGAGAGACAGCGCCACGGGAGCGTAGACGGCCAGTTTTTTGCGGAAGGAGGCTTGCTTCATAATTTGATAAAATTAGTCTATATAATTATGGCGGTCAGGAAAAGACTTTCACCCCGCCCCACCCTATGGCAGCATACAAATTCGATTTTCTGGTAGTCGGCAGCGGCGCCGCCGGCCTGCTGGCCGCCCATAAACTGGCCGCGTCCGGCCGGGTAGCCGTGCTGACCAAGCGCACGCCCGAGATCTCCAACAGCGACCTGGCGCAGGGCGGCATAGCCGCCGTCACGGGCCCGGACGACGATTTTTCCCTGCATATCAAGGACACGCTGCGCACCGGCGCGGGGCTTTCCGACCAGCGGGTGGTGGACCTGACCATCAGCGAAGCCCCCGAACGCATCAGGGAACTGGTAGAACTGGGCACGCGCTTCTCGGAAAAGCGCGGCGTCTTCGAGCTGGGACTGGAGGGCGGCCACAGCCGCCGCCGCGTGCTGCACGCCGCCGACTCCACCGGCCACGAGATGGAGCGCGCGCTGCTCGAGGCCTGCCGCTCCGACAAGAACATAACTTTCTTCCCCTATTTTTCGGCCGTGGACCTGATCCTGCGGGCCCGCCCCGCCGGCACGCGCCCCGCGCGCAACGCCTGCCTGGGCGTCTACGCCCTGGAAGAGGCCACCGGCCGGGTGCACAGCTTCCTGGCCCCCGTCACGCTGCTCGCCTCCGGCGGGGCCGGCAAGGTGTACCGCTATACCTCCAACCCGGACGTCACCACCGGCGACGGCATGGCCATGGCTTACCGCGCCGGGCTGCCGCTGGTCAACATGGAATTCGTGCAGTTCCACCCCACCTGCCTCTACCATCCGCAGGCCAAGTCCTTCCTGATCTCCGAGGCCCTGCGCGGCGAGGGCGGCGTCCTGCGCGACGCCGACGGGCGCGCCTTCATGAAGGACTACTCCCGCTACCAGGAACTGGCGCCGCGCGATATCGTGGCGCGGGCCATCGACTCCGAGCTCAAGCGCACCGGCGCCGAGCACGTCTACCTGGACATGACGCATCTCAAGCCGGCCTTCCTGCGGCGGCGCTTCCCGATGATACACGCCAAATGCCTGTCGCTCGGGATAGACATGACGCGGGCCCCCATCCCCGTGGTGCCGGCGGCCCATTTCTTCTGCGGCGGCATCGGGACCGACGACCACGGCCGCACCGCCATGCCCGGCCTCTACGCCTTGGGCGAGGTGGCTCATACCGGCCTGCACGGCGCCAACCGCCTGGCTTCCAACTCCCTGCTCGAAGCCTGCGTCTTCGCCCACCGGGCGGCGCAGGCCGCCAGGGAGGACCGCGTGGAGCGCCGTCCCTCCGGCCGGCCGCTGCACTGGACCACCGGCAACGCGCGCCCCTCCGACGAGGCCGTCATCATCAAGCACAACTGGGACGAGATCCGCACGCTGATGTGGAACTACGTGGGCATAGTGCGCAGCGACAAGCGCCTGGCCCGGGCCAGCGCCCGCGTAAAAGTGATCTCCGAAGAGATCGTTAAGTATTATTGGGACTTCCTGCCCACCCGCGACCTGCTGGAACTGCGCAACATCGCCTGCCTCGCCGACGTCATCATCCGCTCCGCCCGCTCCCGCAAGGAGAGCCGGGGCCTGCATTACACGGTGGACTACCCGGAGGCCTCGCCGAAGTTCGCCAGGCCCACGGTCATAGACCGCTACGCCAGGTAAGCGGCCGGGGCCGCTCATTTATTATGGATAAGATCATTATAAACGGCGCGCGCTCGCACAATCTCAAGAATATCAGCCTGGAGCTGCCCAAGAACAAGCTGGTGGTGATCACCGGCCTGTCGGGATCGGGCAAGAGCACCCTGGCCTTCGACACGGTCTACGCCGAGGGCCAGCGCCGCTACGTGGAATCCCTCTCGGCCTACGCCCGGCAGTTCCTCGAGCAGATGGACAAGCCCGACGTGGATTCCATCGAGGGTCTCTCCCCGGCCATCGCCATACAGCAGCACCACCCGTCCAAGAACCCCCGCTCCACCGTGGGCACCGTCACCGAGATCTACGATTACCTGCGCCTCCTGTTCGCCAAGGCCGGCCGCCCCTTCTGCCCCTCCTGCCACAAGCCCATCAAGGCCTGGTCGGCCCAGGGCATCACCGCGGAGATCGCGGCCAAGTACGCGGGCCGCAAGGTGAGGCTCTTCGCCCCGCTAGTACGCGGCCGCAGCGGCACCTACGAGGAACTGTTCGCCCGCCTGAAGAAGGCCGGCTTCGCCAAGGTGAAGGTGGACGGCAAGGTGCAGTCACTCGAGACCACGCCGGACCTCAAGCGCTACGTAAAGCACGACATCGACCTCTTCGTAGACGAATTCACCGTCTCGGCCGGCGACCGCGAGCGCCTCAGCGAGGCCGTGGAGCTGGCGCTGCAGCAATCCAAGGGCCTGCTCTCGGCCGAGGAACCCGGCAAACCCGCCGACCTGTACAGTGAGAAGAACGCCTGCCCCTCCTGCGGCATCAGCTTTCCCGAGCTGGAGCCGCGCCTGTTCTCTTTCAATTCCCCCCACGGCGCCTGCCCCGAATGCGACGGCCTGGGCATAAAGATAGAGATAGACCCCGACCTGGTGGTGCCCGACAAAAGCAAGTCGGTCAACGACGGGGCGCTGGAGGCCTGGGCCAACCCGGTCACCACGCGCACGCACCGCTGGAAAGGCTCCTGGTCCGGCTACTACGCGGACATGCTCAAGACCGCCGCCGAAGCCAACGGCATAGACCTGGACAAGCCGTGGAAGGACCTGCCCAAGGCCCACCGGGACATGCTGTTCAACGGCGCCGGGGACTTCGAGGGCGTGATCACCAATCTCAAGCGCCGCCACACGGAGAGCGAGTCCGATTTCGTCAAGGAAGAGATCTACACCAAGTTCATGCAGGAGACGGTCTGCCCGTCGTGCAAAGGGCTGCGCCTCAAGCCCGAGGCCCTGAGCGTGATGGTGGACGGCAGGAACATCGCCCAGATGGCCGCGCTGCCCATAGCCGCCGCCCTCAAGGCCATGACCGCCCCCGACCTGAGCGCCACCGAAAAGACCATCGCCCGCCTCATCCTCAAGGAGATCAATTCCCGGCTGAACTTCCTCAACGACGTCGGCCTGGGCTACATCTCCATGGACCGCCGCTCCGAAACCCTGTCCGGCGGCGAGGCCCAGCGCATACAGCTGGCCACGCAGATCGGCTCCGGCCTGACCGGCGTGCTGTACGTGCTCGACGAGCCCACCATAGGCCTGCACCAGCGCGACAACGCCAAGCTCATCGACACCCTTAAAGCGCTGCGAGACATCGGCAACACCCTGCTGGTGGTAGAGCACGACGAGGCCGTCATCCGCGGCGCCGACCACATAGTGGACCTGGGCCCCGGCGCGGGTCTGGCCGGCGGCTATATCGTGGCGCAGGGCACCCCCGAAGAGATAGTAAAGAACCCCAAGTCCGTCACCGGGCCCTACCTGAGCGGGGCGCGCTCCACCACCCTCAATCGGGCGCCGCGGGCCCACGCCGGCAAGTTCCTGGAGTTCACTGGCGCCAGGCAGTTCAACCTCAAGGACATAGACGTGAAGATCCCGCTGGGGCTGTTCGTCAGCATCTGCGGCGTGTCCGGCTCGGGCAAGTCCACGCTGCTCTACGAGATCGTCTACAAGGCGCTCGCGCGCGAGCTGTACAAGTCCAAGGAGACCCCCGGCGCCTTCCGCGCCATGAAGGGCGCCTCCGAGATAGACAAGGTCATCATCGTCGACCAGTCCCCGATAGGCCGCACGCCGCGCTCCAACCCGTCCACCTACAGCGGCGTCTTCAACCATATCCGCGACCTGTTCGCGGCGCTGCCCGAGGCCAAGCGCCGCGGCTACGAGCCCGGGCGCTTCTCGTTCAACGTCAAGGGCGGCCGCTGCGAGGCCTGCCAGGGCGACGGCACCATCAAGATCCAGATGCAGTTCCTGCCCGACGTGTACGTGAAATGCGAGGAATGCGGCGGGCACCGGTTCAACGAGGACACGCTGGCCGTGAAGTTCAAGGGCAGGAGCATCGCCGACGTGCTGGCCCTGTCGGTGGGCGAAGCCGCGGAGCTGTTCGCCGACATCCCGCGCATCGCCAAGATCCTGTCCACCCTGAGCGAAGTGGGCCTGGATTACCTGAAGCTGGGCCAGAGCGCCACCACCCTGTCGGGCGGCGAGGCCCAGCGCCTCAAGCTGGCCGAGCAGCTGGCGCGCCGCGCCACCGGCCGCACCCTGTACATCCTCGACGAGCCCACCACCGGCCTGCACTTCGCCGACGTGGAGAAGCTGCTCAAGGTACTGCACCGCCTCTCCGAAGCCGGCAACACCGTGCTGGTCATCGAGCATAACCTGGACGTGATAGCCGCCTCCGACTGGCTCATTGAGCTGGGCCCCGAAGGCGGCGACGCCGGCGGCCGGCTGGTCTACGCCGGCCCGGTCGCCGACGTGGTAAAAGCGCGCGGCTCGCATACCGGTTACTACCTCAAGGAGCATTTGGGCGTCCTGAAGAAAAAGGCCGCCGCCCGCTGATGACAGCCCCCGCCCCCTCCGAGCCCCGCCGCAGGGTACTGCTGGTAGCGCCGCGCTTCCCCTTCCCGTCGCTCAGCGGCGGCGAAAAATGGACGGCCTCGCTGGCGCGCGGCCTGGCGCGGCGGCACGAGGTCTCTCTTTTCTCTTTCGCCGTCCCCGGAGCCGGGGCGCAGCAGACGGCTCTGGCGATGAGCCTGGAGGGCAGGGAACTGCACAAGGTCTACCTGTCGCCCAGGCCGGAAACCGCCGGCCAGGGCCTGCCGCTGCTGCCGGCCATGTACTGGTCCCCCGAGGCCGCTGAGCGGCTGGCCGAGGCCGCAGCGGAGACGCGGGCCGAGGTGGTGCACATACTGTTTTCCGAAATGGCCTGCTACGCCGCGGCCCTCCCCCCCGACCTGCCAGTAGTCTACACCGAGATAGACTCGAGCTACCTCTATCCCTGGAAATACTACCTGCGCGAAACAGCCGGCCTGAAAGGCTACCTGATGCTCCGCGAGTTCTTCAGAGGCAGGGCCTACGCCCGGCGGCATTACAGCCGCTTCGCGGCGGCCACCGCCATCACCGCCAGCGACGGGCGGGACATACAACCGTACCTGCGATCGCCGCTGGCCGCCGTCACCCCCAACGCGGTCGACCCGGCGGAGTTCGCCCCGGCCGCCCCGGCCGCGCGCAAGGACGGGGAGATACTTTTCTTAGGCCATTACCCGCATTATCCCAACGAGGACGCCGCCCTGCGGCTGGCCCGCCGCATCTTCCCCCTGGTCAAGGCGGAGCGCCCGGGCGCCTCGCTGGTCCTGGCCGGCTCCTGCCCTACTGAAGTCGTCAGAGGACTGGCCGGGGCGGATACTGCCGTGCCCGGCACCGCTCCCGACATAAGGCCCGCCCTGTGGCGCGCCCAAGTCTTCGCCGCCCCGGTGCGCTATGGCCTGGGCGCCAAGGGCAAGATCCTGGAGGCTTTCGCCGCCGGCCTGCCGGTAGTAGCCTCCCGCGAGGCCGCCGCCGGCATAGAGGGCGCCAGGCACGGCGTTCACCTGCTGGCCGCCGGCTCAGACGGGGAGTTCGCGGCTGCCGCGGTTCGCCTGCTGGGCGATCCCGGCCTGCGCGAGCGCCTGGCCGCGGCCGCGCTGGAGCTGGTAAAGGAAAAATTCTCTTTCGCAAGCGTAGTCTCCTCGGTCAGCGGCGTCTACGCCCGGGTGCTCGATGGGCGTTAATTCACTGCACATAGAGCTGCTGCACGCCTGCCCGAACGCCTGCGCGGCCTGCGACCACCGTCTGCGGGGCGACGCCCGGCTGCCGCGCGCCGCGCTGGCGGCCGTCATGCGCGATCCCGCTTTCTCCGGCCTGCGGCTGGCCTCCTTCTCCGGCGGCGAGCCGTTGCTCTATGCGGGGCTGGCCAAGGTTCTCACCGACGCAGCCGCGGCCTGGCCCGGCGCGGCGCTGGTGCTGCTCACCTCGCTCTATCTCCCCTCCAAGGCGCTGGCCCTGCTGCGCCGCCTGCCCCCGGCCGTGCTGCGCCGGCTTCACATAGGCTCGTCGCTAGACGGGCCGGGCGCGCTTCACGACGCCCTGCGCGGGCGTCCCGGGGCTTTCGTGGCCCTGCGCCAGGCGCTGGCTGATATCAGGCGGGAATTCCCTGGAGTTTCCGCCGGCCTTACCTTCACGGCCACCAGCCGCAACGCTTCAGTCTTCTATGAAACCTGGAGCGAGGCCCGGGCCATGGGCGTAACGCTCGGCGCGCAGTTTCTGGTGCCGAACGCCAATACCGCCGGCCTGGAGCTGGACGCCGCGGCGCGCCGGGCGCTGGCCGCGGGGCTGCGCCGCGCGCTGGGCGAGACGCCCGACGCCTCACCGGCGGCCGCCGACCTGCGCCAGGCCCTCAGTTTCCTCGGCGGCGGCCCCACGGCTCCCTGCGGCGCCGGCGTCACCTTCCTCATGCTGGCCCCGGAGGGCGAGTTCTATCTTTGCCCTTTCCACAAGGACATAAAGGCCCCGCTGGGCGCTCCCGGCGCCCTGCGCCCCCCCGCCGCCGGCTACCGCGGCAGGTTCTGCTCCGAATGCTTCCTCCGCTGCGCCCGGTAGGCCTTTGATATAATAAGCCGATGAGAGCCGGGACCCAAAAACTTTTAGCGCTGGCGCGCGTGGAATGGCGTTTGCGCCAGCAGAGCACCGCCCTGGGCTTTCTGTGGACCCTGCTCAACCCCGCGCTGATGTTCGCCGTGCTCTACGGCCTGTTCGTGAAATGGCTGGGCCGCGCGCAGGGCGACTACGCCGTCTTCCTGCTCGTCGGCCTGGTGCAGTGGAACTTCTTCGCCTCGGCCACCTCCTATTCGCTCTCGAGCCTCCTGCGCCGGGCCCCGCTGCTCAAGAGCTACCCGCTGCCCCTGGAGGCGCCGGCGCTGGCCTCCGTGCTCAGCGTCTATTTCTCCCATTTGCTGGAGCTGGGCGCACTGGCGCTGATCCTGACGCTCTTCCAAGGCCCGCCGTCGGCATCCTGGCTGTGGCTGCTGGCCATAGACGCCTCCTACCTGGCCCTGGCCGCCGGCACGGGCCTGCTGCTGGCCGGCCTGTTCGTCTTCTTCTCCGACCTCGAGCGCATCTGGACCATCCTGCTCACGGCGGGCTTCTTCCTCACGCCGGTCTTCTACCCGCTCGACGTCATCGCCCCGGGCAAAGCCGCCCTGCTGGCCTATAGCCCGCTGACGGCCGTGATACAAGGGTCCCGGGCCGCTTTCTCCGGAACTTCGCCCGGCGCCGCCGCGCTGCTCATCCCCTGGCTCTGGGCCGCGGCCGCGCTGGCCGCCGGATTCGCCCTGCTGCGCTTCAAACGGCGGGCCATAGGGGACGCGCTATGACCGGCCTGCGCGTCGAGGGCGTGACCAAGCATTACCGCGTGGAACTGCCGCGCGAGGACGCCCTCTCCGTCCTGCGCCGCTTCTTCAGCGGCCGTTCTCCCTCCCGCGAGTTCAAGGCGCTCGACGGGGTCTCCTTCGAACTGCGCCCGGGAACCGCGCTGGCCCTCTGCGGGCCCAACGGCTCGGGCAAGACCACTCTGCTCAAGGCGCTGGCCGGCATCACGGAGCCCTCGTCCGGGAGGATCAGTTTCTCCGGCAAGACGACCTGCCTGCTGGGCTTTGCCTCCATACTGCAGGACCGGCTGAGCGTCAAAGAGAACGCCCGCCTTTGCGCGGTCTTCTTCGAATTGCCCGGGGCTCCCGCCGAGAACGCCGAGCGGATCATGGCCGAGGCGGGGCTGCAGCATTTGCGCAACGCCCGCGCCGGCGAGCTCTCCACCGGCATGCGCCTGCGCCTGCCCTTCATGGCCGCGCTGGCCTCCGGGGCCGGGCTGCTGCTGATAGACGAGACGCTGGCCGTCGGCGACGAAGATTTCCGGCGCCGCTGCCTGGCCCGCCTCGGCGAGCTCAAACGCGCCGGCGCCATGCTGGTTTTTGCCACGCACGACCAGGCCCTGGCCCGCGCCCTGGCCGACGAGGCGCTGGTGCTGGAGGCCGGACGCGCCGTCTACCACGGCCCCGCCGGAACCATGCCCCGGCCCGGCGCCGGAGAGCCCCCCGGCAGCGCTTTCCGCAGGGGCCTGGACCGCTTTGCCCTTCTTTACGCCCGGCTCAAGGCTGAGGGCTTCGCGCTGGAGGAGTCCGCGCCCGCCGCCGACGAGGACCTGCTGCTGGTGCATACCCCGGCCTGGCTGGCCCGCCTCAAGGCCAACGATCTCACTCCCGCCGAGGAAGAGGCGCTGGCCCTGCCCTTCTCTAAACAGCTCTTCCCGCTGGCCTGGCGCATGGCCGGCGGCACGCTGGCAGCGGCCCGCCGTGCCCTCGCCGGCGGCCTGGGAATTTTTCCGGCTGGCGGCGGCCACCACGCTTTCCCCGACCGGGGCGAGGGCTTCTGCCCGGTCAACGATATCGCCATAGCGGCGCGGCGGCTGCTCGGCGAGGGCGCGGTAAAAAGCCCGGCGGTAATAGACCTGGACGCCCATCAGGGCAACGGCACGGCTTTCATCTTCTCCGGCGGAGAGGTAAAGACCTTCTCCGCCCACAAGGCCGACGGCTATCCGCGGCTGCGCGTGCGCTCCACTATGGACACGGACATCCCGGCCGGCGCCGCCGACGAGGCCTACCTGGCCGCGGTAAAGAAAGGGCTAAAGGATTTTCTGGATCTGGCCAAGCCGGACCTGGTGTTCGCGCTCTGCACGGCGGACGCATACGAGCGCGATCCTCTGGGCGGGCTCGCGGTGTCGTCCGGCGGGCTGCGCGAGCGGGACCGTTTCTTGTTCGATGAATTGGCGGCCAGGAACATTCCCGCCTGCCTGCTGCTCGGCGGCGCCTACAGCGAGCCGGCCGAGGCGGCGGAAATCAACTTTAATACGGTAAGCGCCGCGGCCAAGGGCGCGCGCGGACTGATGGTGAATATTTAGAACAGCAGGGCGAGGAGCAGCAGCACGGCCAGGGCCAGCGCGTCGTAATAGCGCCGGCCCCTTTCTTTTAAGGCCCCGGCGGCCGCGGCGGCGACCAGCAGGTGGGTGGCGGCGCCGTAGTGGCTGCGGGCGGCCAGGTCGATTAGGCCGGCGAGCAGGTTGGCGAGGATTATCCCCCCCAGCACCGCACCGCGGCCCAGCGCTACGGGCAGCGTGCGGAGCCCGGCCCGCCTGTCGCCGGGCAGGTCCCGCACGTCGAAGAGCAGCGTCAGGCTCAGCACCACCAGCAGCAGCCGCCAGGTACCGGCCAGGTAAGCGGCCAGGTGAGCCCAGGCCCCGGCGTCGGCGATCAGCGCCGGCGCCATAACGGCTACCAGGAAGAAATTGGCGGTGTTCACCAGCGGCTTGACCAGCGGGTAACCCTTCAGCCGCACCGCCGGATGGCTGTAGGCGAAAGCCGCGGCGGCGCTGTAGAGCAGGATGGGCCACAGGGCAGGGACGGCGGCGGCCAGGGCCAGGCTGACCGCGGCGAAGACGGCTGCCAGGGCCCGCTGCCAGGCTACGGCCGCGCCGGGCAGGGTCAGGGGCTCGCCGTTAAAAGCGTCCTCGGCCCGGTCGTAAAGTTTGTTGGCCAGGTAGCCCGCCTGCAGCAGCGCGGCGAAACCCAGGCCGCAGCCCAGCTCCAGGTTGGACACGGCCCCGTCCATGCGGCGGCAGACCACGAAATAAGCCGCGATAAAGAGCGCCACCACGTGCGCCCGAAGGCGAAGCGGCAAAGTGAAAATTCCGGTTAACTCAGCGGCGGTCATTAGTTATATAATTTTAACAGATATGGCTATTCAGCGTTGCGCGAAATTATTGCTGCCGGCCGCGCTGGCCCTGCTGGCCTCCCGGGCCGACGCCGGCACCGTGCGCATGATAGGCGTGCAGCTGGCGGTGGATACCGCCGTCTACGCGAGCAGCGCCGCCTACGCGCGCCGCCTGGACGAGGCCGTGACGGCCGGCCTCAGTACCCTGGACCGCAAACCGGGCGAGCAGATCATCGTCGTGCTGCCGGAGCATATAGGCACTTTCCTGGCCTTTGTAGGAGAGGATCCCAGGGTGCTCACCGCCCCCTCCCGCGCCGCCGTAGTGGCCAAGGCCTTTCTCGGCAACGGCGCCCTGTTCCGCTACCACCTGGCCAGCGTGCTCCGCTCCCGCAGCTGGAAAGCCTTCCAGACTTATTTCGCCCTCACCAGCCTGCTGCGCTACAAGGCCGCGGCCATGTGGAAGATCTACACCGAGACCGGCTCGGCCCTGGCCGCTAAACACCGGGTGATCCTGGTGGCCGGGTCCATCTCCGCCCCGCGAGTGGAGGAAATGGCCCTGCCCCTGGCGCCGGTTTACGGCACTTCCGCCGTGTTCGGCCCCGACGGCAGCCTGCTGGGAATAGTGAGGAAGCTGCACCCGGTCATGGAAGAGACCCTGTTCCTCACGCCGGCGCCGGCCGAAGAGCTGCGCCCGGTGGCGACACCGGCGGGCAGGCTCGGCGTCCTGATCTGCTCCGACTCCTGGTATCCCGACGTTTATGAACGGCTGAAGGATTCCGACTTCCTGGCGGCCCCGAGCCTCGGCGAGGGCGGCCTGGAGGTCTTCGGCAAGACCGTGAAGGCTTTCGACGGCAAGAGCTTCGAGGAAGGTTCCGTGCCGGGCCACCCGACGGTGCGCGACACCTGGTTCCAGAACGGCCTGGTAGGCAGGATCTCCGCCACCCGGGCCCGCGGCGGAGTGCAGCCCTTTCTCACCGGGAGATTGTGGGACATGGAAACCGGCGGCCCGGGAGTCTCGCTGCTGCGCCGGGGCGAAAAATTCAAGCTGACGGTAGTGGAAAGCATAAAAGGGTCGGACACCTTCGTCACCCTGGCCGCGCCGCTGCGGAGGGCCCGCAATTGAGCTTCCTGGAAAAGCGCATCCGCGTCTTCAACCGCTACCTGGCCGCCGGCAAGGCGCAGGGGCTGTACTGCTTCATGCGGGATTTCGGCGGCGCCGCCGGGCCGCGCGTGACCGTGGCGGGCCGCGAGCTGGTGATGCTGGCCTCCAATAATTATCTCGGCCTTACCACCAGGCCAGAAGTGCTGGAAGCCGCCGCCGCCGCGCTCAAGCGCTACGGGTCTGGCGCCGGGTCCGTGCGCATGATAGGCGGCACCATGGACCTGCACCTGCGCCTGGAAGAGCGGCTGGCCGCCCTGGCCGGCGCCGAGGCGGCCATAACCTTCACCTCGGGCTACGCGTCCAATATTTCAGTGGTTTCAGCCCTGGTCACGGCCCGCGACGCGGTGCTCATGGACCGGCGGGCTCACGCCAGTCTCTACGACGCCTGCGGCCTGGCCGGGGTGAAGCCCGAGCTCTTCGCTCACAACGATATTGAAGACCTGCGCGCGCGCCTGGCGGCCCTGCCAGCGGACAAGGGCCGCCTGGTGATAGTGGACGGCGTCTACAGCGTCGACGGCGACATAGCGCCGCTCGACCGGATCAGGCGCGCCTGCGACGAAGCCGGCGCGGCCCTGCTCGTAGACGAGGCCCACGCCACCGGCGTGCTGGGCCCCGGCGGCAGGGGTACGCCGGCCCACTTCGGCCTGGAAGGAAAAGTTGACCTGGTGATGGGCACGCTCAGCAAGGCGCTGGCCTCCTCCGGCGGCTTTGCCGCCGGCTCGCGGGACCTGGTGGATTATCTGCGCCACCACGCCAGGGCTTTCCTGTTCAGCACGGCGCTCACTCCCCCCGACTGCGCCGCCGCGCTGACCGCGGCGGAAATACTCCTGCGCGAGCCGGAGCTGCCGCTGGCGCTGCGGGCCAATTCGGCGCGGCTGAGGGCGGGTCTGCGCTCCCTGGGCTATCCTGTAACGGACGATCCCACGCCGATAGTGCCGCTGCTAGTCGGTGCTGACTTCGACGCGTACCGCGTGGCACTGAGGCTGCAGGAACTGGGCGTCTACGCCACGCCTTTCATTTTCCCGGCCGTGGAAAAGGGCCGCGCCCGCCTGAGGTTGAGCGTCACCGCGGCGCACGCCCCGGCCGACATAGACCGCGCCCTGGAAGCTTTCGCCGCCGTGCGCCCGCTCGTGAAGGAGAGCCTGGAGAGGGCCGGGATAACCGCATGAACCAGACCTCCAAGCCCCTGCCGCCCAAAGCCAGGCTGGACATGGCCGTGCTCAAGGCCAGGCTGGCCGCCCGGCGCCCCGGCGTGCCGCATTCGCTCTTTCTCGGGCTGACGGCCCGCTGCGACCTGGCCTGCCGTCACTGCAAATATTCAGGCCGGGCCGGAGGCGCCGACATGCCGCGCGCCCTGCTGCGCCGCCTGCTCGCGGCCGCCGCCGACGCCGGCGTGCCGCGGGTGGTCTTCTTCGGCGGAGAACCGCTGTTATACCCGGGCCTGGAAGAGGCCGCGGCGCTCGCCTCGCGACTGGGCCTGTTCACAGAACTCGACACCAACGGCCAGACCCTGTCGCCCGCCAGGGCCCGCGCCCTGGCCGCCGCGGGCCTCTCTTGCGCCATGATCAGCCTGCATTCCGCCACCGCCTCCCGTCACGACGCCTTGTCCGGGCGCGGCTCTTTCGCCCGGGCCGCCGCCGCCATCAAAGCGGCGCGTGCCGCCGGGCTCATTACCTATATTTCCTCCTGCGTCTTCTCCGCCTCGGCTGAGGAGGAACTGCCCGGCCTGCTGGCCTATGCCAGGCGGGCCGGGGCCCACGGGGCGCGCCTGCTGGCCTACGCCCCTCCGGCGGGGCACGACCCGCTGCCGGCGCGGCTGGCCGGCCGACTGGAGCGG
>Ga0209066_10003811_pt1 | contig 16941 bp, 11 predicted proteins | sample All_14_2_FD_187198 | JGI IMG/M metagenome (GOLD analysis project Ga0209066, IMG submission 187198) | Freshwater microbial communities in response to fracking from Pennsylvania, USA - Allegheny Zone_MetaG_DW_15 (SPAdes) (version 2) ... | reverse complement strand
GTCGTGATCTCCGGATCCCCTCCCGGCGTCCCCGGCTCCACGAACGACGTGCGCGTGCACGTCATCGGCAGCGCGATCGACGCCGCGCCGCCGGTGTGGGAGTCCGGCGAGCACGCGGACTGACGCCGACGGACCGCTGAGCCCGCCGCGCGTGCGGGCTCAGCGGTCGAACGGCACGAGGTCGGGGCGCTTCGGCGCCCGACCGTCGCCAGACGAGCGGCCGGTGAGCCGTCGGCCGATCCACGGCACGACGTGGGCGCGCCAGTAGGCGAGCGACCCGAAGTCGGTGGCAGTGCCAGGCGGCGCGGTCTCGGCCGGCAACGCCGCCGCGACCTCGATGCCGAGCGCGCGGAGCACGTTCGCCGCGACACGGCGGTGGCCGAGGGCGTTGAGGTGCAGGCCGTCGTCGCTCCAGTGCTCCGGGCGACGCAGGATCGGGTCGGCGAAGTTGTCGCAGAACGCGATGCGGCCGGGGTCCGCCGAGGCCAGTCGTGCCACGAGCGCGTCGGTGAGCTCGACGCCGCGGCGCCGCATGACGGGCCCGAGCGGGAGGTGCTCGGACGGGTCGGCGCCCGAGACGAGCAGGACGCGGATGCCGGCGGACGCGGCCTCCTCGGCCGCCGCCGCGATCCGGCGGGCGACGCCGTCGATCGAGATCCGCGGCCGCATGATGTCGTTGCCGCCGCCGTTGATGGTGAGCAGATCGGGGCGCATCGCGATCGCGGGCGCGAGCTGCTCCGCGAGGAGCGGGTCGAGCGTCCTGCCGCGGATCGCGAGGTTCGCATACGCGATCGGCCGACCGGCGGCGGCCGAGAGGCCCATGGCGACCAGGTCGGCCCAGCCGCGCTCGACGCCGTCCGGCCAGCGGTCGCCCATGCCCTCGGTGAAACTGTCGCCGATGGCGACGTAGCTCGTGATTGCCATCGTCGATCCCTGTCGAGCCGCAGTGCCGGCGGTGGGATTCGAACCCACACACCCTCTCGGGCGGAGCATTTTGAGTGCCCTGCGTCTGCCGTTCCGCCACGCCGGCGCGTGGTGAGATCGACGATACCGTAGGGTTGATCCGTGACTGAGAACGACCAGAGCGCTCCGGCGGCCGCACGCCGAGTCGTCGTCGCCGAGGACGAGTCGCTCATCCGGATGGACATCGTCGAGATCCTCACGGACAACGGGTTCGAGGTCGTGGGGGAGGCCGGCGACGGCGAGACCGCCGTGGCGCTCGCGACGGACCTGCGTCCCGACCTCGTCATCATGGACGTGAAGATGCCCAAGCTCGACGGCATCTCGGCCGCGGAGCGGCTCAGCAAGAACCACATCGCCCCGGTCGTGCTCCTCACGGCGTTCAGCCAGAAGGAGCTCGTCGAGCGGGCGAGCGAGGCCGGTGCGCTGGCCTACGTGGTGAAGCCGTTCACACCGAACGACCTGCTGCCGGCGATCGAGATCGCGCTGAGCCGCTACCAGCAGATCATCGCGCTCGAGGCCGAGGTCGCCGACATGGTCGAGCGCTTCGAGACCAGGAAGCTCGTCGACCGCGCGAAGGGCCTGCTCAACGAGAAGATGGGCCTCTCGGAGCCGGACGCGTTCCGGTGGATCCAGAAGGCGTCGATGGACCGCCGACTCACCATGCACGAGGTCGCGCAGACGATCATCGAGCAGCTCGCGCCGAAGAAGTGAACCGCCTCCGCTGATGGCGGACACCCGGTGGGTGTCCGCGCGGGCGGTTCACCGCCGTGAGGCGGGCCTCCGCTGATGGCGGACACCCGGTGGGTGTCCGCGCGGGCGGTTCACCGCCGTGAGGCGGGCCTCCGCTGATGGCGGACACCCGGTGGGTGTCCGCGCGGGCGGTTCACCGCCGTGAGGCGGGCCTCCGCTGATGGCGGACACCCGGTGGGTGTCCGCGCGGGCGGTTCACCGCCGTGAGGCGGGCTGCCTCAGCGGTCTCTGAGCATGTTCGTGATCCGCATCGTGGAGAGCCGTCGGCCCTCGTCGTCGGTCATCACGATCTCGTGGGTGCACAGGGTGCGGCCGAGCACGAGCGCGGTGCACGTGCCGGTGACCCAGCCCTCGGTGACCGACCTGGAGTGGCTCGCGTTCAGCTCGATCCCGACCGCGTACCGGCCGGGGCCGGCGTGCAGCGCCGCGGAGATAGAGCCGAGGGACTCGCCGAGCACGACGTGCGCGCCGCCGTGGAGGAGGCCGATCACCTGGGTGTTCCCCTCGACCGGCATGCGGGCGACCGACCGCGAGGCGGACAGCTCGAGGAACTCGATGCCCATCTTCTGGGCGAGCGCGCCGCCGCCGGTGGAGACGATCCGCTCGCGCAGCTCGGGGTCGAGGTCGTCGGGAAGGATCGTCATCGGACTCCTCGGTCGCGTCGGTGCAGTGGCAGAGGCTGTGTCGGAGGGTGCGGGTTAGGCTGACACTCGTGTCGGCCTCCGAGAAGCGTACCCTCCTGCTCGTCGACGGCCATTCGCTGGCCTTCCGCGCCTTCTACGCGCTCCCGGTGGACAGCTTCGTGACCCGCGACGGGCAGCACACGAACGCGATCCACGGCTTCATCTCGATGCTGCTGTCGCTGCTGCAGGCGGAGCAGCCGACGCACCTCGCGGTCGCGTTCGACATCTCCCGCTACTCCTTCCGCACCCGCGAGTACCCGGACTACAAGGGCACGCGGGGCGAGACCCCGCCCGAGTTCCTCGGGCAGGTGCCGCTGCTCCAGGAGGCGCTGCACGCGATGGGCATCCAGACGCTGCAGAAGGAGGACTACGAGGCCGACGACATCCTCGCGACGCTCGCGACGCGGGGCGCGGCGGACGGCTTCCGCGTCCTCGTCGTCTCCGGCGACCGGGACACGATCCAGCTCGTCACCGACGAGGTCACGCTGCTCTACCCGAACGCGCGGGGCGTCTCGGAGCTCAAGCGCTACGACCCCGCCGCGGTCCGCGAGCGGTACGGCATCGAGCCTGCGCAGTATCCGGACGTCGCCGCGCTCGTCGGGGAGACGAGCGACAACCTCGTCGGCGTCGACAAGGTCGGCGAGAAGACCGCGGTGAAGTGGATCACCCAGTTCGGCGGGCTCGACGGGATCCTCGCGCACGCCGACGAGCTCACCGGCGTCGTCGGCCAGAACCTCCGCGACCAGCGCGACCGCGCGATCCTCAACCGGCGGCTCAACCGGCTCGTCACCGACGTCGAGCTCCCGGTCGGCCCAGGCGACCTGGAGCGGAGCCCCATCGACGCCGTCGCCGTGCGCGAGGTGTTCACCCGCCTGCAGTTCAAGACCCTGCAGGAGCGCGTGCTCAAGCTCGCGGCGGCGGATGGCCCCGTCGCCGCAGCCGGGGGCGCCGGCGCCCCCGCAGTGCGGACGATGGTCGACGAGGAGCTCGCGACGTGGCTGCGCAAGGCCGGCGGCGACGGCGGCACCCCGCTCGGGCTCGTCGTGGAGTCCTCTGGTGGCGAGCTCACCGGCTTCGGGATCGCGAGTGAGACCGAGTCCACTGCGGTGAACTGGTCGTCGGGTCGCATGGACTACGACGCCCTCGAGACGTGGCTCGCCTCGGATGCGCCGAAGCGGGTGCACGGCGAGAAGGCCCAGTTGCACACGCTCTGGCGTGCAGGGCTCGAGCTCGGGGGCGTCGAGGTCGACACGGTGCTCGCCGGTTGGCTCCTGCGGCCGGGATCGAAGCCGGAGGGGCTCGAGACCCAGGTGTTCGACGTCCTCGGCGAGCACCTCCCGGTCGGCAACCCGGAGCAGCTCGTCCCCGACGAGGAGGGGGCGCCCGCCGCGACCCGCGCCTGGTACGTCCGTCGCGTCGGCGGTGAGCTCCTGCCGCGCCTCGACGCGGGCGCGCGCGCGATCCTCGACGAGCTCGAGCTCCCGCTCGTGCCGGTCCTCGGGCGCATGGAGTCGGCCGGTATCGCGGTCGATCGCGACGGGCTCGGCGCGCTCTCGACCGAGCTCGGCGACCGCGCCGCGGCGATCGCGCAGGAGGCGTACGCGATCATCGGCCGAGAGGTCAACCTCGGCAGCCCGAAGCAGCTCCAGGAGGTGCTGTTCGATCAGCTCGGCATGCCGAAGACGCGCTCGAACAAGACCGGCTTCTCCACCGACGCGGCGGCGCTCGCCGACCTCCAGGAGCAGCATCCGCATCCGTTCCTCGATCTGCTGCTGCAGCACCGTGACGCGACGAAGCTGCGGCAGATGATCGAGTCGATCGACAAGTCGGTGGCCGCCGACGGCCGGGTGCACACGACCTACGAGCAGGCGGGCTCGGCCACCGGGCGGCTCGCCTCGAACGACCCGAACCTGCAGAACGTGCCGATCCGCACGGAGGAGGGGCGCAGGATCCGTGCGGCCTTCGTGGCCGGCGACGGCTACGAGACGCTCCTCACCGCCGACTACTCGCAGATCGAGATGCGGATCATGGCGCACCTCTCCGGCGACGCGGGGCTCATCGAGGCCTTCAACTCCGGCGAGGACCTCCACCGCTTCGTCGGGGCGCGCGTCTTCGGCGTCGACCCCGGTGAGGTCACGCCGGCGATGCGCACGAAGGTGAAGGCGATGAGCTACGGCCTCGCCTACGGGCTCTCCGCCTTCGGGCTGTCGAAGCAGCTGCGGATCGAGCAGTCGGAGGCGAAGGCCCTCATGACGGACTACTTCGCGCGGTTCGGCGCCGTCCGCGACTATCTCCGCGGGGTCGTCGAGCAGGCGCGCGTCGACGGCTACACGACCACGATCTTCGGCCGACGTCGGCCGTTCGGCGATCTGCACTCGAGCAACCGCGTGCTGCGCGACAACGCCGAGCGGCAGGCGCTGAACTCGCCCATCCAGGGCTCGGCGGCCGACATCCTCAAGCGGGCGATGATCGACGTCGACCGCGAGATCCGCGACCGCGCCATGGCGTCGCGGATGCTGCTCACGGTGCACGACGAGCTCGTCTTCGAGGTCGCCCCCGGCGAGCTCGACGAGCTGACGGGGCTCGTCGAGCGGGTCATGCGGGGCGCCGCGGACCTCTCGGTGCCGCTCGACGTCCAGCTCGGGTCCGGCGTGAACTGGGACGCCGCCGCGCACTGACCTGCGTCCCGTCGGCGCCGTCGGACGGCGCGTAAGCTCGTGGGCATGAACGCAGCGCAGCCCAGGACCCCCACCGCCGTCGACGCCGTCGCCGAGGCGTGGGTCGACACCCAGCTCGACCTCTTCCCGGAATGGCGGGTGTACCTCGGTCGACCGGGGCGCGAGGGCGAGTACGCGGACTATTCGCCGGCCGGCGCCGAGGCGACGCTCGCCGCCGCGCGCGCGACGCTGTCGGCGCTCGAGGCCGCGGCGCCGGTCGACGAGATCGACGAGGTCACGGTCATGGATCTCGGTCGCGAGCTGCGCCTGACGATCGACAAGGCCGAGGCGGGATTCGACGAGCGCGACCTCAACGTCATCGCGTCGCCGGCGCAGGGGATCCGCGACGTCTTCGACCTCATGCCGACGAGCAGCGACGACGACTGGGCGGTGGTCGCGACGCGCATGCGGAACGTGCCTGGGGCGGTCGCCGGCTACGTGGAGATGCTGCGCAAGGGCATGCGCGACGGCTCGGTGCCGGCGGTGCGCCAGGTCACCGAGGTCATCGAGCAGGCGAGGAAGCACGCATCGGACGAGGGCTTCTTCGCCCAGCTCGCGCAGCGCGGTGGCACGGCGGCCGAGTCGGTGCGCGCGGATCTCGACGCCGGCGCCCTCGCGGCGCGGGAGGCGTATGCGCAGCTCGGCCGGTTCCTCGCCGACGAGCTCGCGCCGGTGGCGACCCCGAAGGACGCCGTGGGCCGGGAGCTCTATGCGATCGCGTCGCGGGGCTTCCTCGGCGCGGTCGTCGACCTCGACGAGACCTACGAGTGGGGGATCGAGGAGCTCGCGCGCATGGTCGCGGAGCAGGAGGCGATCGCCGACGAGATCCTCCCGGGCGCGAGCGTCGCCGAGGCCATCGCCCACCTCGAGGCCGACGCCTCGCGCAAGCTCCACGGCACGGCCGCGCTGAAGGCGTGGATGCAGGAGAAGTCCGACCAGGCGATCCGCGAGCTCGGGGCGACGCACTTCGACATCCCGGAGCCGATCCGCCGGCTCGAGTGCATGATCGCCCCGACGAACGACGGTGCCATCTACTACACGCCGCCGACCGAGGACTTCTCCCGCCCCGGGCAGATGTGGTGGAGCGTGCCAGAGGGCGTCGAGGACTTCGACACCTGGCGCGAGCTCACGACCGTCTACCACGAGGGCGTGCCAGGTCACCACCTGCAGAACGGGCAGGCGATCATCAACCGCGCCCAGCTCAACACGTGGCGGCGCAACACGTTCGTCTCCGGCCACGGCGAGGGCTGGGCGCTCTACGCGGAGCGGCTCATGGAGCAGCTCGGCTACCTCGACGACCCGGCGGACCGGCTCGGCATGCTCGACGGCCAGCGGATGCGCGCCGCGCGCGTGGTGCTCGACATCGGCGTGCACCTCGAGAAGCCCCTGCCGGACGGCTCGCGTCGGTGGACCGGCGACGACGCGTTCGACTTCCTCCGTGCGAACGTGAACATGAACGACGGCTTCGTGCGCTTCGAGTCGAACCGCTACCTCGGCTGGCCGGGTCAGGCGCCGTCGTACAAGATCGGGCAGCGCATCTGGGAGCAGCTGCGCGACGACGCGATCGCGCGCGAGGGCGCGGACTTCGACATCAAGGCGTGGCACAAGCGCGCGCTCGACATCGGCGGCGTCGGCCTCGACACGCTGCGCTGGGCGCTCGACCGCTGAGCCGGTTCGCTAACCCCTGGCGCGTGGCGGGACGCGCCAGGGGTCAGCGGCTCGCGTTGTAGACGGTCGCCCCGGATGCGCCGTACTCGGCGAAGACGGCGATCGCCTCGTCGCGCCCGACGCCCTCGTGCACCTCGATGCCGCGCCGCACGAGCTCGCCGCGCCAGTCGGCGGGCATCGGCCCCTCGTCGAAGCCGGTGAGGTCCTCGCACTCCGGCCCGGCGCCGGCGATGCGCAGGGATCGGACTCCCGACCAGATCGTCGCGCCGTAGCACATCGCGCACGGCCGCCAGTTGACGACGAGCTCGAGGTCGCGGCCGCCGGCGGCGAGATCCCAGTCGCCGAGCCCGACCTGCGCGAGCGAGAGCGCCATCACCTCGGCGTGGAGCCCCGAGAGCCCCTCCTGGAGCACGACGTTCACCCCGACCGAGACGAGCGCGCCGGTGTCGCGCTCGACGACGGCGGCGGCAAACGGTCCGCCGTTGCCGGCGTGCCAGTTGCGGTCGGCGAGTCGGTTCACAAGCGCCACGCGATCCTCCGCGGACGCGAGGCGATCCGGCAGCGCGTCGAGCTCGTCGCGGAGCCAGGGCGGCAGGGATGCGGAGAATTCGGTCGCCGGCGTCATCGCACCACGGTAGCGCCCGATGCGCTAGTCTGGAGTGTCGCAATCGCGACGCCCTATTCGCCTGCCCGGCGGATTCTCGAGCACCATCTCCTGCCGGGCCCGATCATGTCCAGTACCGGAGCACCCACTTCATGACCATCACCACGACCGACTCGGCGCCCAAGCAGATCGCCATCAACGACATCGGCTCTGCTGAAGACTTCCTCGCCGCGGTCGAGAAGACCCTCAAGTTCTTCAACGACGGCGACCTCATCGAGGGCACCGTCGTCAAGATCGACCGAGACGAGGTCCTCCTCGACGTCGGTTACAAGACCGAGGGTGTCATCCCCTCCCGCGAGCTGTCCATCAAGCACGACGTCGACCCCTCCGAGGTCGTCAAGGTCGGCGACAGCGTCGAGGCGCTCGTCCTCCAGAAGGAGGACAAGGAGGGTCGTCTGATCCTCTCGAAGAAGCGCGCGCAGTACGAGCGCGCGTGGGGCGACGTGGAGAAGATCAAGGAAGCGGACGGCGTCGTCACCGGCAAGGTGATCGAGGTCGTCAAGGGCGGGCTCATCGTCGACATCGGCCTCCGCGGCTTCCTGCCGGCCTCGCTCATCGAGCTGCGCCGCGTCCGCGACCTCACGCCGTACCTGGACCAGGAGATCGAGGCGAAGATCCTCGAGCTCGACAAGAACCGCAACAACGTCGTGCTCAGCCGCCGCGCGCTCCTCGAACAGACGCAGTCGGAGTCGCGCTCGACGTTCCTCGCGAACCTCAAGCCCGGCCAGATCCGCAAGGGCGTCGTCTCGTCGATCGTCAACTTCGGCGCGTTCGTCGACCTCGGCGGGGTGGACGGTCTCGTCCACGTCTCCGAGCTGTCGTGGAAGCACATCGAGCACGCCTCCGAGGTCGTCGAGGTCGGCCAGGAGGTCACCGTCGAGGTGCTCTCCGTCGAGCTCGACCGCGAGCGGGTCTCGCTGTCGCTCAAGGCGACGCAGGAGGACCCGTGGCAGGTCTTCGCCCGGACGCACCGCTTCGGCCAGGTCGCGCCAGGCAAGGTCACCAAGCTCGTCCCCTTCGGCGCGTTCGTGCGCGTCGCGGACGGCATCGAGGGCCTCGTGCACATCTCGGAGCTCTCCGGCGAGCACGTCGAGCTCGCCGAGCAGGTCGTGTCGGTCGGCGAGGAGGTCTTCGTCAAGATCATCGACATCGACCTCGAGCGCCGTCGCATCTCGCTCTCGCTCAAGCAGGCCAACGACGGGGTCGACCCCGAGGGCACCGAGTTCGACCCGGCGGTCTACGGTCTCGCCGAGTACGACGAGAACGGCGAGTACAAGTACCCGGAGGGCTTCGACCCGACGTCCGGCGAGTGGCTCGAGGGCTTCGAGGCGCAGCGCGAGAAGTGGGAGCAGGACTACCTCGCGGCGCAGCAGCGCTGGGAGGCCCACAAGCTCCAGGTCGCGGCCGCCCGCACGCGCGCGGTCGAGCTCGCCGCCGAGTCGCCGGCGAGCTACTCGACCGAGCCGAGCACGAGCTCGCGTGGCACGCTCGCGGACAACGAGGCGCTCGCCGCGCTTCGCGAGAAGTTCAACGCCTGACGCGCACGCGGTCACGACGGGGTCGGTCCTTCGGGACCGGCCCCGTTCGCGTTGCCGGGCGTGGTGGGTTGCTCGGCATGGTCATGCCGGCCGTGGTCGGGGCCGGAGGGGCCCCGCGAACCCGCACGGACAGTCGGGTGCCGGTCGCCCTGGGGCCGCGCCGCACCGACCTCGTCAGGGTTCGGGAATCGGCGGTGCCGACGCGGCGCGCTCGTCTCGGCGCCGGCGCGCGCGGCGACGGAGCATCACGACGGTGACGACGAGGGCGACGAGTCCGACGATCACGAGGATCGGGAGCAGGATCGCGACGACGCTGAGGGCGACCGCGCCGATGTCCTCGGCCGTGGAGGCGACCGGGGCGCCGACGCCGGCCGTCGCGGTGTTGATCACGGGCCGCGCGGTCGCCTTGAACGCGTGGGTGCCGAGTGCGAGGAGGATGCCGATGACGACGGGCACCCAGGCGTTCGACGTGAAGAACGACGCGGGGTCGGTCACGACCGCCGTCTGCGTGCCCGCGCCCGTGCCGAACGCGATGCCGCCGGCGACGGGGCGCACGACGGTCTGGATCACGTCGTTGACGGAGTCGACCGCGGGGATCTTGTCGGCGACGATCTCGATGAGGAGCAGCACGCCGAGGATGACGAGCACCCACTCGTTCTCGAGCCACTGCCAGCCGGACGGCAGCTCGACGAAGTCGAGGAACCGGCCAGCGAGGCCGAGCACGAGCAGGGGGATGTAGGCGTTGAGGCCGGCCGCGACGGCCAGCCCGGTTCCCGCCAGCGCTTCGAGCATCGGACCCTCCGGTCGGGACCATACCATGGCACCATGCGCGTGTTCGGGCTCACCGGCGGGATCGCCTCGGGCAAGTCGATCGTCGCCGGTCGGCTCGCCGAGCACGGCGCGGTCATCGTCGACAGCGACGTGCTCGCCCGCGATGCCGTCGCGCCCGGCACGCCCGGGCTCGCCGCCATCGCGGCGGAGTTCGGCCCTCGCGTGCTCACGCCGGAGGGCGCGCTCGACCGCGCGGCCCTCGCCGGCATCGTCTTCTCGGACGACGCGGCGCGCGCCCGCCTCAACGGCATCCTGCATCCGCAGATCGCGAGGCTCGGCGACGAGCGAATCGTCGCCGCAGCCGCGATCGACCCCGACGTCGTGATCGTCTACGACATCCCGCTGCTCGCCGAGGCCGGACCGCAGCGACGTGCGGGGTTCGAGTCGGTCATCGTGGTGCATGCGCCGCTCGAGGAGCGCGTGCGGCGGATGGTCGAGCACCGGGGGATGTCCGAGGAGGAGGCGCTCGGCCGCATCGCGGCCCAGGCGACCGACGAGGAGCGGCTCGCGATCGCCGACGTCGTGATCGACAACGGCGGGCCGGTCGAGGAGACGCTCAGACAGGTCGACGAGCTCTGGGCGTCGATCCGCGGCGGGGCCTGACGAGGTCCGCCGGCGCCCACGAGCTCCTGTCGGCGGTGCGGCGTACCCTGTCGGCATGACCGCCACCCGATCCGTTCGCCCATTCGAGGTCATCAGCGAGTACGAGCCGGGTGGCGACCAGCCGCAGGCGATCCGCGAGCTCGCCGGTCGGATCAACGCTGGCGAGACCGACGTCGTGCTGCTCGGCGCCACGGGCACCGGCAAGTCGGCGACGACGGCGTGGCTCATCGAGCAGGTGCAGCGGCCGACGCTCGTGCTCTCGCACAACAAGACGCTCGCCGCGCAGCTGGCGAACGAGTTCCGCGAGCTCATGCCGAACAACGCGGTCGAGTACTTCGTGAGCTACTACGACTACTACCAGCCAGAGGCCTACGTGCCGCAGACGGACACCTTCATCGAGAAGGACTCGTCGATCAACGAGGAGGTCGAGCGGCTCCGGCACTCGACGACGAACTCGCTGCTCTCCCGCCGCGACGTCGTGGTCGTCTCGACCGTCTCCTGCATCTACGGGCTCGGGGCCGCCGAGGACTATCTCGCGGCCATGGTCCCGTTGCAGGTCGGGATGCGCATCGATCGCGAGACGCTCATCCGGCGGTTCATCGACATGCAGTACGCGCGCAACGACGTCGACTTCTCCCGCGGCACGTTCCGCGTCCGCGGCGACACGATCGAGATCATCCCGACCTACGAGGAGCTCGCGGTCCGGATCGAGATGTTCGGCGACGAGATCGAGGCGCTCTACTCCCTGCACCCGCTCACGGGCGCCGTGCTCGCCACGCTCGACGCGGTCTCGATCTTCCCCGGCACCCACTACGCCGCGAGCCCGCAGACCATCCGGCGCGCGATCGGCAGCATCCAGGAGGAGCTCGCGGAGCGCCTGCAGGAGCTCGAGCGGCAGAACAAGCTGCTCGAGGCGCAGCGCCTGCGCATGCGCACGACCTTCGACCTCGAGATGCTCGAGCAGCTCGGCTTCTGCAACGGCATCGAGAACTACTCGCGCCACATCGACGGGCGGCAGCCGGGGGAGGCGCCGCACTGCCTGCTCGACTACTTCCCCGAGGACTTCCTCGTCGTCATCGACGAGTCGCACGTCACCGTGCCGCAGATCGGTGCGATGTACGAGGGCGACGCCTCGCGCAAGCGCACCCTCGTCGAGCACGGGTTCCGGCTGCCGAGCGCGCTCGACAACCGACCGCTGAAGTGGGAGGAGTTCCTCCAGCGCACCGGTCAGAAGGTCTACCTGTCGGCGACGCCCGGTCGCTACGAGCTCGGCGTCGCCGGCGATGCGATCGTCGAGCAGGTCATCCGCCCGACCGGTCTCATCGATCCCGAGATCGTGGTGAAGCCCTCGAAGGGCCAGATCGACGACCTCCTCGAGCAGATCCGGCTCCGCGTTGCGCGCGACGAGCGCGTGCTCGTGACCACGCTGACGAAGAAGATGGCCGAGGAGCTCACCGAGTATCTCGGCGAGCACGGCGTCCGCGTCCGGTATCTCCACTCGGACGTCGACACGCTGCGCCGCGTCGAGCTGCTCACCGAGCTTCGCCAGGGCGTCTACGACGTGCTCATCGGCATCAACCTCCTCCGCGAGGGGCTCGACCTGCCGGAGGTCTCGCTTGTCGCCATCCTCGATGCCGACAAGGAGGGCTTCCTGCGGTCGGGCACGTCGCTCATCCAGACGATCGGCCGCGCGGCGCGCAATGTCTCCGGCGAGGTCCACATGTACGCGGACACGATCACCGACTCGATGGCGCTGGCGATCGACGAGACGAACCGGCGGCGCGTGAAGCAGATCGCGTACAACGAGGAGCGCGGGATCGACCCGCAGCCGCTGCGCAAGCGGATCGCCGACATCACCGACGCGCTCGCCAGGGAGCAGGCCGACACGGCGGCGCTGCTCAGCGGCGGGCGCGGGGGTAAGGGCGACGCGAGCCGGAAGCGCCAGCCGACGCCGAACCTGCGGCGCGAGGGGATCGGCTCGGCCGGCGCCGGCGAGCTCGAGGCGATGATCGCCGATCTCAACGATCAGATGCTCGCCGCGGCGGCCGAGCTGAAGTTCGAGCTCGCGGGTCGCATTCGCGACGAGCTCGCCGAGGTGAAGAAGGAGCTGCGGCAGATGGAGGCTGCCGGCCACGTGCGCTGAGCCCGCGCCGCGCCGCGCCGTCCGCCGCGATGGCCTCGACCGCCGCGACGGATCGACGCTCGCCGGGTCGGCGCACCGCCTCGGGACCCCCGTCGACGGCCCCACCGGCCTCGAGTGTCGGTGGCCTCCGTAGACTTGTCAGAGTGTCGATCACTCCTGTGCCGGGACCGCACACGCTCAGCGTGCGGGGAGCCCGCGTCCACAATCTCAAGAACGTGGACCTCGAGATCCCGCGCGACGCGCTCGTGGTGTTCACCGGGCTCTCAGGATCGGGCAAGTCGAGTCTCGCCTTCGACACGATCTTCGCGGAGGGCCAGCGCCGATACGTCGAGTCGCTCTCGGCCTACGCCCGCCAGTTCCTCGGCCAGGTCGACCGCCCGGACGTCGACTTCATCGAGGGGCTGAGCCCGGCGGTCTCGATCGATCAGAAGTCCACGAACCGCAACCCGCGCTCGACGGTCGGCACGATCACCGAGATCTACGACTACATGCGCCTGCTCTGGGCGCGCGTCGGGATCCCGCACTGCCCGATCTGCGGTGAGCCGATCCAGCGCCAGACCGTGCAGCAGATCGCCGATCAGCTCATGGCGCTCCCGGTCGGCACCCGCTACCAGGTCGTCGCGCCGATCGTCTCGCAGAAGAAGGGCGAGTTCGTCGAGCTGTTCCAGGAGCTCTCCGGGCAGGGGTACTCGAGGGCGATCGTCGACGGGGAGACGATCCAGCTCGCGTCGCCGCCGGCGCTGAAGAAGCAGGTCAAGCACGACATCTCGGTCGTCGTCGACCGCCTCGTCGCCGCCGAGGACCTCCTCAGCCGGCTCACCGACTCGCTCGAGACCGCGCTGCGGCTCACCGACGGCATCGTCGCGGTGAACTTCGTCGAGGAGACGGGGGACGCCGCGTGGCGCACCTTCTCCGAGAAGCTCTCGTGCCCGAACCAGCACCCGATCGCCCTCACCGAGATCGAGCCGCGCACGTTCTCGTTCAACGCGCCCTTCGGCGCCTGCCCGCAGTGCTCCGGCCTCGGCAGCCGGATGAGCGTCGACCCCGAGCTCCTGCTCGGCGACCCGCAGCTCGCGATCGCCGAGGGCGTCATCCTGCCGTGGACGCAGAGCGGCAAGAGCCTCTACGAGTACTTCGACCGCCTCCTCGGCGGGCTCGCCGCCGACCTCGGCTTCTCGCTGCGGACCCCGTGGCGCGACCTGCCCGACGACATCAAGGACGCGGTGCTCCGCGGCAAGGACTTCCAGGTCACCGTGCGCTGGAAGAACCGCTTCGGCCGCGAGATGAAGTACTCGACGGGCTACGAGGGCGTGATCCCCTACATCGAGCGCAAGTGGCACGAGGCCGAGTCGGACTCGCAGCGTCAGCGGTTCGCCGAGTACCTCCGCGAGGTCCCGTGCGAGGTCTGCGACGGCAAGCGCCTCAAGCCCGAGGTCCTCGCCGTCCTCGTCGACGGCCGCTCGATCGCCGACGTCACGCTCCTCAGCCTCGTCGACGCCTACGAGTTCATCGCCTCCGTGGAGTTCTCCGAGCGCCAGGCCCGCATCGCGGCCCAGGTGCTGCGCGAGATCCGGCTCCGGCTCGAGTTCCTCCTCGAGGTCGGCCTCGGCTATCTCGACCTCGCCCGCGCGGCGGCGACGCTCTCCGGCGGCGAGGCGCAGCGGATCCGGCTCGCCACGCAGATCGGGTCCGGGCTGACCGGGGTCCTCTACGTGCTCGACGAGCCGTCGATCGGCCTCCACCAGCGCGACAACCGCCGCCTCATCGACACGCTCGTGAAGCTCAAGCGGCTCGGGAACACGCTCATCGTCGTCGAGCACGACGAGGACACCATCCGCACCGCCGACTGGATCGTCGACATCGGTCCGCAGGCCGGCGAGCACGGCGGCCGCGTCGTGCACTCCGGCGGGTTCGACGACCTGCTCGCGAACCGAGAGTCACTCACCGGCGACTACCTCGCCGGCCGCCGGGTGATCTCGCCTCCGCACGCGCGACGCCCGGTCGACCCGACCCGGCACGTGACGGTGGAGGGGGCGAAAGCGAACAACCTCAAGGACGTCACGGTCGAGTTCCCGCTCGGCGTGCTCACCGCGGTGACCGGGGTCTCCGGCTCCGGCAAGTCGAGCCTCGTCAACGACATCCTCTACAAGGTCATGGCGAACAAGCTCAACGGGGCGCGGCAGATCCCCGGCAGGCACACGCGCGTGACGGGCCTCGAGCAGCTCGACAAGGTCGTGCACGTCGACCAGGCGCCGATCGGCAGGACTCCGCGGTCGAACCCCGCGACCTACACCGGGGTCTTCGACAAGATCCGGGCGCTCTTCGCCGAGACGCCGGATGCGAAGGCCCGCGGCTACCAGCAGGGCCGGTTCAGCTTCAACGTCAAGGGCGGCCGCTGCGAGCACTGCTCCGGCGACGGCACGATCAAGATCGAGATGAACTTCCTGCCCGACGTCTACGTGGCCTGCGAGGTCTGCGGGGGCGCGAGGTACAACCGCGACACCCTCGCCGTGCGGTACAAGGGCAAGAACATCGCCGAGGTCCTCGACATGCCGATCAGCGAGGCGGCGGACTTCTTCGAGGCGATCTCGGGCATCCACCGGTTCCTCAAGACCCTCGTCGAGGTCGGGCTCGGCTACGTGCGGCTCGGCCAGTCGGCGACGACGCTCTCCGGCGGCGAGGCGCAGCGCGTGAAGCTCGCGACCGAGCTGCAGAAGCGCTCGACGGGGCGCAGCGTCTACGTGCTCGACGAGCCGACGACTGGCCTGCACTTCGAGGACGTGCGCAAGCTGCTCCTCGTGCTCGGGGGTCTCGTCGACAAGGGCAACACGGTCATCGTCATCGAGCACAACCTCGACGTGATCCGCGCCGCGGACTGGGTGATCGACCTCGGGCCCGAGGGCGGGGCCGGCGGCGGCACGATCGTGGCGACGGGCACGCCCGAGTCGGTGGCCGCGTGCGAGTCGAGCCACACGGGCGTGTTCCTGCGCGAGCTGCTCGACGACCGGCGGGCGAGCTGACGGCGTCGGCATGACCGACGACCGCGCCTGGCGCCCGAAGCCCCGAGAGATCCCGGCTGCTCCCGGGGTCTACCGGTTCCGCGACGAGCGGGGCCGCGTGCTCTACGTGGGGAAGGCGAAGACGCTGCGGGCGCGCCTCGCGAACTACTTCGCCCCCCTGCCGAGCCTCGCCGAGCGCACGCGACGCATGGTGCTCACGGCGAGGAGCGTCGAGTGGACCGTGGTCGCGAACGACTTCGAGGCGCTGCAGCTCGAGTACACGTGGATCAAGGAGTTCGACCCGCCGTTCAACGTCCAGTACAAGGACGACAAGTCGTACCCTTTCCTCGCGCTCACCCTCGGCGACGCCGTGCCGCGGGTGCTCGTCACCCGCAACCGCGGCATCCCGAACGCGCGCTACTTCGGTCCGTACTCGCGCGCGTGGGCGATCCGCGACACCGTCGACGCGCTCCTCAAGGCCTTCCCCATGCGCAGTTGCAGCGACGGCGTCTATCGTCGTGCGGCCCAGACGGGCCGGCCGTGCCTGCTCGGCGACATCGGCAAGTGCGCCGCCCCGTGCGTCGGTCGCGTGAGCCCCGAGGAGCACAAGGCGATCGCGCTCGACTTCGCCGCATTCATGTCGGGGGCCGACCGCGGCTACATCGCCGACGCCCGGCGCCGCATGCTCGAGGCATCGGAGGCGCAGGACTACGAGTCGGCCGCGCGGTATCGCGACCGGCTGCAGGCGATGGAGACGGCGCTCGACCGCAACACGGTCGTGCTCGACGAGGACCTCGACGCAGACTTCTTCGGGATCGCGGAGGACGAGCTGTCGGCCGCGGTGCAGCTCTTCGTGGTGCGGGGCGGGCGGATCCGCGGCGTCCGCGCCTGGGTGGTCGACAAGGAGCTCGATGTCGAGACGCCCGAGCTCGTCGAGACGACGCTCCACGCGGTCTACACCGACGCGGCCGCCGAGGCGCCACCGCGCGTCGTCTACGTGCCCGCGCTGCCCCCGGCGCCCGACGCCGTGGAGCGCTGGCTCGGCGAGCTTCGCCGACCCGCCGGCCGGGTGCGCGTCCGCGTCGCGCAGCGCGGCGAGAAGGCCCTGCTCGCCCAGACGGTCGCGACGAACGCCGCGCAGGCGCTCGTGCTCTACAAGTCGCGTCGCTCGAGCGACTTCACGGCGCGCAGCGCCGCCCTCGCGGATCTCCAGGACGCGCTCGGCATGGCCGAGGCCCCGCTGCGCATCGAGTGCTTCGACGTCTCGCACCTCGGCGGCACGAACGTCGTGGCCTCGATGGTCGTGTTCGAGGACGGGCTCCCGCGCAAGGACCAGTACCGGAAGTTCTCGATCGCCGAGGCCGTCGACGACACCGACGCCG
>Ga0209066_10003810_pt1 | contig 16943 bp, 17 predicted proteins | sample All_14_2_FD_187198 | JGI IMG/M metagenome (GOLD analysis project Ga0209066, IMG submission 187198) | Freshwater microbial communities in response to fracking from Pennsylvania, USA - Allegheny Zone_MetaG_DW_15 (SPAdes) (version 2) ... | reverse complement strand
TAGGCCGGCTAAAATGACGGTCTGTATTTCAACCACCCTCAGAGGGACTTATGAGCGATATCGAAGCACGTGTTAAGAAAATCATTGCCGAACAACTCGGCGTGGAAGAGGGTCAGGTCACCAGCGAAAAGGCCTTTGTGGCCGATCTGGGCGCCGACTCGCTGGACACGGTTGAACTGGTGATGGCCCTGGAAGACGAATTCGGTATCGAAATCCCGGATGAAGACGCTGAGAAGATCACCACCGTTCAAAACGCCATCGACTACGCGATGGCCCACCAGAAGGCTTAAGCCATCCATGAGCCAACGCACGGTTGCCCCAACGGGTTTTCCTTCTTTGGGGTGGCAGTGCATTACACGCTGTAATGAGCGTGGGGGACATCAATGAGCCGACGTCGCGTTGTCGTGACCGGCCTGGGTTGTATCAGTCCCGTGGGTAACACGGTGTCTGATGCCTGGGCCAATATTCTTGCCGGCAAGTCCGGCATTGACCTTATCACCCGATTTGACGCGTCAAATTTCTCCTGCAAGATCGCAGGTGAGGTGAAGGGATTTGACCTTGAGTCGTACATCACCGCCAAAGAAGCGCGGGCGATGGACTCATTCATTCATTACGGCATTGCTGCAGCCCACCAGGCTGTGGTGGATTCGGGATTGCCCGTGGGCGATGCCCTGGACGAAGAAACCGCCAACCGCATCGGCTGCATCATCGGTTCTGGCATCGGTGGCTTGCCCATGATCGAAGAAACGCATGCCGAATATGTGAGCCGCGGTCCGCGCCGTATCTCGCCATTCTTCGTGCCAGCGTCCATCATCAACATGATCGCGGGCCATGTGTCGATGCGGTTTGGCTTCAAAGGGCCCAACCTCGCCGTGGTCACGGCTTGTACCACGGGCCTTCATTGCATTGGCGAAGCCGCGCGCAAGATCGAATACGGCGATGCCGATGTGATCGTCGCGGGCGGCTCTGAAGCCACTGTATCCCCTCTGGGTGTGGGTGGCTTTGCGGCCATGCGCGCCCTGTCGACCCGCAATGACGATCCTGCCACGGCCTCTCGTCCCTGGGACAAAGACCGCGACGGCTTTGTTCTGGGTGAGGGTGCAGGCGTGATGGTGCTGGAAGAGTACGAACATGCCAAAGCCCGAGGCGCAAAAATTTATGCCGAGCTTTCGGGCTATGGCATGAGTGCCGACGCGGGCCACATGACCGCGCCGAGCATGGACGGTCCACGCCGCGCCATGGTCAACGCCCTGCGCAATGCGGGCATGAACGCCGATCAGGTGGACTATCTGAACGCACACGGCACGTCCACGCCGCTGGGCGATGTGAATGAAACCAACGCTATCAAGGCGGCGCTCGGTGACCATGCCCGCAAGACGGTGGTGAATTCCACCAAGTCGATGACAGGTCATTTGCTGGGTGGTGCAGGCGGTATTGAAAGTGTGTTCACAGTACTTGCTGTGCACCACCAAATCAGCCCGCCCACCATCAATATCTTCAACCAAGATCCAGAATGTGACTTGGACTACTGTGCCAACACGGCGCGTGATATGAAGATCGATGTGGCCGTGAAAAACAACTTCGGGTTTGGCGGTACGAACGGCACACTGGTTTTCCGACGCGTCTGAACGGTTTTTGAAGACCGCGATTTTTAAAACAGCACATGCGCAACGCCCCATCGGTGATCTACCCGGTGGGGCGTTGTCTTTTTTACGCAGGTTTGCTGTGCTTGCTGGCCGTCCTGAGTTTGTTGGTGTTGTTGTGGTGGTTCTGGCTGGGCGCAGAGGGACCGCTGCTTCAACAGCCTCGTGTTGTCGGTTGGTTGGGCGCAGCGCTCTGGCTGGTTTGGGCTGGTTTTGCATGGCGAAGCTGGGTGCATGCGCCTGTGGGTCTGCTGCGGTGGGATTCGCAGGCCACACCACACCACGGGCTTGCTCGCGCTGGTGTGTGGCGCTGGCAACGTGACAGCCACAGCGACGGGGCACCCTTGCAGCGAGTTGAACGGGTCCTGGATTTGCAAAGCCGGTTGTTGTTGCGGGTACGCAATCCGGATGGAGCACATCGCTGGCTCTGGGTGGAGTGCGCCAGCGACCCCGCGCGCTGGCATGACTTGCGCCGCGCGTTGGTGCAGGCCTCCTGAGTCTTTAGGAATGGGTCTTAAAACACGCTGGGTGGCACTTCAGCCTGAATCCGTGGCCCAGTGGGTTATATTTCCGCGCGCATGACACCCGAAGACCACACCGCCCCGCCGCCGCCCGACAGTGATGTCATGTTGGTTCAAAGAACCCTCGCCGGAGAGTCGCGGGCGTTTGACATGCTGGTGATCAAGTACCAGCGCCGGGTAGAGCGCCTTATTGGTCGCATGGTTCGAGACACCGACCTGGTGCAGGACATTGCGCAGGAAACCTTTATTCGGGCCTACCGCGCCTTGGCCCAGTTTCGGGGCGATGCGCAGTTCTACACCTGGCTCTACCGCATCGCAGTCAATACCGCCAAAAAGCAACTGATGGAAATGAAGCGCGACCCGCTGATTTTTCAATCGCAGATGAAATCTGCCGACGACGATGAAACTTCCTCGTCGGAACGCGAACTAAATTCCAACGTGGCCGACACCGAAACACCTGAGGCGGTGCTGGCCAGCAAGGAGATTGCGCAGGCTGTGAATGCGGCCATGGATGCGCTGCCCGAAGAGTTGCGCATGGCCATTACCTTGCGGGAAGTCGAGGGCTTGAGTTACGACGCAATCGCTCAGGCGCTTGACTGTCCGATTGGCACGGTGCGGTCCCGTATTTTCCGGGCTCGCGAAGCGATCTCAAGTCGCATCAAACCCATGCTGGAACGCCAGACGGGAAAACGTTGGTAACAATTGGCTGGCTCGCAAGGGCAAAAGCAATCGCTGCATCAGATATTTGGAAGTCAACATGAACGCCGCCCAGAAACACACGGACTCGCCGAGCCTTGCATCGGATGCCGCACACCCCTCCAGTCCGACTCCATCCGTGTTGCAGGGGGTGGATCCTGCGAGCAGCCTGTCGGCGCTGGTGGACGGTGAGGTGCATGACATCGAGTTGGAGCATCTGTTGGCTGACCATGCGGGTGAACGCGAGACCCTTGAGGTTTGGCACAGCTACCAGGTGATTGGCGACGTGCTGCGTGCTTCGGCACCGGCGGTCGCCAACCAGACCCCACAAGCATTTTTGGCGGGCATTCACGCGCGGTTGCAGGTCGAGGCTCCTCGGGTTGAGCCCGTACTTGAGGCCCTTGTGTTGACCGAAGCGCCCTCGACGGCGACCGCCCATGTGCGTGCACCGGCCGCCAACGACGCGGTGTTTCGCTGGAAGATGGTGGCCGGACTGGCTTCCCTCGCTGCCGTGATGGCCGTGAGTTGGACTGTGCTGGGCACGGCTCCGGCAGGTGGTTCCAGCGGTGCTGGCGCGCAGATGGCTTTGACCGGTGCGAGCCCTGGCATGGCTGCTTCACGGGCCCAGGAATCAACGGCCGTGGTCGTGAACACGCCGCAAGGTCCGCTGATTCGAGATGTGCAGCTGGAGGCGCTGATGGCCGAGCACCGCCAGTACGGTGGTATGTCCGCCCTGCAAATGCCCGCAGGTTTCCTGCGCAACGCCACCTACGACGCGACCGGACGCTGAACCGCCATGACGTTTGCCTTGCCTTTGAGAGTGGCCTTGACAGCGCCTGTGCGATCGGTAGCCCGCTGGCTGCCCACACCAACCGCACGCCAGCCGTGGCGCGCCGCCGCGCTGATGGCTTTGGTGGCGGGTTTCTGGACGCCGCTGCAAGCGCAGACCGCAACACCCACGGCCACAGGGCCACGCAGCGTGAACGAATGGTTGATGCGCATGCACGAGGCGTCGCGCCAACGTGCCTACATGGGCACCTTGGTGGTGTCTTCGGGCGCATCCATGTCGGCATCCCGCATCTGGCATGTGTGCGATGGTGAGCAGCAAATGGAGCGCGTGGACACCCTCACGGGCGCTCCCCGAACCACCATCCGCCGCAACAACGAAGTGATCACGTTTGCCCCAGACTCCAAGACAGCCTGGGTAGAAAAGCGCGAATCGCTGGGCTTGTTTCCCGAGTTGCTGCGTACGCCCAGCAATGCCATTCCCGAGTTTTATGGTGTGAACGAAGCCGGTACTGAGCGGGTAGCGGGTTACTTGGCCGATGTGGTTGAAATTCAACCCAAAGACACCTTGCGTTTTGGCTTTCGCATTTGGGCGGAGAAAAAAACAGGCTTGGTGGTGAAGCTGCAGACGCTGGGCGAGCAAGGTGCCGTGCTGGAACAGGTGGCATTTTCAGAGCTGCAGCTGGACGCACCGGTCAGCATGGGCAAGCTGACGCGGCTGATGAAAGACACCAAGGGCTACGACGTGCAGCGGCCCGTGCTGAAAAAAACCACGGCAGAGGCGGAAGGCTGGCGTTTGAAAGAGCCGGTGCCCGGTTTCTTGCCCATGAGTTGCCATACCCGCGAGGTCGCTGATGCACCCGCTGGCGGCGTGGCACCGATGCAGTGGGTGTTTTCCGATGGACTGGCTTCGGTGTCTCTCTTTGTTGAGCCCTTCGACCCGCAACGCCATGGGCAAGAAAAAGCCCTGGTCACGGGGGCCACCCACTCCGTGTCCCGCCGTGTGGGCGCCTACTGGCTGACTGCGCTGGGCGAAGTGCCGACCGCCACGCTGCGCCGTTTTGCCAACGCGCTGGAGCGAGCGCGCTGATTGCAGGTGTCGAAAGCCCCGCCGGGTTGAGAGCCTTCCGTCTCTGAACTGTTCTGTGTTGTTGCCCTTTTCAAAGGATCGTTATGACGCTTCGCCATTTCACCCGAAAACCGGCCGTTGCTGTGATCGCAGCGGCCATTTTGGCTGCCGGAGGCACTGCAGCCTTGTTGTTGCCCCAGTCCCTGTCGGCCCAGACCCCGGTGGTACCGGTCGCGCCCAGTGTCCGCGGCTTGCCCGACTTTACCGACCTCGTGGACTTGGTGGGACCTTCGGTGGTCAACATCCGCACCCTGGAGCGGGCCAGTGCCAGCGCCGACGCGGGCTCGGGCGCTGACGAGCAAATGCTGGAATTCTTCCGGCGCTTTGGCATCCCCATTCCACCCGGTGTGACGCCCCGAGGCCCGCGCGCCGAGCGCGGCCCTTCAGAAGAAGCCCAGCCGCGCGGTGTGGGATCGGGTTTCATTCTCAGTACCGATGGCTTGATCATGACCAACGCCCATGTGGTGGAGGGGGCTGACGAACTGATCGTGACATTGCCAGACAAACGCGAATTCAAAGCCACGGTGGTGGGCGCCGACAAGCGTACCGACGTGGCGGTGGTCAAGATCGACGCTGCAGGTCTGAGCGCTGTCAAGATCGGTGATGTGAACCGTCTGCGGGTGGGTGAGTGGGTGATGGCCATTGGCTCGCCCTTTGGCTTGGAGAACACGGTCACGGCCGGTATCGTCAGCGCCAAAAAACGCGACACAGGTGACTTTCTTCCGTTCATTCAGACCGATGTGGCGATCAACCCCGGAAACTCGGGCGGGCCGCTGATCAACATGCGCGGTGAGGTGGTTGGTATCAACAGCCAGATCTACTCGCGCTCGGGTGGGTTCCAGGGTATTTCGTTCGCCATTCCGATCGATGAGGCGGTGCGGGTGTCGGACCAGATCCGCACCTCGGGGCGCGTGACGCGCGGGCGCATTGGGGTACAGATCGATCAGGTCAGCAAAGAGGTGGCCGAATCGATTGGGCTGGGGCAGCCCAAAGGTGCGCTGGTGCGGGGCGTTGAACCCGATTCGCCTGCAGCCAAAGCGGGCGTGGAGCCCGGCGATATCATTTTGAAATTCGATGGCAAGGAGATCGACAAGTCGGTGGACTTGCCGCGTCTGGTGGGCAACACCAAGCCGGGCAACAAGAGTTCCATGACGGTGTTCCGCCGCGGCAGCCAGCGCGAATTGTCCGTGACTGTGGCGGAATTGGAACCCGAGCAGCCACAGCGCCGCGCTGCTGCTCCAGAGGCCCCCAAACCACAAGTTGCGAGCGCGGCCAAGGCCTTGGGGTTGGTCGTGGCCGATCTCAGTGCGGCACAAAAGAAGGAGCTGGGCGTGAAAGGTGGCGTGCGGGTTCAGTCTGCTGAAGGTCCTGCAGCGCGTGCCGGTTTGCGTGAAGGTGACGTGATTGTGGCCGTTGCCAACGCTGACACGCCCACCGTCAAAGAGCTGGAGGCTGCTTTGGCCAAGCTCGACAAAACCCGGTCGGTCAATGTGCTCTTTCGCCGCGGCGAGTGGGCCCAATACGCCGTGATTCGACGCTGACTGTTTTTCCCAAGTTCGGTTGATCACACGGCTTTCATGCAGCTGTTCTAACCATTTCACACAGCCAAGTGTTCTCTGTGTAAGTGGGCGCTGACATGCTTGCTGTTGCCGTCGGCCGAATTCGATAAAATCAGAATTGTTTAGGCGACCATTTGCATGTTGCTGACTTTGTCCCTTCATGGGATGGTCAACGTGCGGTACAGGCCGCTGTCGTCTGCCCACAAAGCTCGGTGCGCCTTTTTCTGCCCCGGATTTGTGGGTTCATTTCATGTTGCTGCGCTGCAATAATCTGGTTCTTGGGGGTGGGTGGTGTGCATTCCAGGCTTTTTGCCTACAATGAAACCCCAACTATCGCAGTTGCCCTTGATTGTTGGTTATGGGCGCGTCAACACCTGACGCGCCCTTTTTTATGCTTTTCGACCCCCCGAGGGGCGGAAGGTCTTCCAGTGTTTGAGTTGGTTTCTTGATGAATCACATCCGCAATTTTTCGATCATCGCGCACATCGACCATGGCAAGTCCACCTTGGCCGACCGCATCATTTCCCGCTGCGGCGGGCTGTCCGACCGGGAGATGAGCGAGCAGGTGCTTGACTCCATGGACATCGAGAAAGAGCGGGGAATCACCATCAAGGCCCAGACCGCTGCGCTTCAGTACAAGGCCCGTGACGGCCAGGTCTACAACCTGAATCTGATCGATACACCGGGCCATGTGGACTTCTCTTACGAGGTGAGTCGTTCGCTGTCTGCTTGCGAAGGCGCACTGTTGGTGGTGGACGCCAGCCAGGGCGTGGAAGCCCAGACAGTGGCCAACTGCTACACGGCACTCGACCTGGGCGTGGAAGTGGTGCCGGTGCTCAACAAGATGGATCTGCCCAATGCAGACCCCGAGAATGCCAAGGTGGAAATCGAGGACGTGATCGGCATCGACGCGACCGATGCGATCGCGTGCTCGGCCAAGACCGGGATGGGTGTGGAAGATATTCTGGAAGCGGTGGTGGCCCGCATTCCTGCCCCCAAAGGCAACCCCGATGCACCGCTGCGCGCCATGATTGTGGACAGCTGGTACGACGCTTATGTGGGCGTGGTGATGCTGGTGCGCGTGGTGGACGGGCGCTTGCTCAAGGGTGAGCGCTTCAAAATGATGGCCACCAACACCGTGTACAACGCCGACAACCTCGGTGTGTTCACCCCCGGCAACGAGCCGCGTGAAGCTTTGAACGCGGGCGAGGTGGGTTACATCATTGCGGGCATTAAAGAATTACAGGCGGCCAAGGTGGGTGACACCATCACCCTGGAGAAAAAGCTGCCCAACAACCTGGGGCCGGCCACCGAAGCGCTACCCGGCTTCAAAGAAGTGCAGCCCCAGGTGTTTGCCGGGCTGTACCCGACCGAAGCCAACCAGTACGATGGCCTGCGCGACGCCTTGGAGAAGCTCAAGCTCAACGACGCTGCGCTGATGTACGAACCCGAGGTGTCGCAGGCACTGGGTTTTGGTTTCCGTTGCGGCTTTTTGGGCTTGTTGCACATGGAAATTGTGCAAGAGCGGCTGGAACGCGAGTTCGACCAGGACCTGATCACCACCGCGCCCAGCGTGGTCTACCAGGTGGTCAAGCCCGATGGCGAGGTGATCATGGTCGAAAATCCGTCCAAGATGCCCGATCAGGGTCGCATGGAAGAGATCCGCGAACCCATTGTGACCGTGCATCTCTACATGCCGCAGGAGTATGTGGGCGCTGTGATGACGCTGGCCAATCAGAAACGTGGGATGCAGCTCAATATGTCGTACCACGGCAAGCAGGTCATGCTGACCTACGACATGCCGCTGGGTGAGATCGTGTTGGACTTCTTCGACAAGCTCAAATCGGTGAGCCGGGGCTATGCTTCCATGGACTATGAGTTCAAGGAATACCGGGCCGCCGATGTGGTGAAGGTGGATATCTTGCTCAACGGCGAAAAGGTGGACGCGCTGTCCATCATCGTGCACCGCTCGCAGTCGCAGTACCGGGGCCGCGCTGTGGTGGCCAAGATGCGCGAGATCATCAGCCGCCAGATGTTTGACGTGGCCATTCAGGCTGCGATCGGGGGCAACGTGATTGCGCGCGAAACCATCAAGGCGCTGCGCAAGAACGTGCTGGCAAAATGCTACGGTGGCGATATCAGCCGCAAGCGCAAACTCCTTGAAAAGCAAAAAGCAGGCAAGAAACGCATGAAACAAATTGGCTCGGTTGAAGTGCCCCAGGAGGCTTTCCTCGCTATTTTGCAGGTGCAAGACTGATGCAGGCGCTGATGGGTACGATCACGGCCATGGTGCTCGCAGCCATTGCAGGCTACGCTGGCGCTTGGTACATGGGTGTGGTGGAGAGCAGTTTTGCGGTGTTGCTGATGCTCGCTACGGGGGTCACGGGCATTTATTGGGTGCTTGAGAAGGCGGTGTTTTTGCCCCAACGCAAACGCCTGGCGCACCAACTGCTTGAAGAGCACAACACGCGCAAGGCCGCGCTGGCCCAGCAGGGCTTCAGCAACACCGATACCGATGTGGAGACCGCGCGGCAGAAATTGCTGATGCAGCCTTGGTGGCTGGATTGGACCGCTGGCTTGTTTCCCGTGATTCTGGCGGTGTTTGTGTTGCGCTCGTTCATGTTCGAGCCGTTCAAGATTCCCTCGGGCTCCATGATCCCGACCTTGCGTGTGGGCGATCTGATTCTGGTGAACAAATACCACTACGGTATCCGTTTGCCGGTTTTTCACACCAAGCTGGTGGCCAACAACGACCCACAACGCGGTGATGTGATGGTGTTCCGTTATCCGCCACAGCCCAGTCTGGACTACATCAAGCGGGTCATTGGTGTGCCCGGTGACGAGGTGGCTTACCTGAACAAGGCACTCACGGTGAACGGCAAGCCCGTGCCCCGAACGGTGCAGCCCGAGTTTTTTGATGGCGACTCCATGCGCTACGCCCGCCAGTTCCGTGAAACCCTGGATGCCCGCAGCTACAACACCCTGAACGATGACGACCGCCCTGCGTTCATACCTGGTGCCACCGACTTCCCTAGCAAGGATGCTTGCCGCTATTCGGTGGAGGGTGTGGTGTGCAAAGTACCGCAGGGTCACTACTTCATGATGGGTGACAATCGGGACAATTCACTCGACTCGCGCTATTGGGGCTTTGTGCCCGAGGCCAACATCGTTGGCAAAGCTTTTTTTGTCTGGATGAATTTTGGTGACTTGGGACGTATCGGCTCGTTCGAATGAGTCTGGATGGCCCTCTGTCTTTCTGAAGGAAGCAACACATGAAACTGAAACAGCAACAACGTGGCCTGACGTTTGTGGGCTTGCTTGTCGCCGGTCTTTTGCTGGCGTTCACCGGTGTGATCGTGGCACAGGTGGTTCCCACCTACGTTGAATTCATGGCTGTGCAAAAAGCCGCAAAGAAAGCCGCAACGGGCAGTACTGTGAGCGAAGTGCGGAGCATTTTTGACAAAACAGCCCAGGTTGACAACATCCATTCCATTTCCGGCAAAGACCTGGACGTGGGCAAAGAGGGTGAGCAGGTGGTGGTGTCTTTTGCCTATAGCCGAGAAATTCACTTGGCTGGCCCCGCTTACCTGACCATGAAATACGAAGGCAGCACCAAGTGAGGGTCTGTCGGGGCCGTGTGCTGCGGTGCGGAGACCATCTGTCTTGAATCCTGAGCTGCTTGCGCTGCAAAAGCGCCTGAACCACAGTTTTGCCAATCCCCGCTTGCTTGAGCGCGCTCTCACGCACCGCAGTTTTACCGCAGACCACAACGAGCGTCTGGAGTTTCTGGGTGACTCGGTGCTCAACTTGGCCGTCTCGGGCCTGCTGTTTGAGAAGCTGAGCCAACTGCCCGAGGGTGATTTGTCTCGGGTGCGTGCCAACTTGGTGAAACAAGAGACGTTGTTCCAGATAGCGTCCACGCTGGGCCTGTCTGCCTGTTTGCGCCTAGGTGATGGCGAGAAGCGTTCGGGGGGGCACAAGCGGCCGTCCATCTTGGCCGACGCGCTGGAGGCGATCATTGGTGCCGTCTACCTGGATGCTGGGTTTGAGGTGGCTGCTGCTTTGGTGCGCCGTTTGTACAGCGGCTTGGAGCTCAACGCCCAGATGAGTGCCATGGGCAAAGATCCCAAGACCGAATTGCAGGAGTGGCTGCAGGCGCGCAAAATGAGATTGCCGGTGTACCGGGTGGTCGCTACGCTGGGTGAAGCCCACAAGCAGACTTTTGATGTCGAGTGCACCATCACCGAAACCGGTCGCAGCGAGCGCGGCATAGGTGCCTCGCGCCGCGCGGGTGAGCAGGCCGCTGCCGCTGCCATGCTGCAACACCTCATGGCTGGCGTTTAGCTGGCTTGGCTTTGGGCGGGTGGTGTGGCCTGGCTGCTCCACCGACGCGTTTTATTCCTTTCTTGCCCTGTTCCGCATACACGATCCCATGTCCCGAAAATCTGCTCCTCAGAACCCCGCTTCTTCGCCCGCTGCTCCTGTGGCCAATCCTGAGCTGGATGCCATGCTGGCTCAGGCCCTGCGCAAGGCGGACATCGCTGTGCCAGCGGGCATGGCGCCTGATGGTCAGGTGGTCGAGATGGAGGTGATCGATCCGGCTGCGCAGCATTGCGGCTATGTGGCCATTGTGGGCAAGCCCAACGTGGGCAAGTCCACGCTGCTGAACGCGCTGGTGGGGCAAAAAGTCAGCATCACCTCGCGCAAAGCCCAGACCACGCGCCACCGCATCACCGGTTACCGCACAGTGGGTGCCAACCAGTTTGTGTTTGTGGACACGCCAGGTTTTCAGACCCGCCATGGCAATGCCCTGAACCGGGCGTTGAACAAAACCGTTCTGGGTGCCGTGGCCGACGTGGACCTGATTTTGTTTGTGGTGGAGGCGGGCAACTTCAACCTGGCCGACGCCAAGGTGCTGGACCTGCTCCCCCGCAACATTCCCGTGGTGCTGCTGGCGAACAAGTTTGACTTGGTGCACCGCCGGGGTGATCTGGCGCCCTGGTTGCGTTCCATGCAGGAGCGCCATCCGTTTGCCGAATTTGTGCCCATGACGGCCAAGAACGCCAAAGACATTCAGCGTCTGTTTGGCATTTGCGCGCCTTATCTGCCGCAGCAACCCTGGATGCACGACCCCGAAGAGCTCACCGACCGCAGCGAGCGCTTCATGGCCAGTGAAATGGTGCGCGAGAAGCTGTTTCGGCTGACCGGAGACGAACTGCCCTACACCTCGACCGTGATCATCGACAAGTTCGAGCAAGAGGGCCAGCTCAAGCGCATCGCCGCCACCATCGTGGTGGAGCGCGAGGGTCACAAGGGCATGGTGATTGGTGACAAGGGCGAAAAACTCAAGCGCATCGGGACCGAAGCCCGCCAGGAGCTGGAAAAGCTTTGGGATTGCAAGGTGTTTCTGGAGCTGTGGGTGAAGGTGCGCTCGGGCTGGGCGGACGACGATGCCCGGGTGCGCTCGTTTGGTTATGAGTGATGGCCACGCGCCGGTTTTCTGACGAGCCCGCGTTTGTCCTGCACCGCTACGACTGGAGCGAGTCGAGTCTGATTCTGGACGTCTTCACCCGCCACCATGGCCGCATCGCCCTGGTGGCCAAAGGTGTGAAGCGGCCCACGTCGCAGTTTCGCCCGGTGCTTTTGCCGTTGCAGCCGCTGTTGCTGAGCTGGGGGGGCGATGCTGAAGTGCGCACCCTCAAGTCGGCCCAGTGGCAAGGTGGGCACGTGATGCCTACCGGAGATGCTCTGTTGTCGGGCAGCTACCTCAACGAACTGCTCATGTGCCTGTTGGCGCGCGACGATGCGCACCAAACCCTGTTCGACCACTACCGGTTTGCCGTGCAGTTGCTCGCTGAACGCGGTGACGCACAGCAGCTGATCTTGCGCGCTTTTGAATTGCTGTTGTTGCGTGATGTGGGCCTGCTGCCCGACTTGGCCCATGAGGGCAGTACCTTGGCCGATCTGGATTCGCAGGGGTTGTACGTTTTGGCGCCCGAGCACGGTTTGCGTGCGGCCTATCCCGACGACCAACAACCCCTCACCGGCGAGCAATGCCTGAACTTGCAAACCGCGCTGGACGACCCGGCGCCTTTCATGGCCACCCTGCGCGCCTGCGCGCCCAGCCTGCAAGCTTTGCGGCCGCAGCTGCGTAACCTGCTGCACTACCATAGCGGTGTCCGGGTGTTCAAAACCCGCCAATTGATGCTGGATGTGCAGGCCATGTCTCGGCCGAGACAACTCAATGCTCCATGTGCGCAAGCACCATCTGCCACCCACCTACATACACCATGACTGCGGTTTCAGTTTCCCAAACTCCGCGCACAGCGCTGTCTGTCAATCTCAACAAGGTGGCCTTGGTGCGCAATACGCGCCACCTGGGAATTCCGTCTGTGACCCGAGCGGCTTCCTTGTGTTTACAAGCAGGTGCTGCAGGCATCACGGTGCATCCGCGCCCCGACGAGCGCCACATTCGCGCCCACGATGTGCACGAACTGGCCGACTTGTTGAAGGCTTGGCCCGAGCGCGAATACAACATTGAAGGCAACCCGTTTCACAACCTCATGGATTTTGTGCGCGTGGTGCTGCCCCACCAAGTCACTTTCGTCCCCGACTCGGAAGGCCAGTTCACCAGCGACCATGGCTGGAACTTCCCCGCCGATGCCGACCGCCTGCGTCCCTTGATCGCCGAAGCACAAGCGCTGGGCGCCCGGGTGAGCCTGTTCATGGATGCGGACCCTGCGGCCATGGCCGCAGCCAAGGCCGTGGGCGCGGACCGGGTCGAGCTGTACACCGAGCCCTACGCTGCCGCTTGGAACACGCCCCAGCGCACCGAACAACTGGAGCGCTTTCGTGTGGCCGCACAGGCAGCGCTGGACGCTGGGTTGGGCGTCAATGCCGGGCATGATCTCAACCGCGACAACCTCACCGAATTCCTGCGCATTGTGCCCGGTGTGCGAGAGGTGTCCATTGGCCATGCGCTGATTGCCGATGCGCTGGAAATGGGCTACAGCGCCACCGTGGCCGACTACAACCGCTGCATTGCCGATGCGTTCGCACGAGCAGCATGATTTACGGCATCGGCACCGACATTTGTGACATCCGTCGGATTGAAGCCACCTGGCTGCGCCAGGGCGAGCGGTTTGTTCGCAAGGTGCTGACCGATGCCGAGTTTGCGGTGTGGCAAACCCGCAGCGCCCGCTGGCCCCAACGCGGCCTTCGGTACTTGGCCACGCGGTTTTCCGCCAAAGAGGCCTTTTCAAAGGCGGTTGGTCTGGGCATGCGCATGCCCATGACGTGGCGGCGCTGCGAAATCGTCAACTTGCCCAGCGGCCAGCCGGTCATTGTGTTGCACGGGGAGCTGAAAACCTGGTTCGATGCCCAGGGTCTGCGCGCCCATGTGACCGTGACCGATGAGACCGATTACGCGGCCAGTTTTGTGGTGGTCGAGCGCGGTTGAAGACCCGTCCTCTTTTGCTTTCGCCAACATCCGATTGACCATGAACCCACACGCACCCCTCATCATCGACGTGGCCGGACACGCCCTCACCACGGCCGAGCGCCAGCGCTTGGCCCACCCGCTGGTGGGCGGCGTGATCCTGTTTGGCCGCAACTGGAAAGACCGGGCACAGCTGACCCGGCTGTGCCGCCAGATCAAGGCGGTGCGCCCAGATTTGCTGATTGCCGTGGACCATGAGGGGGGGCGCGTGCAGCGCTTTCGCACCGATGGCTTTACCCACCTGCCACCCATGGCCGCACTGGGTGCGCTGTGGCTGAAGCCTGAGCGCAAAGCTGAGTTGGCGGGCACTTCTGCGCTGCGCGCCACCAACGCTGCGGTGGCGACGGGCTACGTACTGGGTGCCGAGTTGCGAGCTTGCGGCGTGGACCTCAGTTTCGCCCCGGTGCTGGATCTCGATTACGGTGAAAGCTCGGTGATAGGCGACCGCTCGCTGGGCCGTGATCCTCGCGTGGTCACCGTGTTGGCGCAGGCGCTCATGCTGGGCTTGCAACAAAGCGGCATGGCACACTGTGGCAAACATTTCCCCGGCCACGGTTTCGTGCGTGCCGACTCCCATCTGGCCATTCCGGTCGACAAGCGCAGCCTCAAAGCCATTTTGGCCGAGGATGCTGCCCCCTATGGCTGGCTCTCGGCCAGCCTTCAGGCGGTGATGCCGGCCCACGTGATCTACCCCAAAGTAGACAGCCGGCCCGCCGGCTTTTCAGCGCGCTGGTTGCAAGAGGTGCTGCGCCATCAACTTGGCTTTATCGGCGCTATTTTCAGCGACGACTTGAGCATGGAAGCCGCTCGCCACATGGACGGGCGTGATCTGAGCTTTGCCGAGGCTGCATTGGCCGCTCTGGGGGCCGGCGGTGACCTGGTGGTCCTGTGCAACCAGTCGGTGGTGGATGGCGGTGCACCCATTGATGCAACGATCAACGATGTGTCGCGTGCGGTGGTGGAGGGCCAGTGGCAACCCAACCCCGCGAGTGAAGAGCGCCGCCTCGCGTTGCTGCCGAAGTCGTCTCCCCTGGCCTGGGACACGCTCATGGTGAGCGAGCGTTACATGCATGCGTTGTCTTTGCTGCCCTGAGCACAATTACTGCACTGTCTAATGGGATACATTTTTTTATTGATCATCGGCGCGTGGCTACTTTACGCATGGGAAAAGACCAACAGATCAAAAGACTTGATGCGAGCTCGTGTAGCGCCGCGCGCGGTCGAAGCAACTGAGTCGCCGATTGTCATCCTTCCGGTCTTGTCACTCTCGACATGGTCAGAAGATGGACCCATGAAAAGCGATAGGGCCAAGTCGTTGTATCGCAACTACCTGATCAAGTACTGTCGGATGACTGGGGGCACTCTGAGCAGACGCGATATTTCTGATGAATTGGCTGTATTTTCCGATAGCCTTACTCTTCATCGAGAGGATTTGACTGACGAAATTCAATTTCTGATAGAGGATGGTCGCTCTAAGGCTGATCACTTGGTTGATTGCATTTCGACAACAAAAGCAAATATCGGTGAGTTACCGCGTGGGGCTCCTCGCCGCGACGAGTTGGTTGATGAACTTGAAATGCTAAAGGAAATGCTGAGCGACGAACGCTCAGATACAGCCATTGAGGTTGCCGAGGCAAAGGCTCGGTTGGCTGCGTTCCGCAAAGACAAAAGAGAGTTCCTGATTGATGCGATCAATACTCGGTTTCATGGCAGTGACTGGCGTAATCTGTGACAACTTATTAGCAGGTTTAACGGCTGTCAGTTTCCGCGTAAATCTGGTGTCGGGGAAAAGAAATCAACGAGTTATGAAAGCCTCTGCGTGAAGCAACTTACCTAACGGCTTGGTAAACAGAATCGACTCGGTACCGTTTTCCGCCGCCCTTTTTCAGCAGATTTACACCGCCGTTAACAGCAAGTTAGCCGCCGATTGCCCCTTTGAGGACCGAGCTCGCAGCATCTGTCGCGACAGATTTGATGAGATCAAAAGTCATATCGACCCCCTTGTTGGCAAACACTTTCTTCGTTTTCTGCCAGATAGACTCATTTTGAATTTTATCCAGGAATTCGTGACCATTCCACGTTAGCCGATATGCTAAAAAATCGTGCGGACCAGCACCCAATGTTCTCGAAACATGACCGACGACAAGTCCTGCCTCTATCAGGAGTTCCATATGATAAGAGACCTCTAATGATCGTTCTGTCGGGAACGTAGACAATTGAATCGCATCACCTGGCTTCGAGCATTGCTCCACCTTCGTAAGTAACTCGCGAACTACATCCCAATTGCGCTTCATTGAATAATTCTATAATTAAGGTATAAGGAATCTCTGCAAAACCCTGTTTTGCGAAATTTTGCTCTATGTAAATCAATGACTTACATGTGCAAAACCTCTAGAAATGGTGTTTTACAGACTATCGTTTCAAAAAAACACACGCTGCGGTATAGGTTGGACGGGGTTTTCCCGAGAAAACGATTTTGAATCATGGGCTTACCGTCCATGAGCTGTTCAAAAATACGGGGTATCCCTTTAGCTCCACAGAAGTGGTGAGGCATATAGTGCTGTGGAATGATCGCGTGCAATCCTATACTGCCTCTTAATACAACGAAAAACGACAAATAGATCTTGAAGATGAGCAGTTGCCCTTCGGGTCGCCGTTGTCCTCAAATGTGGAGCTAAAGAGATACCCCGTTCAAAAATACAGGCATAAAGAAGCCATAAAACCCGGCATGCTTGCGCTACATTCCACCCACTTGCTGGATCAGCTTCGAGAACGTATGTGCGACTTGCACTATAACTACAGAATAAAAAAATCATATCCGTATTGGGCACAATTTTTATCCAATAGCCCAGTAGGCGCAGGTTTCAACCCCCTCAACGCTCGACACCCATCCGGTCGAGCAGGTCGGACACCAGCTCCAGCCGCACCAGCGGATTGTCCAGCGCCATCAACCGGTGTTTCAACTCGGCGGATGCGGGCAGCAGCTCGGCCCAGCGGTTGGCCACCCAGCCGCAGTCGTCCCAGTGGTAGGGCGGCTGCAGAGGCAGCTCGTTCGCGGCTTCGGGTTCACGCTCCAGCAGGTTGTTCAGCAAGCGTTGCAGCGCGTCGCGT
>Ga0209066_10003809_pt1 | contig 16946 bp, 17 predicted proteins | sample All_14_2_FD_187198 | JGI IMG/M metagenome (GOLD analysis project Ga0209066, IMG submission 187198) | Freshwater microbial communities in response to fracking from Pennsylvania, USA - Allegheny Zone_MetaG_DW_15 (SPAdes) (version 2) ... | reverse complement strand
CCCCCATGCCCTTGGGTCACCGGAACACCCGTGCTAGCGTCCTCCCCTGAAAATCAGCCATGCAATCGGGCAAAAGTTCAGGGAGAACGGCCATGAAAAATCTCTTCAACATTGCCGGCAAGGTGGCGCTTGTCACGGGCGGCTCGCGCGGCATCGGCGAAATGATCGCCACCGGCTTCGTCGAGAATGGCGTAAAAGTCTATATCTCGGCGCGCAAGGCCAAGGCCTGTGACGAGCTTGCCGAGCGCCTGTCGGAAAAAGGCGCCTGCATTTCCCTGCCTTTCGATCTCGCTACCATGGAGGGCGTCAAGGGACTGGCCGCTGAAATCGCCAGCCGCGAAGACAGGCTCGACATCCTCGTCAACAATGCCGGTGCCGCCTGGGGCGAACCGATTGATGATTATTCCGAAAGCGGCTGGGACAAGGTCTTCAACATCAATGTGAAGGGCCCCTTCTTCATCACGCAAAAGCTCCTGCCGCTCTTGCGCAAGGCGGGCACGCATGAAAATCCCGCCCGCATCATCAACATCGCCTCGATCAATGGCATCGAGCCGCCGCCTCTGGAAACCTATGCCTATTCATCCTCCAAGGCGGGCGTCATCATGTTGACGCGCCATCTCGCCGGGCGGCTGGCAGGCGACAATATTCTCGTCAATGCGATCGCGCCCGGACCCTTTCCGAGCCAGATGATGGCGGCCACGCTTGACGCCATGGGCGACGCGATCAAGGCGGCCAATCCGCGCAAGCGCATCGGCACGCCGGAAGATATTGCCGGTGTCGCCATCTTCCTCGCCTCGCGCGCCAGTGCCTACACGACAGGTGCTGTCATCCCCTGCGATGGCGGTGCCGCTGAAGTCTGAGACCCTGTCAGGGGCGGTGGCTATTCAGCCGCCGCCCGCGCGCCTGCCGCATCGGCATGATCTGAAATCAGCTGCACCATGCGCGCACAAAGCTCAGTCGGCAGATCATGCCCCATGCCGTCAATGAGTTCGAGCCGCGCGCCGGGAACTGCTTTTGCCGTATCCATGCCGCCTTCAGGTCGCAACAGCGGATCCGCCTTGCCATGGATGACGAGAAACGGCACGCACACTTTCTTCAGACGCTCGACACGGCTGCCATCCGCCACAATCGCCGCATATTGGCGGATGCTGCCTTCGGGATAATACATGTGGTCATATTCCGCCGCGACGAGCCGATAGAGTTCCTCATCGGTCTTGGGATAGGCCGGGCTTTCAAATATGCGCCGACCCGCCATGCGATGCGCGATCACCGCCTCGCGTTCCTCTGAAGGCGGCACGGCTGTCAGCGCCGCCATCGCGGCTTCACTCGCAGGCGGCAAGTCGTAATTCCCCGTCGTCGACATGACCGAGGTGACCGAATGCAGACGGTCGGCGTGATGGATCGCCATATTCTGCACGATCATGCCGCCCATGGAAACGCCCACCACATGCGCCTTGGCAATGTCCAGCGCATCCATGAGCCCTATGCCATCCGCCGCCATATCGGACAATGTATAAGGCGTCTCTGGCTGGCGTCCCTCTTTCAGGGCGGCAATCACCTGGATGACGGAAGGCAGCCCGGTGAGCTTCTCGCTCTTGCCGGCATCGCGATTGTCATACCGGATGACCCGATAACCCCGCGCCTTGAGGCCCTCCATAAAATCCGCCGGCCAGCTCATCATTGTCGAGCCAAAGCCATTCACAAGCAGCATCACCGGTGCATCCGCCGGACCGCGATCTTCATAATTGAGGGTAATGCCATTGGCTGTGATCTGGCGCATCTCTCACTCCCTTATTGTTTTTGCCAGTCTAGCCCGCTCTTGCATTGAAGCGCCAGACGCGGGACTCTGGACCGGAAAGAAAAACAAGGAGGCGCGCCATGACGCTTGAATATGACCTTTTCTGGTCCTTTCGCTCACCCTATTCCTATCTCGTCACGCCCCGCTTGCAGGCGCTGGAAGCCGCGTTTGATGTGCGCTGCAATGTGCGGCCCGTCTATCCCATCGCCGTGCGCATGGAAGGTTTCTTCAAGCAGGTCAATCCCCTGTGGCCACCCTATCTGATAAAGGACACAACCCGCATCGCTGAGATGCTGGGCCTGCCCTATGCCTGGCCCAGGCCCGACCCGGTCGTCATGGATTTGCGTTCCGGCGAGGTGCCCAAGGCCCAGCCCTATATTCATCGCCTCACCCGCCTCGGCGTCGCGGCAACGGAAAAGGGCAAGGGCTTGCCCTTCCTGCGCGAAGTCAGCGCCATCATTTTCGGCGGCGTCCAGAACTGGCATGACGGCGATCATCTGGCAGAAGCAACGGCCAGGGCCGGTCTTGATCTGGCAGCCCTTGATGCCGATATCGAGGCCCGCCCTGCCCATTATGAAGACACCATCATGGCCAATGAAGCCGCACAAAAGGCAGCCGGCCATTGGGGCGTGCCGCTCATGGTGTTTGAGGGCGAACCTTTTTTCGGCCAGGACCGGGTTGAGGCCCTGCAATGGCGCATGAGCCAGAAGGGATTGAAGAAGCGCGGCTGAAAGATTGCCGAACCCCGCATGGAAAGATAGCCTCCGCTTGCCCGGGGGGCGGACAAGGAACAGGGAATGCAACGCGACCTCAATCTCATGTCGAGCCAGACCTATGATCTCGTCGTGATTGGCGGCGGCATCACGGGCGCCAGCATTGCCTGGGATGCCGCATTGCGCGGCCTCAAGGTGGCGCTTGTCGAAAAGGACGACTTCGCCCATGCGACAACCGCCGGTTCCTCCAAGCTCATTCATGGCGGCCTGCGCTATCTCGCCAATGGCGAGCTGAAACTCGTGCGCGAATCCCTCCGTGAACGGCGTATCTGGGAAGTTGTCGCACCGCATATGGTCGATCCCCTGCCCTTCATCCTTCCCGTCTTCGGCCACAAGGCCGGTTTCATCTTGTCCATCGGCCTCTTCTTTTATGATCTGCTCTCCTTTGACCGGAACTGGCTGTCAGATGACGACAAGAAACTGCCGGGCTTCCGCTCCATTTCGCGCAAGAAGGCGCTTCAGCTTGTGCCAAGCCTGCCGGTGAACGGCCTCACCGGGGCCAAGATCTATTATGATTGCCAGATGTATGCCCCCGAACGCATGTGTCTTGAATGTCTGCAAGGCGCTGTCGAATATGGCGCCGACATTGCCAATTATGCCGAAGTCACCGGCTTCGATGTCGAAGGCGACATGGAAGTCGGGGCCCGCGTCAAGGGCGTCACCGTCACCGACCGCTTGAGCGGCGAGAGCCATGTCATTCAGGGCAAGGTCATCGTCAATGCCTCAGGCCCCTGGGCTGACCGCCTGATGGGCATGGTCGAAGGCGACGCGCCCGCCCGCCGTCTCATCCGCTCCAAAGGCATCCACATCATCACGCGCGCCATTTCCGGCAAACATGCCCTCGCCGTGCAGTCCAAGATCGGCGGGCACTTCTTTGTCATTCCCTGGCGCGGTCACACCATCATCGGCACGACAGATACCGTCTTTGAGGAAGATCCCGACAATGCGTCGGTCACGGAATCCGACATCGAAGCCTTCCTGACCGTCGTCAATGATGGCCTGCCGGGACTTCATCTCAAGCGCAGCGATGTTTTGCATTTCTATGTTGGCCTGCGCCCGCTTGTCGATACGACGCCGCAGGTTGTTGGCAAAGACAATGAAGTCGGCAAGGACAGCTACAATGCCAGCCGCGCCGCCGAGGTATATGACCATGCCCCCGGCGAAGCCGTTGAAGGCTTGATCTCCGCCATTGGCGGCAAATGGACCACATCGCGCCATCTCGCCGAACAGGTTGTGGACCTCGCGCTGCAAAAACTCGGACGCAAGGCCAAATGCGAAACCCATTGCACGCCGCTTTATGGTGGCGAAATCACCCGCTTCAAATCTTTCGTGGCACGCGCCCGAAAGCGCCACCCCGAACTTGCGCCCGATATCGTCGAACATCTCTGCCGCAATTACGGCGCCGTCTATGAAGACGTATTGCAGACAGCCAGGAACTGTGGCGAGAAAAGCGAGAGCCTGCTCAAGCGCCTCGCCTCTGACAGACCCGAAATCGGCGCCCAGATCATTCATGCCGTCCGGCATGAGATGGCGCCGCATCTTTCCGACATCGTATTCCGTCGCACCGGATTGGGCACACTCGGCGACCCCGGTGTCGCCACCATCAACACCGTCGCGCAGATCATGGCATCGGAACTCGGCTGGGACGAAACCCGTATCGCACGCGAAATTGCCGCCACACGCCTGCTCTTTGAAACGGGCCATGCTGTGCGCGAGAGCCTGACCCCATGAGCACCCCATGAGAAACTGGCAGCCCCATGTCGCCGCCATCGTCAATCCGCGCTCCGGCGGCGGCAAGACGGGCCGCGCCTGGCGGCTGATCGCCCATGCGCTCGAACGCGACCTCGGCGCCATCCGCACACATTTCACCAAATCCGCTTCCACACCGCATTATCTGCCCGCGGCCGAACTCACGCGTCAGGCCCTGCGCGAGGGCGCGCAACTCATCATCGCGGTTGGCGGCGATGGCACCATCAATGAAGTCGTCAATGGCTTCTTTGAAGACGGCATCGCCATCAATCCGGAAGCCCACCTCGCCCTCATTCATGCCGGTACGGGCGGCGACTTCCGCAAGACCTTCAACATGGGCGACGACATGGCCACCTGCATCAAGGCGATTGCCAGCGGCAATACGCGACAAATTGATATAGGTCGCCTGAGCTTCATTGCCGAGGATGGCCGCGAAACCATGCGCCACTTCGCCAATATTGCGAGCTTTGGGCTTTCCGGTGCCGTTGACCGCGCCGTCAACACCATGACCTGGCCCAAACTCTTTGGCGGCAAGTTCGCCTTTCTCTGGGCAACGTTCACCACCGCGCTGCGCTACAAACCCAAGCCCGTTCGCATCACCAGCGATGGCGGCATGGATGAGGTCGTCAATGTCGGCACAGCCGCCATTGCCAATGGCCGCTACTTTGGCGGCGGCATGATGATGGCGCCCCATGCCGAACCCGATGACGGCAAGTTCGATATCGTGATCCTGCGTGACACAACCCTGCGCGATCTCATGGGAGGTGGCGGCTCGCTCTATGAGGGCACCCATATCAACCACGAAAAAACCATGGTCCATCGCGCCCGCACACTCACCGCCACGCCCATCGACGACGAGATCGTCCTGCTCGACATTGATGGCGAGGCGCCGGGCCGTCTGCCGGCCCGCTTTGACATCCTTCCCGGTGCGATAACCCTTCGATGCTGATAGTCTGCATGGATTCGCCACGCCCCTCTCGCGAGAACGAGCTTCACTGATGACCATTGATCGCACGACATTGCGCTGGAACGGCTGGGGTCCGACACGCCAGAAAAGCCCGCTGCCCCATGACGCCCCGCAATGGGAATGGATCCGCGAAACGCTCGGCCTGTCGCGCCTGCCTTCAACGCCCGCCATCCCGCTCGAAGACATCACGCTGCCTGTCTGCAATCTGAGCAATGCGACACTCAAGCGCCTGCGCGAAATTGTCGGCGACGACCATGTGCGCACCGATGATCATGAACGTGCCTTTCACGCGCGCGGCAAGTCCTATCACGATCTGCTTTATCTGCGCGCCGGTCGCCTTGAAATGGCGCCTGACGCCGTTGTCTATCCGCGCAATACCGATGAAGTCCTCGCCATCGTCAAGCTCGCCTCCGACGAGAACATCGCCCTCATTCCCTATGGCGGCGGTTCCTCCGTGGTCGGCGGCGTCAATGCACTGGGCAAATCGCTTGCCGGCGCCATCCTGACGCTCGACACAACGCTCATGACGCGCATCATCCAGATCGACAAGATCGCCATGACCGCACGCATTGAAGCGGGCATCTATGGTCCGGCACTGGAAACCGCATTGCAAGCCCATGGCGTGACGCTCAGCCATTATCCGCAGAGCTTTGAATATTCAACGCTTGGCGGCTGGATCGCGGCGCGCGGGGCGGGCCAGCAATCAAACCGCTATGGCAAGGCCGAGAAGTGGCTCGTCTCGGCACGCCTCGCGACACCCAAAGGCTTCTGGTCCACCGAGGACACACCTGCCTCCGCCGCCGGACCCAATCTCAATCAGCTCGTCGCCGGTTCCGAAGGCACGCTGGGCGTGATTTGCGACGCAACGGTCAAAATCCACGCGATCCCGGAGCGCAAGGATTATCGCGGCTATCTTTTCAAGAATTTCGCCATGGGCATCGAGGCGGCGCGCCGCATCAATCATGCCGACATTCCTGTCGCCATGGTGCGCCTCTCGGATGCGCCCGAAACGCATTTCTTTCAGGCCTTCTCTTCCACCACGCCACCCGACAGCCTGAAAGCGCGCCTGCAACGCACCTATCTCAAATGGAAGGGCTTTGACGAAAATCCCTGCCTGATGCTGATCGGCCATGAGGGCGACAAAAAAACCGTCGTCTGGGCGCAGGAATGCACACAAGCCATCTGCCAATCGCTTGGCGCCCTTGCGCTTGGCACCAGCGCGGGCCGCAAATGGTATCACGGCCGCTTCGGCTCTCCTTACAGCCGCGACCCCATGCTGGAGCGTGGGGTCGGCGTTGACACGCTCGAAACCTCAACGCGTTGGTCCAACATCGCCAAGCTGCATGAGGCTGTCATCACGGCCCTCCACGATGCCATGGCCGCCAACATGCCCGAGGAAGGCGCGCGCGGCATTGTCATGGCGCATCTGAGCCATTCCTATCCCGATGGCGCGAGCCTTTATTTCACCTTTGTTTTTCCGCGCGATCTGCGCCGCGAAGTCGAGCAATGGCAGGCGATCAAGCGGGCGGCCACGGATGCGATCATCAACAATCGCGGCACCATCAGCCATCACCACGGTGTCGGCATCGATCACGCCCCATGGCTGGCCGAGGAAAAAGGCGAAATCGGTTTTGCGGTTCTCAAGGCGCTCAAGGCCGAGCTTGATCCAAAGTCCGTGATGAACCCCGGCAAGCTCCTTGGCTAAAGGCTGACCAGGCGGCGCGCCAGATCAAGGGCGATGTCGCGCGTCTCGGCGACATGGACATCGGGGCCTTCCATCGCGCCCATTTCGGAAAGAACCTGACGCGGCTGCGGCTGCGGCCCGCACAAGACCACCTTGGTGTGATGTCCGGCACAGCGCGCAATTAGCGCTTCGATCGCGGACACACCTGTCGCATCAATGATCGGCACGCCGCTCATATCCAGAATGAAAACACGCGGCGGCGCCCCAATGCGATCCAGCACCTCGCCAAGCCGCATGGCGACGCCAAAAAAGAAGGGCCCGCTGATCCGGCTCATCACGACGCCAGCCGGCAGTTCCACCTCATCATGCGGGCGGTCGCGCGGCGCATCATCGCTTTGATCGCCCTCGATCAGGGCCATATGCGTGCGCACATCAACCGCTTCCGACATGCGATGCATGAAGAGAAAAGCGGCGAGCACCACACCCACTTCAATCGCAACCGTCAGATCCACCGTGACCGTCAGCACGAAAGTCAAAACCAGCACGGCACGGTCGCCAAGCGGCGCCCGCATCAAATGGCGAAACTTGTCGACCTCGCTCATGTTCCACGCCACCACCAGCAGCACAGCCGCCAGCGCCGCCAGCGGAATGAAGCTCGTCAGCGGCCAGGCAACAAGCATGAAAAGCAGCAGCATCAGGGCATGCAACATGCCCGCAATCGGCGAGCGCGCGCCTGAGCGGATATTCGTTGCCGTGCGGGCAAGCGCGCCCGTCGCGGGCAATCCTCCGACGGCGGCCGATGCTATATTGGCCACCCCTTGCGCCAGCAATTCAGCATTGGAGCGATGCCGACGTCCCGTCATGCTGTCGGCGACAAGCGCGGAAAGCAGCGATTCAACACCGGCCAGAAAAGCAATCGTGAAGGATGTCGGCAGCAGATCGCGCAAGCGCGCCAGCGTCACTTCCGGCAATGTCGGCCATTCAAAATGCGGCGTCAGCCCGGCATATCTTGTGCCGATCGTATCCGTCGGCATTTGCATCAGCCAGACCGCAATGGCGGCGAGAATGACAGCGATCAAAAAACCCGGCGCGCTGGGCCGCCAGCGCCGCAGACCGAGAATGATGGCGAGCGAGGCGGCCCCGATCGCCAGTGTCGCAGGCGAGGTCTGCGGCAATGCGGCACCCAGCACCATCAGCTTGTCGAAGAAGTCTGCGGGCACATGTTCAACCGCAAGACCAAAGAAATCCTTGAGTTGGCTCGAAGCAATGATGACGGCAATGCCAGCGGTAAAGCCCGTGATGACGGGCTGGGGCACATATTTGATATAGGTGCCAACGCCGAGCAACCCCGCCGCCACAAGCATCAGGCCCGCCATGAAGGTCGCGAGCACCAGCCCGTCAAATCCATGCAGGGCAATCACATTGAAGACAACGACGACAAAGGCGCCGGTGGGTCCGCCGATCTGGAACCTTGACCCCCCCAGTGCCGAGATGAAAAACCCGGCCACAACGGCGGTCAGCAAGCCCTTGTCAGGCGTCGCACCGCTTGCAATGGCAAGCGCCATCGAAAGCGGCAAGGCAACAATCGCAACCGTCAACCCGGCAATGAAGTCGGCCCGGAAGGAGGCCAGCCCATAGCCCTCACCCAGCACGGTGATGAGCTTGGGCATCAGCATTTTGGCAAGTGTAGGCCGCTCGACAGAATTGGGCATGAAGCCCCCCGTCCAAAATCACGCCATGAAAGAATGGCGCAAGCATCCCTCTTTGACATCAAAATAGCGAGAGGACAGTTCCGCGCAGTCTCTACGCAAGCGCCTCTCGCAAGGCGATGGCCGCCGTCTTCACGGCCTCGCGCGACACATCAAGCACGGCTTGCAAATTGAAGAAGCCGTGGATCATGCCATCGTAATTGACATATTCGGTCTCGACGCCTGCCGCCTTCAGGGCCTCGGCATAGGCGCGGCCCTCATCGCGCAGCACGTCAAAGCCTGCTGTCACCACATAGGCCTGCGGCAGGCCGGCAAGGCTTGGCGCCTTCAAGGGTACGAGCAAGGGATCATTTTCATCCTGCCCGGCAGCATAGGCCTTGAAGAACCACTCCATTGTCGGAAGTTCCAGAAAATAGCCTTCCGCGAAAGATTTGTAGGAGCCCGTGCGCCCCGGCACATCCGTCACCGGATAGATGAGCATCTGGAAGGCGATATGCGGGCTCTTCTCGCTCTTGGCGCGCAGCGACACGGTGGCCGCAAGATGCCCGCCCGCACTGTCGCCACCGACCGCGATACGGTTGGCGTCTATATCGAGCTTGGACGCATTGGCCTCCACCCATTTGACGGCGGCGTAGCAGTCTTCAAGCGCCGCAGGATAGGGATGTTCTGGTGCCAGGCGGTAATGTACGGCGATGACACGCGCGCCGCTTTCATTGGCAAGTGTGCGGCACAAGGCATCATGCGTGTCGAGATCGCCGATCACCCAGCCGCCACCATGGAAAAAGACGAGAGCCGGTGAGCCGCCACCAGCGGCAACCGGCGCGTAGATGCGCAAGGGAATCTCGCCACCAGGACCGGGAATGGAAACATCTTCCACCTTGCCAATCGGCACAGCTTGCAAATCGGCGACACTGCCGAGCGACTTGTAAAATTCGCGGGCGGCCTCAGGTGGCAGATTATAAAGCTTGGGGGCACTGGCATCGGCGGCAAGTCCGTCGAGCAGAGCCTTCGCTTGGGGATCGAGTGTCATGGCGTTCTCCCTGTCCCATACCGATTATCGGTTCTGGCCGTTGACCGGCTTCCGGGAAGACACTTGTAAACGCCAAGGCAGGGTCGCGCCAAGCCTCAATGCAACATATGGCCTTCGCGCGAACGCCGTCCCTCGACCATGTCGAGCACGACGCAACGTAACATCCGCCAGGCTTCGGCCCGGATTTTTTCGCCGATCTGTTCCAGTTCACTGACCGCCGTATCGGCATAGGCAATGGCTTTTTCGCCATGCGTATCGAACATGTAGCCCGCGAGAAGATTGATTTCGTGATCGGTGACCAAGGGATGCACTCCGGCAGAAAGGGTTATGCCAGAACCATTGCAACCGCCGGGCCACGGCCATCTTGCAGAAAGTTATAATTATTTCAATGACTTGCAACTCGGATTCTGGCCCCGGAAGCCACAGTCGGCAATCTTTGCCATAGGCATCGCCTGCCCCACCCGGCACGACTTGCCGTTCAGCCCTTGAAGCCGCCCTCATCGAGATAATATTGCTCCGCCTCACTCGAACGCCGTCCCAAAATGGCATTGCGATGGGGAAAGCGCCCAAACTGGCGAATGATGTCGGCATACCGCTCGGCATAGGCGAGCGTCTCGGGATCATCGAGCCTTGTCGCAAAATAAATCAGCCCCTGCGCCTGCATCGCGCGATCTTCAGAATGCATGAAGGGCATATAGAACCAGCGCCGCGCCACCATCGGCAATTCGACATCCATGTTGCGTTCAATGGCGGCGATGGCGATGCGCAGCGCTTTGTCATCCTGCATGAAGGCGCGATGATCCTCGCGATAGAGATTGCGCGAGAACTGGTCAAGAATGATGACAAGCGCCAAGGCCCCGCGCGCATCATTTGCCCAGCCATCAAGCCGCCCTTCAGCGGCCATGCCATGCTGTTTCAGGAACCGGCGGCGAATCTCCTCGTCGAAACGCGCATCCTGCGCAAACCACTTGCCCTCCCCCGCCGAGAACCAGAAGTCGAGTATCTCTTTGGGGTCCGTGGTCATGATATGGGCCGTCCGTTGAGAATGATCCTGCCGCATCCCGGCATCCCGGGCGCTAGTTGATCATGCGCTCGCGGCCTTCCCAGTAAGGTTTGCGCAATTCGCGACGCAAAATCTTGCCCGACGGGTTGCGCGGCAGGGCCGTCACGAACTCAACCGATTTGGGCACCTTGTAGCGGGCAATGCGGGACCGCGTGAACTCGATGATTTCATCCTCGCTCACCTGCTGATCGGCTTTGAGCACGACCATGGCTTTGACAGCTTCACCCCATTTCTCATCCGGCACGCCAATGACAGCCACGTCGGCAATGGCCGGATGCCCGAAGAGCGCATTCTCGACTTCGGCGGGATAGATGTTTTCTCCCCCTGAAACGATCATGTCCTTCACGCGGTCATAGATGAAGAGATAGCCATCCTCGTCGAAATATCCCGCATCGCCAGAACGGAACCAGCCGCCCCGCATGGACTCTTGCGTCGCCTTCTCGCGATTCCAGTACCCCTTCATGATCGAGCCCCCGCGAATGACGATCTCGCCAACCTTGCCAACGGGCACGGGTTGATCATTTTCATCGAAGATCGCGATTTCCATATCGGGATTTGGCAGGCCGCAGGAACGCAATTTGTTCAGGGCCGGATCATGGGCGCGGGCCGGCAAATGTGCGGCCCCCCCTGTCGTTTCGGTCATGCCGTAAAGCTGCACAAAATCGGCTTTGAAAACACCTTGCGCCTGCTTCAACAATTCCTCGGCAATCGGTGACGCACCATAGAGGAGCTGACGCAATGAGGTGACATCCGTGGTCTTGATTTCCGGATCAAGCAACAGGAACAGGATCACAGCCGGCACGATAAAGGCGATGGTGATGCGCTCTTTCTCAATCAGCTTCAGCATGAGTTTGGGATCAATGTCTTTCAGCACAATGTTTTTGCAGCCATACAAATGGCCGAGAATGCCGATATTGACGCCAGCCACATGAAAGAGCGGCATACAGACAAGCACCGTGTCGTCGCCGCGCCAATTGGCCCAGCCAGAAATCGCCCCCTGCTTGAAGATCGAAATATAATTGGCATTGGTCAGTTGCACGCCTTTGGGATGACCCGTTGTGCCGCTGGTATAAAGCTGGATCACATCGTCATCCGGCGCGAGATCGGTCATCGGATCCTTCGCCGGAAAACTGTCACGCCATGTCGCAAAGTCGGGCCAGCTCTTGTGACCTCCATCAAGCGCGATCACACGGCGAAGTGACGGACAGTCTGGCAAGATCGATTCGATGACGTCATAATATTCCGCACCGACAAAAAGGAGTTCGACCGCCGCATCATTGATGATGAAGGCAATTTCGGGTGGTGCCAGGCGCCAATTGATCGCCACCGGGACGGCCCCGGACTTCGAGGCGCCATAGAACATCTCAAAATAAAGGTCCGAGCCCTTGCCGATAAAACCGATGCGGGTTCCCTTCCCGCATTTTTCAGCGATCAGCCCCTGCGCCACACGGCTGGCATAGGCATCGAGTTCGGCATAGGTCGTGCGGCGGTTTTCAAAAACCTGCGCCACGCAATCAGGTCGCATACGTGCCTGCACGCGCACAATATCAGCCACGGCATGGATGGGTTCACCAACGCTTGTCATTTATCCTCCCTCATGGCCGTTCGGGGCGCGCCCCCCGCCCTCTTGTCGAGGCATGGCCCGTTCTTTTGCCAAGTGTAGCTTGGTCACCCCCAAGGGCAACCGGAACGATGGCCGAATGGTGCCTTACCGGGCCCGAACCCACGATAGGCTGGAGGGCACGTAAAAAACAACAACATGACGCAAGGACAACCACCCCGTCTTGTCGAACGCTTTTGCAGGCGGTGCGTAACAGGCCAGCCCCCGACCCGACTTGACCAACCTGACCAATGCCTGATCAGCGCGCGGTGATGCCGCCATCAATGACGAGCTCAGAGCCCGTCATATAGGACGAGGCGTCTGACGCGAGGAACAACACACCGTCAGCGACATTCTGGGCCGAACCCGCATAGCCGACGGGCGACATATTGGAGGCGAGATCGCTGGCAACGAGCGGCCCCTGATTGGAACGGTCGGTCGGCATTTCACCTGCGGCCGGGATCTTGTCCCAGATCGCCGTATCGATGATGCCGGGATGCACGGAGTTGACGCGCACCTTGTTCTGCAGCATCGCGCATTCAAGGGCGATCGACTTTGACATCAGGCGCACAGCCCCCTTGCTCGCGCTATAGCCCGCCATCATCGTCGCGCCTTGAAGACCCGCAATCGACGAAAGATTGATGACTGAGCCGCCCCCCGATTTGGCAATGCAGGGAATGGCGTGCTTGCAACCAAGGAAGACGCCATCAACATTGATCGCATTCTGCCAGCGGAACTTTTCGAGCGTCATCGTGAAGGTCGACTCCATGATGCCGACGCCCGCATTGTTGACGAGGATATGAAGCCCGCCAAATTCATCTTGCGCGCGCTTGACGATTTCCACCCAGCGATCCTCATCCACCACATCCTGATGCGCGGCCATCGCCTTGCCGCCATTCGCCCGGATTTCAACGGCGACCGCTTCAGCGCCCGCCGCATCCACGTCCGTCACAACCACACTGGCGCCCGCACGCGCCAATGTCAGCGCACAAGCCTTGCCGATGCCCATGGCGCCTCCCGTAACGAGGGCGACTTTCCCACTGACCTGACCCATGACTCTCCCCTGCTGAGCTGAATAATGCGGCTCTGTCATAGGGCAATCGCGTCGCGTCATCAATCAAATTGGCATCCCTGCGACGCAATATGCGAACTGCCATATGGACAGTTCGGTTCATTGTGCGTTTGACAGGCGCAACTGACATCTCGATAACAATAACAAGAGGAGGATCAGACCGTGGCTGGACCCAAATTGCGCTTTGGCGCCTTCATTGCCCCCTTTCACCCGTTGCGCGAAAACCCGACCCGCCAACCGTCAGCACACTGCCAATCGCGCAGACGCCGCCTGCCGAGTGATAAAGCGGCGGAACGCTATGCATGCGGGTCTTTCTCTGTCGCCTTCACATTCGACGACCAGGACACCATCATGGCAAGCATGCGGCCATGTGAAATGCGCGCCGCTTTCGGATTGCCCGTCGAGAGAAATATATACTCGTTTCTCAAACGCTGAATGAGACCCATCCCGTGCCCCCGCTCGGCCACGCCGTGGCGGCCCCATTGCCGAGTTTGATGTGTCATGCCGCGCAGTGCTTGCAACCGTCAAGGATATGGCGCAAATCCTTGCGACAAACGTCACGCGGAATAATGACAAGATGAACCCGGACAGGCCAATTTCTGAACTTGATGTGGCGGGCCTGCAATGCCCCTTGCCCGTGCTGCGAGCGCGAAAGGTTTTGGCGGGCATGGGGCCTGGGAGCTTGTTGCGGGTGCGTGCGACCGATCCCGTTGCACGCATCGACATGCCGCATTTTTGCGCGCAGGCCGGCCATGAGCTTCTCGAAACAACCGAAGACGGACGATTTTTGCTGTTTCTCATCCGTCGCGGCGCATCGGCGCCCGCCCCATCGGATGACTGACCAAATTGTCGGAATATCTGTCAGTTTGAAAAGTCGCTGGCCAGGGTCGCATAGAGAAACTCGTCGCACCAGGCGCCCTGGATGACCTTGCTCTGACGAAAGGCGCCTTCGCGCCGCATGCCCAGACGTTCCATCACCCGTGCAGAGGCCTTGTTGCGCTGATCGCATATGGCCGTGATGCGGTGCAAACCCAGTTCGCGAAATCCGGCATCGAGCATGGCGCGCCCGGCCTCCTCGGCAAAACCATGGCCCCAATAATCCGGATGCAGCACATAGCCAAGATCGCCCGTCCGGTTGAACCAGTCCGTGATCTTGAGCCCGACGCCGCCAATCACGCGATGCCCCTGGCGCGGCACGATGCCGAGTTCATAACAGCGGCGCGGCTTGCGTCGTTGGTCTTCCAGAAACCCGCGAATGGCTTCTTTTGTCTGGGCGAGCGTGTTGGGACCCCAGACGAGATGTCGCGAGACAACTTCAAGGCCGGAATAGGCCTGCACGGCCTCCAGATCGCTGCTGACGAAATCACGCAGCAGCAGGCGCGGCGTCACGATTGGCAAAGTGACGACAGGCAGCTTGATGTTGCGACGACCCGGCACGATCACACGCATGCGGCAAGCTCCGCCCGTTGTGCCTCACGAAAGCCAACGACAATCCTGTCACCGCATTCAAAGACGGGGCGCTTCATCAAGGCGGGATGCGCCGCGATCAATTTCACAAGCGCGGGCTTTGACAGATCGGATTTTTCAGCATCGTCCAACGCGCGCCATGTGGTGCTGGCCTTGTTGAGCAGCACATCAACACCCGCAGCATCGGCAAATCGTTTGATATCTTTTGCGGCGATACCGTCAACGCGGACATCGATGAATTGATGGGGGATTGACTCTTGCTTGAGCCAAGCCAATGCCTTGCGGCATGTGTCACAATTCTTGAGCCCATAGACCTTTATCAAAACAACCGCCTCGCCTGTCACGTAAGGCGATCAGGATAGAGCGCGAAGCCCTATCCTCAAAGCCCCGGATGGTGAGGCGCTCGTCGCTCAGGCGGCCTTGTTCTGGGCCTGATAGGCTTCATAGGTCTGAAGGGCAGCAAGCGCGCCGCGATAGTGGATGAGCGGGCCAATATTGAGCGCCTTGCGCACATCGGCCAGCGGCATGGCCAGCATGCCCTCCCAATCGGCTTCCGGCAGGCGCTTTGCCTGCTTGCCAAGCCGATAGCCCTCGCGCACCGCACGCCCTATGCCGATACCCTTGGGCAGATCGCGCGAGACAGCCCGCAGCCCGAACAAGACAATGGCACCGATCCCGCGATTTTGAGACTGCGCATAGGTAAAGGCGAGCAGGCAAAGTTCGCCAAGCCCATCGCGGCCATAGCCGGTGCTGGTATGCCAGAGGTCATGCGTATCGCGCTGCCGGTTGCGATAGAGGCGTGCGGCTTCAGGCAAATTGTCGCGGTCCGGAATCACCTCGCTGGCTTCGACCAGTCCGTCGGCGGTCAGATTCTCACCGCTCATGAACTCGTAATAAGTGCGCCCAAGACTGCCCTCCGGCAGACGCGACAGGCTGTCCCTGTCGCTCAGCGTCGCCAGAATATTGCGTTTCTCGGCAATGATCTGGCGACCGACCGGGCTGTTGGCAAAGCGTAAAAACAGCCGCTCATCAGCACCGCCGCCAAGCGCATCGATGACCTTGAAAACCTGCGCCGTGTCTTCCTTGTCAGCGATCAGGGCCTGAATCGCACGCCACGCCTTGAGCGGCTGGATGCGCTTGCGAGGCCGCTGCGCCATGCCGACAGGCGCCATTGTCATACCGGTGTCGGAACTTGTATTGGCCATGAATTATTTCCTTATTATATGCCATACCGGTCGGTAAAATAAAGGGGGACAGACGCAACCACAAGACAGCACCCGCTAGCTCTATAATGTACTGACATACTTGTCAATACTCCTTCAGAGGCTATACTGAAGCGAGCCGCTTGAAAGTTCAGGCCAGAAGCATTGAGGACAGCATGACGTCACGGAGCTCTGAAATGGAGCGACCTGCGCCTTCGGGCATTCCGACCCAGAAGCGCATCAGACGGACGGCTGATGAGGCCCGTCGACTGATTCTGGACGCCGCCGAAGAGCGTCTGGCGACCCAGGGTCCCGAAGGCATTCGCCTGCAGGATATTGCCCGCGATGTCGGCATTTCCCATCCCGCCATTCTGCATCACTTCGAAAGCCGCGAGGGACTTGTCCGCGCCCTCATCCATCGCTCATCGACCCAGTTCCGCGACAAGATGCTGGCGCTGGTCGAAGACACGATCAATGGCGGGTCAGGCTCCGAAGGTCTGATCCAGAATGCCTATCAGGTGTTGAGCGATCGCGGTTCCGCCCGGCTTCTCGCCTGGCTCATCCTGACAGGCCGCACCATCGAAAACGGCGCCTCGCAGAATCTGACGCGCGAAATTGCCGATGCGCTGCATGATCGCCGCGTCGAACTGGCAAATGAGCGTGGTCGTCCTGCACCCGCGCGCGAAGACACCGTCTTCATGTCGATGCTGACCTCAACGGCAGCCTTTGGTGACGCCATCATCGGCCGCCAGATCGCCGAGGCATCCGGTCTCGATCCGGACGCGCTTGCCCGTTATCGCAAATGGCTCGCCAACCTGCTTGATGAGCATGT
>Ga0209066_10003808_pt1 | contig 16946 bp, 14 predicted proteins | sample All_14_2_FD_187198 | JGI IMG/M metagenome (GOLD analysis project Ga0209066, IMG submission 187198) | Freshwater microbial communities in response to fracking from Pennsylvania, USA - Allegheny Zone_MetaG_DW_15 (SPAdes) (version 2) ... | reverse complement strand
TGCGCCGCGTTGGTTGAGAACAATTCCAGGCTGGTAGCATCAGGATCGAATTGGGACGTTACTTCATTGTTGCGATAGGCCGTAATGCTGGTGACCGTCCCGATGCCGAGTTCAATATCGCCCTGAATAGATACGCCGTAGTTTTCGATCCGGTTGCTGGGGACGATGTCGTACAATACGTTATAGTCGTACGGGTTCTCTGAAACGAACTGTCCGCCCAGAGCCCGTACGCTTGCGCCCGTTGGGCCTTCAACGAGGTTGGTGAGGACGCAGCAATTCTCGTCGATCTTGTCGTAGTCGGCGATCAGGCGGAAACTGGTATTGAGCGAGGGCTCCCACAGGACGTCGCCGCGAATGCCCCAACGATCACGCTCGTTGTAATCGTCTCCCGTTCCGAGGTCCTCAACATAGCCATCGCGGCGATTGAAACTGCCGCCCAGGGCAACCGCCAGCGAGTCGGTGATCGGGCCGGTCACATAGCCTTCGAAGCGGTGCAGGCCATAATTGCCAACGCTGGATTCGACATGGCCGCCCAGCTCGAATTGCGGCTTGCGCGTGGTCACCCCAATTACGCCCACCGAAGCGTTCTTGCCGAACAGGGTCGATTGGGGGCCGCGCAGGACTTCGACGCGCTCGAGGTTCGGGAGATCGGAGATCTGGGCGGCCGAGCGCGACCGGTAAACGCCGTCGATGAAGACCCCGACCGAAGGCTCGAGCCCGATGGCGTTTTGGCCGTTGCCGAAGCCGCGAATGTAGAAATTGGTGTTGCCCGAGGTTTGGCCCTGGCGAATGGCGAGCGACGGAACCAGCGTCTGGAGGTCGAGCAGATCTTGGATTTCGGCCTGTTCGATCTCCTGCGCTCCCACCACGGAGACCGCGATCGGAGTGTCTTGTAGCGTCTGCTCGCGCTTACTCGCGGTCACAACGATGGCCGGTAACTGCGGCGACGACGACGCAGGGCCTTCCTGATCGAGGGCGGGGGCATCCTGCGCGGAGGCAGCTGTGGCCAATCCCAGCAAAACAGCCGGCAGCACCGTGCCCGCGAACAATGCCACCTTGCGCAGCTGTACGAGACGCTCACGCGTTACCTGGACCATGGTTTCCCCCTATCGGACAGCGTCGGGTTCCAGCCCGCTCTACTGTGAAGCATTAATGTTGTACATTATGCCTCGCTCGGCAAGAGGGAAGTGCATGCGCACCGCTTCGTCATGGCGGATGGATGCGCAGAGCGGGCAAGGGGTTCGCCAAGGCTTTGGCGTGGCGGGCTCGTTGGGGGCCGGGCGGTCCATCCCTGACCGCCCGGCCTCCCGCCAGAGCCCCTTCCGACCTGATTGCTTCATCAGGGGCGGGCAAAAAGAGCTCCAGATCAGAAGTTTAGAGCATTTTTCGATCCGATAGCCGTTTCACACCTATCGGAAAATGCCCTAGTTCGGCCAGATCACGTATTCGTCACCGGGAACCGCCTTCTGCGCTTCGGTCTTGTCGACCATAACCGGGCTCGCGATCTTGAAGGGATAGAGCGGCTTTACCGCGCTCTTGTGATGGGCAGCCAGCAATCGGCTGAGCTCGGCGACTTTGTCCGGGTGCTTCCCGGCGAGATTGGTCTTCTCGGTGGGATCCGCAGCGAGGTCGAACAACCAGGTCTTCTTGCGTGTTCCGTCGATCTGGAGCTTCCAGTCGCCCGCACGGACCACCTGATAGGCTCCGGATTGCCAGAAGATCGCATTGTCGGGGCGAGAGAACTCGCCCGTCCCGGTGGCGAGCGGCAGAAGGTTGCGGCCGTCGATGACCCTGTCCTTGGGAAGCGGCACGCCGGCCGCCGCCGCCAGGGTGGGCAGGACATCGATATGCGCAACCGGGGTCTCAACCCGCACTCCGGGTTTGATGCGCTGCGGCCACCGCACGAACATCGGCACGCGAATGCCGCCTTCGAACAGCGTGATCTTCCAGCCGCGATAGGGCGCATTGATGTCGGGCAGGCCGACATAGCCCGCCCCACCATTGTCGCTGCTAAGCACGACGATGGTGTTGTCGGAGAGACCCTCCTCGTCGAGCTTCGCCATGACCCGTCCGACGCTACGATCCAACGCGCGCACCATCGCGGCATAGACCCGCAAGCTGTGCGGCTGGATATCACCGACCGCCTCGTAATCTTCCCTGGTAGCCTGAAGCGGCGTGTGTACCCCCCAATGGGCCATGTAGAGGAAGAACGGCCGGTTGCGGTTGGCTTCGATGACCTTGAGTGACTGGTCGGTCCACCAATCGGTCAGATAGCCACCCGGCTCGAACGGCTTGCTGCCATTAAACGTCGCGGCGAATTGCAGCTTGGCCCAGAAGAACTTGTCGATCGGATCGAAATCGAGCTTGGCGTTGACGACGTTCGGATCGTCCTCTCTGAGATAGAGGCCATTGTGCATGTTCAGGCTCTCGTCGAAGCCTTGCGCATTGGCCTTGAACTCGGCCGCCTCGCCGAGGTGCCATTTGCCGATGTGGACGGTGTGGTATCCCTTGGTTTTAAAGAGCTCGGCAATGGTGATTTCCGAACCCGGCAGCCCCTGGTTCCTGAAGGGCATCGCCTTTTCGTCGAACTCGGGATTGAACTCGGTCGGCGGCAATGCTCCGCGATCCATGCCTGCGGCGAAGATCGGCAGGGCATTGGCCATGCCATCGGGGATCGGCGTGAATTCAAACCCGGTGCGGGTCGGATAGCGCCCCGTCATGAGCATCGCGCGCGACGGCGCGCAGGTCGACGTGCCGGAATAGGCCTGGTTGAAAATCGCGCCCTGCGCCGCGAGCCTGTCGATATTCGGGGTGGGCACTCTGCCGCCCGCAACGCCGCCGCCAAAGGTGCTGAGATCGTTGTAGCCAAAATCATCGAATAGAATGAACACCACATTGGGCGGCCGCTGCGAGACGGGCGTGTCGGCGCTGCTCGGCCCCTGGTCCCACACGACCTCCTGATGGGGCGCGACATATTCCTTGGTCGCTTCGATCCGGCGCATCAGCAGCGCGGTCATGATGGCGTTGCGGTTGAACCAGCCGACGGCCGAGGCCACGATGACCAACCCGACAACGGCGAGCAGGATTTTTCTTCGCATCAGGGCCCCCATCGCGCTCGCGTCAACAAGCGAGCATTAATGCTGTCAATTATTCCCAGAACGGCGCGGCCGTCCAGACCTGACCGATCGTCATTTGCTAAAGACAAGGCCCGGATAGGCGCCGGACCGACGCCAAGCGTCGATATGCCCGAAATACCCTTCCGCTCCGCCCGGATGCCCCTGCGACTGCCGGAACTTCTTGCTCCAGCCCTGACCTTCATTGTTCCAGAAGCCGGGCGTGCAGTCTGTCGATGCGATCAATGATCCGCCCCCAGTCAGGATCAGCTCAACCCATTGCGAAACTGCCGCTTCGGTCGGCTCGACCTCGGCATAGCCTTCGCGCTCGGCGTGCGCGATCACCTGCGCCACGGTCGCCGCGTGATCGACGATATTGTGCGGAATGTTGGTCGCCATGTTGGCGGCCTGATTCATCTGCACCATGAATGCGTTCGGAAACCCGGGGACGTGCAGGCCGTGCAGCGTGCGCAGCCCGTCGGCCCAGTATTCCGACAAGAGCCGGCCACTGCGGCCCTTGATGTCGAAGCCGGTCTTCATCTGGAAATTGGCCCCGAACTCGAAGCCCGATGCGTAGACGATGCAATCGACCTCGTAATGCTCGCCGCCCACGATCACGCCGGTTTCGGTAATCCGCTCGACACCCTTGCCGTCGGTATCGACCAGCGTGGTGTTGGGCTGATTGAAGGCATCAAGATATTCGTCGCTGAAGCACGGGCGCTTGCAGAGCTGCGAATACCACGCCTTAAGATGCTCTGCGGTTTCTGGGTCCTGCACGACCCTGTCGACCCGGGCTCGGATTTCCTCCATTTTTTCGATGTCGGCATCCTCGATGGCGGCCTGGATCTTTTCCGGGCTTATCTGGCGTGGGGCGCTCCCCAGTGCGCCCGTTACGCGCGTCGCCAGCTTTGCGGCCCACATCGGTCGGCCACCCAGCACCTTTTCCCGGATGCGGCGCGAGATCGCCGTCCAACCATCGTCGATCAGGTCCTCCGACGGTAGGCCCCGACCCATATTGTCAACGAAGTTATCCATCCAGCGCTTCTGCCAGCCCGGCTTGGCGATGTTCGCGAACCATTTCGGATCGATCGGATGATTGCCGCGCACGTCGACCGAGGAGGGGGTGCGCTGGAAGACGAACAGGTGGCCTGCGGTCTTCGCCACCTGGGGGATGCACTGGACCCCGGTAGCGCCAGTGCCGATCACCGCAACGCGCTTGTCCTTGAGCTTGTCCATCGGAGCCCCGAGGGCATCGCCGCCGGTATAGTCATAGTCCCACCGACTGGTGTGGAACTGCTTGCCTTTGAAATCCTCGATCCCCGGAATCCCCGGCAGCTTGGCGACGTGCAGCGGGCCAGTTCCCATGCCCAGATACTTGGCGGTGAAATCGTCGCCGCGATTGGTGGTGATGCGCCACACCCGCGCATGTTCCTGCCACTCGACCGAGTCGATTTCGGTGTGGAACAGGGCCTTGTCGTAAAGGCCGTAGTGGTTTGCGATGCGCTCGCAATGGCCAAGGATTTCGGGGCCGCGCACATACTTTTCGGACGGCATGTAGCCGGTTTCCTCAAGCAGCGGCAGATAGATCATCGCCGCCGTATCGCAGCGCACACCGGGATAGCGGTTCCAGTACCAGGTGCCGCCGACCCCGCCGGCCTTGTCGATCAGCCGGACGCTCTCGATTCCCGCCTCTTTGAGACGCGCACCGGTCACCAGCCCCGACATGCCGGCGCCGATAAAGGCAAAGGTGACATGATCGTTTACCGGATCGCGCGGGACGAAAGGCGTGTGCGGATCAGCGGCCATATCCTCGAACTTGCCCGAGAGCCGCTGGTACTGCTCATTGCCATCGGGCCGCAGGCGCTTGGCGCGCTCGGCAGCATATTTGTGCCTGATGGCTTCCCTATCGAGAACGGTCGTCATCGCTGCGGGCCTCTCACTTGCGGATTGCGACGAACGGCGCCCGGCAGCGCACTCGCGCAGTGATGGGCAGCCGCAATCTAATGTCATGCATTAAATAGTCGGAAGGCACGCCAAGGGCAAGTCTCTCGTGCCCAGCAATTTTCGCGATGGGACGCGTTCGGCGGAGGGACTGGCGCACCCGGCGCCGCGACGCGGTGGCCCGCTACGGGTTGGCCGCCACGCTTACCTGCTGCTCGCCTATGAGGACCGCGTCCAGCACCCGCAGCACCGCTTCGGCGATCACTTCGGGAACTTCTTCCTGCAGGAAATGCCCGGCCGCTGTCTCGGTCACCTTGGCTTGCGGAAAATTCTCGAGCATGGCCGGCACAGCCTTGCCCAGGATTGGATCGTTGACCCCCCAGACGATCTCGACCGGCAGGTCGAGCGAGCGCAAATAGGGAACAAGTCCGCGCATCACCGGGGTGCTCGGATGATCGGGCCCATCGGGCACCATCCGCATCATGGCCAGCGGCGCCTTGTGATTGCCGCTCTCGCGAACCGGGCGGGCATAGAGGTCCTTGACCGCCTGCGGCATCGAGGCGGGATCGTGCTGCGGACGATGCATGCCCCTGAAGATGAGATTGCGAACATTCCCCAGGAATTCGCCGACAACCGGGGTCTTCATCAGGTCATGGACCGTGGAAAGCCTCGTCTTGACCTCGGTCACCTTTATCGCGGTGTTCATGATGACGATGCCCTTGACCAATCCGGGCGACAGCGCCAGCGCACCAACGCCGATCGGGCCTCCCCAGTCCTGCCCGACATAGATCACTTGCTTGAGCCGGAGTTGCTTCAGCGCGGCATTGATCCAGCGATTGTGGTTTGCCGCAGTGTGCATGCTGACCGGGACCTTTGACGAAAAGCCAAGCCCGACGAGGGTCGGCATGATCACGCGCACCCGGTCGAGCGGCAGGTGTTCGACCACCTTGCGATAGAGGAAGCCCGAGGTCGGATTGCCGTGTTGCATGAAGATCGGATAGCCTTTGCCGACTTCGAGAACGTGAACCTTGATCCCGGGTTCGACCTCGATCAGGTAGCTCTTGTAGTCGTCGGTCACGAATTTCTGCGCATAGTCGGGAAGCGGGAAGCCCTCGAAAGCGCCCGCAGCAGTGGTTACCTTGCCCTGCCCCTTGGGGGTCACGACCTCACCGTCCCGGGTGATCGCGAATACACTCGCGGCCGCAGCCGCGCCCAGCGCGCCGATGCCGATCAGGATTGCCTCAACCATGCCTTGCTCCCGCTAGATCATCTTGACTCTGCGCCCGCGGCGCTCTTACCGGCCGGTATCGGGAGTTTGCCGCGCTGCGAGGTACAGCAGACCAACAAAAACCAGCTCCGGAACGAGGCGCTCTGGATGGGCCGGCGCGCCGTGAAGGAGTGTCGCGGCGATCCGGCCAAGCGCGAAAAACCCGAACAGCATCATCGGGGGGTAATACCAGCTGCGTTCCTTGCGGATCAGAGCGAGCAGAAGGCAGACCGAGATCGTCAGCGCCCAACTGGCCGAGTGTCCGATCAGCGAGCTTAGACCTAGCCCGTCTGCCGGAAACGCGTAGCCGAAGAACGTCGCCGCCCGATCAGGGTTGGTCAGCGACCTGATCCCTAGAAGCCCGAACAGCATCCCCAACAGCAATGGCGGCACGCGAACCGCCCAACTCCGGACTTTAGCCATCACACGTCCAACTTCTGCGCCCAAAGCCTGATTGGGTTCCTCGCAATTAATATGTTACATTACTGCGCGTCGGGCAATGGCTAAAGACCGAAAGCGCGCATGGCTTCGGAGCAAGGTCCACCCGTCGGAAGTCTGCGCCTCGCCGGGCAATGAAGGCATCGCACCGCGAACACGCCTTGCACCTCTAATGCATTGCATTAATATGCGCCCGTCGCCAGTTCCGCGCAACGATGGGTCTGGGGAAACCAATGGAGCACGATGATGATGAAGTATTCTGCTCGCACCCTGGCCGCAGCCGCAGCAGGCGCCGCATTGGCCTGCGCCTGCTTCCCGGCCACGGCCCAGCCTTCGGCGGAGCAACTCGAAAGGCTTCGCGACAGTCTCACCCAGTCCGATGTCAACACCGACGGCAAGGTCACCCGCAGGGAATATGACGCGCATCGCGCCGAAATTTTCGCCAAGCTCGATCGCAACGGCAACGGCGTGGCGAGCGCGGAAGACGCGCCGCGGGTGCGGATTGCCAACCGCAAGTTCACCGAAAAGCTGGAACAGGTGCTGTCGATGGCCGACAAGAACGGCGACGGAATGCTGACACGGGCCGAATGGAACAAACCCGAACGCGATATCTTTGCTTTGGTGGACCAGGACAAGGATGGCGTCATCATCCTCGCCGACATGCCAATGCTCTGATGACCCCTGCGCTTCCAAGATCTGGAGCCGAACATAAGAAAGCGCTCAAGCCTTGCCGCCGCGCGCCTCGCGCTCTCTGGGTGTGCAACTCTTCAAGCAGAAGACATTCAAGTATCAGGCTACTGCATTCGATGCGCTGTGCAGCTCAATCGTTGCGCACGTCCCGGCCCGTAGAAAAGAGTATGCGATGACGAAGACGATACTCATCACTGGCGCCGGGACAGGCATAGGCAAGGACACCGCCAAACGGCTCCTGGCGCGAGGGCACACCGTTTATGTGACGACTTACTCGGAGTCCGAAGTATCCGCATTACAGATTGAGCTGGGATCGTCGGCGCGTGTCTTCAAGTTAGACATCACAAAGGCCGAGGATCGCGAGAAGATCGCTGGCCTGGACCTTGATGTACTCATAAACAACGCCGCACAAAACCTCTCGGGATCGCTGGCGGACGTCAATATTGACCGGGTGCGGCGCCTGTTCGAGGTCAATCTGTTCGCCTCGCTGGAACTGACGCAAATCGCCATCCGCAGCATGATCGCGCGCGGCGGCGGGACGGTCATTTTCATAAGCTCGATCACGGGTCGGATCCCCGAGCCTTTCGTGATGCCCTACTCGATGACCAAATTCGCCATCTCGGCCGCAGCTGCAGGCCTGCGCGAAGAGATGAAGGCGCTTGGCAAAGGCATCCATGTGTCAGTCGTCGAACCTGGTCCTTACAAAACCGGCTTCAATCAGCAACTGATGAGTAGCCAGTTTGAAGCGATTGAGAGGGAAGGATCGATTTTCTCACGAGCGCAAATCGAGGCTCGCAGAAAGGCGAGCGACTCAAGACTGCGGTTGCTGGAGGTCGGATCGACCGACACGATCGTGCGCCAAATCGTAAGCGCGGCGGAAGCCAGCAAACCCAGGCTACGTTACGTGGCGCCTTGGACCTTCGCGGTTTTGGTCCGGCTGCTGCGCATCGCCGGTATCTGAAGCATCAAGACTCTAGCGGAAGCGAGTGTGCAATGAACAAAGCCTGGAAAATCGGGGCAAGCCTCCCGGCCGTAGGTTTCATTCTGTTGGGGCTTGGTTGGCTATTGGCGCCGGGTTTGGTGTCCGTACAGATGCGAATGCCGCTCCTCGAGGGCGATGGGCGGAGCACCCAGATTGGCGATCTTGCCGCCTTCTTCCTGACCATGGGAGGAGCAATCTTGATAGCACTTCGCACCAATCGGTCGGTTTGGCTCTATCCCCCGATCATGCTGCTGTCATTGGCTGCGGCAGGCCGCGTAATCGCGTACCTTGGCCATGGAGCGGGCTTGGCTCTCGACATGATCCTGGTCGAGGTGGTCGTTGCCAGCTCATTGTTGGTGCTGGCGCGCAAGATGGGCGCCGCTGAAGCCCAAACCCGGGGCGCGCCCTGAGGGGGTCAGGTAAGGATCTGCGTTCGAGACCTCTTTCACCCGACCTGATTGATCTGCTCCCAAAAGGCTGGTGAAGCTTTTCGGGACGCGCCGGATCACCTTCCGGCGCGCCCCGAGCTTCAGCGCTTACTTGTAGCGCGCATCCAGCTGCGCCTTGAGCTGGGCGAAGGTCACGCTGCCGTCCTTGTCCGTGTCGATCGACTTGAAGTTCGAAACGACACGCTTCATTCCGCCGTCCTTGGCTTCCTGCAAGCTGAGCTTGCCATCGCCGTCCTTGTCGGATGTCTTGAACTTCGCGGTCAGCTGCGACAGGGCCATGTCATAGCTTTGGGCATGGGCCGCAGGGGTCAGGGCCAAGCTCGCCGCCAGGGCGGCGGCAATCCGAAGCATCGTCTTCATCAGTCATTCTCCTTCAAGGCAGGCGAGGATGGGGCTAGCGCAATGGCCACGGCGGATGGGCCGGCGCCTCACAGCAACCGGGTCCGGTCGATTTTGCTGCTGCCAGCCGGCAGCGAGAACATCATGCCGTCCTCGCCGACCACGATCGGGCCGGAAAAGCGGCTTTTGGCATCGCCGAGAAAGGCCGCGTAGAGCCACCGGCTCGGCAAGGGCGGCACGAGATGGCTCAGCACCAGCGTACCGGCGCCGGCTGTCTGCGCGCTTTCGGCCGCTTCCTCCGGTGTCGTGTGATAGTCCTGAATGTCGTGCATGATCTTCGCTGCACCGGGCTGGCCATTGGCCGCTGCGGCGGCTTCCATCTTCTGGACCAATCCGGGGTTCAGCGCCTCGTGCACGAGAATGTCGACGCCCTTGCAGACGGCTTCGAGATTGGGCGATTTCTCGGTGTCGCCACTGATGCACAGCGAACGCCCCTTGTAGTCGAAGCGGTAGCCGACCGCGGGCTGGACCGGATCGTGGTTGACCGTGAACGCGGTGATCTTCAGGCCGTCACGCTCCAGCACGATTGTCGTCGGGCCGGTCATGTTGAACGGGCGCGCAACGCCGCCCGCCCCGCTCGGCGGCACCACCTGGGGGCCGTGATGCGCGACGCGATAGGTGTCGTCGGCCGCATAGGCGGCATTAAAGCCGGCAACAATCGCTTCGACGCCCTCCGGGCCATAGACCGGAAGCGGCGCAGTGCTCGATCCGCGGGTCCAGTGGAACAGCATCAGCGGGCCGAAGCCGTCGATATGGTCGGAATGGAAATGGGTCAGCAGCAGACCGTCGGCCTTGCCGGGGTTGATGCCCATCACATTGAGCGTCTCGCCGCCGCCCTCGCCGATATCCACCACATACATCTGTGTGCCGGCGATCACGACGTTGCACGGGCCCGCGCGATCGAGGCTGGGCATGGGAGAGCCGGTGCCGCACAACCCGACATGCAGTCCGTCCTGCAAGGTGGCGAGATTGTCGACGCCCATGAGTTGCGCCGTGCGGCGCTCGAAAAGCTGCATGCCGATGCGGGCCTGAAACACGTAGGCCGCCACCGCCCCGATGAGGACGAGCGCGAGCGCCGCCAATCCGATACGTTTGAACCAGGCCACGATGAGGCTCCTTCCAACCGGGCGGTGCGGCGACTTTCGTCCGCTCCCAGTCGGGCAATCTAATGTCATGCATTAGCAAGATCAAGGGCGAGACAAAAGCGCACCAATCAGGAGCCGACGAAAGGCAGCTGTGGTCTGGAGCCGCCGGCAGCGGCGCTCACGCGGCAGATCGGCGAAGGAACCGGCGCAGCACCCTGAAAAGGCTCCAGATGACAAGCCCGGCAAGCGCCGCCATGCCCGCCATCACACCGTACAGCCACGGATAATTTGCGAGCGTGTGACGTACGTTGTTCCTGATGTTCTGCTTTGCGGAATCATAACCCTCAGGCATCGCCTGCACGCCCACACGCTCGGCGTAGCCGTCATAGGCCGCCACCATTTCGGTCAGGAGCTGGGGCCGCGCGGTACTGAGATCGGTGGTTTCCCCCGGATCGCGAGTCACATCGAACAGCCGCCAGCGGCCATCGCCAAGGGGGCGGACGCTGCGGGTGATCTTGAAATCGCCCTTGTAAAGGGCCGTGTTGCCCGAAACCTCGATCACCCGCACGTCGTCCTTGGCGTAGGCGCTTTCGGCCTTCCCGGTCAGTACGGGCAGCAGGCTGCGCCCGGTCATCGGTTTGGCGTCGCCCTCGCCAGGGGGCGTGCCGATCCATGCGAGCAGTGTCGGGGCGATATCGGTCATCATCGCGGGCGTATCGATCCGTGCGCCCTTGAGGCCCGGACCGGCGATGACCAGCGGCACGCGCACGCCACCTTCGGTGGCGTAGAACTTGAACCATGCCCCGGGTGTCGCGGTCGCTGCCGCCCATTCAGGACCGATGAAGCCCCAACTGCTGCGCCCGCCCATGCCTTCAAGCCCGACATGATATCCGGCCACACGGAGCCATGTGCTCAGCATGAGATTGTCGTCGCCGCGTGAGGGCTCGGGACCGTTGTCGGAGGCAAGGACGAAGATCGTGTTGTCGTACTGACCGCTGGCCTTGAGGTGCGCGATCAGGCGACCGACATTGCGATCCATCGCCTCTAGCATCGCCGCCTGCACCTCCATACGGGCTGCGTACAGCGCGCGATCCTCGTCGCTGAGCTCTGCCCATTGGCGATAGCCAGGCGGCAGGTCCGCCATGGCGGAGTTCGGCGGCGCCAACCCGAGGGCCTCGGCGCGCCGATGCCGCTCGCGCCGCAGGACGTCCCAGCCTGCATCGTAACGGCCCTTGTATTTGGCAATCAGATCCGCCGGCGCCTGCACCGGAATATGGATCGCCTGAAACGGGAGATAGGCAAAGAACGGCTTCGACCGGTCGGTCTGGTCGAGATAGGCGATCATCTTGTCGACGATGAACTTCGAGGAATAGAACTCGTCGGGCAGATCGGCCTCGACACCGTCCTCGTACCACGGCGCGACCTTGTAGTATGGAATGTAGGGCCGCTTCTCCCAATTGTCCGCCCCCGATGCCGCGAGGGCGAAGGAGCGGTCGAATCCGTGGGCCTGCGGCATCGCGCTGGCCTCTTCCCCCAGGTGCCATTTGCCAACCATCAGCGTGCGATATCCGATACCGCGCAGGCGATCGGCCAGCGTGAGCACGCCCGGCTCGAGCGCCATTGAATAGCCCGGCTTGCCGCGCTGCTCGCTCGGCAGCACCTCGGGGATCGTCGCGAAGCCGGTGAGGTGGTTGTCCATCCCCGTAAGCAGCATGGCGCGCGAAGGCGAGCATAGCGGCGAGGCGCGGAATTGGGTGAACATCGCGCCGCGCGCGGCGAGAGCATCGATATGCGGCGTGTGCGCTTCCCCGCCATAGGCGCCGAAATCCATAAGGCCGGCATCATCGGCGAGGATCACTACGATGTTAGGGGGCGGCGCAGGCCTATCCGCAGCCGTGGCTATCGGAACCGCAGCACCCGTGGCCAACACGGCTGCCAACACAGTGATCCTGGCTGTCGCCCAAACTCGTTGCATCGCTTCCCCTTGTGGTCACGATTGCATCCGCCGCCGCGCGAGCCCATCGCTCGTGCGGCGGCGACGATACATTGACCGCTCTAATGGCATACATTAGTTCGGCGATCCAGCGCCAGCGAGCGCGTCGACGTGCTGGCGTTTTGGGGCGCGACGGAGAAGGCGCTGAAGGACGCCCGTTTGTGCCCCCGGAGAGGAGAGCCGCCGTCAAGCAGCTTGTCCGTAAGCAGCAGCGCGATTGGATACTTTTCCCACGCAAGATCAAATTGACCCAGCAAGTGCCCGTGGAACTTGCCCGCAGTGTTGGGAAATACGTGGTGTAGCGCGATCCCAGATGGGATTTTCTGAATGAAATCGAGGCGCTAGAAATCCGTCCTGGTGGTTGGAGGCGGGATCGAACCGCCGACCTGTGGGTTATGAATCCACCGCTCTAACCATCTGAGCTACCCAACCGTCTCAGGACGGAGCGGGGTCATACGCCCAAGCGGCCGGAGCATCAAGCCCGGGCGAGCATCCTGTCGATCACCGCGTCAAGGCGTTCCACCAGGCGCGCCGAGCCGTAATCGCGCAGGACGGCCTCGCGAGCGCGTTCGCCCAGGGTGCGCGCCAGGTCAGGCCTGGCGATCAGATCAGCCAGGGCCTCGGCGAAGGCCGCGGGATCATCGGGCGGAACCAGGCGGCCGGTTTCGCCGTCCGCAACCATCTCGACCGGGCCATCAATGGCCGAGGCGACGACGGGCAGGGCCACGGCCATGGCTTCCAGCAGCGTCAGGGGGAAGCCCTCCTGATGCGAGGGAAAGGCGAAGAGGTCGCCCGTCGCCAGAAAGGTCGAGATATCGGCGGTCCAGCCGGTCAGGCTGACGGCGGCCCCCAGGTCAAGCTCGGCGATCAGGCGCTCCAGATGCGCCCGCTCCTCGCCTTCGCCGGCAATGTCGCAGACCACGTCAAGGCCGCGTGCGCGCAGCAGGCCGATGGCGCGGATCAGGATGTCGAAGCCCTTCTTGGGATGCAGGCGGCCCGCAGCGACGACGCGGATCGCCGTGCCCGGCGCGGCGAACGGATCAGCGCGGACGGCCGGCTCGACCACCGCATTGGGCACGACATGGGCCAGCGTCGGAGGCACGCCCCGCGCCACCGCAAGTTCCGCCAGATGACGGCCCACGCAGATGTAGTGGGTTCCCGCAACCACGTCGAAGGATGGCTTGTGCACACAGACGGCCCGCACCACACCGGCCGGCGCCAGCCTGGCAAACAGCCGCGCCGGCCGCTGACCATGGCTGAGGATCAGGTCAGGACGCACCGCCTCGACCAGCCGTCGGGCGGCGCCCACCGTCCAGGGATCCCAATCGGTGAACGCGGGCATCACCGCCAGCGGCGGCGAGCGCAGGGCTTCTGCGCCGCTGACCGCCCCGCCCCGGCGCACCACGCCGGTGCAGGTCCCGCCGTGCCGGGCGGCATAGGCTTCAAGGATCGGCTGGTAGTCGAGGAATACGCGCTCGAGACCACCCAACCCCTTGCCCAGCATGGCGTGAAGGATGGCGGTCAAGGTCGGGCTCCGAGGCGATGAGGCGCGCGGACCATCTGCGGACCAGCGGGTCGTGTCAACGTGGCGTTCTCTTTGCAGCGTCCCCCGGACGACGCGGCTCCGGTCTGGACCCGCGCCCGCTTCGGACAGGCTAGGTCTGCAGTCGGTCCGCCACCTCTTCGCCGATGGCCAGCGAGCTGGTCAGGCCGGGGCTTTCGATACCGAACAGGGCAATCAGACCCTCCAGGCCGTGATCATCAGCGCCGCGCAGCTGGAAGTCGGGCTGGGGCTGGCCCGCACCATGCAGCTTGGGCCGCACGCCGGCATAGTCGGGCGTCAGGGCGCCGTCCGGCAGGGCGGGCCAGAACTTGCGAATATAGGCGGCGAACACCTCGGCCTTGGCCGGATCGACGGAATAGTCTGGAGACGGAACAAATTCCAGGTCAGGACCAAACACCGCCTGGCCGCCCAGGTCGTTGCGATAGTGGGTGCCCAGCGCGCCCGGGATGGGCGGCGGATAGATCAGGCGCTGGAACGGCGCCTTGCCGGTCAGGCGGAAATAGACGCCCTTGCCGAAATGGCCCTTGGGGATGCCATCCGCCGGATAGCCTTCGATCCTTCCCGCCACAGTCTGCGCCGATAGCCCAGGCGCGGTGACCAGCAACCGACAGGTCAGGGTGGTGGGCTCGGCCCCGCCGGCCCGCACCGAAAAGCCGCCGCCCGGCAGGGCATGCGCGCCCTCGAACGGCGTGGCGATCACCACCGCCCCGCCGGCCGCCTCGATCTCGCCCTGCAGGGCCAGCATGTAGCCGTGGCTGTCGAACACCCCGCTCTCGGGCGATAGCAGGGCCGCATGAGCGTTGAGGCCGGGCTCCAGCGCGCGAGCCTGCTCGCCAGTCAGCCGCGCCATGCCCTCGACATCATTGGCCAGCGCCTGGGTCCAGATGGCGTCGAGGCGCGCCACCTCGTCCTGACGGGTGGCGACCACCAGCTTGCCGCACTTCTTGTAGGCGACATTGCGCCCATCCAGGAACGTGTAGAGCAAGCGCCGCCCCTGCACGCACAGCCGCGCCTTCAGCGATCCGGACGCGTAGTAGAGCCCGCCGTGAATGACCTCGGAATTGCGCGACGACACGCCCTGGCCGATGTGGCCTTGCTCCTCCAGTACCGCCACGACCAGGCCGCGCTTTGACAGGGCGTAGCCACAGGCCAGTCCCACGGCGCCGGCGCCGACGACCACGGCGTCGAAATCGAAGGTCTGGGTCACTCGTCGGCGGCCTTGGCCTGGGTCTTCAGATTGGCCAGCATCTGCGACAGCGAGATGTTGCCGGCGACCGGCTCTTCAGGATCGATCAGATCGAAATCCAGCTCGTCCAGCAGCGCCTCAAGCTTCTCGGAGCCGCCGACGATCTCGGCGGCGCGGCGATAGTTGAGCTCGGCCAGTTCGGCGGCGACGCCCTCGTCGAGCGAGGCAAACTCGCCGCGATCGACCCGGGCCTGCAGATCGGCGGCGTCCTCGGCGGAAAGCTGCACCGTGACGTGACGGGGATCGAGCGGTCTGTTCATGGCCCCGAGCCTATCACGAACGTCACGCCGCGCCACGCCTCGGCGGCGGGGGCGGTTGACAAGCCCGGCAATGGCGGCAAGGTCCGACCAATGACAGCGCTAGTCAGACCACTGGCGGCGCACTGTCAAAGGGGGATTTCGACCATGAACCGCGATAGGCCGGCCGCGCCCGCGCGCAACGACCTGCCCGCACGCAACGATTTGATCGACACGCTGCGCGCCTTCGCCCTGATCGGCGTCTTCATGGTCCACATGTTCGAGCAGTTCGAGATCTACTGGACCGCGCCCCAGCAGACCCTGACCCACACCCTGATCACCACCCTGATGATGGGCAAGGCCTTCGCCCTGCTGGCCCTGTCGTTCGGGCTCAGCTTCTTCATCCTGATGGATCGCGCCACGCGGCGGGGCGAGGACTTCTCCCGGCGCTTCGTCTGGCGGATGCTGCTGCTGGCCGTGATCGGTATCGTCCACGGCCTGATCTATCGCGGCGACATCCTGATCGTGCTGGCCCTGCTGGGTATCCCGCTGATCCCGTTCTACCGCGCCTCGACCAAGGTGCTGGCCGGCGCTGCGGCCCTCTTTCTGCTCCAGCCCTGGATGTGGCTGCAGATCGCCATAGCCGCCTCGGGCGCGCCCTGGGCCCACACGCCGCCCAACCACTGGACCGATCCGGCCCTGGCCCTCTACCAGACCGGCGATCTGGTCGCGGTGCTGAAGGCCAACCTGCTCGACGCCCAGGTGACCAAGTGGTGGTTCTTCATCGAGACCGGGCGGATCAGCCTGGTGATGGGCCTGTTCCTGATGGGCCTGCTGCTGGGTCGCAGCGGGTTCTTTGACGCGCCGCAGCGCTTCGTCGGCCAGCGCCGGATCGCCCTGGCCGTGCTGGCGACCACCGCCCTGGCGCTCTACCTGGCCAAGCCGCACCTGACCGCCCTGCTCCCCACCGAGCCCAAGCCCGGCATGGCCCGCGTCCTGGCCGGCAGCCTGCTGAGCGGCTGGTTCGACATGGCCCTTATGGGGACCTATGTGCTGCTGATCGTCGAGGCCTATCAGGGCTTGGCCGGCAAGGCCCTGCGCTGGCTGGCCCCGATGGGCCGCATGACCCTGACCTTCTATGTGGTCCAGTCGCTGATCTGGGTGCCGGTGTTCTACGGGTTCGGCCTCGGCGCCTGGAAGACCCTGCCGCAGGGAACCGCGCTGTGGCTGGGCGTGGGCTTCATGGCCCTGCAGGCGGTGATCGCCCAACTGTGGTTCAGGCGCTTTGCCTATGGCCCGCTGGAGTGGTTGTGGCGGGTGGGGACCTATCGGACGTGGAGCGTGCCGTTCCTGAAGCGGGCGGCCTAACTTTCCTTGTCATCCCGGCCGTAGCGAAGCGAAGAGCCGGGACCCAGGGGCCGGTTCAATGCGGTTGCCCCTGGGTCCCGGACAGCCTCTGCGAGGCTTCCGGGATGACAAGATTTAGTTCGCTTTCCACTGCTCCCATAGCTTGGCTTCGGCCGCCTTGGCCGTGACCACCGAG
>Ga0209066_10003807_pt1 | contig 16947 bp, 15 predicted proteins | sample All_14_2_FD_187198 | JGI IMG/M metagenome (GOLD analysis project Ga0209066, IMG submission 187198) | Freshwater microbial communities in response to fracking from Pennsylvania, USA - Allegheny Zone_MetaG_DW_15 (SPAdes) (version 2) ... | reverse complement strand
TTCGCTGCAGAACTAATTTTCAGAAGCGGATATCAGGATTCATGAAGCAGGGACGAAGAAAGCCGTTTTCAGGCGCGGTCAGCATTTTTCACGACCGCTTGATGCCGGAAGCCGCCATCCCTGTCGAAGGAACGTTCCGGTGGAAATGAAGGTCCAGAACCTGACGGTGGTCGAGGGCCAAGGCATGACGTGCTTCCTCCCACAGTCGAAGGGGGATCGTCAGGCCGAGGGAGTGAGTTTCCGCGTTCCCGCGCTGTCCCGGTGGTGTCCCGTCGAGGCCATGGTTGACTGGTTGACGGTTAGCGAACTCAGCAGCGGACCGGTGTTTCGGAGCATTGACGCCAATGGCGCGATCGGATCGAACAGCTTGCATGCCAACAGCATTCCCCGCTTGCTTCGCGAGATCTTCGCGCGGGCCGGCTTGGCATCCCCCGAGCAATACAGCGGCCACTCCCTCCGTCGCGGTTTCGCCCAATGGGCCAATGCCCAAGGCTGGGACCTGAAGTCGCTGATGGAGTACGTGGGCTGGAAGGACGTGTCCTCGGCGATGCGCTACCTCGATGGCGCCGATCCCTTCGCCAAGCATCGTATCGAGGCCGGACTTTCTGAGCGTGCGGAAGAGTCCCGCCCATCGCCCACCGCGCGGCCGGTTCCGGCGGCCTTGCCAGCCCCGCGCGTGCCGATGGTCGACCTCGAGGTGCGTCTGGTCCTGAGCAACCAGCGCGCTTCGCGCTCGGGCAATGCGAAGGTAAGGAAGATTCTCATCGACAGCTGTCTCGCGCCCTTGGCGGCCCAGCAGGTCGATGCCAACGGGCAGCGCTTCCATTTCTCGCTTCCCGACGACGAGCTTTTCGAAGAGACGGTCGCGGAACTTCTCGACGATCTCCACCGCTTCGCCGGAAACCATCATTTCCACCTCGACGCCGACGTGCGGGAGCGCTCCGGATCCCGCCGTTGGGAATAGCGATCGACAGGAATCCTCCCCCCGATGCCCCAGATCCACGAAACCGCCTACCCACGAATCAAGCCGGACCTGAGTCCCCGCGAACTGGAAGAAACGTACTCCCTCACGCGCGAGGAGGTGGATTTCGTCTTCAAATCTGCGCGGGAGCCCACGACGCGACTCGGGCTCGCGGTTCTTCTCAAAATCGCGCAACGACTCGGGTATTTCCCCACGCTGGCAGAGGTGCGCCCCGACATCGTGGCCCACATCGCCAAGTTCGTTCGATTCGGTCGACGCCCCAAGGCCAGTGACTTGACCTCACTCGACCAAAGCAGCGTCCGACAAAGGCAGATCGAGCTAGTGCGCAAACGACTGGGCATCACCGCTTGGTCGAAGGTCGACGACGAATGGGTAGCCCTCACGGCCGATCGTGTCGCCGATGCCCGCCATCACACGAGGGACATCATCAACGCCCTGCTGGAGGAGTTCGTCCATCACCGGATCGAGCTCCCGGCGTTCTCGACGGTCGATCGCATGGCGACGACGGCACACACCCGGGCCAACGCCAGAATCTTGGGGCGAATTGCCGGTGAGCTCCCTGATGCCATCAAGGCCCGGATCGACGCGCTGTTCGTTCGTCCTTCCGTGGGGGCCGAAACGGGCTGGCAAATGCTGCGGCGCGACCCCCGGAAGCCGACGGATGTTGAGGTCCGGAGCTATCTCCAGCACATCGAGCGGCTTCGTACGCTTGCGGATGAACTTCCTGCGGTTGCGACGAGCATTCCCAGGCTTCGAGACTTCTTCAGCTACGCCCAGTCCCTGAATGCGCCGGAGATGGCGGAGCTCGTCCCCGAGAAGCGGTACGGCCTCGCGGTGATTTACATTCGTGGGCGGTACTACAAGGCCATGGACGATGCCGCCGAGCTTTACTTGAAGCGGATGCAAAAGGTTGAGAACGCCGCACTCGCCATGCTCAACCAGCACATGCTTGACAACGCGGAGAGCGTGGATCGACTGGTCTTGCAGCTCCGCGACGTGCTCAATGCGTACCAGGGCGGCGTGACCGCGGAGGGAACGCTGGAGGCCATTACGTCGAGCCTGATGGCCGATCCCGAGGTTTTGCTGGCAGAGTGCGAGGCGCACCTCGCTTTCTCGGGAAAGGACTACATTCCTTTCATGCCGAAGCCCTACGGCTCGGCGCGCCCGATCCTGATGAACTGCCTTCAGGTCATGGGCCTGCGATCGACGAGCGCCGACCGCGCGATCGAGCGCTGTATTGAAGCGGTTCTCCGGCTTCGCCGCCAGAAGGCCATGAGGCTCAGCGTCGAGCAGATCGGACTCTCTTCGGAGCGTGATCTCGACTGGCTGACGCCCCGCTGGCGGAAGCACGTGTTCCACAAGATGGGGCGTGGACAACCGCCACTAATTGATCGACGGTACTTCGAGATCGCGGTGATGTGCCAAGTCAAGGACGAACTCAAGAGCGGCGACCTTTTCGTTCCCGGTGGCGAAAAGTTCAACGACTACCGGGAGCAGCTCGTCAATGATGAAGACTTCCGCGCCGAGATCGAAGAATACGAGAAGACCTCCGGCGTCTTGACCGATGCGGATGCCTTCATTGATGAACTCAAGTCGAAGTTGACGACCCTGAGCCTGGAGGTCGATGCGAGATTTCCAGGCAACGTCTCGGCACGTCTTGAGAATGATCGGCTGGTCTTGACGCGACACCGGCGCGAAGAGCCCAGCGATGCGTTGAAGAAGCTCGATCAGCTGATCGCCGATCGGATGGAGCCCGTCAGCATTATCGATGTCCTCATCGACAGTGTCCGCTGGACGGACCTGACCAAGTTCTTCAGGCCCTTGGCCGGAACAGATCCGAAGATCAGCGATCTGCTGGGCCGGGTGGTGGCGACCCTCCTGTGCTACGGCTGCAATCTCGGTGCGTCGCAGACCGAACGGTCATTGAAGGACACCAAGCGTCGAAACGTGGCGTGGATCAACGTGAAGTATGTGTCCGAGGACATTCTTCACCGCGCCGCGATGCACATCATCAATGCCTATGATCGCTACGAACTCCCGAGCTATTGGGGCACGGGCGCCCACGCATCGGCGGACGGCACCATGTGGTCGATGTACGAGCAGAACCTTTTGTCGGAGCACCATATCCGTTACGGGGGTTACGGAGGGATCGGCTACTACCATGTCTCCGACAAGTACATCGCGCTTTTCAGCCGCTTCAATGCCTGCGGCAGCTACGAGGGGTACTACATCCTCGACGGCGTCTTCGGAAACGATTCGGCGATCCAGCCCAGCATCCTGCATGGCGATACGCACGCGCAGAACCTTCCGGTGTTCGGGCTGTCCCATCTGCTGGGCATCGAGCTGATGCCGCGCATTCGTCGATTGCACGAACTCAAGCTGTACAAGCCAGACAACAAAATCACCTATGGCGCCATCGGCAGTCTTTTCAGCGACCCGATCGATTGGGCACTGATCCGCTCTCACTGGCATGACATGCTGCGCGTGGCCGTATCCATCAAACTTGGCAAAATCACGGCGTCCACCATTCTTCGCCGTCTCGGGACGCAGAGTCGAAAGAACAAGCTTTATTTCGCCACCAAGGAGTTGGGCAAGGCGGTGCGGACGCTGTTCCTGCTCAAGTACATCGACGACGGCGACGTTCGAAAAATGATCGGCGCAGCGACGAACAAGAGTGAACAATTCAATGCCTTCGTAAAATGGATCTTCTTCGGCAATGACCGGGTGATTGCCGAGAACGTGGCCTACGAGCAGCAAAAGCTGGTCAAGTACAGCCACGTGGTGGCGAATCTGGTCATGCTCCATACGCTCGATGGCATGACGCGGGTGCTGTGGGATCTTCGCGCCGAGGGACACGCGATCGACGAAGAGTTGCTGCGTGGCTTGTCGCCCTACCGCAACGGGCACATCAATCGCTTCGGTGACTATCGCTTGGACCTCAGTCGACGAACGCGAGACCCGACGCTGATTGTCCTCCCGGCCGTCGATGACATCGGCTAGCGGAAGCGCGTTCCGACGGACGTCGGTTGATTAACGGCCGCGCGGTCCTCCGGACTTCCGGCCTCGCCCCCGCGGCACCTCAGGTACGAGGTTCAGCGCCGCCTGCCTGGACAGGCCAAGCGCGGTGGTCAGCGTGAAGTACTCCATGACGTCGAGCCGTCGGGAGCCGATTTCAACGGCAGACAGCTTCTGCTGTGGCCAGCCGATCGCCTTGGCGAGTGCTGTCTGGGTGTGCCCCAACGACTCCCGCCGCTCCCGTAAGCGGTCCACCAAGTGACGATAGGCTTCCGAATAGATCGTCTTCTTTCCCACGCAGTCGCTCCGACGCCGAACGACTGCCCAAGCTATAGCTCGCCACCGGATACATGAAAAACGTGTAGCGGCGCGCTAGGATGGCTTCCCGGCACCCTGGACAGAGCTCTGTCATGACCATCTACGTCGTCCACGCGGGCGTGGATCTCAGCCTCGAGCTGTTCGTATCGCCCCAACTCGAGGCGGCGGTAGCAATGCAGTGGGAGCGGATTCGGGACCGGGAGGTACGGGACACGTACCGCCGGGCTTTGGAGCGACGGCTCGAGGATCTCCTGAAGGACTGCTTGGACTGGGACCTCAAGCCGCCGACCGCCGCCCAACAGAGCTACGCCACCGTGGTGGCCACGAAACTCGGCGTGGGCGTCCCCACCGAGGCGCGCCACAGTCGCTTCCATATGGCCATGTTTCTGGAGAAGTACGCCCCGAAGCTCAAGGAACGGGACAACGGCATCGATCAGAGTAAGTCGACCGATGAATCCCAAGCGATCTGACGGCAAGTCCTCCTTGGAGGCGCTAATGGCCCGCTCGATGGAGGATGCCTCTGCCGAGCCGGCGTTCATGGCGGCCTTGCTCGACGCCACGGTTTACGTGCACGCGCTACTGAACGACCGTCCGGGAAATCTTCGGCTTCTGTCGTTTCCCCACCCTCAAACCGGCGCCTATCTGGTGCCCTTCTTCAGCGACCGTCGCCAGGCCGAAGAGGCCTCGAGTCCGAGGATCCGGATCATCGGCCTCACAGGACGGAAGCTGTTTAAGATCACGGCCGGGGCCACTCTGATCCTCAATCCGAATCAGCGCTATTGCCTGTTCTATCCCGAGGAGATCGCCTTGCTGCTCCAAGGCAAGGTGCTGCCGCCAGTCAGGAAGATCGACGGCGAAGGGGAACGGGGCCGAGCTCTAGAATCCGAGGCGCAACCACCCGCATGGCTTGTCGCTCCCTTGCCCGGCTTGTTCGAGAGCATTCAGGGGGTCGAAAGTGCCTCTGTCGGCCGATACGCCAAGTCGGATTCGGATGGCACCAGTCATCTCGTTCTCATCGTCTTTGTCTCTGACGCCGACGCCGAGCGCGCTGCAAGGGCGGCGACCGTGGTCCTGAAGGAGTGTTGCGAAAGGCTCGAAGTGAGTCTCGACGTACTCACCCTCAGTCCGTCTCTTGATCATCCGTATGGCCAGTTTCCGAAGGCCTATCGGCGGACATCGCACGCGGGGCAATCCGACATCCAACGCGTGCACTAGCCGGATGAGCGCGAACACTCCACGGTTTTCGCCACACACCGTCTTGGACCCTTGAATGACCATCCCCCTTGAACGAAGTCGTGCGGTGCTGTGGGCGGGCGGCTTGCTCGTTGCGCTCAACGGAGACCGTCGGGTGCCGATGGAACATCGGCGGGCTGCTACTCAGATTGCGCGCCATTTTCCAACGGTGGAAGATGTTTCCAGTGCGTCGCACCTGCGGTTGTTCGGTCGGGACGAGGGGATGTTCGAGAACCCCAGAGACTGCGTGAACTGGCGGGAGGGGTGTCCGGGCAAACCGCTCACGTGGGCGACGCGTCTCCACTGGCCGTCCGAGGACGCTGATGATGGTATCGAAGACAGCGGTGCGGACGACGAAGCGGATTCCAGTGTGGAAGGGCTGGAGGCGCAGTTGGCCGCGGTGGATCGCGCACAGGACGCACTAACGCGTCGCCGCCAGCGCCTGGCGTACTTGTGCCGGGACGCGCACCCCGTGCTGATCGTCTGCTTCCATGTCCTTGGCTGGGACTTGGAAAAGGTCATCGAGTGGACCAACCGCCTGCAGTTCGACGACAACACGAAAAATGTTGCGCATCTTCTGATCGAGGATCGTGGGGAGGAGATCAATGAACGCCTTCGTCAGCTGACCCACGAAAATCCAGTCAAGTGGCACCCGCTGGACTGATCCCTTTCGAGGCCATGACCGAGCCTGGCGAACCTGCTCGACCGCGATCGGCCCTCCCACCCAGGCAAATACGGTTGGGATGCCCCATCGGCGTACCTCGTTAGCTCAAGCGAAAACCGGCATACGTCTTGGAAGACCCTTGATGGCCGAGGCGCTTAACGGCCATGTGAGTTTCTCAAGGCAGCGCGGAGTGGATCGATATGGGCGCATCGGAGGCATTTTCTTCATGCGCCAAGCTCTCCAACACAGCACATGTGGCCCGCTTCCCGCCGCGACACCGTTCCACTGTGGCGACCAGCTCGGCCTCCATCCGCAGAAGGTGAGCGAGCTTCTCGCGCACCTCGGCCAGGTGGCGGCGCGCCAGGGTGTCGACCTCGGCGCAGGCCAGATCCGGGCTTTCCGACAGACGCAGGAGGCTGCGGATCTCGTCGAGGCTGAACCCCAGAGCGCGGCCACGAGTGATGAAACGGACGCGGGCGATGTCGCCCTTTCGGTACGCCCGGTACCCCGACGCCGTTCGCTCCGGTTTCGGGAGCAAACCGACCTTTTCGTAGTAGCGGATGGTCTCGAAATGGCAGTCCGTGGCCGCAGCCAGCTCGCCGATCTTCATGGGCTTGACCCTGTAGCGACTCCGGGGTTTACGGTACGCCCATTCGGAGGACAAGACCATGACCGACTGCTCCTGCCAAGACACCGCGACCGCCTGCGCAAGCTCGAATCAACGGGGCCTTCGCCGCGTCCTGTGGGTGGTGATGGCCTTGAATGCCGCGCTGTTCGTGACCGAGTTCAGCGTCGGCCTCTGGGCGCACAGCAGCGCGCTGATGGCGGACTCGCTCGATGCGCTGGGCGACGCCGGCATCTACCTGCTCACCCTCGTGGTGATGGCCGGCTCGATTCGCCAGCGGGCGGGCGCGTCGCTGCTCAAGGGGGCACTCCAGGGCGCGTTCGGGCTGTTCGTGATCGTCGAAGTCGTGCGGCGGGCCATCTCCGGCGAGGTGCCGGATGCCGGACTGATGACGGTGATGTCGCTGATCGCGCTCACCGTCAACGTGACGGCCTTCGCCCTGTTGACGCGCTTCCGCAACGAGGACCTGAACCTCCGCTCCGTCTGGCTGTGCTCACGCAACGACTTGGCGAACAACGTCGGTGTGTTGGCGGCCGCTGGCTTGGTTGCATGGACGGAAACCCGCTGGCCTGATCTCGCGGTCGGCTTGCTGGTGGCCACATTGTTCTTGCAGACCTCCTTCACCGTCCTGCGCGCCGCGAGGCGGGAGTGGACCACCGGCATCCCCACCCCCATGGACGATGGGCACGGGCACACGGGTGCTATCGGACACGCGGAGCAGAAACCATGAGCCCACGTCTCAAGCAAGCCATCGCGACGGAGTACGCGCTCGCCCGCCAGGCAGAAGCTGGCGGTCTCGCCGCCGAAGCCTTTCACCATCTTGAACGAGCGCACATTCTCTCCCAGCGGCACACGATCGCCCACGTGCGTAGCCACCTGCGCATGTGGCGATGGGCTTGGCGGCAGGGGCGACCGAGGGAACTCCTGGGCCAAACCGCCCGCATAGTCGCCGCAGCGCTGTTCAGCCGGGTGTGGGTGCCGGAAGGCAACACCGGCGGTTCGAACGTCATTGCGATTCGACCGATGCCGATCCCCGACGACCTGCGTGACCTCGTGTCGCGCTGATCTGCTATGCTCGTAGATATGCCTTTCGCTACGCAATCGCTCCGACTTCGACGCGCCTTCATTTGGGGGAGTGCGGTTGTCATGCTGGCGATGTCGCTGCTCGGCGCGCTGGCGACGACGCATGAAGCGCTGCACGTCTTGGATGGCAGTGCGGCGTTCGCGCACGAGCACATCCGCGGCGATGAGGGCGCCCACTCGACGGCGCCCACGGACGCGTCGGCCATTGCTGAGCTCGTCCACGGCCTCGCGCACGCTTGGCACTGCTGCGGCGTGACGATAGCGGTGCTCCCGGTGCCAGTCTGGAAGCTGCTCTCGGCACCGCCTCCGCCGCTGGTCTCCGCGCTCGGTGCGAGCCCCGCGCCCGCGCCCGCCCTGCTGGGCCCGTTCCGCCCGCCCATCCGCTGATCCGTCGAATCGGCCGCGCTTCGCGGCGTTCCATTCCACGAATCAACGGAGTTTCCCCATGTCTAATCGTCTGGCCGCGCTCGCGGCCGGGCTGATGGTGCTGGCCGTCGCCACGGGCGCGGCCGCCCAGCCCTTCACGCTGGAAGACGCGCACGAACGCGTCGTCCAGTTCCATCCCGATCTTCGTCTGTTCGTCCCCCGCCGCGAGAGTCTTGAGGCCGACGCGCGAGCGGCGGCCCTTCGCCCAGCACTCGAAGCCCAGGTGGATCTGGAGAACGTGCTCGGTTCGGGGCCTCTCCAGGGCACCCGATCCGCCGAGCTGACGCTGAGTCTCGCTGGCGTGCTGGAGCGCGGCGGCAAGCGCGAGGCGCGCCGGGCACTGGCTGCGGCCCGCATCGACGCGCTCAGCGTCCAGCGCGCAGCCACGCAGCTCGACCTGCTCGCAGAAGCCACGCGCCGCTACGTCGATCTCGCCGCACTGCAGGCGCAGCGCCCGCTGCTGGCGGAAGACCTCGCCCAGCGCCGGCGCATCGCCCACGCCACGCGACAGCGCTTTGCCGCGGGTGCTGCGCCCGAAGCGTCTGCGCTTGCGGCCGAAGCCGGGATCGCGCAGGCCGAGGCCCGCCTCGCCACACTCGACGCGCAGCAGGCTGCCGCGTGGCGCCGGCTGTCGCTTCTGTGGGGCGCGCCGGTCGACGGCCCGGTGCCGGAGGTTACCCCGGTGCCGGAATCGCCGCCTGCGTTGCCGACGCTGGCGGAACTCACGGCGCGGATTGCCGAGTCACCGGAGCTGTTGGCGTTCGCCGACGAAGCGCGCATCCGCGAAGCGCGGCTGCGGCTCGCTGAGACCGAGGCGAGCCCGGATGCTGATTGGAGCGTCGGCGTGCGTCGCCTGCAGGACGGCAGCGACACCGGCCTCGTCGCCGGATTCAGCCTGCCGCTGGGCACGCGCCGACGCGCCGAGCCCGCCATCGCCGCCGCCCGTGCCGAGCGCGAGGCCTTGGGGATGCAACGCGAGTCCGCCGCGCTGCAGCTCGAGGCGGTCGCCGTCGACGCGTGGTCGCAGGTGGAAAGCGGCGCACTGCAGGCCGATCGGCTGCGCACCGAGGTGCTGCCGCGCCTTGAACGCGCCGCTGCGCAGTCCGAGCGCGCCTACCGCGCCGGTGCCTTGAGCTATCTCGAATGGGCCGCGGTGCAGACCGACATCACCACCTCACGCCTTGCGCTGCTGGAGGCCCGCGTGGCCGCGCAGCGCGCCCTGATCGAACTGCAGCGACTCACCGCCGACAGCTGGACGGCCGACAACGCTCGCGACGGAGACACGGAATGAACCGCCACACGCTTCTGTTCACTGCCCTTTCCCTCCTGCTGGCAGCCGGCCTGGCCGGCTGCGGCGGTCAGAATGCCGGGGACGACCACGGCGATGGGCACGCTCATGACGAGGCCGAGGCGTCCCATGACGCTGAGGGCGAGGAGTCGCACGGCCACGGCCACGACGACCACGCGGAAGAGGAGCCCGAGAAAGGTCCCAACGGCGGTCGCCTGCACGTGCAGGGCGATCTGAGCGTCGAGCTGAAGATTGAGGAATCCGGCCAGCCGCCGCGCTATGCGGCGTGGGTCACGCGCGATGGTGAGCCTGTCGATCCGAGCGAGGCGACGGTCGAGGTCAAGCTCGAACGTCTCGGCGGACAGGTCGATACCCATCGTCTGACGTCTGTCGATGGGCGCTTGCAAGGCGACGGCGTCGTCGGCGAGCCGCACAGCTTCGTCGTCACCGTTAACGCATCTGTCGGCAACGAGTCCGCGACGTGGACCTACGACAGCTTCGAAGGCCGCACCACGATGTCGGCCAAGGCCGCGGAGGATGCGGGCGTGCGCGTTGCCGCGGTGGGGCCCGGCGTCATCGCACAGACGCTCACCGCGCCCGGCCGCGTGATCGTCCCGCCGCAGGCCTTGGCGGAAGTCGGCGCGCCTTTCCCGGGCGTGATCCGTCGCGTGACGGCGAATCCCGGCGACAGCGTGGCCGCCGGCGCGACGCTCGCCACGATCGAAAGTGGCGCCAGCCTGTCGAGCTACACGCTGCGCAGCCCGATCGCCGGCACGGTGATGAGCCGCAGTGCGGAAGTCGGCCAGCGCACCGGCGAGACGCCGCTGTTCAGCATCGCGAATCTGGATGGCCTCGCCGTCGAGCTGCCGCTGTTCGGTGCTGATGCACTTCAGGTCACGCCTGACGCCAACCTCCGACTGCGCCGCCTGATCGACGGCCACGAAGTCGACGCGCGGATCGAGCGTGTGCTGCCGTCGGCCGACGCGCTGTCGCAGAGCCTCACCGCCCGCGCCTCAGTGCCGAACGACGACGGTCGCTGGCGGCCGGGCATGGCGGTCGAAGCGCGCATCGTCATCGACGAATCGACCGTGCCGATCCGCGTGCCGACCAGCGCGCTGCAGCGCTTCCGCGACTGGCAGGTGGCCTTCATCCGCATCGGTGAGGCCTACGAGATCCGCCCGCTGGAGCTGGGCCGCAGCGACGGCGCGTGGGTCGAAGTGCGCGAAGGCTTGAACGCCGGCGACGAGGTGGTCGTCGAGCAGAGTTTCCTGGTCAAGGCGGACATCGAAAAGTCCGGCGCCAGCCACGACCACTGAGGCCGCCATGATCGAGTCCTTCATTCGCTACACCATCCGGCACCGCTGGCTGGTGCTGATCCTCGTCCTCACCCTCGCGGCGTGGGGCGCTTTCAATCTGCTCCGGCTGCCCATCGACGCGGTGCCGGACATCACCAACGTGCAGGTGCAGGTCAACACCGAAGCGCCGGGCTACTCGCCGCTTGAGGCGGAACAGCGCGTGACCTTCCCGGTGGAAACCGCGCTGGCCGGCATTCCCGAACTGAACTACACGCGTTCGCTGTCGCGCTACGGGCTGTCGCAGGTGACCGTGGTCTTCCAGGACGGCACCGACATCTACTGGGCCCGTCAGCAGGTCTCGGAACGCCTGCAGCAGGTGCGCGGACAATTGCCCACCGGCCTCGAACCCGCGATGGGGCCGATCGCCACGGGCCTCGGCGAGATCTACATGTACACCGTCGAAGCGGAGCCCGGCGCGCTGCGCGAGGACGGCCAGCCGCTGACGCCGACCGACCTGCGCACCCTGCAGGACTGGGTGGTCAAGCCGCAGCTGCGCACCGTGCCGGGCGTTGTCGAGGTCAACACGATCGGCGGCTATGCCCGGGAGGTGCAGGTCGCTCCCGATCTGACCCGGCTGATCGCACTCAACCTCAGTCTCGATGACTTGGTCGATGCGCTGGAGCGCAGCAACGCCAACGTCGGCGCCGGCTACATCGAGAAGCGCGGCGAGCAGGTGCTGGTGCGCGTGCCTGGACAGCTCGGCGATGCCTCGGCGATCGGTGCGGTGGTGGTTGCGACCCGCGGCACGCGGGTCATCCGCGTTTCCGACGTGGCGACCGTGCAGGAGGGCAAGGAGCTGCGCACCGGTGCCGCCTCCGAGAACGGCGAGGAGGTCGTGCTGGGCACGGTGTTCATGCTGGTCGGCGCCAACAGTCGCGAGGTCGCGCAGGCGGTGGATGCGCGTGTCGAATCGGTTCGCAGCACCTTGCCGGACGGCGTGATCCTGCGGACGGTCTACGACCGCACGGCGCTGGTGAACCGCACCATCGGCACGGTGTCGAAATCGCTCGCCGAAGGCGCGCTGCTGGTCGTCGTCGTGCTGTTCCTGCTGCTCGGCAACCTGCGCGCGGCGCTGATCACCGCCGCAGTCATCCCGCTGGTGATGCTGATGACCGCGACCGGCATGCTGAAGGCCGGCGTCTCGGGGAATCTGATGAGCCTGGGCGCGTTGGACTTCGGCCTCATCGTCGACGGCGCGGTGATCATCATGGAGAACTGCATCCGTCGCTTCGGCGAGCTGCAGCACCGGCTCGGCCGCCTGCTGACGCGCGAGGAGCGCTACGAGCTAGCGGCCTCGGCCACGGCCGAAGTGATCAAGCCGAGTCTGTTCGGCGTGGGCATCATCACCGCGGTGTACCTGCCGATTTTCGCGCTGGACGGCGTCGAAGGAAAAATGTTCCACCCGATGGCCTTCACCGTGGTGTTCGCGCTGACCGCAGCGATGCTGCTCTCGCTCACCTTCGTGCCGGCGATGGTCGCGGTGGGCCTAGGTGGCCGCATCGAGGAGAAGGAGAACCGGGTCGTCCTGTGGCTGAAGCGCGGCTATGCCCCGGCGCTCGACCGCGTGCTCGCGTGGCGCTGGCGCGTGGTGCTGGCGGCCGCGGTGCTCGTGGCCGGTGCGGGATTCGCGTCGACGCGGATGGGCACCGAATTCATCCCGAGCCTCGACGAGGGCGACGTCGCGCTGCACGCCATGCGCATCCCGGGCACCTCGATCACCCAATCCGTCGCGATGCAGAAAGTGCTCGAACGGGAGATCCTCACACTGCCGGAAGTCGAACGCGTGTTCAGCAAGATCGGTACTGCCGAAGTTGCGACCGATCCCATGCCGCCGTCCGTGGCCGACACCTTCGTCATCCTGAAGCCGCGCGACGAGTGGCCGGCCCCCGGCAAGACCAAGGGCGAGCTGGTCGCAGAACTGGAGGCCCTGGTGGCCACCGTCCCGGGCAACAACTACGAGTTCACCCAGCCGATCCAGATGCGTTTCAACGAGTTGATCTCCGGGGTCCGTTCTGACGTTGCGGTGAAGGTCTATGGCGATGATCTCGAAGTGTTGATGAGCACCGCGACGGCGATCGAGACGGCCATGTCAGGCGTGGAGGGTGCTGCTGATGTCCGCGTCGAGCAGACGACCGGTCTACCCATGCTGGTCGTCGAGCCCGACCGCGAAGCGCTGGCTCGCCTAGGGCTGTCTCTGGACGCGGTGCAGCAGGTCGTGGCGACCGCCATCGGCGGCACCGAGGCCGGGATGCTGTACGAGGGCGACCGCCGCGCGCCGATCGTCGTCCGTCTGGACGACGGCCTGCGCAACGACGCGGACCGGCTGGGCGACCTGCCGATCCCGCTGCCCGCAGATCGCGCCGAGACCGTCCGCACTGTGCCGTTGCGCGAAGTGGCGCGCATCACGATCGAGGAAGGCCCGAACCAGATCAACCGCGAGAACGGCAAGCGCCGTGTGGTGGTGACGGCCAACGTCCGCGGTCGTGATCTCGGCTCTTTCGTCACCGACGTGCAGCAGCGGGTGGCCAGCGAGGTCGAGGTGCCACCGGGCTACTGGGTCGAGTACGGCGGCACGTTCGAGCAGCTGATCTCGGCCACGCAGCGGCTGTCCATCGTCGTGCCTCTGACGCTGGTGCTGATCCTCGGACTGCTGTTCCTCGCGTTTGGCTCCGGCCGAGACGCGCTGGTGGTGTTCTCCGGCGTGCCGTTGGCGCTGACCGGCGGCGTGGCGGCGCTGCTGCTGCGTGACCTGCCGCTGTCGATCTCGGCCGGCGTCGGCTTCATCGCGCTCTCCGGCATTGCGGTGTTGAACGGCATCGTGATGCTGAGCTTCATCCGCCAGTTGCGGCTGGACGGCATAGCGCTCGACGACGCGGTACGCGAGGGCGCGCTGACCCGCTTCCGGCCGGTGTTGATGACGGCACTGGTGGCGAGCCTGGGCTTCGTGCCGATGGCGTTGGCGGTCGGTGCGGGCGCGGAAGTGCAGCGGCCGCTGGCGACAGTGGTGATCGGCGGCGTGCTGTCGTCGACGCTACTGACGCTCTTCGTCCTTCCCGCCCTATATCGCTTGGTGCACAGGGCCAGCGAATCGAAGGACACGATCAAGAGCGGCTGATGCCAATAGCCCCCGGGCATTGACGCGGGGGCGACTCCTTCCATACTCACGCTGTTCGTGCTGCCGGCGCTGTACCGCCTGGTGCACAAGAGCGACAAGACAATGGAAGTGATGCCCAAGACCAATCCGTGACAAAGGGCCATTTGCCGCTTCGTCGATCGATCCAAAAGCAACCCAATTGCGGCGAGCCCCAAGGGCTCGCCGTATTGGCAGACTGGCGCCCACCATGACGACGACGCTGACCGCCATTCGACAACCGCCAGAGTCGCCGTGGCGGGGCCGTATCCGCGTTGGCGACCATTTGGCGGTGTTCGTTGGCTTCCCGGGGGACGCAGCGCGTCATGCGCATCACGCGCATCAGATCGTGTACTCCAGGGGCCACGGAAACGAGCTGGTCGTCGATGGGGCGGCTCGGCACGGCGAAGCATGGATCGTGCCCTCAGGGGTGCCGCACCTCGTCCGTGCCGGAACCGGGCCCGCAACGTTCATCTACGCGGAGCCCTGGGTTTACACCCTTGAACGCATTCCGCTGATCGACGGGATGGCGCCACGGGATGCAGATGCCTGGCTACAGTGGCTGGAAGCGGAATGGCCGGCGAATCCGCTAGCGCCTTCGCTCAGCGCGCTAATGGCGGACGTCGACCGATTGCTCGGTGAGCCACTCCGCGTCGGCGAACTCGCGAAACGTCAGAACATCAGCATCAGCCAGCTCGAACGCCGACTGGGGGCCTCAATCGGCCTGCCGGCCAAGCAGCTCGTCCTATGGCGGCGTCTGCGCTTCGCCATGGATCGCGTGCTGGCCGGCGCCACGCTGACCGCCGCCGCCCATGACGCCGGATTTTCCGACGCCGCTCACTTGTCGCGGTCGCTTCGCGCCACTTTCGGCGTCCGTGCGGACCGGTCGCTGATTCCGCTCGCCCGTGGCCATCAGCCGCCGGCAGCGGAGGCATCCCGGGAGAGCCAGGCCGGCGTTGCTGGAGCGTCCGATGACGTCGGCGCCCGGAAGGGCTCGATCAGCTGAGACCCGTAGTCGACCGGGAAGTCGGGCCGCGTGCCGATGCCCAGGTCGTCGCTGTTGACCCGGTGACGGCCTGTCCAGAACGCAGTGCCCAGCAGCCGGTCCCACACGGTCAGGAAGAACCCGAAGTTGACGTCGCCCGAGCGGCCGTACTTGACGTGATGGAAGCGATGCACCGGCGCCCACGCGAACACGTGGCGCAGCGGGCCCATGCGGAGGTCGGCATTGCTGTGCTGGAGCAGCAGCTGGATCACAGCGGCGTAGCCCACGAGCGCCACCACGGCCTGCGGCGCCCCGAGCAGAAGCAGCGGCGCGAAGGCCGCCGCAGCCTCGATACCCTGATGCAGCGGATGCTTCATCAACCCGTTGAAGCCGTACATCCGGCGAAGGCTGTGGTGCACCGCATGCAGACGCCAGAGCCATCCGATCCGATGGCTTGCGTAGTGTGCCAACGTGAAGCCGATGTCCGCGAGGACGATCGCAAGCACCACTTGCGCTGCCAACGGCCACTCGTCGGGCCACGCCGGCGGGAGGCCGACCCCGGCAACAGTAGCCGCCAGGATGCTCCACAGCGCGATCCCGGCGAGATTCAGCGACTCGTTGACGCCGGCGTGCGCGAGGTCGCGCGGCGAGTCGGGCTGCCACCCGTTCCAGTCCGGTTGGTACGGAATGATCCGTTCAACCACCTGCGATACGGCAACGGCGCAGACCAGCGGGGCCAACAGCGTCCACACGGGCCAAGCCGGGGCCTGCGCGATCCAGACCCCGAGGGCGAGGAATCCGAAGAAGAACAGCGGGGCATAGGTTGCGCGAAGCCACATGAGGCGATCCTCCATCGACGTTCACGAACGCTACATCGCCGTCATCGGTTCGGCTTGAATGATCTGCGCGCAACGTCGAGCGTCTGAAGATGCGCATAGTGTTGAGTAGCGGCGATCGTGAAGGTCCACGAAATCCCGGCATAGCTGGGCGCAGGCGACCAGTCCGGAACTCTTGCTAGGAGTCCGAACGGCCTTAGGCCATTGAAAGCGCACCCAATGCATGTCTTTCGAACATCCTGGGCGACGGGTCTGTGACATCGCGAGCGACCAGTGGTGTTGCGTGGCGCCGAGCGGGGCAGCATCGCATCAATTCGAAACGGCTATTGGGTCTGCACTCAAAAGGCGATCTTCAAATCTGCTGCCCGCCAAGGCAGTTCAACCATGGCTTGGCTACTGGTTTGATCCAGATCAGTTTCGCCAAGTCAATGGTGTGGCATCTTAACCTCGGACAATGAAGTACTTTCGCCGCCGACGCTGTTGCAACCGCCTTTCGCTTCTTGCGATCGTCGCGCTGCTTTGGACGCAACTGGCCTTTGCGAGTCATTTCACATGTGATGTCGCAGGGGCCTTACCAGCTCAGAATGAGTCTGCGCATATTGGTCATGGCGGAGTTGTTTCTGACGCCTGCGAGGGGCCTGTCGTTCCGGATTCCTCCAACTTGCTGTGCGAGTCCCATTGCAGTAGCGGCGACTTGAGTGCGGAAGCTCTCCGTGTGCTGAGCGTGCCCGCCGTGGGGCTGTTGCCGGCCATCCCCGTGGTCAGTGTCCAACGCCTGCCACGAGCCCCGGACGTCGACCAGTCCCCGGGGGTTATGCGCTCCTGGCATCGACCTACTGCGCACCCCGCCAGCCTCTTGCTGATCTGATCCCTGACCGATGACCGGCCGGCGGCGCTGTGCGCCGTCGCCGGAGACATCGGTTCCGCCGCGTTCTGCGGCCGGTGCCGTCCGACCCACCCCTGCGGCCCCCGTGGCCAGCAGCCGTGCAAGGCGAACATCATGAGAT
>Ga0209066_10003806_pt1 | contig 16950 bp, 27 predicted proteins | sample All_14_2_FD_187198 | JGI IMG/M metagenome (GOLD analysis project Ga0209066, IMG submission 187198) | Freshwater microbial communities in response to fracking from Pennsylvania, USA - Allegheny Zone_MetaG_DW_15 (SPAdes) (version 2) ... | reverse complement strand
AGTGGGGGCGGTGTAGGAGGGCTGGTTGAGCACGCGCACAGCGTCAGCGCTGAGACAAGGGCGGCCAGTGGTGAGGCGCTTGATCGCATGGTGCTTCTCCTTTTCGAGCTGGGTGATTCGTTGCTGGCTGTCTGCCAGGCGGGTGGTGAGGTGGTTGCCACGCGACTGCGCATCGGCCAACACACGGGCGACGGCCATGGCACGCAAGCGGGCGTTCTCGGAGGTGGTGGCCTTTTGCTCAGCCAACTTAACCAGCAACGGTGCCCGGCCCATCTGGTGCCCCAGCGCTACCCCAGCAGCAAAGACCGCTGCAGCCACAACAAGCCGTGGCAAGCTCAAGACCATGCTGCTCACAGGACAGGCCCCCAGGTGGCATAACGCGGCTGCAGAACCACCAGAATGCGGTGGGGGTACCCAAGGTTTTCGGGGCAGTGGGAAACGTGGCGGCGGGCCTTGCCACAGGCCGCCGCCACTTGATCAACGGTAGGCTGTGGCAAGCCAGACGCACGCGCCTCGGCTTGCCAGTGGCCCAGACCACCGTTGTAGGCGCGCAGCGCCACATGCATACGGTCGCGGTCGCTGTAACGCACCGGCGTGCGGTCATACAGCCATTTGTCGTACCCCACCAGGGCACGCAACGCCCAAGTGGGGTTGCGTGGCTGGCATTGCTCGGGCGTCAGGTCGTTCAGCTTGCACCACCAGGTGGCGGTCGATGGCATGAACTGCGCCATGCCCGCCGCACCCACACGGCTCACCGCCTCAGCGCGCCAGCCGCTTTCCTGGTGCACCTGCGCTGCCAGGGCCGCAATGGGCGCATCAAGGCCCCACTGGGTGTGGGCAGCGCGCACCAGCTCGGCGCGGTGTTTGTGGGCAGCGGCGGGAACCTGGGCATGGGCCGGTGCGGGCAGCAGCAGCAGCCACACCACCACAAACGCCACGAACAGCGCCAAAAACAACGCCACGCCCTGCGCCAAACCCCGCCAAAAACCCTGCCAGAAATTGCGGCCCATGGCTCAAGCCCCCAAGCTCACGGCCAGCATGGCGCAGCCCACAATGACCGCCCGGCGCAACATGGCAGCGGCAAACAGGAGGTCTTGAGACCCGCTGACAGAGATCTTCACGTCGGCGCAGCCGACATGCGCAATGTCATCCGGTTCAGTCAGGATGGCGTCTTCAAGTTCCTGGAACGAATCGGGGCGTGCGTAGGGAAACAGGCTGCGGTCAAGCCAGTAACCGATGACGCCCGCCAGCGTGACCAGGCTGAGCTTGTAAGCAGTCACCGGCAACTGCTGCGGGGCCAGCAGCCACACAACCACAGTCAACAGCAGGGTGATGAGCAACCACCCGACCAGGCGGGGGAAATGTTCGGCTTTGAGCATGGCAACTCCACAGGTAAATGACGGTTTTTGAAGCCGTCAGTCTGCGGATTTGCCACGCTCAAGTATTGAGAACCAGGGCCTTTATTTTGGCGGGGACTGGCCGCTGATTCGGTGCGCGGCCACCAGCTCTTAAATCGAATTCAGCAGCTGACCCTCAACCCTGTTGAGTTTCGAAGCTGTAGTGTTTGTCACCACACGGCTTTGGGAGGCCCTCGCCAACAAGGCATCCTGAGCCTCTTGTTGTCGTCGCCTGAAAGCGTCACGCTCCTTCCAAGTACGCAACTGTTCGTCCCACCCGGCGGCCAGCAAATAGCAAAAAACGGCTTCTCCTACGCCCAGTCCGGCGGCGTACACAGACCACTCCCAGACCACCTTGCTCAGTTGCAATGAAATTGAAGGCCCCGCTGCCAATATCCCGCAGAAAGCAGCCAAGGCCGCATACCTCACACTGCGAGCCCGCACCTGAGCTGCGGCCCGTCTTGCACGCTGATAAGTAGGCGCATCCAAATGTTCGCCATCGAGCGTGCCATCTGCTTTATCGCGAAGCGCCCACACCGCAGATGCCAGAACCATGCACAACGGAAGCGCCAGGCCAGACAGGTACGCCAACAGGCTGGCATCCAGGAACCGCCACGCCATCCAGGACAGCCCCAGACCACTTGTCCACAGCATTGCCCGAGTCAACGGACTCGGGGTAAGGAAAAAGGCGATCAGCCCTTGACCTCTCCGTCCGAAATCTTCTCCAGCAGCCATGTTCTCATTACCTCGTAGACCTCTGCCGGGCTGGGCAGCCCGTTGTATAAATTGATTTTTACCGGCCCTGACAGCTTCAGATTCTCACCCGACAACAGGGTTCCATCCGCCAGCCGCACCTTACAGTCAACATCATCGGTGTTTCTCAGCGCTGCACTCAACCTGTTCAGCACTGTCTGGCCTTCTTCAGTGGTCTTCCTGTTGTATGTGATCTCAATCGTGTACTGGAGGTTGCTGGACTCCGTCAAAGAGTCCAAACCCAGACTGGCAGCAGCAGTCGGTGAGATCAGTTCTTTCAGGGCATCCAACTTTGTTCGACCGCCCGATGCGCTGGCCTCCCCTGTTTGTGTGGTCTTCACCACCTTGTCCTTCGGCAAGGGACCTGGGGGACTCCCTGCCGCAGGCTCAACTTCTACAGGTGGGAGCATCAAAGACGCAGAAGTCAGATCGCCACCAATGCTGACAGATTTGACCGGACTGCTCTCAACTTTCTTCACAACCTGTGGCGGCGGCTGGTCAAGCAAGCGCAGCGTGGCCGTGCCAGGCAGTACCTTGCCGTGGTGCAACAACCACTGGAGGTGCTGCTCCAGATGCGGCGACCGCATAGCCAGCGACTGCATCACCACAAGGTGATTGTCCAGAGCACCAAAGAACAGCAAGCCTTCAGGTACATCTCTGCGTTTGCCATCATCCGTCAGCGGCGCAGCCATTTGCTCCATTGTCAAAGCATCAGCTGTCGCATCGTCAACCACCAACACCGCGTCAGTGCCGGGAACGTACTGAATGAGCACACCAAAGACAAACTCTGTCTCAACTTGGAACTGTCCGATCAGCCGCCAGATCGGGCGCGCTTCCGATGCCGCCAATGGCTGTCGCCGATCCCCGACTTTCATCATCTTGGTCAGTGCAGCAGACAGCAGCTGGCTCAGCTTGAAGCCACCAACGTCATCTATGCCTTTGAAATCCGTGAGCTTGTAGCTCACGCGCCTAGATACAACATCAACCACGTTTTTTCTCCCTTAAAAATCTGTTCTATCGCTTGCGAACCTTGAGCCGTGCAACGACACGCGGGGTGTTGTGCTCAAACAGGATACGGGTCAACCGTGCAACGGCACGCAGGGTGCTGGTGCGCTGGCGTAGACATCAGCTGTAACCCTTGCGCAATCGAAAGATGCACGTCAGGGCCGTATCCGCAGGGGTCTTCGTCTTTGGAGAGAAGGCCATACCGGTTGATGATCACCTCGGTGTACTGCTTCACTCGGTTGGGTGATTCGGGGTCGATACAACGCCGCACTTGCGGGTCACGGTACATGCGTTGGCATACCTGGCTCAGGCGCCCATAGAGCAGTTCCATCAGCTCAGGTCCGTCGTATGAATCGTCATCGTCAACTTCAGAGGCAGGGCGCCACCCCAGAGGGCGCAGGTAGCGCTCACCACTGGGCCAGGAAGCCCCTACTGGCCAAACTGCGTTCAGTGCGCGAACAGCTGCAGAGTACCCACTGTTTTCGAACCGCAGCCAGGTTGACAGCAGGGCCTTCTTGGCTTGATCAGACGGCAAAGTGATTTCCTGAAAGACCCAGTGAAACGATCTTTCCGCGACTGCGGCACTTCGTTTTGCATCGGTTTCGACAAGGTTGTTGTTCATACGACTCCCCGGAAAAATTTTGAGGTTGCGCTGGCGCTACCTACCTGCACACATCAGCGACCATTTGTTGTCGAAGCCGGCTCCACCGTCATCCAAGCTCACCGTCGTGAAGGGGTCCAACCCCGCAATACTTTCTTCGATGGCCACGACATAACGCGTGTATCCAACCTTGCCGCCAAGACGGTTGTTGGCGTTGACTTCCCCACACCAGACGCCAGGGCCGCCGCGTACTGCGCGAAAGTGGCTACGGAAGTCAGCCGAATCGGGGTCAAACAACTGCCGCTTGATCACGGCCTTGGACTGTGCTGCTGGCGACCACAGCGCCATCCATCCATAGCCAATACCCACCAGAAAAACGACAAACAGGGCAATAGCCAAAGTCTTTTTATTCATTTGTGATCCCGGTAGGCTTGTGAGACTGTGGTGCTGCACCGGTCTTGGCAATCACCACTTCGAGATACCTGCGCAGCCGGTACAGCTGTGCTGGCTGCAGCTCAATCACCATTCCTGTGCCGAACTCACGCTCCATAAATTTGAGTACGGATATGCGGTCTGGAACGCGGGTGATCAGGTCCAACACCTCACGCTGCGCAGCCGTGGCATTGCCAATCAATTGCCCCACCTGCACAGCGCCGCCGCCCTTGTTTTTCTGACTGGGTGTCAGCAGGGCCCACAGTTCTTTGAGTAAACGACGGTACGCGATCAAAGCTCAACCCTGCGGTCAGAAACGCTCTTTCCTATCCTCACCGGCTTTAACACCCCCCACTCCAGCAGCGCCAGGCTCAGCACCAGCTGCGTGGTGAGCAGCACCAGGGGCGTGGACCATTTGTTGGTGGTGGTGTGAGCCACAGCGAACTGAACCAGCCACCAGGCGCTCCAGATGGCTGACGGCACCAGCAGCGCCACAAACAGCCAGTGGCTCCATTGCAGCCGCTGCAGCGGTGGGCGCCTGGGCGCGCGCCAGATCACGTTGATCACGATCTGGCCTGCGGCAAAACACAGGAGCGAGCGGTCGATGCTGGCGGTGTTGACTGTGATCGGTGGCGGTGGCGGTGGTGGGCTTTGCGCCTCTGGTGGGGTTTTGCCTTCTAACTGCATGTTTAAGCCTCCCTGGCTCGTGGTTGAAAAACGGTTTGTTAACTGCCCCGCGCTCTGGAAAACAGGCTGCGGCTGACCTTCACGGTGTTGCCCACTGCGGCCGAACTGCCTGAGAGAAGCACCCCCAGCGCCGCCTTGCGCAGCTGCGGGCTGGCCTCGCGCATGTAGGCCACCATGGTTTGTTCTTCTGCGCTCAGCACCACCGGCGCCGGGCCTTCGCGCTGGCCCGTGAGGATGTAGCGCACATCGGCGCCGGCCGCTGCAATGGCGGCCAGGTAGTTGGCGTCAGGGCTGCGTTCGCCCTTCTCGTAGTTGATCTGGGCGAGCTTCTTCACCCCTCCGGTCAAGCCGAACTGCTCCTGACTCTGACCGAGCTTTTCTCGCTCCTCACGCAGTCGCACATGGATATTCAAAAAAATATCTCCAATCTTGTTGACTGGTATTCAAATGAATACCATAATCACACCCACACCAGCCTAAACCCACCTAAGCCAACCAAAAAAACCAACCCAAGGCCCACACCCATGAATCCCCGTTTGATTCCCGCTGCGATACGCCTTCAGCCCCAGCTGATCGCTGCTGCACGGCGCGGCCAAAAGCCCCGCCAGATGTTCAAGCACGCACTGCGCGCACGCCAGGCCACCCTGAGTTTTTCAGACTGGCACTGGCTGCTGGTCACGCTGGAGGCGCTGTCTCCCCGCCCAGCAATCGAACGGCGTGTTCATACATCGCTTGCTCCAGAGCCGCCGCGTCGCGCTTTCGCGAAACAAGCGCCGAAATGAGCGCGGCTGTGCTGACTTCGATTCCCTGCGCATGCATCTGCACAGCGGTCTCGCCAATGGCGCGTTCGGCCTGTGAGTGCGCCAGCTCCAAGAGTGTTTCCTTTTGCTTGCCCACCAACCGCATCAGTTTCTCTTGATCCATAACGCCTTCCCCTCCCTGAATTTGCAACGCCAAGTCACACCATTATGAACAAAGTTCGCACCCATCAAGAAGCCCGCGAGTGGTTGAACTCTCAGGGCATCACCATCACCCAGTGGTCTGAAGACCACGGCTTCAGCCACCCGCTGGTGCGCGAGGTGCTGGCAGGCCGCAAGAAGGGCTTGCGCGGGCAGGCGCACAACGTTGCCATTGCCTTGGGCCTCAAGCGCGGCACGCCCACCGACCGCCCCGCCCGCGTCAAGCGCGCACCGGCAGCACAGGGAGCTGCAGCATGAACGCCGCCGCCACCTTCAAAGTGCAGTTCGACCGCACGTTCGACGGCCAGCCGCTGGCCACCATCGACGGCGGCCCCTTTGTTGACCTGACCCGCACGCCCGCCCAGCTCCGCCAACTGGCCACGATGCTGATTCGGGTGGCCAACGCCGCCGAAGCCCGCCCCACAACCGGCCGGCACTGGGCGCCCGGCCATGCGGTGCTGACCGAAGCCGGCGACGACACGCACCGCGACCCGTTGGGCTTCCCGGGCAGCGCTTGCGTCATTGGAGAAGGTTGGGCGCCAGGCGAGCCCGACGCGCATCGTCCAGCTGAGTTGCCATCTCGTGCAGACAGTAGCGCGCGCAGTGCAGCAGCTCAGAGTCTGCCGCCATGCGCTCAGGCACAGCCTGGCGCCACGCCTGAGACACGCGGGGGCCGTCAATGAGCTGCTGCATTTCCAGCTCAGCCGTGAGCCGCAGCAGTGCACGGCCCATGGCTTCAATGCGCCCTGCCAGCTCGGTGTTGTCGGGTGTTCTGTTCATGGCGTTGTCCTGTTTGAAAGTTGCGATGGCTCAACTTTGCAACACGCAATGCTGCTGCACCAGATGCAAAAACGGTTTTTCTTTGGAAGCCGTTTCCCCCTTGCAAAAAACCGGGGGCGAAAAATGAAGCGTGTCTGGAATTCGGCCCAGCGCCCCACCAGCGCCATCCATGCAGCGCGCCTGTGCAAGGACCATGCGGCTGTGAAACTGAACCTGTCGGTCGAGCGCATTGCCGACTTGATGGGTGTGACCCACGACCTGCTCTACAAGTGGCTGGCCAATGGGCGCATGCCTTTGATCCTGATCCCGGCTTTTGAGCTGGCTTGTGGCTGCAGCTACCTGAGCGAGTGGCTGGCCACCAGCGCGGGCAAGCTGGTCATCAACATGCCCAAGGGCAAAAAGCCCACCAGCGCGGACCTGATGGCCATCAACACCACCTGGGCCAGTGCGCTGGCGCTGCTGACCCACTTTTACAGCGACCCGAGCCAGGCAGACACCGAGGCCACCCTGGCCGCGCTGCGCACGCACCTGGAGCAGGTGGCTTACCACCACCAGAACGTGGCCGGTTACGTCACCCCAGAGTTGGAGTTTTGACCATGGGGCAACAAGCCGACGACGTCAAAACAGGTCTGCCCGTGCTGCGCGCCCTGGACATGCTGGAGTGCCTGGCCGGGCGGGTGGTGGATGGCATGAGCAACAAGGACTTGGCCGCTGCCATGCGGTGCGCACCTTCGGCGGTGACACGCACAGCCGCACTGCTGATCGGCAAGGGCTGGGTGGAGAAGGACGAGGCGACGGAGCGCTTTCGGATCACCACACGTTTTTCTCGCCTCACTTTCAAGGTGATGGCGGATTTTGACCGCGCCCAGCAGGCCCTGGATGCCGTGCAGCGCAACTACACCCTGAGCAACTGATTGAAAAAAATGGCACGCACCCCCAAAGCAATCACCCCACCCGCCGACGATCTGGCGCTGAACACCCACGCCCTGGCCCAGGCCAATGCAGCCCCTGCCCAACTGGCGGTGGCCCAGGAAGCCATGGACGAGGTGCTGGCCGCAGGTATTGACCTGGGGCGGCTGGAAGCGCTGACATTTATTACGACGGTCGGAGAATCTGCCGCGCTGTCTGTATACGAAAACGTAAAGAAATCAAAGGGTTGGCGTCTTCTACGCAATCCGCAAAGTTCCGACGGTCGGAATTTCGAATCGTTGGATGAGTTCTGTCGACTGAAGCTCGGACGGTCATACAACCGGCTTCAGGAGCTTGCGTCAAACCGCAACTTGGTTGGCCAAGATGCCTTCGAACAAGCCGAACGCCTGGGCCTTCGGCAGCGCGACTACAACGCCATCAAATCCCTGCCAGCACCTGACCAGGAGCTGGTGCGCCGGGCTGTCGAGGAGACCCAGAGCCGCGACGAGGTGCTGGACTTGCTGCAGGAGCTGGCTGCACGGCACGCGAAGGAAAAAGAGAACCTGAGGCAGGAGCTGGCAGACACCCGCGACCAGGTGGATGACCTGGCGGCCAGCAAGCGGCTGGTGGAGGGCACGGTGTCGGATCTGCGCAAGCAGGCCCGCCAGCTGGCCCAGGCCACGCCTGACGAGCTGGCGGCGCACCTGCGCAAGCAGGCTGAGGACGAAGCCAAGCTGGTGGAGGCCAAGATCAGGGGGCCGCTGTGCGAGGGGTTTGAGCTTCTGATGGCGCACGGCGAGGAGACGGGCCACACCGAGCGGGCCTGGGTGCAGGGGCAGTTGCAATTGATTCTGGACCGTCTGAAAACGGTGGCTGGGCGCATGGGCATTGAGCTGCTGGCCGATGCAGACAAGCCCGCCTGGCTGGTGGGTGCGACGATTCCCAGCGCCACGGCTGTGGGGCAGTGATGATGGCAACGCCCAACCCTGCCATGACACAGCGGCTTGTTCATTTTGGGCAAGCTGCGGCGAACGCAACCTGGGGCCGCAAGACCACGGTGTATGAAGAGGCGGCCAAGGAACTGGGTCTTTCTGTTGCCACCGTGATCCGCAAGATTGGCGAAGTGACGGCGGTGGGCAAACCGCGCAAGCGCCGCAGTGACGCCGGTAAAACGGCGCTCACGGAGCAAGAAGCAGCCCGCATTGCGCTGGACGTGATGGAGCATATGCGCAAGAACGGCAAGCGGATCATGTCTGTCAAGGACGCCGTGGAAGAGCTGAGGGCGAATGGGCTGATACGGGCCGAGCGGATCACCTCTGCTGGTGAGTTGGTGCCGATGTCTGTGCAGGCCATCATCGCGGCGCTGCGGTTGTACAAGATGCACCCTGACCAGTTGCTGGCCCCGGCCCCAGCCATTCGCATGGCGAGCTTGCACCCGAACCACTGCTGGCAGATCGACGCGTCGCGGTGCGTGATGTATTACCTGCCGCGCCAGGGTAAGGACACTGGTCTGAGGGTGGCCGACCACGACGAGTATTACAAGAACAAGCCCAAAAACGTGGCCCGCCAGGTCATGGACAGCCTGTGGCGCTACGTGGTGACGGACCACACGAGCGGGGCCATTTTTGTGTGGTACGTGGTGGGGGGTGAGACGGGCGGGAACCTGGCAGAGGTGTTCATACAGGCCATTCATCAACGGGGGAGTGACCCGTTTTATGGCGTGTGCCGCATGGCGATGCTGGACCCGGGCGGGGCCAACACGAGCCCTCCGTTTCTGAACCTGTGCAAGGCGCTGCGGGTGCATGTGCAGATCAACAAGCCGAAGAATCCGCGCGCCAAAGGCCAGGTGGAACAGGGCCAAAACATTGTGGAGCGGAGCCTGGAGTCGGCGTTCAAGTTGCTGACGCTGGAAACGCTGGAGCAGATCAACGCGATTGCGCTGCAGTGGGCACGCTGGTTCAACGCCACGCAGGTCCACAGCCGGCACGACATGTTTCGCTACGAGGCGTGGATGCGGATTACCCCTGATCAGCTGGTGTTGGCGCCTGGCATTGAGCTTTGCCGCGAGCTGGCGGTGTCTGCGCCGGAGACGCGCGTGGTGAATGACTTCCTGGAAGTGGAGTTCCTGGGCGCGACTTGGGATGTCTCGGACGTGCCGGGCGTGATCGTGGGCCAGAAGCTGCAGATTGTGCGCAATGCGTGGCGGCCTGATTCTGCCCAGGCCCTGGGCGTGGGTGATGACGGGAAAACCTGTTTTTATGTATTGGAGCGCAAGGTGATCGGTGAATTTGGATTCCACGAAGGCTCTGCCGTGGTGGGTGAGTCTTATAAGCGGCATGCAGATACCCCGGCACAGCGCAATTTGCAGGCGATTGAACTGCTGGCCACCGGGGCCAAGACGGCGGCTGAAGCGGCCGAAGTTCGCAAGGCGATGGCCAAGGGCAAGGGGCCACAGGTGTTGGGTGGGCAGATTGACCCGCTCAAGCGGATGCGCGATGCGGTGGTGCCGGCCTACCTGCCGCGCCGGGGCACGCAGCTGGAGGTGCAGAACCCGCTGGCCAATGCCGAGGTGCTTGACCAGGTGGACACCCTGGTGGCGATCCAGCGCATTGCGAACCGGATTGGGCGCAGCATTTCCCGGGAGGAGAACCGGTTCATCAAAGGCCGGTGGCCGGATTCGATGCCGGAGGCTCAGATTGAGGCGCTGGCGGGTCAGTTCTTGCGCGGTGAAACGGGCGCTGAGCCCGATGTGGTGGCGTTTGCGGGCTTGCGAGCTGTGGGGGGTGCACGGTGATCAATCTCAACCTCATTCTCTCGGAGATGCAGTTGTCTCGCGCGGCGCTGGCCCGGTTGGCTGGCGTGAGCGCAGCCACGGTGACGCTGCTGCTGAACCACGGCCATTGGCCACGCACCCCAGATGTCACGCACCGGATGCGCCAGCGCATCACTGAAGTTTTGAATCAACACGGCGTTGCACCGGAACGGGTTGCGACGGCGTTTGAAGCGTGCGCTGAGCAGCGTGCGAATTGGACCCCCCACGCTGCTCAGCTCACTGAGGCGAATGCCTCATCCCCAAGCCCCCAAGCCAACTTTTATCAACCAAAGGACGACGATATGTTACCTCCCAAGAGCCGAATCACGACCGAAGCGCTGGACCACTTTGCGCTGGAGCGTGACCCCTTCACCAACGAAATGCGGGGCGTGGCGGATGTGTTCATCAATGACAACATCCGCAAGGTGCGCGGTGCTGTGCGCAATGTGGCCGAGTACGGCGGCATGCTGGCTGTCATTGCCGAGAGCGGCGCGGGCAAGTCCACGGTGCGCAAGGACTTGGCGCACTGGATCAAGACGAGCAACCGCTCTGTGATTGTGATTGAGCCGTATGTGATCGGCATGGAGGATGACCGCCGCAAAGGGCGCCCTCTGGTTGCTGAGGACATTGTGCGGGCCATCATGCGGCGCTTGTCGCCCAGCACGCCCGTGTCGCAGTCTCAACAAAAGCGCATGGACCAGATGCATGAGCTACTGCGGGCCAGTGCCGCCACAGGAAACCACCATGTTCTGGTCATTGAGGAGGCGCACCGGCTGGCCACGCCGACGCTGCGGCACATGAAGACGTTTTACGAGCTGGACGATGGTTTCACGTCGCTGCTGGGCATTCTTCTGATCGGTCAGACCGAGTTGGACTGGAAGCTGGGCGACAACAACTTTGAAGTTCGCGAGGTGACTCAGCGGCTTGAAAAGCGGTTCATTGACCCGCTGGACAACGATGTGGAAGCGTACCTGCGCCACAAGCTGGAGCGGGTGGGCGGGCGCTATGACCAGGTGTTTGCACCGGATGCAGCGGAGGCGATGGTGGCCAGGCTGCGGGTGGTGAAAGAAACGCGGTTGAAGGGGCACCGCACTTTGGGGCCGCGCTCGCAGTGCTACCCGCTGGCGATCAACAACCTGGTGTCGGGTGCGATCAATCTGGCACACCAAGGCGGCGAGGACTTGGTGACCGCCAAGCTGCTGGACCAGGTCGGGCGGGAGGACTGAGCCATGGCAAATACCAACACAAATCAAGAGGTGGCTGCGCTGCGCCGCTGGGTTCAAAAACGCTTTGATGGCACTTCAATTCCCGGTCAGGCATTTGGTATCTGCATGCAGACCGAATGCTTGACCGGGAATCGTGCAAAGGAATACGACTTCACCATCACAGAGAGCAATGACATCTTGACGCTTGAGATTGACTGCTACACCGCGATGCATGGTCTGTCCTTCACCCCGGACAGTTTCGATGTGGATGCCTGGGAAGACGCCAAGTTGTTTTTCTATGTGACATCAAGCCGTGTGGCCTACGTGGAGTTGCACCGCATGGCCAGAGCTTTGCTCAATGGGCGTGACGTTCGCCTCCCCAACGGCGAAATCATCAAGGGGGTGGTGAAGTGCTGAAACCATTTCTTGTCCAAATCACGATGCCGGATGGCAGTAATGGCCGTCACCACGGCCTGTATCCCAGCGGGTTTGATGCTGTCATTCAAGCCATGGACTGGTTCCCTGAAGCACGCCGTATCTCGGCCAGGAGGCCCGCATGACTACACCTTCGAAGCGATCTGTAACGCCGCCTCTTGTGGCGCACATCGGCACCCGCCGCCCGCGCCACACCTGCGACGCGCTGGGCGTGTGCCAGGGCTTGGACCTTGTTTGCACCAGCTGCAAACAAGTTACCAAAACTCCGGCACACGCTTACGCCCCGGGAACCATCACCACCGAACCGCCATCGCTGCTGGGCGACGGCAGCCAGCGCCGCTACCTGTTCAAGTACCTGATTGTCAGCACCAGCGTCATTGTGGGCACCATGCTGGTGGCCGGTGTCGCGGGCTACCTGTGGGCGGTAGCGCCATGAGCGGCCCCGATTTGAACTGTCCGGTGTGTGGCGCAGAGCTGGACTTGTCCACCGTGTTTTCTGCGCACGTGGATCAACAAGTGCTGGAGCGCCTCATCAATGTGGGCTTTCCCATCGGGTCTTACTTGCTGCGCTACATCGGCTTGCACAGGCCCGCCAAGCAGGCGCTGACGATTCGCAAAAAGCTCAAGCTGATCAATGAGTTGTTACCAGACCTGGAGCGGCAGCACATCCACCGCAATGGGCGGGATTGGGCTGCACCCAAGTCGAATTGGGCCTTGGCCATTGACCAGATGTTGGCCACTGTGCATGCGGGCGGGCTGGACCTGCCGCTGAAGGGACACGGCTATTTGTATGCCGTACTTCAGGGCATTGCTGACAAAGCAGAGGCCAGCGCCGAGAAGCAAGCCGAGGCGGACCGCCGTACCAGCGGTGCTGCCAGCGCCACGTTCACGGTGCGCGGCCAGCCGATGCCTATGGGCCAGGCGCTGGAGACGGTGTACGGCGGCAAAGACCCGGCGCTGGCTGCACTTGACCAGAGCAATCTCACCGCCGCACAACCCAGCAAAGAAACACGGGCAAAGATCGCCGAGCTGCTCGGCGCCAGATCCAAGAAAGGCCAGCAATGACGCACACCGCTTTCGGTACGCCCGATCCCACCGATGACGTGCCAGCGCACGAGGCCGAACTGACCCATCTTCTGCTCCGCCAGTTGACCCGTGGCGTGCCACACCCCGAGCTGCTGAGGGCCTTGATGGTGAACTACTTGGCACTGGCAAAGGTTCACCCCTGCTGCACGCATGAAGCTGGACGCGCCGCTCTCATTATTGGCGGAATACTCATCGCCGCCTCGACCGCACCACCCGCAAACACCCCCCTTCACTGACCCCGAGAGGACCACACATGTCAAAAAATATTCCCGATGGCTACTGGCCGGACGCACGAGGCGCCTTGATCCCAGTCGACACCATCAAGCCTATTGACCAGGAGCGAGACGCACTGGTGAAAGATTTGGTTGCAAAAGCCAAGGCCCTCAACACAGCACTGGCGGACTTCAAGCAAGCGGCCTTCGGCGACATCGCCGCGTTTGTCGAGTTGAGCGCCGAGCAGTACGGCGTCTCCTGGGGCGGCAAGAAGGGCAATGTCCAGCTGCTCTGTTTCGATGGCAGATACAAGGTGCTGCGCTCCATTCAGGAAAGCATCACGTTTGATGAGCGCCTGCAGGCCGCCAAAGCACTTATCGACGCGTGCCTTGCAGAATGGACGCAAGACGCCCGCCCGGAGTTGAAGGCCATCATCAACCGTGCGTTTGAAGTAGACAAGCAGGGCAATATCAACACCAACGCGGTGCTGGCACTGCGCCGACTGGCCATCAACGATCCACGCTGGGTCTCGGCCATGCAGGCCATTGCCGATGCCGTACAGGTGACGGGCAGCAAGAGCTACATCCGCATTTACGAGCGTGTAGGAGCTACAGACCGGTATGTGGCGATCTCTCTTGACATCGCGGCGGTGTGAGCATGGCCACTGACACAACCCGCCCTGTCCAACTCCAGGTCAACCTAGCCGGGGCCTGGAAGACCGTTCTGCACTTCGATGCAGGCAACGCCACGGCAACTGAGCAGGTACAGCAAGGCGCACTGATGCTGTACGAGGCATCACCAGCCGCAAGCTTTCGCATTGCCACCCAAGACCGCCACCCCGTGGTGCTGAGTGCCATGGGCAAAAGCACATACGGCATCTGGATGGATGCCAAAGGAGCCAATTGATGTTTAAGAACCTCACCTTTTTCAAAGTGACCAGAGGCTGGACGTTTGACTTGCAAACGCTGGAAGTCGCGCTGGCAGCCATGCCGTTCGAACCCTGTACTGCATCCCAAAACAAAGCCCTCGGCTGGGTGCCGCCACGCGGTCAGGCGCACGGTGCACTGGCCGAATCGGTCAACGGCCACTGGATGCTGCGCTTCATGGTCGAGACGCGGCAAGTGCCCGCCAGCGTCATCAGGCGCCGATTGGACGAGATGGTGGTCCAGATCGAAAACGACACCGGCCGCAAGCCTGGCAAAAAAGAACAGCGTGACCTGAAAGAAGAAGCCGCAGCGGCCTTACTTCCTAAGGCTTTCCCCCGTCAGCTCGCTACCTGGGTGTGGCTGGACCCCGCAAACAAGCGTCTGGTGCTGGACACCACCAGCATGGCCGTGGCCGACGACATCGTCACCTCGCTGGTCAAGCTGCTGGACGGCTTCAGCGTGCAACTGCTGATCACCGCCACCTCGCCTAGGGTGGCCATGGCCACCTGGCTGGCCGAACAGACCGCGCCTGCGGGCTTTGACATCGGCAAAGAGTGCGAGCTGAAATCAGCGGACGAGAGCCAGGCCAAAGTGCGTTACAGCCACCACCAACTGCTGACTGACGAGGTGCGGGAGCACATCGCCTCTGGCAAGCAGCCCACCCAGCTGGCCCTGCATTGGATTGACCGTGTGAGCTTCCTTCTGACCGACAACCTGCAGCTGAAAAAGCTGGACTTTGCCAACAGCGTACTGGATCAGGCCAGTGCCCAGGACCAGAGCGCCGATGACTTCGATGGCAACGTGCTGATGGCCACCGCCGAGCTGGGCCCGCTGATCGGTAACTTGGTGGAAGCACTTGGGGGTGATGCATGAATCGCGATGACGCCATCAAGAAGATAAAAAAATGCCTGGCGCTGGCCGCCAGCCCAAATGCACACGAAGCCTCAGCAGCCGTGCGCCAGGCACAGAAGCTGATGAACGAGCACGGTCTGAACGAAACAGACCTGTCACTGTCCGACGTGGGCGAGCAGAAGTCTGCAGCACGTCACAACGTGACCGTGCCATGGGAGGTCGCGTTGTCCGACCTGGTGGCCTTGGCATTCGGATGCAGCCGGTTTTGCGCCAAGGTCCCGCTGTTGTCGCGCCAGTTGAACTGCAGCAGCAAGCTGCATTACGTGTTCGTGGGCCTGGGCGCTGCGCCAGAGCTTGCCAGTTACTCATACGACGTGCTGGCGCGCCAGTGCGCCAAAGATCGTGCTGCGCACATCGCAAAGCAGCCCAGGGCCTGCAAGCCCATCACCAAGACCGCACGCGGGGATGAGTTCGCATCCGGCTGGGTGCGCGGGGTGCAGGCCCTGGTTGAACGCTTTGCCAGCAGCGAACGAAACGAGGCACTGATTGAGCAGTACATGGCCCAGAAGTACCCGAACATGACGACTGGCAAGACAAAGGATCGGGCAAAGGGCCGCAACGTGAGCCACAACGACACGATGCAGGGCATTCAGGCCGGTCGCAATGCCAAACTGGACCGAGGCGTGGGCACTGGCGTGCAAACGCAGGGGTTGCTGACATGACGGCATTGAACTCCAACAGGAAACCGAAAGCGACCAGGGCTCAGCACCTGGCTGCGATACACATCGCTGAGAAGGCGCTGGGGTTGTCGAAAGAGGACTATGCAGCTTTGAAGCGCTCTATTACCGGGGGCGATATTTCCGGGGTTGAGAGCAGCGCACACATGAATTCGATTCAGCGCAGCCAGTACTTGGCGCAATTGGCCGTGTTGCAGGCAAAAGCTGCAGAGGCCAAGGGCGAAAAGCCCGCCTACCAGCCAAAGCGTCCTATGGTGGTTCGCAACATTGACGACGCAGACGATAAGCAGTGGTCAAGAGCACGTGCGCTCTGGCATGCACTGTCTGCAGCCGGTGAGGTGCACTCAAACACCGACGCCGCGCTGCAAAAATACGCCACTCGACAAACACACGTGACAGCATGGCGCTTCCAGACGCAGGCTCAAATCACGCTGGTGATCGAATCACTGAAAAAGTGGTGCTTGCGCTGCGGCGTACCAGTGAACAAGCAAAGTTGAGATGAATGATGGCAACTTCACGCGTCGCAATTCGTCGGCACGATTTCTATGAGGAGTTGGCGGATGTTTCCGAGCACTTTCTGATTGATCAAGGTGTGTCGCCAGACGCCGCAAATCTGCTCACCACCGCTCTGGTTGACCACTTGGCCGATTACTGGGGTGGCCAGGTGATCAGCTTTCCCAAGGACGTGGGCTACAAACTCTCAGTCAAGGAGCTGGAGATCTACGACAAGTTCAATGGTGTCAATGCAGATGATCTGGCGCGAGAGTACGGGATGTCGATTCGCGGCATGAATAAACTCTTGGCACGCGTCAGGGAGAAAATCAAGGCATCACGTGAGAGTCATGTCCCAGCCGGACAACTTGACCTCCTTGATTCACCAAAGTGAACCCGGCCAGGGCGATCCGGTTCACGTTCCATCTGCTGCAACAGCGTTGCACACTCCCGTTTCATCTAATCCCGCGAAATCCTCAAAAATCCCGATTTTTCGCGGCGTTTACCTTTTGATTTTCTCAACTCCCTTCAACATCCGCTCAGGCAAGCTGAAGGCCTTGGCCGTGACCACCGCACAGCGCGCAGCCAGCATGCCCGATGTGCCTGCCATGTCTGAGACCCTCTCCGGCTTTGAGATCGATACCTGGTGGGGCTTGGTGGTACCCGCCG
>Ga0209066_10003805_pt1 | contig 16951 bp, 17 predicted proteins | sample All_14_2_FD_187198 | JGI IMG/M metagenome (GOLD analysis project Ga0209066, IMG submission 187198) | Freshwater microbial communities in response to fracking from Pennsylvania, USA - Allegheny Zone_MetaG_DW_15 (SPAdes) (version 2) ... | reverse complement strand
CCCATCGAGAAAGTGGTGGACCCCACCGGCGCGGGCGACACCTTCGCCGGCGGCTTCATGGGCTACCTCGCTTCCGCGCCCGACTGGAAGAACTTCGACGTGATCCGCCGCGCCATGAGCTACGGTACGGTGATGAGTTCCTTCTCCGTCGAGGATTTCAGCGTCAAGCGCGTGGGCGGCATTTCCAAGAAAGAGATCTGCTCGCGCTACGGCAAGTACGTGGACGCGCTCCATATAAAATAGCGGCCGGGCCATGCAAAACGCGGCCGACGCCTTACTCGCCCTGCCCAAGGCGGAGCTGCATCGCCATATCGAGGGCTGCGTGCGCCTGCCCACCGTAATAGACCTCGCCGCGAAATACAAATTCCCGATACCCTCCGCCGACCCGGCCGAGCTCGCCCGGGTCTACCGCCTGCGCTCGCCCGGGGCCTCCCTCGCGGAGGTGCTGGGCATGTTCGGCCTGGCGCAGGCCTGTTTCGCGTCTTACGAAGCCGTGGAGCGCATCACCTTCGAGGCGCTCGAGGACGCTTATAAAAAAGAGAATATACGCCTGCTCGAGCTGCGCTACAGCCCGGACTTCATGCTGAAGAACTCCGGGCTGGACTGGCAGCGCGCGCACGACCTGATAGCCGCCGCCTGCGCCAGGTTCGAGAAAACTTCCAATATGGTCTGCGGCGTCATCCTGATAGCCTCGCGCAGCTACGGCCTGCCTTCCGCGGAGAAGACCATAGACTTCGCCGTGCGCAATAAAAAAACCGTCATCGGCTTCGACCTGGCCGACAATGAGAGCGATTTTCCCTCCTCCCTCTACAGTGACGCGGCCAAACCCCTGCATGCGGCGGGCATCCCGCTGACAGTGCATTCCGGCGAGGAAGGGCATTATTCGCAGGTCGCGGAGACCATAAAAGCCCTGCAGCCGCGCCGCATAGGCCACGGCGTGAAAGCCGCCGACGACGCCAGCGGCCGCACGCTGGCGCTGGTAAAAGATTCCGGCGTGACCATAGAGACCAACCCGTGGAGCAATTACCTTACCCGCGCCGTGGCTTCCATAGAGGAGCACCCGTTGAAAAAATTCATAAAGGCCGGGGTCAAATGCAGCATCGGCGCGGACGATCCGGAGATCCTGGCCACCGACCTCAATAACGAGTACCGCCTGGCCGCGGAGAAGATGGGCCTCTCGCTCGAAGATATAAAATACACGCTGCGCTGCGCGGTGGAGGGGTCCTTCCTCTCCCCGGACCGCCGCCAGCAGGCCGCCAGGGAGCTGGGGATCTAGCCGGGGGCCCCGGCCCGGAAAAAAACAACGGCGCGGGCTGAAGCCCGCGCCGTTGTCGTTTCTGCGACGCAGTTTTACTTCAGGAAATATTCCACCGTAGAGACCACCCGCAATTTCTTGTCCTTCTGCTGGGTCTCCTGGGCGTCGGGGGTCTGGTACAGCGGCAGGATGGTGAACTGCCCCTGCGAGGCGGACTTGATGTCGCCCACCCTGGCGCCGGAATTTTTGGCGAACTCGTCGGCGGCCTGCTTGGCGTTAGCGGTGGCCTCGCGCAGCATGTCGGGCTTAACGTCGTTGAGCCTGGTGAACAGGTAGGAGACCGAGGGCGGGTAGGAATCCCCCTCGAAGATAACGCCCTGCTTCAGCAGCGCCTCGGTGCGGCCCACCAGCTTCTCTATCTCGTCGACCTTGGCCGTCCGCGCCATGACGGTCTGCTTGAGGATATAGCGGTTATCGGGGTTGACGCGCTCCGAGCGGTACTGGTTGGCCATCTGGTCGAGGGTCTCGAGCCTGCCGGGCATGATCTCGGCCTGCTCCAGGCCGCCCTCGGTGAGGAATTTCACCACGGCCTTCTGGTCTCCGGCCAGTTTCTCACGGAGCATGTCCAGGTTGCCGCCCGCGCGGATTATGCGGATATTCCAGACGGCGAGGTCGGCCTTGACCTCTTTCTCGGCCAGGCCCTTCACCGTAACGGTCCTGTCGAGCACTTTAGCCTTGTAGTAATAGCGGCCGGGAAAGAACCCGCCCAGCGCCAGGCCGAAAGCTATAATCCCGGCCAGCCAAAGGCGGCCTTTCTGCTCAGGGGTAAATTCGATAGTCATGTGTCCCTCCCGTCAGTTTGACGTCCTGCTTGAATTAAACCAAATTTTTGCGGCCCCGGGCTGCCCTGACCGGGGCGGCGGGCCCCTTGAACCCCGGATGTTTTGTAAAATTGGATATCGATATGACCGGTATTGAACAGCTTATTCCCGCCGCCGCGCTGCTTCTGGCGCTGAGCGTGCTGGCCAGCAAGGCGTCGGGCAAGATGGGCCTGCCGGCGCTGCTGATATTTATTTTCATCGGCATGCTGGCCGGGTCTGAGGGGCTGGGCGGCATCTATTTCGACAACGCCCCGCTGGCCAAGGCCGCGGGCGTGCTGGCCCTGTCCATCATCCTTTATTCCGGCGGCCTCAGCACCGACATCAAGGCGGTGCGCCCGGCGGTGCGGGAGGGCCTGACCCTCGCCGTGGCCGGCACCGCCCTCACGGCGCTGGTGGTGGGGCTCTTCGCGCATTTCGCGCTCGGGTTCGAGCTCAAGGCCGGGCTGCTGCTGGGCTCCATCATCTCCTCTACCGACGCGGCGGCCGTGTTCGCCGTGCTGCGCGCGCGCCACGTGCATATCCGCCCCGGCCTGCGCGGCCTGCTGGAGCTGGAATCGGGCAGCAACGACCCGACGGCGGTGTTCCTGACCGTGGGGATGATAGGATTGCTGCTGGTACCGGATTCCGGCTGGCTGCGGCTGCTGCCGGCTTTCGCGCTGGAGATGGGCATAGGCGCCGCCGCCGGCTGGGGCATGGCGCGGCTGATGGTGTACGCCATCAACAAGCTGGACCTGGATTACGAGGGTCTCTACTCCGTCTTTACGCTGTCCCTGGTGCTGCTGACCTATTCCCTCACGGCCATGATAAAGGGCAACGGCTTCCTGGCGGTCTATGTGTCCGGCCTGGTGATGGCCGGCAGCGGCTTCCTGCATAAGAAGCCCCTGCTGTATTTCCACGAGGGTATAGCCTGGCTGATGCAGATCGTCATGTTCCTTACCCTGGGGCTGCTGGTTTACCCGTCGCACCTGCCGCCGGTGGCCGGCTCCGGCCTGCTGGTGTCGGCCGTGCTGATTTTTATTGCGCGCCCGCTGGCGGTCTTCGCCTGCCTGGCGCCTTTCAGGGTGAACTTGCGCGAAAAGCTGTTTGTTTCCTGGGTCGGGCTTCGCGGCGCCGCGCCTATCATCCTGGCCACCTTTCCGCTGATCGCCGGAGTGCCCGGCTCCGAGCTGCTCTTTAATATCGTCTTCTTCTGCGTGCTGGCTTCGGCCCTGCTGCAGGGGACCACCATCCCGGCAGCCGCGCGCCTGCTGAAGCTGGAGGTGCCGCCGGCCGAGGCGCGGGTGACCCCCATAACCCTGGAGGATGGGCTAGACATCAACGCGGAGATGACGGAATATATCGTGCAGCCCGGGTCCAAAGCCGCGGGCCGGAAGCTTTTTGAGCTTGGCATCCCCAAAGAAGCCCTGATAGTGCTGATCTTCCGCGCCGGAAAATATATCATTCCCAGCGGCGAGACTGCGGTGGAAAGCGGCGATATTTTTGTTTCCCTCGGGGACGAGGCCGCCCTGAAGGTCGTCAGGGACATAACCTCCACTTCCGGAGCCGGAGCGAGCGATGACCGGACCGCTTGAGCGCTGGCGCAGGGCCGACCCGGCCTTCAAGGCCTTCCTGCTGGGGGTGTTCTTCCTCGGCATCAACGCCGGGGTGCTCTCTTCGGCGTTCAATAATTACCTCAACGATTCCTTCAGCCTGACCGAGAAGCAGCGCGGCTTCCTGGAATTCCCGCGCGAGCTGCCCGGCTTCCTGGTCATCTTCATGGCTGGCCTGCTGGCGGCGGTTCCGGTGCGGCGCTGGGCCGTGATAAGCAGCCTGTTCACCGCCGCCGGGGTGGCGGGGCTCGGTTTCCTGTCGCCCGGCTACAATTCCATGCTGCTCTGGATGCTGCTGTGGAGCGCGGGAAGCCACCTCTTCATGACGGTGGAAAGCGTGATGGGCCTGCGCTTCGCCAAAGAGGGAGGGCAGGGGCGGATGCTGGGCCAGATCAGCGGCATGGCCAACCTCGCGGCCATAGCGGGGGCGGGCTTTGTCTGGGTGTTCGCGAAGGCGGCGGGGCCGGCGCTGTACCGGTGGGCCTTCCTCTTCGCGGCGGCCGCCTCGGTGGCCTCGGCCTTCCTGTTCGCCCGCATCCCTTCGGGCGGCGGCGCGGCCGCGCCGGGCGGGCGGAGCTTCGTGTTCCGCCGGCGCTACAAGTGGTATTACCTGCTCAACGTCCTTTTCGGCGCGCGCAAGCAGATCTTCCTGACCTTCGCGCCCTGGGTGCTGGTGACGCGCTACGGCGCCAGCCCCGCCGTGATGGCCGCGCTGGCCGTGGCCGCGGCCTGCCTGGGCGTGGTCTTCAGGCAGGCCTTCGGGGCGCTGACGGACAGGATAGGCGAGCGCCGGATGTTCATAGGCGACTCCGTGATCCTGCTCGGCATCTGCGCGGGCTTCGCTTACTCCTCCGCCCTGCCGCTGCTCTACGGCCTCTTCATCCTCGACAACCTGATGTTCGCCACGCGCATAGCGCGCACCACCTACCTCAACCGCATCGCCGAGGAAAAGAGCCACATAGCGCCGACGGTCTCCTTCGGCATCACTATCGACCACGCGGTCTCCATGACCATCCCGGCCGCCGGGGGCCTGCTGTGGGCCGCCTACGGTTACAGATCGGTTTTCCTCGCCGCCTCGCTGCTGGCGGTAGCCGGCTTCCTGGCCGCGCTGGCCGTGGACGACGGCCGCGGCAAAAAATCCCGGCCCGCGCCGGAGCCCGTTACGCCCGACTGAAGAATATGAAAACATTGATCCTCGCCGCCCTGATGCCCCTGTCCGCCGCCGCCGCGGAGCCGGTTCCCGCCGTCCCCGTAGAGGCTCCGAAATACTCGCCCGTGGACGGCGCGGTGGCCGTGCCGCTCACCCTGGACAACGCCTATTTCAGGAACCCGGCCAATCCCGCCTACGATTACTGGGCGCTGGCCTCCTTCTACCTGCCGCAGCGCAACGGGGCCTCCTGCTCTTCGGCCGCGGCGGCCTCGGCGCTCAACGCGCTGCTCAACGCCCGCCGCGAGCGCCTGGATTCCGAGGAAAACGTGACGGAGGCCGGCCTGGTGGAGAAGGTTTCGGGCTTAAAGTGGAAAGAGCTCGCCAGCGAGGCCGGCCTTGACGGGCGCAAAGGGCTTACGCTGGACCAGCTGGCCGCCGGGCTGCGGGAGGCGCTCTCCGCCTACGGGGCCGCCGATACCGCGGTGAGCAGCGTTACCGTCAGCGCGCCCACGGCCGCGGCGCTGGACAAGTTCCGCCGGGCCCTGGCCGGCAACGAGCGCAGCCCCGACGACATAATGCTCCTTCATTTCGCCCAGGACGCGCTGACCGCCGCGCCGGGCGGGCCGTACCCCCATATTTCTCCGGTGGGCGCCTACGACGAAAGGACCCGCCGGGTGCTCATCTTCGACGTGGACCGCCAGTGGTACGAACCCTACTGGGCCTCCGATATACAGGTGCTCAAGGCCATGGCCGTTAAGACCAAGGCCTTCGGCCACGGCGGCTACCTGACGCTCAGGCGGCCCCCGCGCCCCTGATTTTGCTAACATTTAACACCGCTTCATAAAGGAACATATGGCTGAAAAAGACGACAAGAAAGTTATTTACTCCATGGTCGGCGTGAGCAAGTACTACGACAAGAAAGCCGTCCTGAAAGACATTTATCTCTCGTATTATTACGGCGCCAAGATAGGCGTGCTGGGCCTCAACGGCTCGGGCAAGAGCTCGCTGCTGCGCATCCTCGCGGGGCTCGACACGGATTTCAAGGGCGAGACCGTGCTGTCCCCGGGCTATACCGTGGGCCTGCTCGAGCAGGAACCCAAGCTCGACGAGAATAAGACCGTCAGGCAGATCGCCGAGGAAGGCCTGCCCGAGGCCATGGCGGCGCTCAAGGAATACAACGACATCAGCGACAAGCTGGCCGAGCCGATGAGCGACGACGCGATGAACAAGCTCATAGACCGGCAGAGCAAGGTGCAGGAGAAGATAGACGCCCTGAACGCCTGGGACGTGGACAGCCGCCTCGAGCTGGCCATGGACGCGCTCGGCTGCCCGCCGCCCGACACGGTGGTCAAGAACATCTCCGGCGGCGAGAAGCGCCGCGTGGCGCTGTGCCGGCTGCTGCTGCAGGAGCCGGACATCCTGCTCCTGGACGAGCCCACCAACCACCTCGACGCCGAGGCCGTGGCCTGGCTGGAGCACCATCTCAAAGACTACAAGGGCACCATCATCGCCGTCACGCACGACCGCTACTTCCTCGACAACGTCGCGGGCTGGATCCTGGAGCTGGACCGCGGCCAGGGCATACCGTGGAAGGGCAATTACTCGTCCTGGCTGGAGCAGAAGGGCGAGCGCCTGCGCCAGGAGGAGAAGGCCGAGAGCGACCGCCAGAAGACCCTCAAGCGCGAGCTGGACTGGATCCGCATGGGCGCCAAGGCCCGCCAGGCCAAGGGCAAGGCCCGCATCAACGCCTACGAGGAGCTGATGCGGCAGGACAGCGAGAAGCTGGGCCGCGAGCTCGAGATCTACATCCCGCCGGGCCCGCGCCTGGGCAACCTGGTCATCGAGGCAAAGAACGTCAGCAAGGCCTTCGGCGACAAGCTCCTTTTAGACGACGTCTCCTTCTCGCTGCCGCCCGGCGGCATAGTGGGCATCATCGGCCCCAACGGCGCCGGCAAGACCACGCTGTTCAAGATGATCACCGGTGAGGAGAAGCCGGACTCCGGCGAGTTCAGGGTGGGCGAGACCGTGAAGCTCTGCTACTCCGACCAGCACCGCGGCACGCTGACCCCGGGCAAGAACGTCTGGGAGGTCATCTCCGGCGGGCTGGACCTGGTGAAGCTGGGCAAGCTGGAGGTGAACTCGCGCGCCTACGTGGCCCGGTTCAACTTCAGCGGCCAGGACCAGCAGAAGAAGGTGGATGTGCTGTCCGGCGGTGAGCGCAACCGCGTGCACATGGCCGTGATGCTCAAAGAGGGCGGCAACGTGCTGCTGCTCGACGAACCGACCAACGACATAGACGTGAACACCATGCGCGCGCTGGAAGAGGCGCTGGAGAACTTCGGCGGCTGCGCCGTCATCATCAGCCACGACCGCTGGTTCCTCGACCGCGTGGCCACCCACATCATGGCCTTCGAGGGCGACAGCAAGATCTTCTGGTTCGAGGGCAACTTCTCCGAGTACGAGGCCGACCGCCGCAAGCGCCTGGGCGCCGCGGCCGAGACCCCGCACCGCATAAAGTACAAGAAGCTCACGCGCCCGTAAGCGCGGGGCGCAAAAAAAAAGACCGCCGGGTGACCGGCGGTCTTTTTTTGGCTTCCGGTGCAAGGTGCCCGGATATAAACGCGGCCAGTCCGGCCTCTCGGGAGGTATGGCTCCTGCGGCGGCGCGGGCGGGAGCGGGACCGGACCTACATCATGGACCAGCCGGCGCCCCTGGCGTCCAGGTGCGTGCAGCCTATCCAGAAGTCGCCTTTTTGGCGCGGCATTCCCATCATCGGCGGTGTTTCGTTCTCCCAGTAGATCCAGAGAGCGTTATTGTTGCCGTCCCACATCGCCGGGGCGCCAAGCCCGGTTATGCAGCCGCCGGCGAAATACATGGAGGTACAGACCTTGTTGGTGGCCGCGTGGTGTGACGGGATCTTTGCGTCCGGAACCTCCTTGAGATATTTGGCGTCGGCGGTCAGGCAGGCCAGGTTGTCGCCCGGGTACAGACCTTCGGTATCGGCGTAGTACACCCTTATGGCCGAGCGTACCGAAGCCAGGTTGCCCTTGGTGGAGCCTTCCTGGGACTTCCTGATCAGGTCGGCGAATTTAGGTATGGCCACGGCGGCCAGGATGCCGATAATGGCCACAACTATCATCAGCTCGACCAGCGTGAACCCGGGGGTGGTGTCTCGGTGTGGAGTTTCCATGGATATTCGGAGAGTATATTGATTTAATCGGGGGAAATCCAGGCATCTTCATGCCGGCCAGGCCCGGGGCGCTAAAAGAGTTTTAATCCCGCCGACAGCGCTGAATAAGAAAGCGGCGAATTGTTGCCCGTACCCGTGGAAAAACGGAAGGCGGCTTCCAGGAGCAGGCCCCAGGGAGCGTAAAGCAGCCCTGCGCGTGTCCCGCCGCCGTAATGCAGGTCGATGCGCCTGGAAGTTCCGAACATCATGGGCGGCAAACCGGTATAGCTGAAGAAGCTGACGCCGGCCGGAAAAACGACCGCGTCGGCCTGCAGTTCCAGCCGCCACGTCTTCGACAGGCGCACGGGGACCAGTACCCCGACCGGGAGCCCGAGAAAAACAGAAAAGGCGTTATCGGGCTCCACCCTCAGTCCGGAGCCCTCCGCGGTCAGGGTCAACGGGTCCCTGATATCAAGGGAAGTCAGGCCCGCCAGGGCGCCCGCGTAGACGCGCCAGCCGTCTTTGCCGTGGGGGGCCGCCAGCAGGTCCAGTTCGAAACCTCCGCTCATCCCGCCGCCTCCGCTGTGTCCCGCTCTGAGCGGGTCCACTTTGCCTGACAGCGCGGCCCCGTAGCCGCGAGCGCTGAATCCGACGTTGTTGGAGCCGAGCGCGCCGAATTCCCAGTAGCCCTGAGGCCCGGAGGCTGCCAGGCCCGCCCCGGTCGCCGAGGCGGCGCCCAGTCCCAGAAGGAATTCTTTCCCGGCGCCGGCCTCCGGAACGCAGCGATGCGGCGGCAGGTGCAGCGGCACGTGGAACTGGGCCGCGCCGGCGGTCGAGACTAAGGCGGCGGTCAGCAGCAGGCTGGGCAATAATCTCATCAGGGAGGGCCTCAGCGCAGGGTGAGGCGGAAACGGTGCCGTGAGCCATCCGGTCCGGCGGTGATCGTGTTCTCGCCGCTCTTCAGTTCCGCTTCGCTCGACGCCGCGCCGCCGCCGGCCGCCACGCCGTTCACCAGGGTGCCGGCCGCGCTGCCCCTGTCCACCACGTAGAACCTGGTGCCCCGGCACTCAATGGCGAAGTGGTTCTTTGAGACGGTGAAGGGCTCAGTGTCTGAGAGGTAAAGGTCGTTATGCGAGAAGACATCGGTCATGAAATTGGCCGTCTTCCTTCCCACCCGGAATGGGAATCTTTTTATCTCCAGTTCGGGGGCGCCCAGGGCGGCGGCGGCCTCCGGTGTGAGTCCGGAGAGGAAGGCCCTGCCTTCCAGGTAGTTCTGCCCCGGCTGGGCCAGGCTGAGTTCCATTACCAGCTGGTTGGCGCTGCGCAGCCGTTCGAAGATCGTCCTGATTATGAACATGAACAGCTCCGGGTCGGAGCCGGAAAGCGCGGCGAAGTCGTCCGGCCCCACCACCACCGCCTCCGTGTCCTCCAGGGCCGCCACGCTGGCGGATCGCGGCCTGTCGTCCATCATGCCCATCTCTCCGAAGATCTGGTTGGCGCCCAGCACCGCGAGCGGCACCTTGACGCCGTTCCTGGTGCGGTAGACCTCCACCTTGCCCGTGGAGATGATGTAGGCCTCGCTGCCGCGGGCGCCTTCCTCGATGATAGTGCTGCCTTTCTTGAAATTGACTTTCATGACCTTATGATACAAAAAACGGTCCCGGCCGGGATCTCGCTTCCTGGCGGGCGGCAGATAAAAGGACCGCCGGGTGTCCGGCGGTCCTTTTTTATGGAGCCTGATGAACTACTTCAGGCCCCATTCGGCGCGCAGCACTTCCACGGCGCGCTCGGGGTCGGAGGCGTTGAGCAGCAGGCGGCCGTTGGCCCCGCCGATGGAGGTGCCGTAGACGGTGGTGATGTTGATGTTGTTGTCGCCCAGCACCTTGGTCAGGCGCAGCAGGAAGCCCGGCTTGTCGGGCAGGTTCAGGGAGATCATCTGCGTCTCTATGGTGGTAAAGCCCGCGCCTGTCAGGAGGTGGCTGACCTTGCGGTCGTCGTCTATGGCCACGCGCACCACGCCGGAATCGTCCCGGATCTCGGAGGCGATGCCGATGATGTTGACGCCTTCGTTGGCGAACAGCTCCACGAAGCGCGAGAGCGCGCCCGGGACGTTGGGCAGGAAAACGGTGTATTGCCTGATGAGTTTGACCGACATAAAGGGCTCCGGCTGGTAAATTTAGGCTTGCGGCCTGCTTTCATTAAATAATTTTTGGGCCGACGGGGCAATGGCTTATAAATTATATAATCACTCCAGCGCGATGAAACTCTTTCCCGAGGGCAGATCCAAAGCTCTTTCAGCCGGCGCGCTCGCCGCGGCGGGCGTCTGCGCCGTGATGTCGGTGAAGGCCGGCCGCGACCTGCTGACCCTGCTCGACGTTTTTTCCACGCCGGCCTTCTACCTGGGGCTGGCGCGCGCCACGCTGCCGGTGGAACTGCCGCCCCTGGCGGCCTTCATGGTGCGCAACATGCGCGTCTTCTTCGTCTTCTCGCTGCTGTTCTGGCTGTCGGGCCTGGCGCTGGCGCTGGGCGTCTGGGCCAGGAAGGGGTGGGGGCGGCAGGGCGCGGCCTGGATGCTGTACCTGGTGTCCGCGGCGGCGCTGCTGCTGCTGGTCTACCCCTGGCTGGCCATCCCCAAGCCGCTGATGTACGGCGGCGTTTCCCTGGCCCCGGAATTCAATTCCGCGGTCAGGGCGGCGGCCTTTTTCGCCAGGCTGGCTTCGTTTGTCGGCGGGGGGCTCTGCCTGTGGGCCGCGCTGGCCCTGGACCGGGGCCCGCTGCGGCGCGAGTTCGTTTGATGGGCGGTCCGGGATTTAATAAAATGTAGGCGTACCCACCGGCAATCTCTCCTGCCGCAGCGAGCTTCTGTCATAAGAGGTGTTTATGTGGAACTATACCGATAAAGTGTTCGAGCATTTCAAGAATCCCAAGAACGTGGGAGAGATAGAGAACCCCGACGCCGTAGGCGAGGTGGGCAGCATAGTCTGCGGCGACGCGCTCAAGCTCACCCTGCGCGTGGAGAAAGGCACGGAGAAGATCACCGACGCCAAGTTCAAGACTTTCGGCTGCGCCAGCGCCATCGCCTCCTCCTCCGCCCTGACCGAGATGGTGAAGGGCAAGACCCTCGACGAGGCGGCCAAGATCACCAACCAGGAGATCGCCGACTTCCTGGGCGGCCTGCCCGGCGAGAAGATGCACTGTTCCGTGATGGGCATGGAGGCCCTGGAGGCCGCCATAAAGAACTACCGCGGCGGCAAGGCCGAGAAGGTTATAGTGGGCGTGGCTGAAAAGGTGGTCTGCAAATGCTTCAGCGTCACCGAGAATCACATCATAAAAGCCATCAAGCTCAATAATCTCAAGACCGTGGATGAAGTGACCAATTTCACCAAGGCCGGCGGCGGCTGCGGCCAGTGCAAGGGCGAGATAGAAAAGATCCTGAAGGACTACTGGGCCGAGGCCGAGCACAAGAAGTTCGCCTCCATGACCGTGGTCGAGAAGATCAAGATGATAGAGAAGGTGCTGGCCGAGGATATCAACCCCAAGCTCAAAGCCGACGGCGGCTGGATGGAGCTGGTGGACATACAGGGCCAGAAGGTCAAGCTGCGCTTCCTGGGCATGTGCCACGGCTGCCCCTCCTCGGGGGCCACGCTCAAGAATGTCGTCGAGAAAGAGCTGAAAGAGCGCATCGACCCCGCCATAGAGATCGAAGCTGAATAGCGCCGTCATCCCGGCGAAAGCCGGGATCCAGATAAGGAACTCAAAATGGACAAGGTCTATTATTTCGACAATAACGCCACCAGCAGGGTGGCGCCGGAAGTGGCCAAAGAGATGGAGCCGTTCTTTAACGAGCTTTACGGCAACCCGTCGAGCATGCACTTCTTCGGCGGCGGCAACCAGAAGTACATGGACCTGGCCCGCGAGAGGGTGGCCAGGCTCCTCGGCTGCGAGACCTCCGAGATCATCTTCACCAGCTGCGGCACCGAGTCGGATTCCACCGCCATCTGGAGCGCCCTGCGCTCCTTTCCCGAGAAGAAGCACGTCATCACCACCAAAGTGGAACACCCCGCCGTGCTCAATGTCTGCAAGCACCTGGAGACCCAGGGCTACCGCGTCACCTACCTGCCCGTGGACGGCGCCGGCCGGATAAATTTAGAGGACCTGAAGGTCGCGCTCACCCCGGAGACCGCCCTGGTCTCCATCATGTGGGCCAACAACGAGACCGGCGTGGTCTACCCGGTGGAAGAAGCCGCCCGCATCACCCACGCCAAGGGCGCGCTGTTCCACACCGACGCCGTGCAGGCCGTGGGCAAGCTGCCGATAAACCTCAAAGAGACCAAGATAGATATGCTCTCCCTGTCGGGCCACAAGCTGCACGCGCCCAAGGGCATAGGCGTGCTCTACGTGCGCAAGGGCACCCGCTTCGCGCCTTTCCTGATGGGCGGCCACCAGGAGCACGGCCGCCGCGCCGGCACTGAGAACGTGCCCTATATCGCCGGCATCGGCAAGGCCGCCGAGCTGGCCCTGCAGAACCTGGAGAAAGAAAACACCTACGTGAAGGACCTGCGCGACCGCCTGGAAGCCGGCCTGCTGAAGATCCCGAACGCCCGCGTGAACGGCGGCGGCGCCCCGCGGCTGCCCAATACCACCAATATAAGCTTCGAGTACATCGAGGGCGAGAGCATACTGCTGATGATCAGCGAGAAGGGCATCTGCGCCTCCTCCGGTTCCGCCTGCACCTCCGGCTCGCTCGAGCCGTCCCACGTGCTGATGTCCATGGCCGTGCCGCAGACCTACGCGCACGGCTCCATCCGCTTCTCCCTGAGCGTCTACAACACGCAGGAGGAAGTGGATTACATCATAAAGGAGTTCCCGCCCGTCATAGAGCGCCTGCGGGCCATCTCCCCGTTCGCCGACGGCAAGCCCCTCTTCGGCATGGACGCCTGCGACGCGCATTCCCATAAGCACTGAAGCCCCGTGAGCCGGGTTTGAAAGCGGGTGGTTTAATTGCTAGAATGGTTGCAGGGGTAAGCAGATTTACGGGCCCATAGCTCAGTTGGTTAGAGCAAGCGACTCATAATCGCTGGGTCGTAGGTTCAAGTCCTACTGGGCCCAGTATTTAATGAAAAAGGCCGTCCGGAAAACCGGGCGGCCTTTTTTTGCGCGTCGGGCGCTATTTTTTTATGGCTTTGTCTTTCTCGTAGGAATATTCCTCTTTCAGGGGGCCGCCGGGCTCATAGACGCGCAGGGTTTTCAGGACGTTCTGTTCGAAGACGAATTCCTGCTCCAACCGGCCGTCGGCCGTGTAAACCTTTATCTCCCCGTCCGGCAGCTTGCCGCTGAGGCTGATGAGGTTGTAGTCCTTGTCCAGGTGGGCCCTGGCCGCGTATTTGCCGTTGAGGCGGAAGGTGAAGCGCTCGCCGCGCGCCAGGCGCAGCTTGGTCACCGTAATGGGCGACTCCGGGCGGGCCGGCAGCGCTTCGGCCTCGCCGGCCGGGGCGGATTGCCCGGGGGCGGGAGCGGGCTTGTCTTCGGCGTAATAGGTTTCTGAGATCACGGCCCCGTCGGGTCCGTATTCCCGCTTCCAGCCGTTCAGCTGGTCGTTTTTATAATCGGCCTGCATGAGGAGCTTGCCCTCCTCGGTGTAATATTTCAGGGGGCCTTCTTTGCCGCCGGCCAGGTAGTAGGCTTCGGCCTGCAGCGTGCCGGAGGGGTAGTAGGCCTTCATGCTGCCGTTGGCCTTGCCGGCCATCATGGTCTTGACCGTCTTCAGGCCGCCCTCCGGGTAATATTCGGTGTAGGTGCCGTCGGGCATGACGCCCTCGGTGGCGGAGACGCCGGCGGTCACCGTTTCGGTGGCTGCGGCCACGCCGTTCTCGAAATAAACCAGCAGGCGGGTAGTGGTGTCAATCTGGACGGTCTGGAAGGTGAGCCTGGGCGCCGCCTCTACCACGCCTTCCGGCTGCGGAGTGGAGATCTCCACCGCAGGCTCGGAAGAAACCTCCACAGAGGCGGGGGCGCTGGAGACGGCCGCAGGCTCCGCGGGTGCCGGCGCCTGCGGCGCGGCCTGGCGTTCTGCGATGTCCTCCCTGTTTATGGTCAGCGGGCCGTACTTGGTCTTTACCTGCAGGGCGTTTTCCAGCTCGCCGGTCACCTCGCCCTCCAAACGGGCGCCGTCTTTGAGGATAAAGGTGTCGGCCTGGCACAGGGCGGGCATTAAAATAAAAGAGAGATAGAGCAGCGGTTTCATAACTCCTCCGGTTACCCTTATTCTACCAAAGAAAACCGGCCTAAATGAAAGCGGGTGGCTGAAAGGCGCCTTGACATGAATGATACTATTAGGGTATCATTTAATTATTATGAAATTAATAAACAGGGACGTGGATTACGCGGCGCGGGCGCTGGTTTTTATGGCCAGGGCCAATAAGCCCACCGTGGCGGTGGCCCGGATGCAGGAGGAAGTGGGGGTTAGCGGGCCTTTCCTGCGCAAGATAATGCAGAAACTGCATAAGGCCGGGGTGGTTCACGCCGTAAAAGGCAAGGGGGGCGGCTTCGCCATGGCCAGGCATCCCGAAAATATCACGCTCAAGCAGCTCATGGACGTGCTGCAGGGGCCGCTGAAGCTCAACGACTGCGTGTTCGGCCAGAAATTATGCCGCCACCACGCGGCCTGCGTGCTGCGCCATAAGCTGGCCGGCATGGAAAGCAGGCTGGCCGCCGAGATAGCCGGCGTGACCATAAAGGACCTGGCATGAAGACCAAGCGGCAGATCATAAAGATAGACGAGTCCAAGTGCGACGGCTGCGGCCTCTGCGTGACCGGCTGCCACGAGGGCGCGCTGCAGGTGATAGACGGCAAGGCCCGCCTGGTCAGCGACCTGCTGTGCGACGGCCTCGGCGCCTGCATAGGAGAATGCCCCCGGGGCGCGATAAAGATAGAGACGCGCCAGGCCGAGCCCTACGACGAGGCGAAGGTGATGGACGGCATGGCGAAGCTGGGCGCCAACACCATCAAGGCCCATTTAAAGCACCTCATCGACCACGGCCAAAAGAATTTCGTCAAGCAGGCCTTGGAATACCTGAAGGAACATAACATCCCGAACCCCCTGGAGGCAGAGATGAAAAAAGAACATAAACACGAGCCCTGCGGCTGCCCCGGCGGCCGGACCATGGATCTCCGCGGGCCTTCGGCCGCGTGCGGCGAGGAGGACGCCCCGGCGGCGAAGTCGCAGCTGCGGCAGTGGCCGGTGCAGCTGCACCTGGCCTCGCCGATGGCCCCCTACTTTGAGAAGGCGGACCTGGTGGTGGCGGCGGACTGCACGGCCTTCGCCTACGGCAACTTCCACAACGACTTCATAAAAGGCAAGGCCATCGTCATCGCCTGCCCCAAGCTCGACGACGGGCAGGAGGTCTACGTGGAGAAGCTCCAGGCACTGATAGAGGACGCCAAGGTGAACACGCTCACCGTGGTGACCATGGAAGTGCCCTGCTGCGGCGGGCTGCTGGCCATGGTGAAGCAGGCCGCTGCCGCCGCGTCGCGCAAGGTGCCCATCAAGCACGTGGTCATAGGCATACAGGGCGGCGTGAAAAGCGAGGCCTGGGTTTAGTCCCGCCGCGCCCCTTTACGCGGCCCCCGCTTAAGGGTAAAATGTAATTGCCCCGGCACAGCGGTTCCGCCTGTGCCGGCGGGGGAAATATATGAAAAAACTGTTCCTGGTGCTCCTGCTGGTCTGCGCCGCTATTTATGTTCCGCTGTTGTCCAAGCCCGGCCTCTATTTCAATAAAAGCATGGATTACAAGGGGTTCACCATACGGGCCCGCGGGCAGCTGCCGGCCTCCGTGGAGGGAACGCTCAATTCCGCTATCGAGCGCATCGCCGCCGCTGAAATTTACAAGGAGGGCATGCGGTTCGAGCTGATCCTCCCGTCCACCCGGGGGCAGTTCCTGTTCTTTACGCCGCTGATGAAGGGGGAGTATTTCCGCGTGAACCCTTTTAACGGGGTCATTTTCCTGGCCGCCGCCGATTTCGCTTCCGGCGAGGCCCGGCTGGCCCCCGGAGATCCGCGGCACCGCAGCCTGAGCTCCGTCATAACCGCGGCGGCCGCCTGGGAGATGACGCGGCGCCGGGTGAGGCCGCTCACCTACCTGTTCATGAACGAGTGGAAGGTGCGCGGCTACGCGGAGCTGCTCTCCGGCGGGACCGGGGAGTTCGTGCCCTCCGACGCCTGCGCCAAGACCGGCAGCCCGGCCCAGCAGGACTACCGCTACGGGCTGATGCTCGAGACGGTGATAAAACAGGACAATACTTTTTACGGCGACCTGCTGGACAAGAACTTCAGCCGCCAGAACGCCGAGATGCGCCTGGAAAAAGCCCACTGCGGCGGCTGACTCAGCGGCCGGCTCCGGCCGCCTTCTCGGCCAGCTTGCCGTACCTTACCCCGAAATATCCCATGGACTCCGCCTCTTTGCGGCGGTGGCCCTCTTCCCACTCCAGGTAGGGGGCGTCTCCGGCCTGGTCCAGGGCCGACGTAGGCGGCAGTTCCAGCGCGGCCATGCCGGCCGAATAAGCCTCTTCTATAGCGAACAATTTTACCGTGTAGCCCCCCGCTATGCCGAAGCCTTCGGGATCGAGCGGCCCTGAGGTTATCTCGGCCAGGAGGGCCTCTTTGGCCTGTATGTAATCGTTCAGCAGCTTGTCAGCCGCGCCGGTCTTGTCTTTGAAGCGGTTTGCCTGGGCGGCCGCGCCGTTTTCCGCCTGCCGGGCCGGGGGCAGGAGGCGCATGGAAACCCAGCCCGCCAGCGCCAGCAGGGCCGCAGCGGCCAGGAGGAGCGGCAGGCGCCCCTTGAGCGCGCCGGCGCGCCCGGGCTCCGCCGGGGGCGGGGCCTGGTCCGGCGCGGGGTTCCCGGCGGCCTG
>Ga0209066_10003804_pt1 | contig 16953 bp, 15 predicted proteins | sample All_14_2_FD_187198 | JGI IMG/M metagenome (GOLD analysis project Ga0209066, IMG submission 187198) | Freshwater microbial communities in response to fracking from Pennsylvania, USA - Allegheny Zone_MetaG_DW_15 (SPAdes) (version 2) ... | reverse complement strand
CCGGGGCATCGGGTGCGATCTCGTCCTTTTCCAGGGCCTTGAAGGCGTTGAGGCGGCCGCCGGTGGCGACGCGATCCTTCAGTCCGGCCACCTTGTCCACATTGGCCAGCAAGCGCGTACGCATCTGCTCGTTGGTGGCGTCCGGGTAAAGCGTAGCGATCAAACCGGCCACACCAGCCACGTGCGGGCAGGCCATGGAGGTGCCGCTCTTGGTTTCGTAGCCGCCGCCGGGCACGGTCGAAAGGGTGGCCACGCCCGGTGCGGCCAGATCGACATTTTTGGGGCCGTAATTTGAGAAGCTGGCCAGCCGATCGCGCGCGTCGGTGGCGGCCACCGAGATGATGTGATCGTATTCGTAGTTGCCGGGATAACCTACCGGACGCTGGCTCGGATAGTGGGGACTGGTGTCGTTGTCGTTGTGCTCGTTGCCGGCCGCGCAGATGTGCAGCAAGGGCGAATTGGCGAAGGCGTCGCGCTCGGCTTCATTGTATTCGCCACCGTAGCTGTTGGAGGTGATGCGCGCGCCCATCTTGGTGGCATAGGCCAGAGCCCGGATGTTGTCGGCGGCGGTGCCCTGCCCATTGACCATGGTGCGAATGGGCATCAACTGGGCCTGCCAGTTCACGCCTACCACGCCCAGGCCGTTGTTGCCCTGGGCTCCGATGGTTCCGGCGCAATGGCTGCCGTGGCCGATGTCGTCGGTGGGATCGCCCGTCTGGGCTACGGCCGAGAAGCCATGCACGTCGTCGACGATGCCGTTGTTGTCGTCGTCGATCCCGTTGTCGGGAATCTCCCCCGGATTGGTCCAGAAGTTCTCTTTCAGGTCGGGATGGGTCAGGTCGGCGCCGGTGTCGATTACGGCAATGACGGCCGACTGGGCCGTTCCGTGGGTTTTTTCCCAGGCCTGGGGCGCCGAGATCTTCTCCAGGCCCCAGAGCTTGAGCGGATCGTAGTCGTCACTGACCACCTGGGAGACCTTGCGCAAGTCGTTGCTGGTCACGTATTCGAAGCGGGAATCCTTCTCCAGCCAGGCAATGCCCTCGGCGGTGGACATTCCGCCGGGCAACTTGAGGTGGACCAGGTCGCCGGCACTCGAGCGTTTGGGGAGGTCGAAGCGCTCCAGCAGCTGGACTCCGCTACTCAGGTCGACGCGATCTTGGGGTCCGCGCAGACGCGCCAAAACCTCGCCGGCCTTGTGGGGCGGGAGTTTGCGCTCAAGCTGTCGGACTTCGCGGATATTCACCCAGCCAGCATAGGCGGAATCGAACACCGATCTGTGAATTTTCTGTTACGCCATGAGCAAGTGGGAGAAAGCAGGCTAAATTTTGCGGAATCGGCCGTTCATAAGTTGTTCATTTGGGGTAGGAACTGCCCGTGATTACCATTTCTTGTGCCTCCAATGGACTATCGGCCCGCATCGCCCCCGAGCGGGGAGCCCTGGTCACTTCGCTGCAACGCCAGGGCCGCGAGTACCTCTACCTGGATCAGTCGACCTTCGACGACCCCACCAAGAATGTGCGCGGCGGTATCCCCATTCTTTTCCCCATCTGTGGCCCGCTGGGGGAGGGAACGCCCTACAACATGCCTCAGCACGGGCTGGCCCGTCAGGCCAGCTGGGAGCTCCTGGCTCAAACCACCTGCTCGGCCGAACTTCGCTTGCGGGCGGACGCCGGCACCCTGGCTCACTTTCCTTGGGACTTCGAACTGCGCTTTCGCTACTCGATCGATGAGGACGGCCTGCTCATCGAGCAGCAGTTCCTCAACCACAGCTCCACCCCCATGCCTTTTCAGACCGGTCTGCACCCCTACTTTCTCATGGAACCCGGCCCGCTGCGCTGGGACTTGCCGGTGCGAACCCGCCGCGACAACGAAAAGCCCGGCACCCCGGCCGAGCCGCTGCTGGGCGAAATTCCCGAAGACTGGCCGGTGCTGGACTGGGAACTGGCCGGCCTCAACCGCAACTGGGCCAGCCTACAGGACGTGCGCCTGAGCTATGACGAGCACTACCAATACCTGGTCATCTGGCATCTGGAGGGTAAACCGTTCTGGTGTCTGGAACCCTGGACGGGACCGCGCTTTGGGCTCAAGAACGAAGTGGACCTGTTGCACTGCCCCGCGGGCGGATCCCTGTCCACCCGGGCGCGCATCACCGTAAGTTAGGTGCTTGCCCCATTCACCGCAGAGACGCGGAGGGCACGCGAGGCACGGATCTTATCGAAAGTTAAGCCTCGTTCTACCAAGAGAACCCCTCCGAACTGACCCATCCAACCAGTTCTATTTGGTGGTTGTTGGGCAGATCGAAGTTGCGTTTGAAAAGTGGATAGCCAGGTCGAAGCCGCTCAGCTCGGCAGAACGAGACGCCACCTGCAGGTAGGACGTCCCTCAGCGACCTCAGCGTCTGCGGTAGTCTGCCATTGGAGTCCCCGCCCGTCGGTTAATAGCTGTAGTCGCTGCGGGGAATAAGGTTGCCCCAGGGGTCTAGTTCCATGCCTTCGGGCAGGATGGGGTTGCCGTAGGCATCGATCTCATACGGGAGAGCCTGCACTTCAGGAGTGACCAGCGGATCGGGTTCCAGGTTGATGATGGCCGGCACCGGAGTGGGCACGTGGTGCACCGGCGGCGGAGCATACTGGACCTGGCGGGGGCCGGGCGTGTAGTAGTGGGTGGGCGCGTAAGCGCGGCCGCTCAATCCGTAGCCGTAACCTTGCTCCAGGTGGGCGAAATACTGAGGGGGCTGTTGAGGGCGGCGAGCCACATGCTGCAGGTGGCGCTGGTGCAGGGCGTCTCCGCGCTGCTGGAGGCGTGCGTTAGCGGCGGCAAACTCATCGGGCTGGTCACATCCCACCAGCTCATTGGCGCTGGCCTGGACTTCTTGAGGGGCAAAGGTTTCCGGAGAGCTGGCCGTGGGGGTCACGGTGTTCAGCTCCATTTCCAGAGTGTCTCCGTAGCCGGACCAGGGGTCGTCATCGGCCTCATCGTCCGTCGAGACGTACGCGGCGGTACTGCGCAGCGTAGGCATGTTTCGCGACTGAATGATCATAGGCTTAAGCTACGCCCCCAGCCTCAAAGAACCATGAAAACTTAATTATTTGGGCAGAAAGATCCAGAAGTTGGAATTCAGCTGCAACTGGGTGCGCACGGTGCTGGAGGCCTCCCGTCCGTCTCCCAGGGCCACCGAGACGTGGCCGTGGATCAATCCGGGGCCCTTGTCCCAGACGACGATGGCGCCCGGGGGCAACTGCATCAGCTGGGCCCTGTGAATCTGGACCTCTTGCACAAGGGCGCTGGCGCGCAGGTCGCCCACCAGTTGAAAACATCCCTGGTGATTGCCCAGCGCAAAGCTGAATTCACGCAGAACCTTGCTGACCTCGCGCAGCGCGTAGCCCGGCGTGTTGACCATGCGCGCGTTGTTCTCAGCGGCTCGTGCCAGGCGCTCTCCGAACTCGCTGCTGGGCAATTCGCCCCGGCTGCCATCCAACACCGTCGACTGATCAAATCCACCCAGATTGGTTTCGGCCGCGGTGGCTGCAACTGCGGTCTGCTCCTGGGCCTCCTGATTGGCCATTAAGGTCGAGAGGATCTGCATCATTTGCATGAGCATGGCGGCATTGCGCTGCTGCATTTGCAGTAGCGGTTGTAGATTTTGCTGGGCCTGGGCTTCCTGCAAACGATCCAGCGAGCCCCCCAACTGAGGCGGTGGGGTCAAGAAGCTTTCCGAGTTGCCAAACCGATCGGGACCAAAAGGTGGGATGATCACTCCTACAGTATGTCCGGGTCCGAGACGGCCGGCCAGGGCTTGCTTGTTGCGGGTTTGTTGCGGATGTAAATAGAAGATAGAAATATGAGTCTGACTCGCCGCCAACTTTTGTTTTTATCTCTGAGCACACCCGCCCTGGGCAAGGGTGTGCTCGACTGGCAGCGCGAGAATCTGCTGATTGCTTCCCAATTGGAGAGCATCCGCTCGGGCGGTCGGTTCATGCTCTTGAAGCCGGAGCCCGTCGCCGGTGGCAATCCGGAAAAACATTTTCACGCCCACCCCATTCGCGCCAGCGCCAATCTCAACGCCGCCGACATGGGTTTGCTGTGCACGGCCTTGAGCAAATCCTTACGCCGCTACTCCATCAAGGACGGTGTCTCCATGTGCTTTAAACCGCGTCATGGACTGCGCCTGCCCCAGATCGATCTGCTCATCTGCTTCGAGTGTTGGCAACTCTACGCCTACGGTAAGGGCCGGCCGCAACATGGCTACCTGCGCGGTGGAGAGGCGGCTTTCAAGCAAATCGCCCGGGAATTGGGCCTTAAGTACTGAGCGAAAAGTATTCGTCCCGACCCGATTAGAACGGAATTACGTCAGTAATTCACGAAGTTCGCTTGCGAACTTCAACTGGCTTCTTCCCAGATAGCTTCCTGGCCCAGCAGGCGGCGCACCCCGGTTTTTAAATCGCTGGTGTCGCGCACGTTGAAGGTTTCGGCCAGGTGCATGACCGTCTCTCCCTGCGGGCTGACCAGATGCAGGTAGACCTCCTGATCGCCGCGGTGGCGCAGCAGAATGTCGCGTAGTTGCGGCATAAAATCGCTCTGGAACATCTGCACGCGAATGTGGACTCCCGGCAGGCGCAACTTGGCCTTGCCGTTCTTGGCCGCGGCCAGCGACTGCAGGCAGAGGATTTCCTCGGCCGTAACCTTGACCTGTTCCTGGGGCATATCCACGCCCTCGTCTTCCGGGTCGCGGCGGGCCTGACGGATTTCCGTGCGCCCGCGCACCAGCAGCAAGGCGCCGTCTTGCAGGAGGGCCGCGCATTTGTCATAAGTGGCGGGACGGATGGTTACCTCGGTGGTCCCCGTCTCGTCTTCAAACTGCAAAAAGACCATGGGAGTCTTGAAGCGGGTGATGATTTTGCGCGAGCTGGAGACGAGGCCGGCGATGGAAATTTGCACTCCACTCTCCATGCCGTTGAGCTGCGTGATACGGTGGCTGGCGTGCTGCTTCATGGTGTCGCGCACCTCGGAGAGCGGCGAGTCGGACAGGTAGACGCCCAGCATCTCGCGTTCCATTTCCAGCAACTGGCGCTTGGGGAATTCGGCCAGGCGCTTGGGACACAGGTCGGCGAAGCTGGCCTGAGTGGCGCCGGCATCATCAAACAGTCCGAACTGGCCGGATTGGGCCTCGCGGGCGGCGCGTTGGCCGGCGTCGGCGCAGGCGTCCACGGCCGACAGCAGGGTCGCTCGGTTCTCGCCAAAGCTGTCCATACCCCCCGACTTGATCAGGCCTTCCAGCGTTCGCTTGTTGCACAGCCTCAGGTCGATCCGGTGGCACAGGTCGGAGAGGTCCTTGAAGGGGCCATCCTTCTTGCGCGACTCGATGATGGCTTCTACAGCCGACACACCCACGTTGCGCACCGCTCCCATACCCCAGCGGATGCCTTTGGGGGAGACCGAAAAGCCCACCAGCGATTCGTTGACGTCCGGCGGCAGCACGGCGATGCCCGACTGGTTGCATTCCTTGATGAAGAACGAGACCTTTTCAATCGAGGAGAGCACGCTGGTCATGAGCGCGGCCATGTATTCGGTGCGGTAGTTGGCCTTCAGGTAGGCGGTCTGGTAGGAAACCACCGCGTAAGCGGCCGAGTGGGACTTGTTGAAGCCGTAAGCGGCGAACTTTTCCATGGTTTCGAAGATGTCGCCAGCCAGCTTTTTGTCGACGCCGCGTTCGACCGCGCCTTCGGTGAAGATTTTGCGATGCTTTTCCATCACGTCCATCTTCTTTTTGCCCATGGCTTTGCGCAGCCCGTCGGCCATTGCCAGCGTGTAGCCGGCCAGCACGTTGGCGGTGAGCATCACCTGCTCCTGGTAGAGGAAGAAGCCGTAAGTGTCTTTGAGAATCGGCTCCAGGCTGGGGTGGGGATAGGTCACCTCGCCGCCGCGCCCGTGTCGCCGCCGAATAAAGTCGTCGACCACGCCACCCTGCAGCGGACCGGGCCGGTAAAGCGCCAGGAAGGCCACGATGTCGGAGAACTTGTCCGGCTTGAGTTGCTTGAGGTAACGCTTCATCCCGTCGGATTCGAGCTGGAACACCCCGTTGGTGTCAGCATCGCACAGCAGCGCGAAAGCTTTCTCGTCGGTGAACGGCTCCAGGTGGTCGATATCGATTTCGATGTTGTGAGCCTCTTTGATGATTTTGAGGCAATCTTTGATGACGGTGAGGTTGCGCAGCCCCAGGAAGTCCATCTTGACCATGCCGATTTTGGAGGAATCGTTCATATCGAACTGGACCACGATTTCGTCGCCGTTCATCTTTTGCAACGGGGCGATGGCGGCCAGCGGCTCGGAGCACACGATCACGCCGGCGGCGTGGATTCCGGCGTTGCGAGCCATATTTTCGACGCGCAGCGCCATCTGGACCACCTGGTGGACCTCGGGATCCTCGTCCATCATTTTCTTGAACTCGGGCGAGTCGATGGCGTCTTTCAAGCTGACGCCCGGGCCTTCGGGCACGGCTTTGGCTACTTTGTCTACTTTGGCCAGGGGTATGTCCATCACGCGAGCCACGTCGCGAATGGCGGCGCGCGCCTTCATGCGGCCGAAGGTAATGATCTGAGCCACTTTGTCGCGACCGAATTTGTTACGCACGTATTGGATGACCTCACCGCGGCGCTCCACGCAGAAGTCGGTGTCGATGTCGGGCAGCTCTTCGCGTTCCGGGTTGAGGAAGCGTTCGAACAGCAAGTCGTGCTCGAGCGGATTGATGTTGGTGATCCCCAGTAAGAAGGCCACCAGCGAACCGGCCGCCGAGCCGCGTCCCGGGCCCACGGGAATGTCGTTTTTGCGCGCGTAGGCGATGAAGTCCCAGACCAGCAAGAAGTAGTCGGCGAAACCTTTGGGGACGATCACGTCCAGTTCCACCTGCATGCGATCCATGATCTCTTTGCCGGGATCCTCCGTTTTGAATCGCCAGATAAGACCCTCGCGACAGAGCTGCTTGAGATATTGCTCCGAGGTCAGTCCGTCGGGGCAGGGGAAGACCGGCAGGTAGACGGACTTATAGTCCAATTCCAGGTTGCACTTTTCGGCCACCAGCAGGGTGTTGCTCAGCGCATCGGGCAGCTCGCCAAAGGTCTGAGCCATCTCTTCATAGCTTTTGACGTAGAATTCGGGCGCAAAAAACTTCATGCGATTGGTGTCGCTCAGCGATTTACCGGTCTGCACGCAGACCAGCACGTCCTGCACGTTGGCGTCCTCGCGAGTCAGGTAGTGAGCGTCGTTGGTGGCCACCAGCTTCATGTTCATGTCACGGGCCATGCGGATCAGCTCGATATTGGTGGCCCGCTGCTCCTCGATGCCGTGATCCATCAGCTCGACGTAGAGATCTTCGCCAAAGATGTCGCGCAGCTCGCCCAGACGGTTTTTGGCCTCCTTGGGGTTGCCTTCCAGCAGCGCCGAGTTGACCTCGCCCCGTAGACAGCCGGAGAGCGCCACCAGCCCTTTGCTGTGTTTGGCGAGCATGGCTCGATCCACGCGAGGCTTGTAGTAATACCCTTCCAGGTGGCCGCCGCTGACCAGTTGGCACAGGTTGCTATAGCCTTCTCGGTCCTTGGCCAGCAGGGTGAAGTGATAAGGGCGATTGTCTTTGCCCGCTTCTTTGTCCAGCATGCCGCGCTGGGCCACGTAGACCTCACAACCGATGAGCGGTTTGACGCCGTGTTTGACGCAGGCGTCGTAAAACTGCACGGCGCCATACATGACGCCGTGATCGGTCATGGCCAGGGCGGGCATACCCAGGGCCGCGGCGTGCTTGACCATGTCGTTAATGCGATTGCAACCGTCGAGCAGGCTGTATTCGGTGTGGCAGTGGAGGTGAACAAACTGGGACATCAAGCCTCTGTTACTTGATTTGGCCCTGTCTCCCTGTCGAACCTTCATGCTGTTTCTGAGAAGGGGGAGCAAGCTGCTTCGAAAAAATTGCCTGGGTATGCTTCCTGAAATTCGTTATTGCGTGGTTCCCCCCGACGGCTTTGTCTATCCACTCCCGGTCGGGCGTTTGATCTGCGTCTGGCCCACCTACGGAGGGCTGGCCAAAGGCGACCTGGACGAGGATCTGGATGAGGACTGGGAGCGGGCCTGGCCGCGCATCCTGGATGAGGCGGTCAAGGGCGTGTGCGAGCGTCTGGGCAGCCACCTGTCCACTTTGGAATACCGCAAGATGCCGACCTATTGGGACGAGGGCCAGCGCAACTGGTTTTTGGCCGAGCAGGACTTTGATGAAGAATTCCTGGATGACCGCCAGCAGTTCGGCCATGAATTCTACCTGCACATGGTCGGTCCGCGCTCGCTCCGCGAGGGCGAGTTCTTTCCCGACTCCTTACCACTCGAGGAATGGCTGGGGGAAAATTTTGCCTTCATGATCACCGGTGCCGGCGAAGCGGTGGTCTGGAGCCACTGGCCCGACCCAAACATCTTCCTAGAAGAAGTCCAAAAGGCGACCTATCGTCACCAACATGATCTGGTGCATAGCAAAAAGCTCTTCGTCAGTCACCGGCCTGGCCGGCCCATCGACTACGCGGCCGAACAGGACTGATAAGGCAAACTCCATTATTCGGCGGCGGCGCCCACGAAGATCGATTCGACCTTGCCGTTTTTCAGGTGGAAAATGACGCCGTCGTAGATACTTCCTACGACCAACTGCTGGTTTGACTGGCTTTCGCTGTCCAGCAACTGACTGTAGACTTTGCGCACGGCCTGGTCGCTGGAACCGATGCCGATGCCTTGCGGTGTCTTCCAGGCACAGGGAGCTTTCACGGTAAAGCGCTCCACCCGCCAGACGGTGGCTTTTTTCTCGCGTGAGAGAGTGACCACCACTCCGTGTTTGGCGTAGGTCTGGGCTTTGACGGTCAGACCGGTGGCGGCCTCTTCAACGGGCTTGCCCTGGCTGCTGGGTTGGCCGAGGAAGGGAGCCAGTTGCGCCGATTCTAAGCGGAGCTGCAAATTGCCCACCTTTTGCGCATCGCCTACTTTCATGGGGGTGGCCAGGGCGCTGACGCTCAACAGACAAAAGAGAACTCGGGTCAAATTTCGCATGCCCTCCAGTTCCCAACCACGCGCAGACTCCCTATAGTAAAAAAGCCCTGGTCGGATAGGCCTACCAGAGCTTTTTCTACCACTACTTTCGTCCAGGTAGCGGGGTTAGAGGGCGGCCATCAGTTTGCGGGCGGTGTTGGCGAAGGTGCCGGCCTTGTCGGTTCCGTTGACAATGCGGCGAGCGCCTTCAAAATCTTGTTTGCCGCCGCCGATGAAGTCGGACAGCTTTTTGCCGGTGAAAGAGCCTTCTTTCATTCCTTCGACCAGGATTCGCGCGGCGATGTCGGGCTTCTTGGCCAGATCGGGATTGCCCACCAGGTCGATGCCCAGCTTCTTGGACCAGTTGGTGTAGTTGTTGCGACCGGTGATCTGCACGTAGCCGCGGCCCTTGTAGCGAGTGCCATCACCCGGCTGATTGTTACCCAGGTCGCTGCGGCCTTCGTAGGCCGAGCCCGAGGCGAATTCTTCCATGTTCTTGCCGGCGCCCGACTCGTGCACGGTGGTGGCCAGGATGTAGGCGATCTGGGCCTTGTCGGTCACACCCTGTTTTTTGCACTCACCCAGAATGATTGGGAAGTTGGCTTTGGCCGGTTCGCGATAGCCGGGGTCGAGAGCTTCCACCAGTTTGCCGATGTTTTCGGTGACCGGAGTGGCCGAGTCAAAGGCCTGTGCGCCCCCTGTGGAGGCGGCTCCGTTGCTTCCACCGCTGGCGGCGCCGCCACCGCTGGCGGCATTGGCGCCGTTCATTTGGCCCATTCCCAGGGCATTTGGCAGGGCACCGCCGGCACCCAGCATCAGGGCCATCATGTCCAGCATCAACTCCATCGTCATCATCTGCTGAGTCATCAACATGCTGGGGTCAATGGCGTAGCCGCTGTTGGTGAATCCCGCCAAACCGGCGCCCGGCATCCCGGCCGTGTTGTTCAGTCCCAGGCAGCGCTGCGATACCGTGGAATCGAGCATGGGCATCCCGACGGACTGAGAACCGGCACCAGGGTTGTTGTTGAGCTGCAGAGTGGTGATGGTAGCTTGATACATCGGGAACCTCCAGGACTTTCTTGACTGTGTTAACAGCATAGTCCCGGTTGTAAAAATTCAACTCAAGCAGCGGCCCTTAGTACTGACGCGATGTAAATCTAATGTTAACTAATTGAGATCAGGCAAAGGTGGCGAACTGGCTGGCGGCGTCCGCCTGGCCCGGAGCGAGCACCTTGGGCATCACGTAAACGGGCTGGTTGTAGGAATTGAACAGGTTTCGGTCGTTGGGATCGAGGAGCGGTTTCTGGCCCCCGTTGTTGATGACTTCGGCCGGCTGACCCAAACCTTTGGGAAGATAGACGTCGTGCTGACTGACTTTGCCTACCTCGTGGAAGAAGCCCACTTCCTTGCCGGGGTATTCGCCGGATTTGACTTGGAAAGACTTGGGGTCGATGCTGATCTGAGCGGCGTCCAGACCCACCTGGCATTCGATGACCTCGGCCTCCGGGCTGTTTTGGAGGCGGAAGCCTTTGTCCACCAGCGGACGGGTGACGGTGGTCTGCATTCCGTCCCAGCGCTGCTGGAAGGTCTGGACCTCTCGGTTTTGGGGCACGCCGTCGCGGCTGCCGAAGATCACGTATTTACGCTTGTCGCTCCATACACCCAGGTTTTGTCCGAGCTGCTCGGCCGGCGTGTTTTTGACGATGTCTTGGAATTGAGCCAGGCTGCGCACCGGCTGCCAGTCGCTTTCCGAGCTCTGGCGGTGAGCCAGGGCCACGTGGTCGCTGACCGGGATGAAGCTGTCTGGACGGCAGGGCTTGACCACCGGCTCGCCATTGGCGGCGTTGGCCACCACCAGGTTGGTCATTCCGCTGCGGGCGGTCTGGCCGACGAAGTTGTTTTGCGAGAACGAATACTGATTGCGGATATCCACGGTGGGGGTTCCTCCTGCTGTCGATTGGTCCCCAGCATAGACCTTGCCCGCGAAAAAATGCTGAAAACTTAAAAAAGAGGCCCCCCGCCGGAGCGAGGAGCCTGAAGGGGGTGTTCTAGGGGGGCGCGTCCCTCCTAGAACACCAGGTAGGTAGGTGGCTTGGGTCTATAAGCTAGGTTATTCGCAGCAGTCCGCGCCGGGCTCGCAGCAAGCTGCTCCCGGGACGCAGCAGTCGGCATCACTGTCGGCTTTCTCCTGGCAGCAGTCGGCCCCCGGCTGGCAACAAGCTGCGTCTGGTTGACAACAATCGGGTTGGGCGGCAACTGCCTGAGCGCCCTGTGCAACCAGTTGGGCTGCGCTTGGGGAGCTGGGCATGGGGTTGGCAAAGGCGAAGCCCGTCAGGGCCAGCACGGAAATGAGCATGGTTTTCATGTTTTGAATCCTCCAGATAAATCGATTGAGTTTTGACGTCTAGGCGAGCCGGGCTGGAGGCCCTCGGGGTTGAATCTTGGGACGGTCGGGAGGGCCCAGAAAAGGCGCCCGGCAGTTGACCGCCGGCATGTCCGCCGTGGCGGGGGCGGAAACGGGACTGCGCGTCTCTGAGCAGAGCACCGTGGCCAGCATGGGGGCCCCAGGGAGCATGCGGTCGTCGCTGGACGGAGCGCATTCACACAACTGGGGACCGCAGGCGCAGTCGCTTTGAGAAACTTGGGCGGGAGACGGGCAGCAACATGTCTGGGTCGCGGGCTGCTGGAAGAACGAGTAGCCCAGCAGCAGCGAGGCCAATCCCAACCAGAGTTTCAAGCGAAGCCAAGAGTTCACGAGAGGTGCAAGTCCGACCAGCCATTTTCAGTTCCACCTTGCCAGATAAAGAACTTTGCGTTACAAAGTGTAGTAGATTACTTTGTAACGCAAAGTGACTGTGGAGGTTGAAATATGTCTCGTTGGACTTTGCTCTGTTGCTTGATCTTCGCCAGCACCGTAGAGGCCGTGCTGTGGGGGGTTCGCAGCGGCCCCGGATGGCTGGTTTTGGTGATAATCGGCCTGGGCCTCAGTCAATTCTTGCGCTGGAGGTTGGAACGACCGCAAAACCTTTGGTGCGGTTGGCTCTGGGTGGGAGCGGCCGGGTTGGCCGCCAGTCCCTTGCTCTATCAAGCGGAGCTGGTCCATTGCCTGGCACCACCTCTCTGCGCACTGGTCTTACTGCTGGCCATCTATCATACAGTGGCCCTGCCTCAGCCCCTCGAAGCCCTGACTTGCACCTCGCCGGTTTCGAGCGAGGGCTTCCGAGCCGCGCTGCAACTGGGGCGCTCGGAGAGTCCCCAGCTCTCCCCTTCGCTGCGCAAGGGGCTGCTCATGGCCCTGCCGCTTTTGCTGCTCTTCGGCCTGCTCTTTGTCCAGGCTGACCCCGCCTTCCAGGGCTTCCTGACCAGCTGGCTGGGCGACTGGCAAACCTCCGCATGGCGGCTATTGCGCTGGACTTTGTGGGCCTGGTTGGCGGCCAGCGTCTGGCTCCAGGCCCGCATGGCCAGCCCCAAAGCAGTGCTTTCCCCGGCCGGTCAAGGCGATGCCGCCAGTTGGACGGTAGCCCTGCACGCCACCAACCTGCTTTTCTTCAGCTTTCTCTGTTGTCAGGCTCGCTATCTCTTTGCGGGACGGGCCCCGGCCGGCATGACCCTGGCCGAATACGCTCGCCATGGCTTCTTTGAACTGTTTTTGGCCAGCCTGTTGGTCGTAGCCCTGGTGGTGTGGGTGCACGGCAGCATCTTCCTGACCGAAAATTCTCGGCCGAGTCGACTGGCGCTGCAAATCCTGTTGCTGCTCACCTTCGGCCTGGTGGCCTCCTCGACTCAGCGGATGACCTTATACGTGGAAAACTTTGGATTGACGCTGACGCGAGCCTACGTACTGGCGACTCTGGTCGGTATCGTATTGACACTGGTGCTGTGCTGCTGGGCCCTGGCCACTGAGCGCAGCCCTCAATGGTTACGGGTTCGCCTCCTTTTGCTGGGCATGCTTTCGCTAACGGGAGTGGGCCTGACCAATGTGGAGTGTTGGGTGGCCCGCGTCAATCTGGCGCGTCCGGAAGTCGACCTGGCCTACCTGGAAACCCTCAGCTGCGATATCGCTCCTGCTCTGGGCCCCGCCTACCAGCCATTGTTGGGCAAAACCCTGCAGCACAACCCTCCGCGCGACTGGCGCGAGTTCACCTATAGCGATTACAGAGGAAGACGGGCGCTTTTGAGTAAACCGCCCGAATGATTTTACCGTCCCTGGCCGCTACCGGCGGTCTGGCCGTGCTGGGCTACAACTATCTGAGCGGGCGCAACCTGATCGCGGATAGTTGGGACCAGTTCAAGCTGGTGACGCAGCCTTTGGAATACTGGGAAGAGGTTTGGCGCCAGCGTCCGCCTACGCAGGTGGTCGCCTGCTTGACCACCATTCCCAGTCGACTTCCCTACCTCGAGTTGACGCTCAAGAGTTTGCTGGCCCAAAACTGGGCGCTGGCCAAGATTCGCCTGCACCTGCCCGAATATTCCCAGCGCGAAAAATGCGCCTACCTGGTACCGGAGACTCTGCGGGATCGCGAGTGGCTGGAAATCGTCACCTGTCCGGACTACGGCCCGGCCACCAAGTTGATTCCGGCCGTGCTCGATCTAGCAGCCGACCAGCGCATTCTGGTGGTGGATGACGACATGCTCTACCCCGCCAGCCTGGTCCAGCATCTGCTCAGCCACTCGCAACGCTACCCCGACTGGGTGACCTGTTCGAGTGGCTGGGTGGTGCCCGATGACCTGGTCGATCGTCCCACAACCTTGTGGGACAACCTGCGTCAGAAGGCGCCCGTGCCGGTCAAGTGCACGCGCGTGCGCGAGCCCTACCCGATCGACATCGTGCAGGGCTACTCCGGTTTCCTGACCCGCTCCCAATTCTATGATCGGGAGAGTCTGTGCGACTATAGCGGCGCTCCGGATGCCGTGCGCTGGGTGGATGACGTCTGGCTAAGCGCCCAGTGCCTGGTTCCCAAGGCTGTCTTTCCCGCGCCCCGCTATTGTTTTGAGCGCTGGAAAATGCGCAAGATGATGAAAGCCGGAAGTTTGGGCCGCTTCAATCGCGGAGATGGTGACCCGCTTACGCGCAACAATACCATCGCCATTCGCCATTTGCGAGAAAATTGGCTGAACGCCCTACCAGGAGGGAGGAACGAGCAGAACCCGAACGCCCTCGCCCATCCATGATCAGTCAGTTGCGAGAACCCACGCGCCCGATCAGGGTGGCTCTGGCCAAGCCCTTCGTGCGCCTGGGGATCCATCCCAATTGGATTACGCTGGCGGCCATTCCGTTGAGCACAGCGGCCGCCTGGGTATTATCCCAAGGGAACGGGCGCTGGGCTTTGTTTTTAGCCCTGGCTGCCGCCGCCATGGATTTTCTGGATGGCGAAGTGGCCCGGTTACAGAACCGCCCCACCGGTTTCGGGAATTATCTGGAAGCTCTGGTCGACCGCTGGGTAGACGGCATCTTGTTGATGGGATTTCTGCCCTTCTACGCGCTGCCGGCCGGGCTGGCCATTATTCTCAGCAGCCTGGTGAGCTATAGCAAGGCTCGGCTGGGGCTGGTCATGGCTACCGACAATCGGGACTGGCCCGGTTGGGGAGATCGCAGCGACCGCCTGATTTTGATTCTGTGCGCCATGGGCCTGGGCCCACAAAGTGCCTGGTGCGGCCTGTTGCTTTGGATTCTGGTGATTGTCTCTCTGGTGGGTTGCCTGCAGCGGGTTCAGCACGCTCGGCGCCAAATTGAGCAAGCCGGCCTGTAAACAGTTCTGTGGAGGCGCGCACTACCCGTTGGGCTGAAGCTTGGCTGGCCGGTTACTGGCTACTCACCAGCGCCATCCTGCTTTTAGGGCCTCACCCTTCCACCGCCGGTATTCACCTGGCCATGTGGCAACTGGTGGCAGCAGCTTTTCTCTACATGGTCTCCACCTGGTGCGAGCGCCATCCCAAGGCCTCTTTGCTCTTCTGGCTGCCCTGGTCCCCGCTCTTCTTATGGACCTACGGCAATATCGACTACGTGCACAAAACCTTGGGCTGGACTTACCAGGACCCACTGGTGCGTGGCTGGGAGCACGCTATCTGGGGCTCCATCGACCCGGCCATGGATTGGAGTCGTGCCTGGCCCTGGCTGTGGTTTTCCGAGATCATCCACGTTTGCTACCTGAGTTACTACGCGATGGTGCCGCTGTTGCTCATTCGCGTCTGGCGCCAGGGCGGAAGTAGCCGGACCCTGAGGCTCATTTTGACCGGCGGCGTCTCTTCGCTGGTGGCCTGCTACACCGTCAACATCTTCTTTCCGGTGCAAGGACCGCGGCCGATCTACGGCCCTCTGGCCGCTGCTCTGCACGGTCCGGTGTGGACCTTTTGTCATGGCTTGCTCAAGAAAGCCGCCGCCGGGGCGGCCGCTTTCCCCTCGGGTCACACTTCCTACTCGGTCACGGCCGCCATCATGGCCTGGCGCTGGGATCGCAAGCTTTTTCCGTTCTACGCGCTGTGGGCGGCCGGAGTGGTTTCCGCCACCATCTACGGACGCTTCCATTACAGCGTCGACGTCATGGCAGGGATCGTTTTGGCCAGTTGTTGCGCCGGCGCCGTGATCTCCAGGGGGGACGAGGGTGAGTCCAACCCCTAAGGGCCGCAAAAGGCCAAGCCCGCTGAGCACCATCCCGTTGATCCTTGGATTGGGCCTGTTGCTCTGGCTGTGGGCCCAATTTTCTCTCGGTTTGGTGCGCCAGGCGCTGGTTCAGGCGGGCTGGGGGCTGCTTCCGCTCAGTCTGCTCGGCTTGATCTGGATGCCCTGGGACGTGCTGGCCACGGCCGCGCTGGTCCCACCTCCCCGCCAGTGGCTGCGTCTGTTTTTACTGGAATGGAGCAGCGACGGATTTTCCCGTCTCATTCCGTCGGCAGGATTGGGGGGAGAGCCCTTTCGTTATCGACATCTGCGCTCCATGACCGAAGAGCCGGGCAAAGTAGTGCTGGTTTACCGGCTTTTTCACGCCCTTTCCGGTCTGGCGGCCACCCTGGCGGGGGCCGCTCTGTGCGCTTACTCGGGAATTTCGCCCGACCATTCCTGGCTCAAGCTGGTTGCTTTGAGCGTGGCCGTGGCCCTGGTGCTGACCAGTGGATTGCTGTGGTGGCGGCCCTACCCATGGTCCACTCTGGTGGCGGGTTTCTTTCCCAAGCTGGTCAGTCGCCTGTTTCAGGTGGTGGAAGTGGCCTTCTTGCTTTACCTCCTGGGGCAAACAGTGACGCCGGAAAGAGTGCTGTTGCTGCAGGCCTGTCTGGCCGCCAGCACTTTTCTCTTCGCTTTCGTGCCCGGCGGTCTGGGAGTGCAGGAGCAGGCTATCCTGCTGGCATGCAGCGAGCTGGGCATTAGCTCGGATATCGGATTTCAAATCGGACTGTTGCGGCGTTGTCGGCAGTTGCTGGGATCGGGCTACGGGATGCTGGCGGCTATTTGGCTTGAGGACGCTTTAAGAAGAGATTCAAAATCCCGGGAGCCCAGCGCGACAGTAGATGAGCCAGCCGACCGTCAAAGCTCGGAATCACCGTAGCCGGATTGCCCGGTAAGGCCTTGAGCAAATACTGGGCCACCTGACTGGCCTCGAGAACCTGCACCTTTTCTTCCTGGGCCAGGACTTCGGGCGGTTTTCTCAAGTTTTCTTGATCCAGGCCGGGAGTGCGCGTGTTGGGCGGACACAGGGCCGAGACGCGAATGCCGTAGTCCACCACTTCGCGCCGCAAGGCTTCCGAGAAGCCCATAACGGCGTATTTGCTGGCGCAATAGCCGGTGTAGCCAAAGAGTCCCATGATGCCGCCCAGCGAGGAGACATTGACGATGTGCCCGCTTTTTTGGGCGATCAGAGCGGGCAGAACGGCTTTGCATACGTAAGCTGTGCCCAGATAATTGAC
>Ga0209066_10003803_pt1 | contig 16956 bp, 14 predicted proteins | sample All_14_2_FD_187198 | JGI IMG/M metagenome (GOLD analysis project Ga0209066, IMG submission 187198) | Freshwater microbial communities in response to fracking from Pennsylvania, USA - Allegheny Zone_MetaG_DW_15 (SPAdes) (version 2) ... | reverse complement strand
TGAGGTCACGATGGATCGCATGATTTTTTCTTGAGAGGCTTCGGCAGCGGGAAATTCCGCCACAAACACGCCTTCGTTGAGGACACAGATCCGGTCACACATGCCCAACAGCTCGGGCATCTCCGACGAGATCATCAACACACATTTGCCTTGCTCGGCCAGCTGCGCAATGATGGTGTAGATCTCAAACTTGGCACCCACGTCAATGCCGCGGGTGGGTTCGTCGAGGATCAGCACCTCGGGGTCGGAAAACAGCCATTTGCTCAGCACCACTTTTTGCTGGTTGCCGCCCGACAGGTTGCCGGTGCTGGCAAACACGTTCGGGCTGCGGATGTTGAGCTTTTTGCGGTAGTCCTCCGCCACACTGTATTCCTGACCCTCGTCGATCACCGAGCGGCTCGATACCGCACCCAGGTTGGCCAGCGTGGTGTTCCAGACGATGGTCTCGTCCAGCACCAGGCCGTAGCCCTTGCGGTCTTCGGTGACGTAGGCAATGCCGTGGTCGATGGCTTTTTGCACCGTGCTGGTGTCGATGGGCTTGCCGTGCATCAGCACCTCGCCAGTGATGTTGCGGCCATAGGTGCGGCCAAACACACTCATCGCCAGTTCGGTGCGTCCCGCGCCCATCAGCCCGGCAATGCCGACAATTTCGCCACGACTGACGTGCAGGTTGATGCCTTTGATCACCTCGCGGTCAGCATGTTCGTCGTGGTGCACATGCCAGTTTTTGATCTCGAACACCTTGTCGCCAATGTGCGGGGTGCGCTTGGGGTACCGGTCAGCCATCTCGCGCCCGACCATGTGTTTGATCACCAGGTCTTCGCTGATTTTGCCGCCCTGGGTATCGAGCGACGCCACCGTGGTCCCATCACGCAGGATGGTGATGGCGTCAGCCACCTTGGAGACTTCGTTGAGCTTGTGCGAGATCAGGATGCAGGCAATGCCCTGGCGCTTGAGCTCCAGCAGCAGCTCCAGCAGCGCGTCGCTGTCTTTTTCGTTCAAACTGGCCGTGGGCTCGTCCAGGATCAGCAGCTTGACTTGTTTGGACAGGGCCTTGGCAATTTCAATCAGCTGCTGTTTGCCCACACCCAGATGGGTGATCAGGGTGTCGGGCGACTCTTGGAGTCCGACCTTGCTCAACAGCGCCTGCGTTTTGGTGTGCGCCACATGCCAGTCGATGATGCCGCGGTGCGCGGGCTCGTTGCCCAGAAAGATGTTTTCGGCAATCGACAGCAGCGGCACCAGCGCCAGCTCCTGGTGGATGATGATGATGCCGCGGTGCTCGCTGTCCGAGATGCCCTTGAAGCGGCATTCCTGGTTCAAAAACCGGATGTCACCTTCGTACTCGCCGTGCGGGTAGACGCCACTGAGCACCTTCATCAGGGTGGACTTGCCCGCCCCGTTTTCACCCACGATGGCGTGGATCTGGCCGGCTTGCACGGTCAGGTTGACATTGTTCAACGCCCGGACACCGCGAAACGCCTTGACGATGCCGCGCATTTCTAAGATGGGTTCAGCCATATGACCTCTGAAAATGAAAAGGCCCTGCGCTTGTCTGCACAGGGCCTCATTTACCCCAAGATCGGGAAATTACTTGAGCTGCTCTTCCTTGATGTAGCCGCTGCCAACCAGCACTTCCTTGTAATTGGACTTGTCCACGCTCGCGGGTTTCAGCAGGTAAGACGGCACGATCTTGACCTTGTTGTTGTAGGTCTTGGTGTCGTTGATCTCGACCTTCTTGCCACTCAGCATGGCATCCACCATGCCAGCGGTGACCTTGGCCAGCTCGCGGGTGTCCTTGAACACGGTCGAATACTGCTCGCCACGGATGATGGACTTGACCGAGGGCACTTCAGCGTCCTGGCCGCTCACAAACGGCATGGCCTGGCCACCGCTGCCATAACCCACACCCTTGAGGGCCGACAAGATACCGATGCTCAAGCCGTCATAGGGTGACAACACCGCGTGCACCTTGGCTTTGCCGTAGTAGGCGCTCAACAAGTTTTCCATCCGTGCCTGCGCCACCGCACCGTCCCAGCGCAAGGTGGACACCTTGTTCATGCCAGTTTGTTTGCTCTGCACCACCAGCTTGCCTTTGTCGATGTACGGTTGCAGCACCGACATGGCGCCGTCGTAGAAGAAGAAGGCGTTGTTGTCATCGGCCGAACCACCAAACAGCTCGATGTTGAACGGGCCTTTGCCTTCTTTCAGACCCAGCGCCTTTTCCAGCGACTGCGCTTGCAATACACCGACCTGGAAGTTGTCGAACGTGGCGTAGTAGTCCACGTTTTTGCTGCCAACGATCAGGCGGTCATAAGACACCACCTTGATGCCTTTGTCCGCCGCTTTTTGCAGCGCGTTGGACAGGGTGGTGCCGTCAATCGCGGCAATTACCAGCACCTTCACCCCTTTGGTGATCATGTTTTCAATCTGGGCCAGCTGGTTCGGGATGTCGTCGTCGGCGTACTGCAGATCGGCCTTGTAACCTTTGGCTTGCAGGGCGGCGACCATGCTGTTGCCGTCACTGATCCAGCGGGTGGAGCTCTTGGTGGGCATGGAGACACCGACGGTGCCTTTGTCCTGCGCCTGGGCCAAAGGTGTTGCGACGGCAAACCCCAGCGCCAAAGCAGCGGCCAATGCTTTTAATGTTGTTCTGCGAGCATTCAAAATAGACTCCTCTAAGTGATCAGCAACCAATTGTTTTGTCCATGCCCAGACGGCTTGGATGGGCTGCATCATAAGGACAATGGGCGCTATATTCCAATCTAATTTGCGCCCATTCCGATACACAAAAAGGCATCAGTAGAAACCCTGGCATGACGAACTACACCCATTGGCTGATCCGCGCGCGCCTGAAAACCAGGCAACTCTTGCTGGTGGTGGCGCTGTCTGAAGAAGGCAATATCCACCGGGCATCGCAGGTGCTCAACATGACCCAACCGGCGGCCTCCAAACTGCTGAAAGACCTGGAAGATGTGCTGGGCGTGCAGCTGTTCGAGCGCCTGCCCCGCGGCATGCGCCCCACCTGGTATGGCGAAACCTTGATCCGGCACGCACGCGCCGCGCTCAACAGCCTGAACCAGGCCAACGACGAGTTGCAGGCGGCCAAAAACGGCCAGTTTGGTCAGGTCAGCCTGGGCGCCATCACCGCACCCGGCGTGGTGCTGTTGCCTCCGACCATTGCCGCCGTCAAAGTGGCCCACCCGCATCTGCGCATCACCATCCAGATCGAATCCAGCAACGTGCTGATCGAGCAGTTGTACCGCGGCACGCTGGATGTGATGATCGGGCGCTTATCGGATGAGCACAACACCGACGATTTGCGCTACGAGTCCATCGGTGACGAGCCCGTGTGCGCCGTGGCGCGGCCAGGGCATCCGTTGTTCGGCATCGAGCAACTGGTGCTCACCGACCTGCTGGCCTATTGCTGGATCGTGCCGCCGGTGGGCAGCGTGATGCGGCACAAGTTCGACCTGATGTTTCAGGAACTGGACCTGCAACAACTCACCAACCGGGTCGAAACCAGCTCGCTGCTGTTTCTGACCAAGATGATGCAGCAGAGCGACATGGTCAGCATCATGGCGCAAGACGTGGCCCGCTACTACGCCGACCACGGCCTGCTGCGCATCCTGCCGGTGGTGTTGCCCTGCGAGATGGAACCGTTTGGTTTCATCACCCGGCGCGACAAGCCCTTGTCGCCTGCGGCCCAGGTGCTGCTGTCGGCCCTGAAGGCGACCGCCTTGACGGTTTACGGCAAACCGTTCAACAAAACCGGCGCCTAATTCCAGCCCGCATCCACCTTGAACTCTTGCGCGGTGCACATGGCGGCGTCGTCGGACGCGAGAAACAGCACCATGCGCGCCACATCGGACGCCTGGATCATGTCGGGCAGACACTGGTTGTGCCGGATCTGGTCAAGGGTTGCGTCGTCCAGCCACTTGGACAGTTGCCGAGGCGTCATGACCCAGCCCGGTGACACGGTGTTGATACGGATGCGGTCCGCGCCCAGCGTCTCTGCCAGCCCCCGGGTCAACCCGTTCATCGACGATTTGGCCACCGCATAACACGGGTAACCGCCGCTTTTTTGCTGCCAGCCAGTCGACCCCAGGTTGATGATGGCCCCACCCCCCAGACGGCGCATGCCGGGCACCACCGCCTGGATGGCAAAAAAAGCCGGTCGCTGGTTCACCGCCATGCGTTCGTCCCAATAGTCGGGGGTGACCGATTCCAGCGTATGCCGATCATCACTGGCGACGTTGTTGACCAGAATCGAAAAGTCGCCCAGCGCCTGCCCGGCGTCCGCCAAAGCTGTCTGCAGGGCCGCCACATCACACACATCACAATGGCGCCACCAGACGGTGCCAAAGCCCTGGGCCTGGATATCGGCCACCAGTTTTTGGCTGTCCTCGTCGGCCACATCCACAAACGCCACCTGGGCGCCCTGTGCGGCAAACGCGCTGACGATGGCCGCCCCCACCGCCGTTGCACCGCCAGTCACAAACACACGCTGACCGCGCAGACTGGGGAAAACGGCCAAAGATCTCTTCATCACCATGTCGGTTCCTGTTTCACCAGGCAAGTATTGCAATTTGTGTATGTTAGACACTAAACAATTGATACCAGCCCCAGTCCACGAATTGTTAGCATCCCGATCTTCACCCCGTTGCCCCTTGGGTTGACGCCACTTTCTGGATCCGATTCACCATGACTTCTGCCGAGCACCCCATTTTCTGGCTGCACCATGCCGACCAACACCTGGGCCTGGTGCCCTCGCTGGGCGGGGGTGTCGCGGCCTGGCAACTGGACCACCAAGGTGACAAGCTCGATGTCTGGCGCCCATGGGCGGGCGACACCGATCGCTACACCTTGGCGTCTTTTCCGCTGGTGCCCTGGTCCAACCGCATCAGCGCTGGCGGGTTTGACTTTGACGGTGTGTTTTACCCGGTGGCGCCGAACCGGGCCGGTGAACCCTACCCAATTCATGGCGACGGCTGGCTGCAACCCTGGACGCTGCACCAAGCCCAGGACAACACGGTCGAGATGACACTGGCCTCAAAAGCTTTTGACGGCAACCCTTATGCCTACCAAGCGTTGCAGCGTTTTGTGCTGGTGGATGGCGGCATGGACCAGACGCTGACCGTCACCCACACGGGCGAGCGGCCGTTGCCGTACGGTCTGGGGCAACACCCGTTTTTCCCGCGCCCGGTGGGCACCCGCCTGACGACGCAGGTGCAAGGGGTCTGGCTCAGCCGACCCGATTGCCTGCCAACCCAGCACACCACCCAGTTCCCGCCCAGCTGGGACCCGCGTGGTGGCATGGATGTGCATGGCACCCTGATCGACAACGCCTACACCGGCTGGTCGGGCGAGGCCCGTATTGATTGGCCAGAGCAGCAACTGGCGCTGACGATGCGCGAGCCGAACATTGTCCAGCGTGGGCAAAACGATGGTTTGTGCCTGCTGTACCGCTCACCGGTCATCTCGGCGTTTTGTTTTGAGCCGGTGACCCACCCGATTGATGCTTTCCACATGCCGGGGTTGCCGGGCCTGAAGGTGTTGCAAACGGGCGAGAGCCTGACGCTGCAGCTGGAATGGCGCTTCAGTGAAACAGCCTCGACGGTCTGACCGTGTCCGCGTTCAGTCGCGGCGCACCAAAAAATACAGACACTCGCCTGCGCCAGTGGTGTCACCGATGACCTGGGGGCAGATGCTTCCGCGAATGTCCTCCGCCCTTCGGGCTCCCCCTTAATTTCGCTGCACCATCCGCCCCCAGGTCATCGGTGGCGAACCGTGTAGCTATTCAGGCCGTGAATACCGGTTGAATTCCCACCACGCTGGCGGACTCAGGACGGCGTGGCATTCAGCGCAGCGGCATCAAGGAGGAGGCCCGCAGGGCCGGGGGACAGCCGCGGAGCTGAGTGCCGCGTCGTCCTGAGTCTTGTGAGAACGTCACGAGGAAAGCAACACCCATGGATGGCTACCAGCCTTTTATCCATGAAGGCTGGAGACACGTTTTACGCCTGAGTCAGCTACTTCCGCCGAACCTCAAACACCCGCTGCAACACACAAAACACCAGCAACAACGCGCCGATGACAATGCGTGTCCACCAGGAACTCAGCGAGCCATCAAACATGATCAGGGTCTGGATCAGCCCCAGCGCCAGCACGCCAAACAGCGTGCCCGCCACGTAACCGACCCCGCCGCTCAGCAGCGTGCCGCCAATCACCACCGCCGCGATGGCATCGAGTTCCAGGCCCACTGCATGCAGGCCGTAACCCGACAACATGTAAAACGTAAACACCACCCCACCAAGTGCCGAGCAGAAACCGCTCAAGCTGTAGACCAGCACCATGGTGCGCGCCACCGGCAAGCCCATCAGCGTGGCCGACGGCTCACTGCCGCCGATGGCGTAAACAGTGCGACCAAACTCGGTGCCGTGCGCCACAAAAATCGCCGCCAGCAGCACCAGCACCGCCAGGATGGCACTCAGCGACAGCGCCGCATCCGGCCACAACGGCACCCGGATCTGCGCCAGCGCGGTGTAGGTTTCGTCGGTGATGCTGATCGAATCGATGCTGATCACGTAACACAGGCCACGCGCCAGAAACATGCCCGCCAGCGTGACGATGAAGGGCTGCAGCCGAAACCGCTGGATCAGCCAGCCCATGAAGGCCCCCAAACCAGTGCCCATGAGCAACACCAGCGGAATCGCCAACCCCAGGTTCCAGTGCTGGTGTTCCACCAGCTCGGCCAGCACCATGGTGCTCAGCGCCACCACCGAACCGACTGACAGGTCGATGCCGCCGGTCAGGATGACAAAGGTCATGCCCACCGCCACGATCACCAAAAACGCGTTGTCGATCAGCAGGTTCAGAAACACCTGGGCCGAGAAGAATCCGTTGTAAGACACCGAGCCAAAGGTGGCCATCGCCACAAACAGGGACACCGTGGCCACCAGGGGCAGGTATTTGGCGTTGAGCTTCATACGCCCCCCCCGGTCGCGGCAGGTCGCACCACCCAGCCATGCACCGTCCGCCGGAAATCTGCCGACTGCAACAGCATCACCACAAACACCACCACCGCCTTGACCACCAGGTTGATCTCGGGCGGCACACCGATCGAGTAAATGGTGGAGGTCAGCGTCTGGATGATGAGTGCGCCAACCATGCTGCCAGCCAGGCTGAAGCGCCCGCCGCTGAGCAGGGTGCCGCCCAGCGTGACCGCCAGGATGGCGTCGAGTTCCATCAGGTTGCCGGCGTTGTTGCCGTCGGCGCTCTTGACGTTGGAGCTGATGATCAGCCCGGCAATACCCGCCGTCAGGCCGCAGAAGGCGTACACACAAACCGTGATGAGTCGCTCACGCACCCCGGCCAGCCGGGCTGCCGCCGGATTGATGCCGATGGACTGGATGAACAGGCCCAGCGCCGTGCGGGTCACCAGCAGATGCACCGCCAGAAATGCCCCACCGGCAATGAACAAGGCAAACGGCAGGCCCCACAAGAAGCCGTTGCCAATATAGAAATAGGGGGCGTAATACACCGTGACGATTTGCCCGCCGGTGACCAGTTGCGCGATACCGCGCCCGGCGACCATCAGGATCAGCGTCGCAATGATCGGCTGCAGGCCGATTTTGGCCACCAGCAGCCCATTCCACAGCCCGCAAAACAGCGCCACCAGCAGCGCGCACACGATGGCGACGGGCATCGGGAAGCGGCTCACATGGGTCGGCACACCGTCGTTGATGACCAGCGTGCCACCAATCATCAGCGCGGCCACCGAGGCGCTGATGGCCACCACCGCGCCCACTGAAATGTCGATGCCGCGTGTGGCGATCACCAGCGTCATGCCGAGTGACACCAGCATCAGCGGCGCGGCACGGTTCAGGATGTCGATGATGCTGCCGTAGAGGTGGCCGTCGCGCCACTGCAGCACCCAGAAGCCCGGGTTCAGGCTGGCGTTGACCACCAGAATCAGTGCCAGGGTGACCAGCGGCCACATCAGCGGGTGCGCCAGCAGGCGTTTGTGCAAGGGCAAAGTGGAGGTGCTCATGCGTGCTCCGCAATCAGGGCGTAGACCGCGTGGTCGCTGCTGCCTGCGGGCAGTTCACCCACCTTGGCGTGGTCACGCATGACCACAATGCGGTCTGCCACCCGCACCACTTCGCTCATCTCTGAGGAGATGAACAGCACCGCCATGCCCTGCTTGGCCAACGTCAGTATCTCGTTCATGATTTCCTGTTTGGCGGCCACGTCGATGCCGCGGGTGGGTTCGTCCAGTATCAATAACTTGGGCTGCGTGGCCAGCCAGCGTGCCAGCATCGCCTTTTGCTGGTTGCCACCCGAGAGCTGGCCAATCGGGGTGTCGATGTCGGTGGTCTTGATGCCCAGCGCCTTGACATAGTGCAGCGCCATCTCGGTCTGGCGCGCGCGGCTGATGAACGGCCACAGGCCTTGGCGTGCCTGCAGCGCCAGCGCGATGTTTTCACGCACCGAGAGTTCGGCAATGATGCCTTCGGCCTTGCGGTCTTCCGGGCACAGCCCCAGGCCCAGCTTGATGGCGGTGGCCGGGGAATCCATGCGCACCGGCTGCCCGCCCAGAGAGATGTCACCGGCGTCGCTGCGATCCAGCCCGAATAACAGCCGCGCCAGCTCGGTGCGACCCGATCCCAGCAAGCCGCCAATGCCCACCACTTCACCGCGGCGCAAGCTCAGGTCCAGCGGTTTGATGCAGCCAGCGCGTGCCAGCCCGCGGGCCGTCAACCACTCAGCCGCCGACTCGGTCGTCTGTTGGGCGGCGGGGGTGGCACTCAAACTGGCTCCCAGCTCATGCCCGACCATCGCCGCAATCAGCGCACTGTGGCCCAGTTCGGCGGCCGGGTATTCACCCACCAGTTCCCCATTGCGCAGCACGGTGATGTGGTCACACAGCGCGTACATCTGGTCCAGAAAGTGGGTGATGAACACAATGGCCATGCCCTGGTCGCGCAGCTGGCGCAACACGCCAAACAGACGCGCCACCTCGTCATCGTCCAGGCTGGAGGTGGGTTCATCCAGGATCAGCACCTGGGCCGAGATGTTCAGCCCCCGGGCAATCGCCACCATCTGCTGCACCGCCACCGAGTAGCTGGAGAGCGGCTGCGTCACGTCGATGTCCAGATTCAGACGCTTCAACAGGTCACGGGCTTCCTGGTGCATGCGCGCCCAGTCGATCGACCAGCCACCTAAAGCGCCGCGGCGCGGGTATCGGCCAGCAAAAATATTCTCTGCCACCGACAGGTTGGTGCAGAGGTTGACCTCCTGGTACACGGTGCTGATGCCCAGATGCTGCGCGTGCAGCGTGGAGGTGGGGCGAATGGGCTGGCCTTTCAACCTGATCTCGCCGCCATCAGCCGGGTAGACGCCCGTGAGCACCTTGATCAAGGTCGATTTGCCCGCGCCGTTCTGCCCCATCAGCGCATGGATCTCGCCGGCGTAGAGGTTCAGGTTGACCTGATGCAAGGCCTGAACGGCGCCAAACTGTTTGTCAATCCCACGCAGTTCCAGCACCGGTGCAGTGCTACCTCGGCCCGATGGGGGCTTGGTGATGTTTGTTGTGGTCATCCCGTTACCTCAAACCAGACAAGCCACTTGGACGGCTTGTCTACAAGCGGATGCGCAGCACCTGCTGCGCACCGCTGCCATCACAACGACCGATCAGTATTTCCGGTTCGGGAATTCCTTGGCTGCCACTTCCATCGGGAAGATGCCCTCCACCGTCACAATGCGCCGCGGCAGGGTTTTACCCGCCACCACGTCCTTGACGGCTGACATCAGCTGCGGCCCGAGCAGCGGGCTGCATTCCACCGTGACGTCCAGCTTGCCGGCCATCATGGCCTCAAACGCGCCCTTGACCGCATCCACCGAGATGATGGTGATGTCTTTGGACGGCCGCAAGCCCGCTTCTTCAATCGCCTGGATGGCGCCAATCGCCATGTCGTCGTTGTGCGCGTAGAGCACATTGATCTTCTTGCCCTCGGCTTTCAGGAAGGCTTCCATGACTTCCTTGCCCTTGGCGCGGGTGAAGTCACCGGTTTGGGAGCGGATGATCTTGATGCGCGGCTCGGCCTTGATGATTTCTTCAAAACCTTTCTTGCGGTCGATGGCCGGGCCCGAACCCACCGTGCCTTGGAGTTCCACCACGTTGACATCACCCTTGGTGTTCTTCACTTTTTCCACCAGCCAGCGGCCCGCCTTGCGGCCTTCTTCGGTGAAGTCCGAGCCCATGAAGGTCACGTACAGGGAGGTGTCTTTGGAGTCGACCGAGCGGTCGGTCAGGATGACGGGAATCTTGGCCGCCTTGATTTCTTTGAGCACCGTGTCCCAGCCCGATTCAACCACCGGTGCAAAGGCGATCACGTCCACTTTTTGCGCGATGAAGGAGCGCAGGGCCTTGATCTGGTTTTCCTGCTTTTGCTGAGCGTCGGAGAACTTCAGCTCAATGCCTTCCTTGGCGGCAGCCTCTTTGATGGAGTTGGTGTTGGCAGTGCGCCATTCACTCTCGGCACCCACCTGGCTGAAGCCCAGGACGATCTTTTTCTGCGCAAAGGCACTGAGCGGCAGGCCCATGGCAAAGGAGGCCGCCACCAGGGTGGCCATCAGGGTACGCCGGTTGTATTTCATCAGAATCTCCTCAACAAATGGGTTGAACGGGAAGCAAAAACGTGGGAAACCGCCCGCCCCCGGTTGCTCAAGTTGCCCCCTTGGTTGGGGGCATCCCATCCTACGTCCGACCTCTGTCAACTAGCAAGCCGGGATACCCACAGAAACCCATTCCCATTGATGAAGATTTGCCTGCTACCGATATGCGAATGAATATACAAACAGATCGGCAAATACCGATATTTACCAGCGCTGGTGGACCAGCGGCTTGGCGTAACGTGCGTAGATGTCGGCCAAGGCTTGCATGGTGGCGTCCGTGAGCGGTGGCAGGTCCGCTGCGGCCACGTTGTCGGCCACCTGATCAGCACGTTTGCCACCGGGAATGGAGCAGGTCACCGCCGGGTTCATCTGGATCCAGCGCAGCGCCATTTGCGCCATGCTCTGGCCCGCGGGCACTAAAGACCGCATCGCTTCCACGGCCTGCAGCCCCACGTTGAAGTCCAGGCCCGAGAAGGTTTCCCCCTTGTCAAAAGCCGCGCCGTCGCGGTTGAACAGGCGGTGATCGTCCAGCGCAAAGGTGCTCTGCGCACTCATCTTGCCGCTGAGCAGGCCCGATGAGAGCGGCAAGCGCGCCAAGATGCCGACGCCGCGCTTTTGCGTCTGCTCAAACAGCAGCTCGGCCGGGCGCTGGCGAAACAGGTTGTAGATGATCTGCACACTTTGCACGCCGGGGAATTCGATGGCCTTGAGCGCTTCTTCCACCTTTTCGACACTCACGCCGTAGTGGCGCAGTTTGCCCGCGGCCACCAGGTCATCGAGCACGCCAAACACTTCGGGCATGTAAAACACCTCGGTCGGCGGGCAGTGCAATTGCAGCAGGTCGATGGCCTCGGTGTTCAGGTTGACCAGGCTGCGCTCGACAAAAGCCGTCAGGTTGGCCCGGTTGTAGCCGCTGGCCACATGCGGGTCCAGGCGCCGCCCGGCTTTGGTGGCGATGTAAAACGGTTCGCTGCGTTCACGTTTGAGCCGGGCCAGCAGGCGCTCGCTGCGGCCATCACCATACACGTCGGCGCTGTCGAAGAAGTTCACGCCCAGATCCAGCGCCCGGTGCAGTGCCCCCATCGATTCGGTGTCATCCACTTCGCCCCAGGTGCCACCAATGGCCCAGGCGCCAAAACTGACGGTCGAGATGTTCCAGCCGGTGCGGCCAAGGGGACGGTAGTGCATAGGGGTTCTCTTGAAAAAAGGGCCAACAAGGCATGACCGCCCGCCTGGGCAAGCGCCGCGCTGCGAGCGTTCATGGCTGGCCGGGATGGTAACCCGCCCTGCCGGTCAGCCGACGCCTGCTCAGCCTCGGGCAGCTATGATGCGGCCTCCCTCTGAGGATATGGCGGTTGGCATAAACTACCGTTACTTTCAACCGATGACCCTGATTCGATAACGGCTGGTAGCACCTGAATTTGTAGCAAATTACCTCATGGCCGAGAAAACCCCCTTCGAGTTTGCACGCGAGACCCTCAAGCAACTCACGGTTCGCAAGCTGGCGCCCACGCCACTGAACTACCAGAAAATCTACAACGAAATTGCCCAACTGCCCGTGGAGCCCCCATTTCCGGCGGACCGTCTGCTGGACATTGCCAAGGCCCTGCCCACCAAAACACCCGGCCAGCAAAAACAGCGCGGCTTGCTGGAGTCGGCAATCAACCAGCTCAACTGGGACGGCGTCAAAAACGCACTGATGGCCTACGGCGGCTTCAGCCCGGCCGCGCCAGACAACGGCAAACCCGGCCTGTCGCTGGTTGACCCGCCCAAAACGCTGCCAGCCCCGCCGATTGAGATCGCCCCGGCACCCCCGGTGGTCACGGCACCGGCCCTGACGGCCGATTTTTTCGGCCAGATCGCCCGCATGATCGAGTTCGCTTTGCCCGCACTGGGCAACGACGACGAGCACTTTCTGGCGCAGACCCAGACCCTGCTGAACGCGCTGCGTGATCCGGGCAACGATGCCGTCACCGTCAAACAGATGATCGCCCAGTACAGCCACCGGCTGTCGTTTGCCGCTGAGGACCAGGCCGAAATCAAAACCGTGCTGCTGAAACTGCTGCACCTGCTGGTGGAAAACATCAGCCACCTGAGCATTGACGACAGCTGGCTCAAGGGCCAGACCGAGGCGCTGATGGCCGCTTGCGTGCCACCACTCACCTTGCGCCGCCTCGACGACGTGGAGCAAAAGCTCAAGGACGTGATCTTCAAGCAGACCGAGGCCAAATCCCGCGCGGTGCAGGCGCAGGAAGACATGCGCCAGATGTTGGCCACCTTCATCGAGCGCCTGGCCGCCATGAGCCAGTCCACCAGCGGGTTTCACGAGCAGTTGGAGGCCAGCGCCAAACTCATCGAGCAGGCCAAAACCCTGGCCGACATCGCGCCGGTGCTCAAAGACATTGTGGGCGCCACCCGCACCATGGCGCGCGACAGCCAGATGGCGCGCGACGAGTTGCACGACATGAAGCAGCGCTCGGAGGCCACCGAGGCCGAAATCGCCAAACTGCACATGGAACTCGACCGCGTCAGCACCCAGGCGCGCCATGACCCACTGACCGGCGCCCTCAACCGGCAGGGTCTGGACGAAGCCATGGCCCGCGAGGTGTCCAAGGTGAAGCGACAGGACACGCCCCTGTGCATGGCGCTGCTGGACATCGACAACTTCAAGAAACTCAACGACACCCTGGGCCACGCCACCGGCGATGCGGCGCTGACCCACCTGGCCACGGTCACGCGGGAGGTGATGCGCCCGCAAGACACGCTGGCGCGTTACGGCGGCGAAGAATTTGTCATCCTGCTGCCCGACACGCCGCTGGACAAAGGCATCGAGGCCATGACCCGGCTGCAGCGCGAGCTGACCAAGCGCTTTTTTCTGGCCGGCACCGAGAAACTGTTGATCACCTTCAGTGCCGGTGTGGCCCAATTGGCGGCTGGCGAAACCGGGCCGCAGGCCATCAAACGCGCTGATCAGGCCATGTACCTGGCCAAACGGTCTGGCAAAAACCGGGTGCTCGGCGCCTGATACACATACATCTAGGAGGTTGGACATATGGACATGTTGATCATGTTGACGGGTTTGGTGCTTTTTCTGGGCGTGCATTCGGTGCGCATCTTTGCCGAAGACTGGCGCAACCGCCAGCGCCGCCGGCTCGGGGCCGACACCTGGCGCGGCATCTACGCGGTGCTGTCACTGGTGGGCCTGGGGTTGCTGGTCTGGGGCTACGGACAGGTGCGTGAAACCCCCACCTGGATCTGGATTCCCCCGCTGGGCATGCGCCATGCCGCATCGCTGTTCAACCTGCTGGCCTTCATCCTGCTGGTGGCCGCCTATGTGCCGGGCAACGCCATCAAGGCCAAAGTGCATCACCCGATGGTGGCGGGCGTCAAACTGTGGGCGGTGGCGCATCTGATGGCCAACGGCAGCCTGGCGCACATCATTTTGTTTGGCAGTTTTCTGGCCTGGGCGGTGGCGGACTTCATTGCCGCCCGCAAGCGCGACCGGCGCAACCTGTCCAGCCACGCACCCGCCACCACGCTGGCGGCCACCGGCATCACCGTGGTGGTGGGCGTGCTGGCCTGGGGGGTGTTTGCCTTCTGGTTACACGGCTGGCTGATCGGCATCAAGCCGTTTGGCTGATCACCACGGTGATCCACGGGCGGCCCGGCCGCCCTACTTGATACCCATGAAATACTGGATGACGTACTTGGCCATGAAGCCGACAAAGCCAAACGCCAGGCCCAGAAACAGCACAAAGGTGCCGAACTTGCCGGCTTTGGACTCCCAGGCCAGCTGACCGATGATGAACAGCATGTAGAGAATGCCGGCGCCGATGCCGAACGTCATGCCAAATTCGCTGATCTGCGCCTCGGTCAAACCCCACATCAGTGCGACTCCCAACCCGGCAGGCCCGACACATCCACCAGGTCACGGTAAGCGTGCCAGCTGGCATGGCCCAGCCACGGCACCACCACCACCAGGCCCAACAACGCCAGTCCAAAACCCAGCAGGGTCAAGCTCAGGATGAGGGCGCCCCAGAAGGCCAGCGCCACCGGGTTGGCGGCCACCACCTGCCAGCTTGCGGTCATCGCCTGGGCCACGGTGATCCGCCGGTCCAGCAGCAGCGGGATGGTGATGACCGTGAAGGCAAAAATGGGCGCCGCCAGGATGCCACCGATAAACAGCCAGGTCTCCAACAAAAACCCGCGCGGAGCCAGCACCACCTGCTCCAGAAAATCGGTCGGGGTGCTGATCGGTGCGGTGGCCATGAGTTGAATCAGCACCGCCGAGAGCACCACCCAGGTGGTGCCCGCCGTGGCCAGCAACACGCCAAAGCGCAGCAGGTTCCAGTGCTCATCACCCCATTTGATGAAGTCGCCGTGCTGCCAGTTCAGCCAGGTTTTCAGGACCAGCGGCCAGCCCACCGGCTCACGACGCTCCAGCGCCCGGCTCATGGCGTACACGCTGGTCACCAGAATCGGTGCCACCAGCAAAAAACCGGAAAAAGCACCCGCCAGCAGCCAAGCCTGGTCACTGGCCAGCAGCAGCATGACCGCGCCAAACGCGGCCATGAGCAGACCATGCAGGTAACTGATCCAACCGCAGCGCCACAGGTCGCGCCCGCCGCGCGCCAGCCAGATCAGGGGCTGGGTGATGCTGACCGTGCGGGGTGTGGGCGGCTTGGACATCAAGCGGGATGGGGGCATGGAGGATGAGGGCAACAAAGGCCGCGATGTTGCCACAAATGCCAAAACCGACACCCGCTGGCGGCAGATGTCGGCTCTGGGGAGAGGCTACCCCGGTTTAGACAGGCCTCAGGCGGGCCAGACAAAACTCAGAGTTTGGCCGCCGGTGTGGGTGCCACGGCAGGCCCCTGGCCTTGGCGTCCGCCCATCTTGCGGCCCTGGCCGGGCATGGCGGCCACGTCAAACACCTTTTGCTGATCCGGCGTCAAGGCGGCATAGAAGGTTTTGGTGGCTGCCTCATGCTTCTCCATGGCCTCGGTCATGGTTTTCATGCGTTCAACGCGCAGGGCTTTCATCTTGTCCAGCCGCTCGGGGGTGGTCAGCTTGGCCATCTCGACCGGGTCCGGGCGCTGCATGGTGGTGGTCGTTGCCATGGGTTTTCTGGCATCCACAAAGGCTTTCCAAGCCCCTTCCTGCGCCGGGGTCAGCTTGAGCTGGGCTTTGAGCAGCGTGTCGCGCTGTTCCATCCTTGCCTGCATACGCGCCGGGTCCATCTTGCCCATGCGGTCATGGCGCATGCCGTGGCCCTGCATCATGCCGCCTGAGCCCATCATCGGATCGCATGATTCGTTCCACTGGCCGCCACGCTGGCCAGCGTAGGCAAGCCCTGCGGCCACCATCAGACCAGCGATGAGAGAGAGTTTGAGACTTGATTTCATGATGACATCCTTTGGGTAGAGCCGCTGACCAGAAAGTGGCATCGGCGTGAAAAGAAGTATCTGCACCGCATGTATCGCCGCGATGAGGCCGCGCCAAAGCTTTGTAAAGTTACATGAAAGAGGCGTGATTCAAAGCGGGTGCGGTCACCCAGCACACTTGGGTTTTCTTTGGCGCACCCAAGTTGGCGCTTTTTACGGCGCGGCGACCGGGTCAGGTGCGTGCGGTTTTGGGGTGCAATCACGCGCGGGGCTGACTCAACAGGACGCCCAAACCAATGGACGCGCGCCTTGCACCCCAAAGCCCGGTCACCTGACCCAATCACCACGCCCGGGCGGTGTTGGGTCGGCAAAAAATGAACCCGAACTTCCGGGGATTGTTGGCTGCCGGGCGCAGATGTGGGCGTGAATGTCTCAGATGCCAAGCCCACATCAGTTTGATGGGATGATCTGTGGTTTTGCAACCTGACAACAACAACCCCAAGGGATCTCCCGTGTTCAAGAACCTCATTTTTTACCGCCTCGACGCCAGCTGGACCACCACCGCCGACCAAGTGGAAGAGCGCCTGCAGGCCGGGCGCTATGTCGAGTGTGGCGCCAGCCAGGAAAAATCCATTGGCTGGATCGAACCGCGTGGCCAGGCCAACGGCCCGCTGCTGGAAGTGGTGGCCGGCCAATGGATGGCCAAACTGATGGTGGAAACCCGCGCGCTGCCGGCCTCGGTGGTCAACCGCAAGGCGCAAGAGCGCGTGGCCCAGATTGAAGCCAGCACCGGGCGCAAACCCGGCAAGAAAGAAATCCGGGACATCAAGGACGACATGCGCCTGGAACTGCTGCCGATGGCGTTCACCAAGCAGTCCAGCGCGCTGGTGTGGAT